>TARA_R100001369_G_scaffold59709_1_pt1 | contig 40066 bp, 37 predicted proteins | sample TARA_R100001369 | Tara Oceans TARA_R100001369 (sample SAMEA2621528) | marine metagenome | biome: marine biome (ENVO:00000447); feature: surface water layer (ENVO:00002042); material: "saline water (ENVO:00002010), including plankton (ENVO:xxxxxxxx)" | depth 5 m
GCAGAAAGCTCGCATGACGGTCGTGTCACGGCCTCACTGAAAGTCAATAACGAAACCAGATTTAAAAAATTAGTACACTTGTACTAAATTATATACATCCGTAATAATTTTCCGTACAGGTGTATGCGTGAGGTAGAATCAAGGTGGGTTCAAGATGGGAAAATCGGACCGAAATCTGGGAACGGCAGAGGCAATTCTGCAAGCGGCTGAAAGTCTTTTCGCTCAGCGTGGCTTTGGAGCGGTGTCGCTGCGTGAAATAACGCGGGAAGCTGGAGTTTCCGTCTCTAGTATTGGCTACCACTTTACCGACCGCATCGGCTTGCTGGCTGCGATCTATGCCCGCCATACCGAGCCGATGAACGCGCGACGGCGAGAGCTGCTGGGCGAGGCGCTGCGTACCGATGATTTATCCGCCCGTCTTACAGCTGTTTTACGTGCCTATTTGCTACCTGCTTTCACTTCCTCAGCCACGACGGGCGATGGTGCCCGGTTCACCCGCTTACGGGCGGTCATGTCCGCGGAAGGCGATCCCGAAGCGCGTCGCATCATCGCTGAATCCTTCGACGACACGACCCGCGCGTTTCTTGACGCCATCGCAGGCTGTCTTCCGGGTGCGGCCCGCGAGGATATCGTTTGGCGCAGCCAGTTCCTGCTTGGTGCACTGTATTACACCCTGATCAACCCCGAGCGGATTGACCGGCTTTCGGACGGACACATCAGCGGCACCGACCATGGTGCAGCCATCGATGCCCTCGTCAGCGCTACCCACGCCAGCCTTATAGCGCTGACACAAACGCGCGGAGCCTGAGCCGACAACAGATGACTAACTAAACCTAGGGAGGAACGACACTTGACTATCAAACTCATCATTGCCGCCGCCGCAGTGGCAACCGGCTTTGCCGCCCCAACCTTCGCGCAGGATCGCGTTTCCATCGGCACCGGAGGCACTGGCGGCCTGTTCTACGTCATCGGAGCCGGCGTCGCTGACGTCATCAACAAGCATCTCGAGGGCACCACCGCCCGCGCGGAAGTGACCGGTGCCTCGGTCGAGAATATCCGACGAGTTGCCGCCGATCAGATGACCTTCGGCTTTTCATCGGCCTCGACGCTGTTCGAAGCGACTCAGGGCATTGGCCCATTTGCGGACGGGGCCCAGCCCGTCGCTGGAATGGCCTACCTCTATCCCGCGGTTCTGCAGGTCGCGACCACCGCAGGCACCGGTATTACTTCCTTTGAGGGTCTGGACGGCAAGCGCATTAACCTCGGCCCACCGGGGTCTAACGCCGCCGTTCTGGGCCAACGTCTGCTGGAAGCTTACGGGGTCTTCGATCCCAGCAAGGTCGAGTTTCTGTCCTATACCGAAGGTGTGGCGGCCCTGACCAATGGCACGGTCGACGCGACGGTCGTTCTGGCCGGGGCACCGACAGCGGCGCTGATCGATCTCGATGCGCAGGACGACATGGTGCTTCTGTCGCTGGACGAGATCAAGACTGCGGGGATGTTCGAGGAATACCCTTTCTATCAACCTTACAGCATCCCGGCCGGCACTTATCCCGACCAGACCGAGGCAGTCTCTGTCGTCAATGATCCGGCGACCCTTTTCGTGAATGCAAACGCTGATCCGGCGCAGATCGAGGCGCTGACCGCCACGATATTCGACAATCTGGAAGAGCTGAGCCAGGTTCATCCGCAGGCCGCCGCGATAACCGTCGCTGACGCGCCAAACACGCCGATTCCGCTGCACGAAGGCGCGCAAGCCTACTTCGACGCGCAGCCTGCTAACTAGAACGGATCAGAACATGGCCCGCAGTTTGGAAAATATGTTGCTAGTCCGCGACGCCAACCGTGGGCGGAGGGAGACGATGATCGTCTCCCTCCTCTACGCGGGTCTTGCCGTGCTTGTGACCGCGCTGGTTATCTATGGCGCGTATTTTGGCCTGATCACGGCGCTGATACTGCGGGCAGTATTCTTTTCGATGGTCGCCAGCGCGGGTCTTCTGGCGCTGGGTCTGCTGGCACAGCGGAACTGGGTACGTTTCATGTGCTATGCGCTGGCCATTGTCGCACTAGTGCCGGGTTTTCATATCGAACAAAGCTATGTCGATATCGTCATGCGCGGTGCGATGGCGACGTCGCCCGATCTGCCGATCTTTATCGGCCTCATGGCCGTCGTCTTCATGCTTGTGCGGATGTCCTTAGGTTGGCCTTTGCCGATCCTGATGGCGGTCGCCCTTCTATATGCTTGGTTCGGGTATATGATACCCGGCCAATACGGCCACGGCGGCTATGACCTGCGACGACTGACCTCGACGTTGATGCTGTCCACCGAGGGGGTGTTCGGGGTACCGATGGGCGTTGCCGTCGAATACATCTTTCTTTTCTCGCTACTGGGCGGGCTTTTGATGAAGATTGGCACCGGCGAGGTCTTTGTCGATATCGCCCGTGGCCTGACCGGCCGCATGGTGGGCGGGCCTGGCCTTTCGGCGGCTCTGTCCTCGACGATGCTGGGCACGATTAATGGCTCGGCGGTTGCCAACGTGGTGACCACCGGTACCTTTACGATCCCATTGATGAAGAGGTCTGGTTATTCCGCCAATACGGCCGGTGCCATCGAGGCGGCGGCGTCTTCCGCCGGACAAATTTTGCCGCCGGTCATGGGGGCTGCTGCCTTTCTGATGGCTGAGATCATCGGGGTGCCCTACGGGACGATTGCCCTTGCGGCATTGATACCGGGGTTGCTTTACGTACTAGCTCTTATGGTCTCGGTCCGGCTCGAGGCCGGACGTCTGGGGCTGGAGCCGGACATGGATGCCGGGCTTGCACTTTTATGGCGCACACTCGCCACGCGCGGCTATCTGCTGTTGCCGTTGATCGGGCTGATTGGCTTTCTAGTCAGTGGCGACTCACCTACCCGCGCGGCAGTCAAATGTCTGATCCTCGGCCTGTTGATTTCACCTTGGCGTAAGGACACTCGCATCGGTCCGCTGGGACTGGTTCTTGTTTGCCGTGATACGCTGCTTGCAACTATGCCGATTGTCGCGGCGGTTGCGGCGGCCGGAGCCGTGATCGGGGTGCTGAACCTGACCGGGCTAGGCCTGATGCTGTCGGGTCTGATTGTCGAACTTGGCGGATCGAGCATGATCGCTATCCTGCTTTTGACAGCAGCGGTATCGTTCGTGTTGGGGATGGGGCTGCCCACCTCAGCGGCTTACCTGCTGCTGGCGGTGCTGGTTGCACCTGCCTTGACCCGGCTTGGGTTGGAACCGATCGTGTCGCACATGTTCATTTTCTACTATGGCCTTGTGTCGGCAATCACACCTCCCGTCGCGCTGGCCGCCTATGCCGCCGCGTCGATCTCTGGCGGCGACCCCAATGCAACCGCGTTCGAGGCTGTCCGTCTAGGTTTCGTGAAACTTTTCATCCCGTTCCTGTTCGTGACGATGCCGGGCCTAGTGATGGTCGGTTCCGGGCTGGATGTCACGCTGTCGGCAATCCTTGCGGTCATCGGCGTTTCTGGCCTGACCGTCGCCTTTGCCGGCTGGTTCGTCAGGCCGCTGTCAGGGCTGGAACGGCTTGTCCTCATCGTCGCGTCACTGATGGTCGTTTGGCCAAGCGCCGTCACGTCGATCGACCCCATCACATTGGTGGCCCGCCTGATCGGCTTAGCGGGGCTGGTCGCTATGACCCTCCGTTTCTGGTCGACGCCACCTCTCACCGGCCTATCCGCCACGCAAAAGGACTAATTATGGCAAACGAAAATCTGCCTTTTCACCCGTGCCCGTCGACCCCAGCGCTGAATTTACCCACCGGTGCCTGCGATGCGCATTGTCACGTCTTTGGCCCGGCGGCGGATTTTCCCTTCGCGCCGCAGCGGACCTACACCCCCGTCGATGCGCCGTGGTCCACACTTGTGGACCTGCACGAAAAACTGGGCCTTGATCGCACGGTTCTAGTGCAGGCCAGTTGCCACGGCACCGACAACGCAGCCATGCTTGACGCAATCGCGCGGTCAAATGGCACCTGCCGGGGCGTCGGCATGGTGGCGCGCGACGTATCCGAAGCGGAACTTCAGCGCCTGCATGACGGCGGTGTCCGCGGTATTCGCTTCAACTTCGTCACCCACCTGGGTCAGGACGCTGATACCGATGCGGTGCGGGAACTTGCAGCTCGCATCGCCCCCTTGGGCTGGCACGCAGTCGTGCATTTTGAGGCGGACCGCCTCGAAGTCCTCGCACCCTTCCTTAAAACCCTATCGGTCCCCATGGTAATTGACCACATGGGCCGCCCGGATGCATCGCGAGGAATCGATCAGGCACCGTTTAAGATGCTGCTGGACCTGATGGAAGATGACCGGTTCTGGGTCAAGGTCAGCGGGGCGGAGCGGATCACCAAGTCAGGCCCCCCCTACGCCGACGCCGTACCATTTGCCCGGACCCTTGTTTCCCGGTTCGAGGACCGCGTGCTTTGGGGCACCGACTGGCCGCATCCCAATATCAAGAAAAACATGCCAGACGACGGTGCCTTGGTGGATTTGTTGATGCAGATCGCCCCGACCGAAGAGTTGCTGGAAAAGCTTCTCGTGACCAATCCGACCCGCCTCTACTGGCCCGAAACAATTTAGAAAAACAGGAGACATCACCATGTCGGATAAAACCGCGCTTGTCATTTCCGCCCATGCGGCTGACTTCGTTTGGCGCTGTGGTGGGGCCATTGCCCTGCACCAGCAACAGGGCATCAACGTTACGGTACTATGCCTGTCCTACGGGGAACGCGGCGAAAGCGCTAAGCTGTGGAAGCAAGAGGGGATGACCCTGCAAAAGGTTAAGGACGCCCGCCACGCTGAGGCGGAAGCGGCGGCCAAGGCCCTAGGGGTTCACGATCTGGTCACACTGGACATGGGGGATTACCCGCTGGATTTCAGCCGCGACAACAAAATGAAGATTGTCGATGTAATCCGCGATGTGCAGCCGTCCTTCATGCTGAGCCACAGCCAGTATGACCCCTACAACACCGACCACATGAACACGACGAACGCCGTGCTAGAATGTCGGATGATCGCCCAGGCCTGGGGCCACAACCCGGGGCAAAAAGTGCTGGGCTCACCGCAGCTGTATCTGTTCGAGCCGCATCAGACCGAACAAATGGGATGGAAACCGGACACCTTCCTCGACATTACTTCAGTCTGGGATCGCAAACGCGCTGCAATCGAATGCATGCAGGGACAGGAACATCTGTGGGAGTACTACACCCGCGTCGCCCAGCAGCGCGCCAACCATTTCAAGCGCAATTCCGGCGGCCAATCGGGCGGGCGCGATTGCAAATATGCTGAAGGGTTCCAAAGCATATTTCCACGTACTGTGGACAGCCTGTGATAGCTGCGGCGACCGACTATGGCCACGATATCGGCCACCTTGTCCATATCAGGATGCTGACCGACCGTTTCGACGAGAGCCTCGCTTTCGTTGCCCGCGTCTATGATCTGAAGCTGTAAGGGCAGCCGAGGGCCTAAAGACTATTGATAAATTCCACAATATTCCGCCGATAAAAGGAGACTGACATGTCAAAGGTCGTGCAAAATATCATCCGCGCCGACGCGGATGTCATCACCGCATTGGGCCAGGCCGGGGCCGCCACGGTCCACGAGGCGCAGGGCCGCAGCGGCTGTATGTCGTCCAGCCTGCGCCCAATCTACACCGGCGCACAGATCGCGGGGTCGGCGGTGACGATCAGCGCGGCACCCGGCGACAACTGGATGATCCATGTCGCAATAGAGCAGTTGCGCGACGGGGATATCCTTGTGCTTGCGCCGACCTCACCCTGCGACATGGGGTATTTTGGGGACTTGCTGGCGACATCGGCGCAGGCGCGGGGCTGTCGCGGTCTGGTAATCGACGCGGGCGTGCGCGACGTGCGTGACCTGACGCAGATGGGATTCCCGGTCTGGTCAAAGGCTATCAGCGTGGCTGGGACGGTCAAGGAAACCATCGGTTCGGTCAACATCCCCATTGTCTGCGGCGGCCAAGCGATCGAGCCAGGCGACGTGATCGTCGCAGACGATGATGGCGTCGTCGTCGTCAAACGCGTGGATGCTGCGGCCATCAATGAAAAGGCGCAGGCGCGGCTGGCGTTGGAAGATGCCAAGCGCGAGCGACTGGCGGCGGGGGAACTTGGCCTTGATATTTATGACATGCGGTCGCGCCTGGCCGAAAAGGGCCTGAAGTATGTCTGAAGCCGACGGTATCCCCTGCATGTGGATGCGCGGAGGCACGTCCAAGGGCGCGTATTTTCTAGCCAACGACTTGCCGCGCGACATCGCGGGGCGGGATGATCTGTTGCTGCGGATCATGGGATCACCCGATGCGACACAGATCGACGGCATCGGCGGGGCGGACCCGCTGACATCAAAGGTTGCGATCTTGTCGCCGTCCAGCCGGGACGACGCGGACGTCGATTACCTGTTCCTGCAGGTCTTTGTGGATCAATCCGTCGTCAGCGCTGCACAGGCCTGCGGCAACATTCTGGCAGGCGTCGGGCCCTGCGCAATCGAACGCGGGTTGGTCGTGGCGCAGAGCGGCGAAACGCCGGTTCGCATCCACATGCTGAACACCGGTGAAGTGGCAACCGCCATCATCCGGACGCCGCAAGGGCGAGTCACCTATGACGGCGTTGCGCGGATCGACGGGGTGCCCGGAACACATGCCCCCGTCCCGTTGATGTTCGAAAACACTGCCGGTTCGATGTGCGGCGCTTTGCTGCCAACGGGTCAGGCCGTGGACATGATCGAGGGTATCGCCTGCACCTTGATCGACAATGGCATGCCCTGCGTCGTCATGGCCGCCCACGATCTGGGCATCACGGGCGAGGAGGATCGCGCCACGCTTGATGCGGACACGGCCCTCAAGGCGCGGCTGGAAGCGATCCGAATTATCGCGGGACCGCTGATGAACCTTGGCGACGTGACAGACAAAACCGTGCCCAAGATGACGCTTGTTTCGGTGAGTGAACACGCGACGATCGACACCCGGTCATTCATTCCACATCGCTGCCACGCGACCATCGGCGTCTTTGCAGCCGTCAGCGTGGCGACCGCCTGCACCCTGCCGGGATCGCCTGCCGCCGATTTGGCACATCTGCCGGACGGAGACACCTTTGTTATTGCGCACCCGAACGGCGCGGCAGAGGTCGTGCTGGAACGGGATCGAACAGGTCACGTGCAGCGTGCAGGCACGCTGAGAACGACACGAAAACTGTTTGATGGCAGGGTCTTCCCCCGCAGTGATATGACCCATAAGCGTAGTTAGCAGGAACGTTTTTTGCACTGCATTGAAGGTTAGGCTCCAGACCCATTAATCGGCTTGAGGCTGTCAGGTCTGCGTGATTCAATTTCCTCCGAGCTGAGGGGGACTTATGAGCAATCTGTATTGGCTGAGCGAAGAGCAAATGGCACGGCTGAGGCCCTATTTCCCGAAGAGCCATGGCGTGCCACGCGTGGATGATAGACGTGTGCTCAGTGGGATTATATTCATCAATCGCAATGGGTTGCGGTGGTGTGACGCGCCCAAGGAATACGGGCCAGCAAAGACCCTCTACAACCGGTGGAAGCGATGGAGCGACATGGGGGTTTTCGCCAGGATGATGACGGGACTGGCGGCAGAGACGCCTGATAACAAGACGATATCCATCGATGCAACGTACCTCAAAGCACACCGCACGGCGTCCAGCTTACGGTTAAAAAAGGGGGGCGTGGCAGGCTGATAGGGCGGACGAAAGGCGGGATGAACACGAAGCTACATGCCGTCACCGACGTCAAAGGGCGCCCGATCCGGTTCTTCATGACTGCCGGTCAAGTGAGCGATTACACCGGGGCTAGAGCCCTGGTGAGCAGCTTGCCATCGGCGGATTGGTTGCTGGGCGACCGGGGCTATGATGCAAATTGGTTCCGCGAGGCCTTGATAGACAAGGGAATAAAGCCCTGTATTCACGGACGGAAGTCGCGCGACAAGCCCGTCAAATATGACAAGCGCCGCTACAAAAGGCGCAACCGGATCGAAATCATGTTCGGCCGTCTGAAAGACTGGCGTAGGATATCCACCCGATACGACCGTTGTCCCAAGGCCTTCCTATCTGCCATCGCTCTCGCGGCAACCGTCCTGTTTTGGCTATAAGTTAATGAGTCTGGAGCCTAGCTCGGCCCCAGCCTGTCTGCACTGCGCAGCGTCGGAAAGACACGCGTCCACCCCGCACAGATCAATAGCGCCAGCACCCCGCCCCCTGCGACCGCAAACACCGGACCGAAAAACGCGGCCATGGTCCCGGCACGGAATGCCCCCAGTTCATTCGATGCTCCGATGAACAGGACGTTGATGGCATTCACCCGCCCGCGTAAATGGTCAGGTGTATTCAGCTGCACCAGAGAAGAACGGATGACCACGCTGATCATGTCTGAGCCACCCAGCACCACGAGTGCCAGAGCCGAAAGCCAAAGGGTGGGCGACACGGCAAAGATGACGGTGGCGACACCGAAAATGGCGATGGACGCAAACAGCTTAGACCCTGCTCTGCCCAATATCGGGTTGGAGGTCAGCCAGACGCCGACAAGGATCCCGCCAACCGCCGGCGCGGCACGCAGGATGCCAAGGCCCGTAGCGTTTGTGCCCAGAATGTCGCTTGCGTAGACAGGCAGCAGTGCAATGGCACCGCCCACCAGCCCGACGAAAAGATCAAGGGAAATGGCGCCAAGCAGCAGCGGCCGCTGCACGATAAAGCGAATGCCCGCAGTCAACTCTTCCCAGCTCTGCTTGCGGATTTCCTTTGCTTGCGCTGGCTTGGGCACCAAAAGGATCAGTCCGCCCGAAACAAGCGATGCAGTACCCGCCAGCGCATAGGTCGCCTCAGGCGAGATACCGTATAGCATACCGCCAAAGACCGGCCCCACGATCATCGAGATCTTGAAGACTGAGCTGTTCAGCGCCAACGCCGCCGGCAGATCCTTCGCAGAGACGATGTTCGGTGCCAGAGATTGGCGAACCGGATTGTAAAAGGCGCGCGCGGCCCCAAACAGCGCCATCAGTCCGAAAACGTAACCAGGCAGGATGGTCTGCGTGCGGGTAAGGGCCAGCAGCGCAACCGGGATCAGGCCCATCGTGGCGAGGCACACCGCCATCAGCTTGCGCCGCGACAACCGATCTGCCGCCGAACCTGTTATCAGAAAAAGCAAAAGGCCTGGCAGAAATTGCGACAGTCCTACCCAGGCAAGATCCATCGGGTCATGCGTTATATCATAGAGCTGCCAGCCGACGGCTACTGTCTGGATCTGGACGGATACGCCGTTGAAAAATAATGCCACAACAAAGCTCGGATATCCTCGGTTGCGAAAGACAGCCAATCGATCTTGCGTCACGACAATTCCCCTGCACCTAGCTTCACCGCGATCTAATGCGTTCGGAGATGCACGGCCAATCCCCCAAATAGCTGATGTCCATCGGAGTTTTGGCAAAAGCCATAAGCCTCAGCTCCAAACGCAAGACAGGGAAAGAAACCCGAGGTGCCCGGTGGCCAGCAGCAGCGCCATCAGGATCGCAGTCAGGGCCGACAGGCATTGGGCAATGACTTCACCCGCTTGCGGTCCCAGCGATCTGCGGCCACTCTGGCAAAGGGCGGAATGGCGACCCACGGCAGCAGGTCTGAGGCGGCAAGGATGCCGACGCAGAAGGCGGAATGAGGTCAGTCCCAGATCAGCCAACTTCAGGCGATATTTTGCATCCATGTCCCGGTCAGGGAGGTCGTGTTACAGAACGGCTAGCCGCCGAACTGCGTGCCGAAGATCCCCCGCAGGGGGCAATTGTGCGAAATCTGTCACTCAGGCTCATGAAGCGGCACCGGCGCCTTTCATCGTTGAAGCGTCAGGGCTTTTTGCGGACGTGCGCTTCGGTACGTATCAACGCAACAGCCATAACAGCAGACGCCCAGCCCCACACGGGAGCTGGGCGTTATCCGAATTTGAAACTGCCCGGTCGTCACATCAGCGCATTGGCTTTTTCCAGCGTCGCATAGTTGCGCGAAGGCTGGGTGAACAAGATGTCGAAGCCCTGTTCGATGACCTCTGCCACATTGGCGCCGGTGACATGGGGATGAGCAATGCGCACGCCCGCCGCCTTGGCCTTGCCGAGGATCTCCATCTTCGCCTTGACCACGGCGGGATGTTCATACTCGCGCGGGAAGCCGAGGTTCTGGCTCAGGTCGCCTTCACCGATCATGATCGCGCCAATGCCCGGAACGGCCAGGATCTCGTCCAGGTTCTCCATCGCCTCGACGCTTTCGATCATCAGGACAACCATGATCTCTCCGTGCGGGACCATGGGCCAGACGTCGGCCCGTTCGTAGTATTCCGGAACGGTCAGGCCCCAGTAGCGCGCGGCAGCATTCGGTGCGTCACCGCGCAGGCCCTTGGGTTCGTAATTCGGCGCATCAGTGGGGCGCGCATAGCGGCAGGCTTGCACGGCGTTGCGCGCCTGTTCCGCCGTGGCGATATGCGGGAAGACCACGCCGTAGACCCCCTGGTCCAGAACCTGTTTGGCCATCCAGGTGTTCATCTCAGCGCCATTGGCCGGGATGCGCACGAAGGGTGTCACCGGCGGCTGAAGCGAGCCGCTTTCCACGATCCGCCGCCGGTTCATCAGATGCTGCAGAGCATCCTTCAGCTCGGATGCGGAATAGGGCGTGTGCTCCATCTCGAAAAGCACGCCGGTCAGGGCCGAAATGCCGAACATCGTCGCTTCTTCGCGGTCCGAACGGCCAAAGGCCATCGTGGGCTTTTTGCCGGCTTCCAGTGCCGCGATGATGCCGTTCAGACGTCCAATCTTTTCCATGTCGTTCTCCTTCCCCTGCCTTAGAACGGCAGGAACATTTCTTCTGCCGTGTAAAGCTTGGGGATCAGGCCCTGCTGGTGGCCGTAACGGATCAGCGCCTCGATCGACGGGCGGTTCGCCTCGATCCCGTAGGGCAGCGGGTCACCACCGAGGATCTCCATGTGGCGCAGGTCCTTGGCGACAGTCTTGCCGGTGGCTGTGCCGTCCTTCAACGCGGCCAGGTAGGGGGCCTTGGCCTCGACGAAGGCATTGTAGAGGCTGGCCGCCAGTTCGGGCTTTTCTGCAAGCACCGATTCCTTGATTGCCAGCGTGCCGTGAATCGGAAAGACGCCGTCCTTCTGGAAGACCTCACGGTCCAGACGGGCGGGATCGTCGAAAAGCTCGGTCAGGTTATCCGGAAGCTTGGGCCCGGCCGCGTTCCAGTCCGCGGTCTCGCCTGGTTTGCCTGCGCGGCCCACGCCCGCATCGCCGGTGCAGGCGGCATCGAGCCGTCCGTCGACCATCATCTGCATCAGCGACGACCCTTCGGCCACGTGGTGCACATTCGACGGCAGTTTCAGCGCCGCGACGTGTTCTTCATCGTCCACCCACCAGTTCACCTTGTCGATGTCGACGCCGTATTCGTTCTGCAGCAAGCCGCGTTTCCAGACGCCGGTCGTCACAGAATAGGCGCGAACGCCGAAGTTCTTGCCCTCCAGATCCTTTGGGGTGCTGATCCCGGCTTCGGGGCGCACGACAAGCCCGTCGTGGTGGAACCGGCGCACAAAGAAGATCGGCAGCGCGATGATCGGCACGCCATAGGCGCGCGCAATCAGATAGGTGGTCGGCGCGATCTCGCAGGCATCGAAATCCAAGCTGCGGACCATGCGCCGGAAAGCCGCGATATGGGGCTTGACCTCTTCGAACTGCAACTTGGCACCGGGCACCTTGATCGCCCCGGTCTTGAGGGCCTCGGTATAGGGGTATGTGCGCAAGGCCACTTTGAGCGTGGTGTCTGCCATGGATTGGGAACTCCTATATTTTTCAACTTTCCCGCATCTGTAACGGGCTTTCCGGTTTCTAGTCCGCGAAGCCCGCGAAGCCTCAATAGGAGATTGCACGAACCCCATAGGATTGCGCGCCCGAGTGCGTTTCCGGCCCGATGGAGGGTTTCGAATATGGTGGGGGAGATTTCCGATTGGACGATCTGGCAGGCCCGCCGCTACCCCAATGGATAAAGGGGCGACACGCCGCCCCGCTGGTTTTGATCCGGAGGTTCCACAGCACATGATTATCGACTGCCACGGCCATTTCACCACGGTTCCCGGTTACTTCAGGGACTATCGCAAAGCACAGATTGCCGATTTCGAGGCTGGCAAGACCTCTGGTTTCAGCACTGCACCTAAGATTTCGGATGATGATCTGCGCGAAGGACTGGAGGCTAACCAGATACGCCTTCAGAAGGAACGCGGCATCGACATGACGCTGTTCTCTCCGATCGCGGGCTTGATGGGTCATCACCACGGAAACGAGGCGATGAGCCAGCATTGGTCGCGCACATCAAATGACGTGATCCACCGCGTCAGCACGCTCTATCCTGACCGTTTCGCCCCGGTCTGTCAGTTGCCGCAAAGCCCCGGCGCCTCGCCCCGCGGATGCATTGAAGAGCTTGAACGTTGCGTCAACGATCTGGGCTTCGTTGCTTGCAACCTCAATCCGGACCCCTCAGACGGGCACTGGACAGACCCGCCGATGACGGACGAACACTGGTATCCGCTTTACGAAAAGCTGGTGGAATTGGACGTGCCGGCGATGATCCACGTCTCGGGGTCCTGTAACCCGAACTTCCACGGCACCGGTGCCCATTACATCAACGGCGACACCACGGTCTTCATGCAGCTACTGCTGTCTGACCTGTTCAAGACCTTTCCGACATTGCGCATGGTCATCCCCCACGGCGGCGGCGCGGTCCCCTACCACTGGGGTCGTTATCGCGGTCTGGCACAGGATCTGGGCCGGCCGCCATTGGCCGAGGCCCTTATGCAGAACGTCTTTTTCGACACCTGTGTCTACCACCAGCCCGGCGTCAACCTGCTGACCGAGGTTATCCCGGTCAAGAACGTGATGTTTGGATCGGAAATGGTTGGCGCGGTGCGCTCCATCGACCCCGAAACCGGGCACGCCTTCGATGACACCAAACGCTACGTCGAGGCGCTGGACATCAGTGACGCGGATCGCCACGCCATCTTTGAGGGCAACGTGCGCCGGGTCTATCCGCGCCTCGACGCGCGGCTCAAAGCGCTGGAGCCCGCACAATGACGTCAGCCCGGACTGCTGCCCGTATCCTGGTAGATCAATTGGTCATCCAGGGTGTCGACCGCGCGTTTTGCGTACCGGGAGAGAGCTTTCTTGCTGTTCTCGACGCCCTGCACGACACGCCGTCTATCGAGCTGGTGACCTGCCGGCATGAGGGCGGGGCCGCGATGATGGCCGAAGCCTATGGCAAACTCACAGGACGTCCGGGCGTGGTATTCTGCTCACGCGGGCCGGGGGCGACGAATGCGTCCTCTGGCCTGCACGTCGCCTTTCAGGATTCGACGCCGATGATCATGTTCATCGGTCAGAACCCCCGCGATGTACTGACCCGCGAGGCATTTCAAGAGGTGGATTATCGTCAGACGTTTGGCACGCAGGCCAAAGCCGTGATCCAGCTGGATGATGCGGCGCGCACCTCAGAATACGTCACTCGCGCCTTTCAGCTTGCCCTGTCGGGGCGTCCCGGCCCGGTGGTCATCCCGCTGCCCGAGGACATGCTGGGAGACGAGGCCGAAGCGACCGACGGCAAGCCCGCAAAGGCCGCCCTGTCCGGCCCCACCTTCGAGGCGCTCTGCACCGTCCGCACCGCACTGGCGCAGGCCGAACGCCCGCTGATCATGCTGGGCGGCTCCGGCTGGACCGCCGATGCGGTGGCCGCCTTCCGCAGCTTTGCCGAGGCCAGCGACCTCCCTGTTACCGCCTCGTTCCGCCGGCAGGATCTGCTGGACAACGAAAGCCCCTGCTACATCGGAGAGGTCGGGCTGGGCGTGAACCCGAAACTGGCCGCCCGCGTGGCAAGGGCGGATCTGCTTGTGGTCATCGGCGCGCGCCTGGGTGAGATCGGAACTAATGGCTACACGATCATTGATTGTCCGGTGCCCCAGCAACGGCTGATCCATGTCTACGCGGGTGCGGATGAGATCGGGCATGTCTACCAGCCCGAAACCGGCATCGTCAGCAACCCGGCTGCCTTCGCCACGGCCCTGGCCGGCGGCGGCGCGGTCGCCGGCAACTGGTCCGACTGGCGGACCGCCGCCCGCAGGGATTTCGAAGACTGGACAGCACCGAAGACCAGCCCCGGCAATATCCAGATGTGCGAGATCATGTCCTGGCTTGATGCGAACCTGCCCGAAGACACGATCTATACCAATGGCGCGGGCAATTTCAGCGTCTGGCTGCACCGGTTCCACCGCTACCGCAGCTTTGGGACTCAGGTCGCGCCGATCTGCGGTTCCATGGGCTACGGCATTCCCGCCGCTCTGGCGGCCAAGTTCGCCCGGCCCGAAGCGACGGCTATCTGCATTGCCGGAGACGGCGATTTCCAGATGACCTGCACCGAGCTTGCCACGGCCACGGCGCATGGGCTGAAGATCCGTATCCTGATCCTGAACAACGGCATGCTGGCCACGATCCGGATGCACCAGGAACGGCACTACCCGGGCCGGGTTTCCGGCACCACCCTGGATGCGGGTAACCCGGATTTCACAGCACTGGCAAAGGCCTACGGGGCCTACGGCGAACGTGTCGAGCGGACCGAGGACTTCGCTGAGGCCTTCCGGCGGGCGGATGCCCATGACGGGCCTTCCGTGCTGGAGATCATGATCGACCCCGAAGCCATGACTCCGGCCATGACCCTCAGCCAGATCCGCGCGGCGGCGCAAGCCCAATGACACAGGCATTTTCAGCGCATCACTTGTTGCTCTGCCTCCATTGGATTTTGCGCCCCACTTATTCCCGGACCCAAGGCCCCAGGCGTAGCCTGCCAGCAGGAGAGAGGGCGCCATCCCATCCGTGGCGCTGACGGGAGGCTGGTCAGCCCGCTTTGGCATCACAGAAACGCACGACAAGGGACGAAGAACATGACCGAGACGATCGTCGATATTCACCCGCATATCATTGCACCGGATACCCAGAAGTATCCCTACAACCCGCTTGGCGGAATCCGCTCGGACTGGTCCGCCGACCGCCCCTTCCCAATCGAGCAATACGTGGAAGAGATGGCCGCCGCAGGTGTGTCCCGCGCCGCGATGGTGCAATCCGCCACGACCTACGGCTATGACAATTCCTACGTCGCTGACAGCGCCGCCGCCTTCCCCGACAAGATCGTCGGGGTCTACACCATGGACGTCGGTGCCAGCGATGCTGTCGCGACCATCGACGCATGGCGTGCACGCAGCATGGCCGGCCTGCGCCTGTTCGGTGCCGGGTCCACCGTGCAGTCCGATGGACAGTGGATGATCGCGCCCGAGACCTTCCCGGTCTGGGAACACATGGCCGAGATTGACATGCCCGTCTGCATCCAGACCACCAAGATCGGCCTGCCCGTGGTCGAGGAAATCCTGCAACGCTACCCGGAGGTGAACATCATCCTCGATCACCTCGGCCGCCCCGACCTGACCGACGGCGCGCCCTATGCCAATGCCGCGCCGCTTTGGAAACTGGCCCGCTTCGACAGCCTCTACCTCAAGATCACGCCGCGTACTTTCGATCTGTCCGAGAAAGCCCCGGCAACCCCGAACAGCTTCTTTGCGAAACTCGTTGCAGAATACGGCGCGCAGCGGCTCGCCTGGGGGTCGAACTTCCCCGCAAACACCGGCACGCTGAAGGATCTTGTCGATCAGGGACACCGCTGCTTTGCGGGCCTGAGCGCCGAAGATCGCGCCGCGATCTGGGGCGGGACCGCACAAAAACTCTATCCGCAGCTTGCGGATGCCCCACAGGACAAGGCCGCAATCGCATGACCCTGCCAGACAAGACATACCCGGCGACAGGCCCCGTAAGCCTGTCCGCAAACATCACCCTGTTCGAGCCCACGCGCGCGCTTATGGACGGGATAGCATCAGACCTCGTGACCTTTGACTTCGCCGGCCTCAGCAAGGCCCATGGCGGCTTCAAGGACATGCTGCGCAAGGGCCGCTTTGACATCAGCGAAATGGCGATTGCGACCTTCCTGCAGGCCCATGCCTTCGACAAGCCCTTCACGCTGCTGCCCTTCGTGGTGCTGGGTCGCTTCCAGCACCACTGCATCGGCTACAACACCGATGTGCATACAGAGCTGAAGCCGCAGGACCTGGCCGGCAAGACGGTCGGCGTGCGCTCTTATACCCAGACCACCGGGCTTTGGGTGCGCGGCATCCTGCAGAACGAATACGGCGTCGACCCCGACAGCGTGAACTGGCTGTGCTTCGACGAGCCGCACCTTGCCGAATATACCGACCCCGACTCGGTCAGCTGGGGCGACCCCAAGGACGATCCTGTCCAGATGCTGCTGGACGGCAAGCTGGACGCGGCCATTCTGGGGATGAACATGCCCAATGATCCACGCATCAAACCGCTGATTCCGAACCCGCATGACGCCGCGCTGGACTGGTACGACCGTGAAGGACTGGTACCGCCCAACCATTACCTGATGATCCCCAACGCACTGTGTGATCAGCGCCCCGACGTGGTGGCCGAGATTTGGCGGATGCTGGTGGAAAGCCGCGCGCAGGCGACACCGGAGGGCGACATCGATGCCTGGCCCATGGGGATCGAGGCGAACCGCAAGGCGCTGAGCGCCGCGATCAAGTTCGCCACACAGCAGCACATGATCTCGGGGTCGGTGCAGGTAGAGGACCTCTTCCACCCGGTTGTCTGCGACATCGCGCCCTGACACGGGCTGATTTTCGGGTGGTCCGCTGATCACCCGAAAGCCGATATTGCTGCGGGGCAGAGGCTTGGCAGGGTTTCAGCACCGGTGAAATTTGGTGAGAGTGGCAGCAAGCTTGCTGCATTAGGGAGGAAGACATGAAACATCTCAACAAGATCGCCGCATCAATCGGCCTGATGGCCGGGATGATGGGCACCCTGCCCACGGTTACCCAGACAGAGCTGATCTACAAGAGCTATCTGCCGCCCTTCGACAAGACCTTCCCGATCCGCATCCGCGATTTCGCGTAGGCCATCAGAGTGGAATCCGGCGGCGGGATCCTGGTCACCATTCCCGACAGTTTTCTTGCACCGTTGATTTCCACCCAGAAGTGATGGGGTTGTTCAGGCTCCCGGCCAGCATTCGCCGCGTCAGTCACGAATGTCTGGTGTCGGACAAAAACCTCCTGCCACACCCTTGCGACCGAAAACGGTTCTCTGATTGCGGCTGTGTCAAGTGGGATAGCGATCTGCCCGTCCGGGGTCATGGTGCTCTGCGAGGTCGCGCTTTGCGCCTCATGATGGCGTTCGGTGGTGGATGGTCTCCAATATCGTTTGCGGGTTCGGCGGCACCGGTCGCTTCCCAACCGTTTTTACGAGATCGATCAACCTCCGTCCCGTCGGGACGTCACTTCCCGCTCTTCCGGCGGAAATTCGGATCAGGCTGTGGCCCCCTTCGCCCAATGATAGTCGGCTCCACTCTTCCAGACCGTCAATATCAGCACTGCGATCTTGCGCGGTGGCGACAGCGGCCTTTCTAAAGCCCCGGCGACCAGCCAGCCGAACTGCCCACGATTTCAAAGCCGGGAAGCATTTGACCAGGCGGATCACGCAAGGCGCGCCTTCGAAAAGTAAACCGCGCATGGCTGCATCTCCGCATTCCGACAGGCTGCGGCAACGACCGCGCGCACCACTTCGATCCACCCAACCCTGAACGCAAACATGCGGCCCCAAGCGGCGACCGCGGAGAGTACCCTAGAATCCGGCACGCAGGATGAAACACAGCGAGATCAGCACTTGACCAGAACGATTAGAGAACCGTGACGGACACGACCTATTTTGTCGGTATCGCGTCGGTTTCGAAGAGGTGCTATCCGCTGCGTCCTGCCGCCCCTGAACATCGCGCAAAATATGATGCAAGACACGGCGATCCGTGACACACGATAGGCCGGCCCCTGGGCAATTTGGCCCTGCAAGCGTATTGCGCCAGCGTGGTGCCATCCCTCGTAATCGCCTGCATCAAGGTCGATCATTGGCGTGAGCTTATTACTCAAACTGCTATTCTATTTGGCAGTTTCGGGACCATTCGCTAACGATGGCGGCACGTTTACAATTGCTCCGCGCAGCAGGGGACGGGGCGTGACGGCACATTGTGCGGTGTCACGGCGAGTGTTGCGGGACGACAGATGGGGTGGGGATGTTAGAGGCAATCGGCTTTTCTTTCGATGCGATGGCTAGTGCGGGCGGGGCGGTCTATCTGCTGCTCGGCACGGTGGTCGGCCTGATTTTCGGCATCATCCCGGGGCTAGGCGGCCCGACGGCGCTTGCGCTGTTGATCCCTCTGACCTTCGGGCTGGACACGCTGTCAGCCATGTTACTGGCAGGCGGGATCATGGGGGCGGTGCCCTTCGGCGGCTCAGTCACTGCCATCCTGTTGAACACGCCGGGCACGGCGCCAAACGCGGCCACGGTCTTTGACGGCTACCCGATGACGAAACTTGGCCGCGCTGGCGAAGCGCTTGGCGCGGCGGCGACGGCATCGTCCATCGGAGGTGTGCTGGGAATCCTGCTGCTGTTCGCGGCACTTCCGGTGGCGCGCGAGATCATCCTGTTCTTTTCGCCCCCGGAATTCTTCATGTTGGCGGTGCTGGGGCTGTGCGCCATCGCCGTATCGACCGAAGGCAAGTTCTTGCGCGGGCTGATCGCGGCGGGACTGGGGCTGATGATCGCCTTCATTGGCTATGACGATGTCAGCGGCGGCGTGCGCTTTACCTTTGGTGTCAACTACCTGTGGGACGGTGTGCCGCTGGTGCCCGCACTGATCGGCTTGTTCGCGATTTCGCAGATTGTTACGCTGTACCTTGCCGGCGGCACGATTACCGATGACGCCGCACAGGTCCGCGTGACCCGCGTCAGCGATGGCATTTGGGCCACGTTCCGCAACTGGCCGACGGTGTTGCGCGGTTCGGCCATCGGTGCCGGGATCGGGGCAGTTCCGGGGGTGGGCGGCACGGTCGCGGCCTTCTTGGCCTATTCCACCGCAGTGCAGATCTCGGACGAGCCCGAGACATTCGGCAAGGGCAACGTGATCGGCGTGATCGCCCCCGAGGCATCAAACAATGCCCGCGAAGGCGGGGCGCTGATCCCGACGCTGGCCTTCGGCATTCCCGGCAGCGCCGAAATGGCGGTGTTCCTGGGCCTACTTGTGCTGCATGGGATGCAGCCGGGGCCGTCGATCCTGCTGGACCACATGGACGTGGTAACGACGCTGATGCTGGCGCTGGCGATTTCTTCGGTGCTGGCATCTGTGCTGTGTCTGATGGTGGCGCGGCAGCTGGCGCGGATCACGTTGGTGGACGTCAACTACCTTGTACCGGTGATCCTGCCGGTATCGCTGGTGGGAGCCTATGCGCTGAACAACTCGATGTTCGACGTCATGGTGGCGGTGATTTTCGGGCTGATCGGCTATCTGATGACGCGGTTCGACTATCCGCGCCTGCCGCTGGTGATCGCGCTGTTCCTTGGCAGCGTGATGGAGGTGAACTTTCGCCAGAGCATGATGATTTCGCAGGGTGACTGGACGACGTTTTTCACCCGTCCGGTATCGGGCACGTTGTTCGCGCTGATCGTGCTGAGCCTGTGCGTGCCGCTGATCCGCCACCTGATGCGCAACCGTAATGCTGGGAGGAAAGTGTCGTGATGACAACGCGTGCGACGGCCTACGGGCCGACGATCTTTCTGGCTGTTCTGGCGCTGATCTATCTGGCGACGGGGCTCGGCTATGACCCCGATACGCGGGCGGTGCCCATTGTGGTGACCTGCGTAACGATGCTGCTGCTGGCGCTGGATTTCCTTAGCCAAGGCAAGGGGCGGCTGGCGCACGGTTTGCGGCGCTTTTTTGGCGGGGCCGCGATGGTGCGCCCCGGCGAGGGCGGCCAGCCCGCGCCACTGATGAAGGAGATCGCGGCCTTTGTCTGGATGGCGGGCTTTACCGTGCTAGCGGTAATCTTCGGCTTCTACATCGCGATCCCCGTCTACGTGTTCTCATATCTGCGCCTGTATGCGGGCAAGCCGCTGGTGACCTCGGCCGCGATGGCGCTGATCCTGACCGGGGTCCTGTACGGCACGTTCGAGCTGCTGCTGGGCTACGGAATTTTCGAAGGGCTGCTGTTCGGCGGCTACATGTGACACATTTTCTGAGGAGGAGAAAACCAATGACTTCCCTGTTTTCAGTGGCAAAGGCCGCATCCGCGATGGCCATCGCCGCAGCGCTTCTGGGCGGACCCGTGCACGCACAGACGTGGCCGAAAGGCACTGTCGACGTTATCATCCCGTCGAGCCCTGGTGGCGGCTTCGACACCTACGCGCGGATCCTTGCCAAGGTGATGAGCGACAATATCGGCGTGCAGGTCGTGCCCAAAAACATCTCGGGCGGGGGCGGGATGCGCGGGGCGCAGGCGGCCTTTGCAGCGCGTCCCGACGGGCAGACCTTCGCCATCTTCAACATCCCCGGGATCATTGAGCCAGTCGTGAACGGGGAAAACCCACCCTATGACTTGGACAAGATCAACTGGATGGGGGCCATGGCCTTCAATCAGTATATCGTCGTGGTCGCCAAGGATTCGCCCTACAACACTATCGGGGATCTGAAGGCGGCGGGTGTGCCGATCACGTTCACCGGCTATGGGTCTTCCGGGCTGGCGGCGAACCGGATCATGTGCGGTGAAGTCGGGCTCAGCTGCAAGGTGATCACCGGCTATCCAGGCAACAACGACGCCCTTCTGGGAGTCGTGCGTGGCGATGCGGTGGCGTCGGTCACGCCGATCACCACGGCAGCAGCGTTCAACACCGGGGGCGACCTGAAGGGGCTGCTGCTGATGTCGGACCGCGCGGTTTCCGCCTTCCCGAATACGCAGACCTCGGCGGATGCGGGCTATCCGACGCTGTCGAACCTCGGCCTCGTGCGGGCCTTCGGGATGCCTCCGGCGGTGAAGCCCGAGGTGGCCGAGCAGATGGATAAGGCCTTTGCCGAGGCGCTGGCCGATCCCGAGCTGGCGGAATGGTCCAAAAGCACCGAGTCACCGTTGGATCCGATGAACGCCGAGGAACTGAAAGAACTGATCGTGTCGCAGACCGCGTTGCTGACACAGTACAAGGACGTTATTGGCCAGTCGAACTGACCAGCGACACCGCAGGGAGCTGTATGCGCCCTGCGGTTTCCCTTAAACTGTCCGGCAAGGGGCCGCATTGGCCCTGACACCGTTGCGACAAGGCCAAGATGACAGCCCTCATTGAACCAGCTGCCGAAAAGCTGCCCAATATCCGCCATCTGCGCGCGTTCCTGCATGTCGGCTCCCTTGGCAGTGTCAATCGCGCCGGGGTAGAGATGAACCTGTCGCAACCGGCCGTGACCCAGGCCATTGCCCGCATTGAGGCCGCGTTCGACCGCCGCTTCTTCATGCGCCACCCCACCGGCATGTACCCGACCGATGACGGCCAGATCATGCTGCGCCGGGTCGAGCGTGTCTTTGCCACCCTGCACGCCGGGCTTGGCCAGTTGCCCGGCACCGAGGCGAGCGCGCAAAGCCCTGATCTGCTGATGAAATCAGTCCAGCTGAATGCGCTGGCGGCGATTTCGCGCGCCGCCACGCAGGAGGTCGCGGCGCAGATCGTCGGCACAACCGTCGCTGCCATGGCGCGCAACCTGAACGCATTGGAAGAGCGGCTGAAGACGCGGCTGCTGTTTCGCGACGGCAACCAGCTGCGCCTGTCCGAGGCGGGCAGCCTGCTGGCCCGAGCCGCCAAGCTGTGCCAGCGCGAGCTGGAGCTGGCGCGCGACGAGCTGAACGATGCGGCGGGGCTGCACCTTGGGCGCCTCTCGGTGGGCGCGTTGCCGATGGCACGCACCTATATCACTCCGAAGGCACTGATCCTGACCGGGCAGAAGTTCCCCTCGGTCCGTGTGCAGATGGTCGAAGGGGCCTATGACATACTGCTGGCAGCGCTGCGCGACGGCGACATCGACTTTGTCGTCGGCACGCTGAGAGAGCCTGCGCCCGCGCCGGATGTGATCGAGGTGCCGCTATTTCGCGACCGGCTGTGCGTGGTGGCACGCACCGATCATCCGCTGGCGCAGGGGGGCGAGGCGGCGATGGAGGATTTCCTGGCCTACCCCTGGATCGCGCCGCGTATCGGATCGCCTGCACGGCGGGAATTCGATGCGATCTTTCCTGCGGGCGAGCGAATGCCAAAGCAGATCTACGAGGTCGCCTCACACATGGCCGTCCGCTCGATCCTGCGCGAAAGCGACACGCTGGCGCTGATCTCGCGCCATCAAATCAAATATGAGGAGACCGATGGCCAGCTGGTGGTACTGTCCACGACGCTGGCAAGTGCCACGCGCACCATCGGCTATACGGTGCGCGCACAAGCCACCCCGACCCATGCGCAGGAGTTCTTCCTGAAGGAATTGGCCCGCGCCGCTGCCGAGACCTGATCAGACATAATCTAGTCGACCAGATCACCGATCAGCGCCCGAAGCGGGGCGAACAGCGCGTCGCAGTCCAGCGGGCGCGGCAATAGCTTCTGGTCATAGGCCGACCGCAACAGCGCGTGGATCGAGGGGCGCATGGCCGTCAGGCCGATGGGGAAAATATCCGGGTCAGTTGCCAGGCCGGAGGCGGCTTTTGCCGCCCGAAACAGCGCCATGACCTGCGCGGGCACTTCGGGGCGGCGCTGCGCCAGATCCGAGGTGATCGTCAGGATGTGGTTGATCGGCACCACGCCTGTGCGCCGGTGCGCCGCCGGTCCCGCCTGCGCAGCATCCGCGATCACGGGCGCGATCCAGGGCAGGTCGGGTAGATCGTTGCCGAAAATCGCGGCGTCTATCGTGCCGTCCTCCAGCATCTTGATTAGCGACAGCTCGCGCCCAACATGTTCAATATGCACCGGATCGTCATATTCGGCCACATGTGCGCCAGTCTGAGTGATCCAGTGCATGTCCAGCGGATGCACGCCGTAGTCCTGTTGCAGCAGGGTTCGCACCCAGGCCCCGGTAGTCTGGGTATAGGCGCGCACGCCGACGCGCTTGCCGACCAGCCCTTCGGGACCGAAGGCAGGGCGGCGGGCGTCGCGTACGATGCACTTGTGCTGGTAGCGCGCCGCCAGCGTGACCGGCATCAGCATCAGAGGCTTGTCATAGGCAAATGCCTGCACCGCTGAAACGACGGCAATTTCGCTGATGTCGAAGGCCTGGGTACGGATCATCGGCGCAAAAGCCATGTGGATCGGGTCAATAGCCTGGATGGCGATGTCCAATCCGTGTTCTGCCGCCAGAGCCGGGGTCACCGCCCGGCTGATCTGGTGGTGACCGAGGGCAATTGTCAGAGGGGCGCTCATGCCGGGGCACCTGTCATTTGTTCCAGCGCGGGGTACAGTTTTTTCGCCGTGCCGGAGAATATCATCGCGCGGTCGCTTTCCGATAGCGGGGCCAGCGCGCTTTTTGCACGTTCGACGAGGTTGGTTAGCGTGAGACCGGCAGCGGGATAGTTCGAGCCCCATGCCACGCGGCTGGCACCGTAGGTCGACAGCACCTTGTCGAGGAAGTCCGGCAGGGTCGAGGCCCCTTCCTGCGCGCCGTCCAGATTGCGGATCGTCAGCTTCAGGTGGACACCGGGGTATTCCGCCAGATCCCACAGCGCGCGTGTCTTGTCATAAGGCGCGCCGTCGTCCAGCGGCGGGCGCGACAGGTGGTCGAGCACGACGATGGCCTTCGGGAAACGGTCTAGCAGGGCGCGGATCTTCGGGATGCCCGCCTGTTGCATCTGCACGCAGATCGGCAGGCCGATGTCGGCGGCATATTCCCAAGCGGGGTAGGTGGCCGGATCGCCCAGCCAGTCGGCTTGTCCGGGCATCGTCGTGCCGGTGGTGAACAGCCGCATCCCGACAAGTCCCTCAGCCGTCAGATCCTTAATGCGCTCAACTGCGTTGTCCGCCATCGCGTCGACGGAAAATACACCACGCACCCGTTCGGGATAGGCGCGTGTCATCGCCAGAAGGTAGCTGTTGTCATGGCTATAAGCGGTCGACGCCTGCACGACTACGGCTTTTGAAACCCCAGCAAGATCCATTGCCGCGATCAGGTCTTCGTGGCTAGTGGGATGCGCCTCTGACCATTTTGATTGGTTTCCTCCAATGGGTTGAAGCGGGTAGCTTTCGGTATCGGGGGAAATCACGTGGGGATGAATATCGATGATCTCAGTCAAGAAAGCTCCTGTCCGTCCGCTTTGCCGGGCCGTTTGTCGGCGCGATCTGCCGCTGTGCGGTCTATGATGGCTCAAGCATAAGTGCGGCTCGGGCAGGGCACCAATTCCATTGCTGCATAGGTTATAACCTGACAATTTCCGCTGCCGCGCAATTGGTTGGCCGTGACGCAGCGCGGCGGAAAAAGGCCGGTTTCAGCGCTGGACGCGGACCAACGGACTTTTACTGAATGTTATCCCCGCCCTGCGCCGATCCGGGCCTATATGCACGGGTCGGCGCACTGGGGCCCCAGCGCTCATCGCCGAACGGAATTGCCTTCGGAAAACGCCAGCCGTGAGGTCAGCAATTTTGGCCGTCAGGCGGCGATGATCTTTCATGACAAACCGCGTGGCTTGACGATCGCGCGCCAGGGCTGCATTCGCAATCCTGTCATGCTCGGACGGGAGCTCTCGCCCGAATTCTTCCACGAATACGGAAGGGCACCTATACCGCTCGGACTGAAGATAGAGCTCTTCGCGCAGCTCCAACCAACGTGTGGTTCTGAACCTTGTCAACTTGCAGAACCTGCATGTGCTGCGCGAGTCCGGCGCGCTGACGGGTGGTCGCCCCCTGCACATGCCGCCCGTCAGCGCCTATTGCCGCGGCTTCGAAGGCCCAGCAATCGAGGAAGCCTACGAAGCCACGAAGATCCTTGCCACCTACGGTCGCGCGATCCTGCCCGATGTCGCCGGTCGCGGGATCGGCGTCATGATGCCAGCTTCGTGGCAGGCCAGGATTTCGCGCCCACGAAGTACCCCTTGTCCGCGAGCTATGCAGCTTGCTCCGCTGCAATGCTTCCTTGGCCATCGCTGCCAGTAAGTGGCGATCATGGCCCTTGTTGGAGACGTCATGGGCGACGATCAGCTGGGTCACGGTGTCCACCGCGGTCTGGACGTTATAACCCAACTTCACAGACCGGGATAGGATACCCGACAATGTCGGGCGCCCTGCCCCTTGCTCGGCGGGTAGGTGCCATCGGAAGCCATCAACCCCGGCGCGGCAGAGACAGCGCCGACCTGGACATTGCCAGCCGGCGCATTTGGTCAGGGTGTGACGAGCCGCGCGGCCTCCCGTGCGGCAGTCATATCCGCGACCTCAGACACCGGGTGCTTGCGCTGCAGGCTGCCAAGCCCGACGAACATGTCCTGCAGATAGTTGATCGCAGCATCGTCGATCGTCAGGTCGCGCGTGTAGGGGCGCTGGTCCCGATTGAACTGCCAGATGGCCTCGCCAGAGGCTGCGTCGAAATCCTTCTGTGCGGCCTTGCGCGCCTCAATGAAGGCATCATGCGAGGCGGGCGTCATCAAATAATCGTACAGCGCCCCATAGGCCGCCATAACCGCCACCAGCCCCTCATGCTTGGCCCCGATGGCCGTGATCGAGGCATAGCCTGCCTGGAAGGTATAGCCGGGCAGGGATTGCCACATGTTGCCCTCGGGCACGACGACAAGTCCGTCGGCGTCGTTCAGGTGCGAGATGCTAGAACAGCAGGCGTCGACCTCGCCGGCGACCACGGCCTTGTAGCAATTGTCGTTGCTGCCCTTGTCGATGAAAGTGACCTCGGTCGCAGCGATGCCCTTTTCCTTCAACAGCTGCAGTATCAGGGCGTGCAGCAGGCCCATGTCGCCGCCGACGGCGACGGTCTTGCCCCGGAGGTCGCTCAGGGTCCGGATACCCTCGGGACGGGCGAAGACTGTTAGCGCAGTCTTGCGCATTCCTGCGCAGACGATCTTCAGCGGTGCACCCTGTTCGATGCGCGGCAGGATCATGTTGTAGCCCGAGACCATGCAAAGATCGGCGGCACCTGCAGCAATGGTGTCGAAAGGGCCGGTGGCACCGGGCGCATCGACGATCCGGGTGTCGGCGCCGAAATCCTTCAGGTAGCCAAGCTGCGCCATCAGGGTGTTGAGCGTACGGTTCTCAAGCCCCGGGTTGGTGGCGATGGCGATCTGGGTCGCGGCTGCACGCGCGACGTAGGGCATGGAAAGGCCGCCCGCCGCCAGGCCGAGGCCGGCAAGCCCGGCGCGGCGCAGGAAACGGCGTCGATTAAGAAACTGGGTCATCTGGGGTCTCCTCCTGGGTCGTGTCGGCCCTGCGCGGCAGCCCGCGCCGACCGACGGAACCCGCAGGATGGGCCGCCCCCGACCCCGCGACCAATTCAAAATTCACCCCGGCCCATCAGATGCCTCGCCCAGGCTCATCGGGCATATTGCATCGTAGCCCGCGGTCATAGGAATTCCCGTCCGGGCTATTCTCAAGGCATGTGGCGCTTGCTAACATTTTCGCCATCAGCACGTGCCTTCGGGACGAGATTGGAGGGCTGTGCCCGCGGGTCCGACAGGACGAACCGGGACGCAGATCGGGGGCACCTCTGAGAATTTTCGAGGAGGAGAAAACATCAATGACACTGACCCGCAGAACCGCGCTTTGTGGTCTGGCCCTTGCGGCCGCGACTGCGTTCACCAATCCTGCCTACGCCCAGTCGGTCGAGGAATTCTATAGCGACAACGACGTGACCATGATCGTCAGCGCGCCGGCCGGCACCCTGACCGACATCATCACGCGTCAGTTCGCACACTATTACGTCAAGCATATTCCCGGCCAACCCGAAGGGATCGTGCTGAACGTGGCCGGTGCCGGGGGCATGCTCGCCGCCGCCTCGCTGCAGTCCAAACAGAAGAACGACGGTTCGGTCATCGGGTTCCTGCAGCGCAACAACCTCTACGTGCCACTGCTGGATCCCTCGCAAGACAGCTTCGATCCGCGCGAGGCCATTTGGCTCGGCAGTCTCGACAAGATCTACTACGCGCTGGTCGCCATGACCCGGTCCGGCGTGACCAGCGCCGAGGATGTCTTCGAAAAGCCGCTGATCATCGGTGCCACGGGCTTCGCCAACGAGAACCGCACGATGCCGGCGCTGGTCAACGACTTCCTCGGCGGCCAGATGCGGATCATCCCCGGCTACTCGGGGCGCGGCGAGGTCTATCTGGCGATGGAACGCGGAGAGGTCGACGGCTGGGCTTCGACAGTCGACGGGCTGACCCAGGGCGAGCCGGTGAACATGCTGGCGGACGGCACGATGAAGGTGCTTCTGAACCTAGGCTGGGAAAGCCATCCCGATTATGCGGATGTGCCTAACCTGAGCGCATATGTGACAGATCCGAAAGTGAAGGAACTGCTCGATTTCTTCCTGCTGCCGCTGCAGGCGGGCCGGCCCTTCGCAGTCCCGAAAGGCGTACCGCAGGACCGCGTCGACGCCCTGCGCAAGGCCTTCGAAGACACCATGGCCGACCCCGAATTCCTAGCCGCCATGAAGGCCCAGAACTACGCCGTCGACCCGATCAGCGGCTCCGAGGTCGCGGACATCGTCAACACGCTTTGGTCCACCCCCGAGGACGAGCTTGAGATCGCGCGCAAGGTCGTCACGCCGTAGAGCTGACCCGGTGCACCAGACATAGCCATGGCGCGGAGCCGTTCCGCGCCATGGCACCCAAAGCAAGATCGCACCCTGCTCCTGGCGGAGCTTTGGCAGGCCATGGCCCTGCCACTGCGCAGCTGTAGCCAACCGAAAGAGGTTCGCCTTTCATGACACCACGGATCATCGACATTCACCCGCACATCATCTCGGCCGACACCGTGCGTTATCCGATCGCGCCGCAGGCCGGGACACGGTCGAACTGGTCGGAAAAGCGGCCCTCAACCTTCGAAGAGCTGATCGTCGAGATGGACGAGGCGGGCATCGCCAAGGCGGCAATCGTGCATTCCTCGACAACCTACGGCTACAATAACGCCTATGTCACCGACAGCGTGACGCAGCAGCCCGACCGCTTCACCGCTGTTTGTTCCTTCGATCTTCTGGCCCCTGACGCGATCGAGACCTTCGAATACTGGCGCGCGCGCGGCATGGGCGGCGTGCGCCTGTTCACCGGCGGCGCGACCAAGCAGACCGACGGGCGTTGGCTGGTCAATCCCGCCACTTTCCCGGTCTGGGAACGCTGCGCCGACCTGGGAATGTCCATGGTCATCCAGACCACGCCCGACGGACTGTCGATGGTGGCGGAGCTGGCCGAACGCTTCCCCGGCGTGAAGATCGCGCTCGATCACTGCGCCCGTCCGGTGCTTGAGGCTGGGCCGCCCTATGTGGCCTGCACCGAGCTGTTTGCGATGTCGAAATACGACAATGTCTACCTCAAGATCACGCCCAAGACTTTTGAGCGCGCCGAGGCCGCTCCCGGCGGGGCGGACGCGTTCTTTCCCCATTTGGTCAGCCTGTTCGGGGCTGATCATCTGGCCTTCGGCTCGAACCACCCGGCTTCGACGGGGTCGATGAAGTCGCTGATCACGCAGGGACAGGCCTGCTTGCGTCTGTTGTCCGAAGAGGACCGCGCCTGGATATGGAGCCGCACGGCGCAAGCGCTCTACCCGATGCTGGCAGATTAAAGCCTGCCCCAAGCCGGTATCGACAACAGGCGGCCCACACCCACCCCGCTCCGGTGGCGCGCGGCCGTGAACAGAACAAGGTGGTTTGCGTGGAATTCTTGAGCGACTCAAACATGTTATCAGCTGCCAGCGAGGCACTTGGTATCATATTGCAACCGGAACGGCTGATGTTCCTTTGGCTGGGTGTGCTGGTCGGGCTGGCCCTTGGGTTAATGCCCGGTATCGGCGGGCTGACCGGATTTGCGCTGCTGGTACCCTTCACCTACACGATGGACCCCTTCGCGGCCTTCGCGATGTTGCTGGGGATGCATGCGGTCACCACCACTTCGGATACGATCCCGGCGGTGCTGTTCGGGGTGCCGGGGACCTCGGCCAGTCAGGCCACTGTGCTGGACGGCCTGCCAATGACCAAGCGCGGCGAGGCCGGCCGGGCACTGAGCGCCAGCTACATGGCCTCGCTTTTGGGCGGGCTGATCGGGGCCCTGCTGCTGGCTGTGACGCTTCCGGTGGTGCGCCCACTGGTGCTGGCCATCGCGACGCCGGAACTGCTGGGTCTGACGATTTTCGGCATCGCCATGGTGTCGACCCTGTCGGGAAACGCGCCGATGCGGGGCATCGTGGTCGCTTGCCTCGGCATCCTCGTCGGGATGATCGGAACCAATGTGCAGACCGGCCAGATGCGCTGGACCGGCGGGTTGCTTTACCTGCAGGACGGCATTCCGCTGCTGCCGGTCCTGTTGGGCATGTTCGCCCTGCCCGAGATGTGCGACCTCGCCATCGGTCGCAAGGCCGTCGCGAAAGAGATCAAGTTCAATGCCCGCGACGGCATGCGGCAGGGCGTCACTGACGTGTTCCAGAACTGGTTTCTGGTTTTGCGCTGCAGTGTCCTCGGCGCGGCCATCGGTGCCATTCCGGGGATCACCGGCTCGGTCGTGGACTGGCTGGCCTATGGCCATGCGCTGCAATCCGAAAAGGGCGCGAAAGACACCTTTACCAAGGGGGACGTGCGCGGCGTGATCGCGCCCGAGTCCGCCAACAACGCGCTAAGCGGCGGCAGCCTTGTTCCGCTGCTGGCCTTCGGCGTGCCCGGTGGTGCTGCCACAGCCATCCTGCTGGGCGCGATGATGGTGCATGGCTTCATTCCCGGCCCTGACATGCTGACCACAAACCTGCACGTCACCTATTCGATGATCTGGTCGATCGCCCTGGCCAATATCTTCGGGGCCGGGCTGTGCTTTCTGCTGTCGGGGCAGTTCGCCAAGATATCGACCCTGCGGTACACGCTGATCCTGCCGGTCATCATGGCCATCGTCTATATCGGTGCCTTCCAGGGCTCGCGCAGCTGGGGCGATCTTTACGCGCTGCTGGTCTTCGGTTCGCTGGGTTGGGCGATGAAGCGGCTGCGCTGGCCGCGTCCGCCGCTGGTGCTGGGGCTGGTGCTGGGCGTGCTGATCGAACGCTATATGTCGATCTCGTTCCTGCGCTACGACCTGGCCTGGCTCGCGCGACCCGGGGTGATCCTGTTCATGGTGCTTTCGGCACTGGTCCTTCTTGGGCCTCTGGTGTCGATGCTACGCCGGGGCGGGCTGGCCCAGCTAAAGCCTACCGGAAAAATCGATGTCGGGCCTGCAGACCTGCTGTATGTTCTGTTCATCAGCACCGGCCTCTACATGCTGATAACGGCGCAGCCGTGGTTCTTCAACGCCAAGATCGGTCCGACGATCGTCGCCAGCACCCTGGTCATCGCCGGTACGATCAGTCTGGCCTTCAAGGTCTTTGTGCAGCGCCCCGGAGCGACGTTGGCCGAGGGTGGTGCCATCCACATGGATATAGGCTCGGACGCCGAGGAAGACGGGCAGATCCGGATGGTGCTGGGCCGGGCGGCGCAGTTTTTCGGCTGGTTCGTGGCCTTCCTGGCCGGCGTGGCCATGATCGGGATGATCCCGACGGTGCCGCTGCTGATCATCGCCTATATGCGCGTCGAAGGGCGCGAACCCTGGCGCCTGTGTCTGATTTACGCCCTCTGCGTGACCCTGGTGATCTATGCGGTCTTTGACCAGATCATCGGCATCCCCTGGCCCGACAGTCTGCTGGGCCAATGGGTGCCGGCGTTGGAACGCCACGTCCCTTCGATGTGACCTGAGAATTGGAAAGCAGTACCATGACAACAAAGCGACTTGTTCCCTTCGACACGGAAACCGCGACCCCCGAACAGCGCGCGGTCCTTGCCCAGCTTGGGCAGGGACGTGGGCGCGTCCCCACGCCCTTCAACATCTGGCTGCACGCCCCCCGGCTGGCCGAAGGGATGGAAATCATCGGCACGCATATCAAGGCCTCTCCGGTCCTGAGCGAAACCGAGAGCGAGGTCGCGACGCTTGCCACCGCCGTCCATTGGAACGCAGATTACGTGATCGCCAACCACCGCCGCCACGCGTTGAAGGCCGGGGTGCCCGAGCCCGTCGTTACGGCCTTGCTGGAGGGTAAGCGCCCCGACCCCGCCGAGGGCCGCTTTGGCGCGATCTGCGACGCGGTTTGCGACATCCTGGCCGGGGGCCAGATCGCCGATGCCGCCTTTGCCCGATACGAAAAGGATCTGGGCCGCGCCGTGATCGCCGAGCTGCTGGTCACCGTGGGCTATTTCACATCCGTTTCGCTTGCCATGCAGCTGCACGGGATAGTTCCGAAGGCCTGAGACTCCGCCTGCCCGCTCCGTTGGTCCAGATCCGCCAAGTCCGCCCGAGCGCCGGTCCCCGCTTGGCGAGGTGTCGTCACGTCAATGCGCCGGGCTTGTAAGTCGGCGTGCCGGTCCCTGTTCAAGCGACATGTGATGCGGATTTTAACGCCTCGAATGCTTCGAACCGATGGTAGCAGATGGCTGCTCTCGGCTCGGCAATTGCGTCCATTGCGGGGCCCGGCTGTAGCACCGAACAGAAAGCTATGGGCCGACGCGCAAAGGAGATGAGAGAAACCGTCCGTAAATTCTTAAGTACGACGAGAGGCCAACCGCCGTGCCTTGCAGCGATCCTCGGACCAATGCTCATATCTACGTCCCAAGGCGGAAACGGCAAACCAACGGAGAAAAATATGCTTAATGAACCCCCCTTCACCCCACATGGCAAACACCTGATCGCAGGTGCATGGGTGGCCACCGAACAGACCTTCGCCTCCGATCCCGCCAGCGGCCCCGCGCATGACTTTTCGGTCGGCACCGAGGCTCTCGTCGATCAGGCCTGCGCCGCCGCCGAGGAGGCCTTCTGGAGCTACGCCTATACCTCACGCGCCGAAAGAGCACGCTTTCTCAATGCGATAGCCGATGAGATCGAGGCCCGCGCCGAAGAGATCACCGCCATCGGCACAGCCGAGACCGGTCTGCCCGAAGGCCGCCTGAACGGCGAGCGTGGCCGCACCACCGGCCAGCTGCGCCTCTTTGCCGAACATATTCTAAAGGGGGACTACCTCGATATCCGCGTCGACACGGCCCTGCCCGACCGCACCCCACCGCGCCCCGAGTTGCGCATGATTCAGCGCCCGATCGGACCCATCGCCGTCTTCGGTGCCTCGAACTTTCCGCTCGCCTTTTCCACCGCCGGGGGCGACACCGCCGCCGCCCTTGCCGCCGGCTGTCCGGTCGTCGTCAAGGGCCATTCAGCCCATCCCGGCACAGGTGAAATAATCGCAGAAGCCATTGATGCGGCGCGTAAAACATGTGGCCTTCACCCCGGTGTCTTCTCTCTGATCCAAGGCGGCAACCGTCAGGTCGGCGCGGCCCTGGTGACACATCCGATGATCAAGGCCGTCGGCTTCACCGGCTCTCTCGGCGGCGGTCGTGCGCTGTTTGACCTCTGCGCGCAGCGCCCCGAACCGATCCCGTTCTTCGGCGAGCTCGGCTCGGTCAACCCGATGTTTGTCCTGCCCGCCGCTACTGCCGCGCGCGGCGCCGAGATCGGCACCGGCTGGGCCGGGTCGCTGACCATGGGTGCGGGCCAGTTCTGCACCAACCCCGGCATCGCCGTCGTCGCCAAAGGCCCCGAGGGCGACGCCTTTGTCGCGGCCGCGAAACAGGCCCTTGCCGCCACCGGCGAACAGATCATGCTGACCGTCGGAATCGCAAAAGCCTATCGCGACGGCCAGGCGCGGTTTGAGGGGCGCAACGCTGTAACCCCTTTGCTTTCCAGCCAAAATGAGGGCCGCACTGCCAAGCCGAACCTCTACGAGACCGACGCCTCTGCCTATCTGCAGGACCATGCCCTGGGCGAGGAAGTCTTCGGCCCGCTTGGCCTGATTGTGCGCGTTTGCGATGCGGAAGAAATGCTCGGCCTGGCCCATGGATTCGAGGGCCAGCTGACCACCACGATCCAGATGGACGAAGCCGACACCGCCCTCGCCCGCAAGCTGATGGTGATCCTGGAGCGCAAGGCCGGGCGCATTCTGGCAAACGGCTTTCCCACAGGCGTCGAAGTGGCCGATGCCATGGTCCACGGCGGCCCCTACCCTGCCTCCACCAACTTCGGCGCAACCTCCGTCGGTACCCTCTCGATCCGCCGCTTCCTGCGCCCCGTCTGCTTCCAGAATATCCCAAAGGGCGTCATGCCCGATGACCTCGTTTGAGGTGAGCTCAGCCTTATGAGAAGAGAGCGCTGCGGGGTATACCCCGCAGCGCGCCCATCAATCCCGTCGCATCCGCTTGAAATTGGACGCCACGCTCCAGATCAGGATAGCCGCCGTCACCGCGAGAAGACCAGCCGAGATCGGCCCCTGCAAAAACACCGCCGGATCCCCGCGCGAAATCAGCATCGCACGCCGAAAGTGCTCCTCCAGCATCGGCCCCAGCACAAACCCGAGAATGACAGGCGCGAGTGGAAAACCGTAGCTGCGCGCAAGTGTCCCGAACAGGCCCAGCCCAAGCACTAGCCAGACATCCGTCGCCGCGCCTGAGACCGAAAATGCGCCCATGCAGATGAAAACTAGTATGGCTGGCATCAGCATCCGGAACGGCACCAGCAACAGCCGCGCCCACAATCCGATCAACGGAATCGCCAGCACCAGAAGCACAATGTTCCCGATCCAGAAGCTGACGATCAACCCCCAGAACAGGGCGGGCTCATTGGTCATCATCTGCGGGCCGGGTGAGATGCCGTTGACGATCAGAGCCCCCAGCATCAGTGCCATCGTGGCGCTGCCCGGAATGCCCAGAGCGAGGGTCGGAATGAAGGCCGTCATGTCGGCGGCGTTGTTTGCGGCCTCCGGCGCAGCGACGCCCTCTATTGCCCCTTGGCCCAGTCTACTGCGGGATTTGGTGCGGCCTTCTGTGGCATAAGCCATGAAGGCCGCGATGGCCGGTCCGGTTCCGGGAAGTGTTCCGAAAAATGAACCGATGCCGCTGCCACGCAGAATCGGGCCGCTGATGGCACGCCATTCAGCCCGGCTGGGCAGCATTGCGCGAAAGCGGATGCCTGATCGATCGAACGCCGGGCGCTCACCGCCCCGCAGGGTCGCGATAACCTCAGACACACCGAAGACCCCCATCGAGACAGCGACAAGCGTGACCCCGTTCATCAGGTCCAGATTGCCGAAGGTGAAACGGCCCTGCCCGGAATAGATATCGGTCCCGACGCATCCGATCATCACCCCGGCCACGACCGTCGCCAACCCCTTGGCAACGGACGACTCGGAGATGGAAGAGGCCGCCACAAGGCCGAAAATAATCAGGGAGAAATATTCAACCGATGAGAACCCGGCGGCAAAGCGCGCGATCGGCACGGTGAACAGCATCATCACGATGATACCGATACTGCCGCCGACGAAAGAGGCCACAACCGCCGTGAACAGCGCCAGGCTCCCGCGGCCCTGCCTCGTCATGGCATTGCCGTCGATGCAGGTCACGGCGTTTGAAGTCGTTCCGGGAATGTTAAGCAGGATGGCCGTGATCGAACCGCCAAAGGTCGCACCGTACCAGATCCCCGCCAGCAGGATCAGCCCGCCCGTCGCATCCAGCTGAAAGGACAGCGGCAACAAGAGGGCGATTGCGGTCACCGCACCAATGCCCGGCAAGACGCCGATAAAGATACCCACCATCACCCCAAGCACTACAAAACCAAGGTTGTTCAGGGTGATTGCGGTTTCAATTCCAAGTGCGAGATTTTCCAACATATCTACCCCCTCAGAAAGGCCAGTGAACGATGGTCACTGGCACTTTCAACACAACGATGAACAGGCCCCACGTCAAAAGACAAAGGACCATAGACAGCCCGATCAGACCTTTCCATCCCGGAGCAGGCAAGGCGAAGGACGCCAGACAAGCCGTTGCAATCGTTGCTGGGAACAGACCCGCCGGACGGATCAACAGCGCAAAGGCTGCTACCGAACCGAGGCAGAAGACCATGCCGCGAAGCGGCAGATCTGGCCCGGCTTCAACCGAGGCAAGGGCGGGAAGCGCAATCGCAATACCGATGACCACCATAAGCAGCCCCAGCCCCAGTGGGAACATGCCCGGTCCCATCTGGCGGATAGTTCCAAGCGGCAATGACTGCACCGCATGGCCGCCATAAAGCAGGCCAAGCGCAATGACTGCACCGCCTGCGGTTAGATCCTTGTTCATAAGGTCCTCAGGTATTTTGGAATTGGCGACCGGCTCACGGCCGATCGCTTAGCTAGCGCGTCAATGTTGGCTTTACTTTTCGATGGGGACCCCAGCGTCCTCGATCACCTTGGCCCACATTTCGGTTTCCTGCTCTTGGCGGGTGCGCATTTCTTGCGGTGTCGCAATCCATGTCTCCGCTCCGATGGCAGCAAGCTTCTCTGCGATCACCGGATCTGCCAGCAGCTCGCGCATTGCGTCGTTGATCGCTGTCTTGACCTCCTCAGGCACGCCGTTCGGGGCGGAATACCCGTTCCAGCTGGAAACGTCATAGGGCGTGATGCCCGCTTCCTCGACAGTCGGCGTATCGGGATATAGCTTGGAACGGCCCGCCATCGTCGTCGCCAGCGGCACGACCTGCGCATTCTCGATCGCCGATTTGGCACCGGCAATGATTTCAAAGGCTACATCAACCTCGCCGCGCGCCACGCCGCCCATCAGTTCGGGCGAGGATTTGTAGGGGATGACTGCCGCGTCGACCCCTGCAACAGTGGCAAATAGCTTGGCAGCCAGATACTGAGTGCTGCCCACCGAAACGGTACCAATATTCACCATACCCGGATTTTCACGGGCATAGTTTACCAGATATTCGAGCGTGCTGAACTGGCTGTCGGGGGCCGAAACGATAACCAGACCGAAATTGGAAATCGGCGTCACCGGCTCAAAATCCTCAACCTGATCAAAGGGCAGGTTCGGCATCAGCGTTCGTTTGATCGGCCCGGACGTGCCCACATTCAACAGGGTATATCCATCGGGTCCTGCCTTGGACACGGCCTGCATCGCGACGGTCCCCCCGGCTCCCGGCATGTTCTGCACGATGAACCGCTGGCCCAGTTTCTCTTCTAGTGCCGGCGCAAGGGTTCGAGCGATAATATCTGATACGCCGCCAGTGCCGAATGCCAAAACAAGCTCAACCGGTTTGGACGGGTAGTTTTGCGCGCTGGCCTGAAATGGTGCCAGCCCAACAGCGGCAAGCGCAGCAGCCGCAGCCAATAGGAAACGGCGCGAAATAGGACGGTTCATGATGTTCTCCTCCCAGAGTTCACAATCAGCGCGTCCCAAATCTGCAAACGCACCGAAATTATTCAACAAGTCTAAGGGCTGAACGCAAAGTAGCCTCATCAGGAATGAGGCACCTTCCATTGAAGGCTTGCACGGAGAAGGGATTGGCCGCGCGCACGCCTGCGCCAAGCCCTGGGGAAGAGCTGGCACAGTATTTCGATATAGCGATGCCAGTTGGTCGTCAGGACGCCAGGCGAATGCCGCGCCCCTGACGGATGCGGTCGTGGCGCGTCTGGCCGGTTATCTCACGCAGACAGCCCAGAAACGCCTCGTGCGCGGCAGTGGGCAACCAGTCGGCCCGTGTCGTGATGCCCTTGGGCAGTATGTCATCCAGAAAGGGACACGGCAGATCCACCAGTATCCCCAGATCCAGATCCAGCTGCACCTCAGAACGGGTCAGAAGGGTGATCGTATCGGAACTCTGCAACAAGACCTTGCTCATCGTCAGAGAACTGGTTTCGATATTGAACCCCCGGACAATCCCGGCACTGTCAAAAATGCGCTCGATACGCCGCCGCCTGGGCGTGCCCTTGGCAGGCACAGCCCAGTCATAGGCCGCCAGATCAGCAGGGGTCACGACATCCAGCAAGGTAAGCGGGTGACCGGGGCGCGCCACCATGCAATAGCTGTCGCGAAACATGATTTCCTCGGACACATCGCTGGCCCATTCCGGCTTGCGCAGAATGCCAAAGATCATGTCGATCCGGCTGTTACTCAGATCATCCAGCAGTTTGTGATACTCGCCCGACACCAGCTTCACCTTGACCGCAGGATGATCCGCCAGAAAGGCGCGCGTGGCGCAAGCCAGCTCATGACTGCCCGCCATCGGCAAGGCGCCAACGACCAGTTCCAGAGATTCAGTGCCCCCGGCCATCAGGGCTTCGCCCCGCGCCAGATCCAGTTCCCGCGCCGCCCGGCGAAATTCGCGTGCAAGCGTAATTCCCGTCCTGTTCGGGATCGGTCCCTGTGCTGTGCGATCAAACAAATTTCGCTCAAGCGCCCGCTCCAGTGACCGTGCCGACCGGAACAGCGACGAAGGTGATAGACCCAGATCCTGCGCGATTTCGGACACGCGGCCCTGTTCGCACGTCACCATGAGCGAACGCATCTGCGTGCCGGTCATCAACCGATCGGCCTGTGGTGCGGGCCGGGATGAATTTTCGATATACCCAGTGGTCTGCGCCAACGCCCGGTCGAGAATGTCAAAGAAGCGATCAATGCGGCGCAGGTAGTTATGGCCAAGCTCTGTCGGGTAGGTGCCAGTGGCACAGCGCTCAAAGATCGGGGCCCCCACATCGGCCTCAAGATTTGCCACCGCTTGGGTTACGGCCGGCTGAGATGTCGCCAGCACACGCGCGGCACTGCTGACGCCGCCAACCTGACCGATGACCTGCACCATGCGCAGATGCCTCAGGTTCGGAATCGTCGAATACTGGAACATCTTGCTGTCCTCCCTTACCGCCACGCACATACGTACGCACCGCTCCATCGGGCGCAGGTTACAATTCCTCGCCGGGAGAACAAATAGAATATCGGACAGGGAGATAAGATTTCCGTCCCGGGCCTTCGCTTAGCATTTCAAATAGTTAGGTCAACGCATTGAAATATCTGATACTTATAAAGTTTACAGCATAGATTTTTAGCAGACAAAGAGATGAATATGCGCCAGTTTAATTTGACGATGCAATAGTATTGCAGCTTGCCCATCCGGATCAGCACCGCAAAAAACGACGCCGGAGCATGGCTCCGGCGTCGAAACGGTCATCCTTGTTACTCGGCCTGGACCTTCACGGGCGATATCGTTTGCTGCGATCTGAATACTGAATAGTGTCCCACCAGTTGGTGTAAGAGGCCGCGCGCGGAGCCTCCGGCGTAGCGCAGCGCGCGGCCGGCGGTAATGCTGGCAGTTACCACGAGAGTGTCCGACCTTCTGTGTAACTGGGATCTGGTCCATGCTTCCTGAGAGGAGCAAGGATGATGACAATTTCCAAGGAACTGTTGGACGAACTGCTGAAGGGCTGCGAGCGGCCTGAAGATCTTCTTGGCAACGACGGCTTGATGAAAGAGCTGAAGATCAAGCTGATGGAGCGGATGCTGGGTGCCGAGCTGACCGCACACTTGGGCTATGAGGACCGCAAGGACGCGCCGGCCGATCAGGCCAACCGCCGCAACGGTTCATCCGCCAAGCGATTGAAGGGCCAGGACGGCGAACTGCCGATTGCGGTTCCGCGTGACCGGGACGGCAGCTTTGAGCCTGAACTGGTGAAGAAGGGCCAGACCCGGATCGATGGGATGGATGACAAGATCATCGGCCTCTATGCCGCCGGCCTGACGGTCCGTGACATCCGTGCTCATCTCAAGGATGTCTACGGCCTTCAGGTATCGCCAGACCTGATCAGCCGTGTCACCGACGCCGTGCTGGACGAGGTCCGGGAATGGCAGTCCCGTGCGCTGGACCGGATGTATCCCATCGTCATTTTCGACGCTCTGCGGGTCGAGATCCGCGACGCTGATAGCCGCATGGTCAAGAACAAGGCCGCCTACGTCGCTCTCGGCGTAAACAAGGATGGCATGCGCGAGGTTTTGGGCCTTTGGATCGCAGACAACGAAGGTGCCAAATTCTGGCTGTCCGTGATGACAGAACTTAAGAACCGCGGGGTGCAGGACATCCTGATCGCGGCCGTGCAGACCTGCATCGTTCACCTCGTGCGTCACTCGCTGAACTTCTGCGCCTGGAAGGTCGCAAGGAGGTGGCCGCTGACCTGCGGCGGATTTACAGCGCCCCGACTGCCGATCAGGCCGGCGGGGAGTTGGATGCCTTCGAGGAAAAGTGGGCCAGCAAATATGCCTTCATCGCACCGGCATGGCGCAGGGCCTGGCAGGAAGTGATCCCGTTCTTTGCCTTCGGTCCGGCGATCCGCAAGATCATCTACACCACGAACGCGATCGAAAGCCTGAACCGTGTGATCCGCAAATCGATAAAGACCCGCGGATCATTCCCGACCGAGGACGCCGCCACGAAGCTGATCTATCTCGCGATCCGCAACTTCGAAAAAGGTGGGCGGAATGTTCGGGAATGGTTTGCCGCCCGCAACCATTTCGCCATAATGTTCGAGGATCGCTTCAATGCGTGACCGTATCTGAAACCCGCATGGGCCAGACCAGATACACAGAGTTCATGACACTCCCGTCACCACCGATTTTCGGAGAAGGTTCGGGTTGCGATGTACTACCGGCCAGACGGCGCAGTGCTGATACTTTGATAGATCACCCTCGTGAACTTGCCCAATTGCAAACTTGCGGAAGCTATAAGCAGCATTTGTTGAACTTACGCATCGTATGCCACTGTCCAGTGGTCCAACATTACTGGACCTACATGAACATACCGCTCAGCGAGCTGACATCTCAACCGAAATGCGAACTGGCCACTACCAAAGGTAATCAATTGATTCAAAAATTTAAATACTCCACCCCGTATCGTCTCCCAGACTACGCCCTTCCCGCTGCCTGACCTTCTTGTCTTATCCTGAACCTGGCTCTTGTGCGATACAGGAGC
>TARA_R100001369_G_scaffold55289_1_pt1 | contig 39853 bp, 38 predicted proteins | sample TARA_R100001369 | Tara Oceans TARA_R100001369 (sample SAMEA2621528) | marine metagenome | biome: marine biome (ENVO:00000447); feature: surface water layer (ENVO:00002042); material: "saline water (ENVO:00002010), including plankton (ENVO:xxxxxxxx)" | depth 5 m
AAAGAAGAACAACATGAACATAGGATTTTTTATAATAGGTGCAATGATTTTCTCTGTATATATAGGATTAACATTTTGGAATATTTTCTATTCAAACAGGAAACAAAGAGAAGAGAACTATCCAAATCTGAAGAAAAATGAAGATGTTAATATATATACACCTTCTCAAGAAAATCCTGCTAAAGCTGACAATAAACCTACTGAATAAGATTTATATAGTCTCTTCAACTTTTTTGATATTTTAACCTATTTATCCTAATAGTTCAAAATAGGGAGTAAGTGAAAAAATCTTGAATTTTTTAGTGACTAAAATTTTGTTTTGAACGATCTTATAATGCTTATTGTCCAGAGGTTGGAGATTCGGTTTTTATCCAGAAAAAGACTAGTAGCAAAACAAATTTGTATTTTTCTTTAGTTCTAAAAATAGTTTAATATTTTTTACACCGGAGTTAGAGCATTTTAAGCAATGTCTCTAATATAAAATCGTTTCAATTTTTTTATCAAGTTCTACTGAAACAAATTCATCAGAGGTAAACGTAGTTAGCAGAAAATTTTCAGAAAGTAAAATTGTAATCTAGTTAAGATATCAATCGTCATTCCATTAAATAAAGCAAGATTCAATTTATAAATTAGTATTTTTTTTGCATTTATTTTGAGACCAATATACTTTTCATTGTACCTTTGCTTCGCTAATGAAAATGAAAACTGTTATTATAATTGGTGCTGGTATAGCTGGTATGGCTGCTGCAATTCGGCTAAAATCTCAAGGGTATAATGTTACTGTATATGAGGCTAATACCTATCCCGGAGGAAAGTTAACGGCATTTTCTAAAAGCGGTTACAGGTTTGATATGGGACCATCGCTATTTACAATGCCACAATTTATAGAGCAGTTATTTAAAGTGGCCAAAAAACCAATTGAAACGTATTTTCAATATAAAAAGAAGTCTATTGTATGTAATTACTTTTACGAAGATGGTACAACGTTTTCAGCGTTAGCAGATGAAACAGAATTTGCTAAATCTGCAGCAGAGACTTTTGATGTAGATAAAAGTGAAATTCTAGATTATTTTAAAAAAAGTAAAAAGAAATACGACCTAACAGCATCTTTGTTTTTAGAAAAGTCATTACATAAAACGTCTACCTATTTAAATACAGATAGCTTAAAAGCTATTTTTAATCTGAATAGCTTAGATATTAATACAACGCTTTCAGACTATAATTCTAAAGTATTTAAAGACGAACGTTTAGTTCAATTTTACAACCGTTTTGCGACTTATAATGGGTCTTCTCCTTACCAAACACCAGGTATTATGTCTATGATTCCGCATTTAGAACAGTATTTTGGTACGTATTTCCCCAAAGGAGGTATGCATTCAATTACAATGAGTTTGTTTCAATTGGCAAAAGATATTGGTGTTACCTTTAACTTTAGCAGTAAAGTAGATCAGATTGTTACTAAGGGTAACAAAGCCATTGGTATAGAAATAAATGGAACTACTGTTATATCTGATATTGTTATTTCTAACTCAGATATTGTACCAACCTATAGGTATTTATTAAAAGCACACAAAGCACCAGAAAAAATTCTGCAACAACCAAGAAGCAGTTCTGCTTTAATATTTTATTGGGGAATTAAGAAAGTGTTTCCACAACTAGATTTACATAATATTTTCTTTTCGGAAGATTATAAGACTGAATTCGATTATATTTTTGATAAGAAAGATGTGTATTACGACCCAACTGTTTACATTAATATATCTTCAAAAGAAGAACCAAACGATGCACCAGAAGGTTGTGAAAATTGGTTTACAATGATTAACGTGCCTAGTAATACAGGTCAAGATTGGAATAGTATAGTAGCAGATGCCAGACAAAATATTATAAAAAAATTAAGCCGATTGTTAAACGAAGATATTTCAGAATTAATTGAATCTGAAACCGTTTTAGATCCACGAACTATAGCGTCTAATACGCAAAGTTACCAAGGTGCATTATATGGTGCATCTAGTAATAATAAATATGCAGCGTTTTTAAGACACCCAAATTTTAAAAGTAGTATTGATAATCTTTATTTTTGCGGTGGTAGTGTTCATCCTGGTGGTGGTATACCATTATGCTTACTATCTGGTAAAATAGTATCAGATTTAATTGAAGCTAAAAGCTAATGAAGGAGAATTCAAATTTTAAAATCCGTATCTCTATATTTATCATATGGTTGTTTGCTATATCAGGAATAATAGGTGTGTCGTCTAGTGCGCAAGATTGGTTTTTGTCTATGACACCACTTAATTTGCTACTAAGTCTCGCAATGGTATTGTGGCACATTAAAAATTATAACTACAAAGTTATTTTGGCATTAGCTATTCCTTTTTTTATAGGTTTTATAGCAGAAGGGTTAGGTGTAAATTTTGGTTTAATATTCGGAACTTATGTTTACGGTGAGAATTTAGGGTTTAAAGTGTTTGGTGTACCACTAATGATTTGTATTAATTGGACCTTATTAACAGCAACAACAGCAGATGTTTCTAAATATTTCTCAAAAAATATTGTAATTTCAGCTTTAGTAGGTGCTGCTTTAATGACAGGTTTAGATGTTATTTTAGAAGTATCTGCACCACGTTTTGATTTTTGGGAGTTTGAAAATGGCATTGTGCCAATTAAAAATTACATAGGGTGGTTTGTTACTGCTTTTATTGCCCATTTAGGTTACCAATCATTTAAAGTTGAAACCAACAGGGTAATTTCTTGGCATGTTTTAGTATCAATAATTATCTTTTTTAGCGTATTTCTATTTATATAAATGAAGCATTACGATTACATCATATTAGGAGCAGGAGCTTCAGGTTTACTTTTAGCATACCGTATGTCTAAAGATGTCTATTTTGATGACAAGTCAATTCTAATTATTGATAAAATTATAGATAAAGGTAATGACAGAACTTGGTGTTACTGGGAAGATGGAGAAGGTGAGTGGGATACGTTATTAACTAAAACGTGGACTAAAATTTATTTCGGAAGTGACACCGTTTCTAAGACGATAGACATTTCACCTTTTAATTACAAAATGATTAGAAGTAAAAATTTTTATAAAACACTTTGGGAAACTATTAGGCTAAAATCTAATATTACTTTTGTTGAGGATACAATTGATACATTCAATATCTCAGAGATAGGTGTAGAAGTTATTAGTAAAACAAGAAGTTATTTTGGCTCAAAGCTTTTTAATAGTTTGCCAAACCCTAAGCCTTTCCAATCTCAAAAAAAATATCCTATTCTGCAACAGCATTTTGTAGGTTGGTTTATAAAAGCGAAGGAAGCTATTTTTGATGATTCTACCGCAACTTTCATGGATTTTAGGGTTAAGCAAAAAGGTAACACACGCTTTATGTATGTTTTGCCAATAGACAAAAATACAGCCTTGTTTGAGTACACATTGTTTTCAAAAGAATTATTAGAATATACAGAATACGAAACAATGATTAGTGAGTATCTAAAAGAGAAAGGTATTATAGATTATGAGATTATAGAAAAAGAGATGGGTTCTATACCAATGACATCTTTTAGGTTTTCTGAGTTAAACACAAAGCATATTCTAAATATTGGTACAGCTGGAGGTTGGACTAAGGCAAGTACAGGTTATACATTTAAGAATACTTCAAAAAAAACGAAAGCTTTAGTACAGTTTTTAAAAACAGAAAATGACCTTACTAAGTTTGATAAAAGATTGAAATTCTGGTTTTATGATTTATTATTCTTAGATGTTCTCGCTAATCATAACGACGAAGGAGCTGCGCTTTTTTCTTCTATGTTTAAAAGGGCAGACATTAAAACGATATTTAGATTTCTAGATGAGGAATCTACAGTACTAGAAGATTTTAAAATAATAGTATCTGTTCCTCCTAAGCGTTTTACTCAGGCTTTCTTTAAGCGTTTGTTTTAATCATTAGAATAAACTTGCCCTCTATGTGGCTTTAGTGCGTCTCTAATGGGTTTCATTTCAGATTCATTAACAACTAAATATGCCAAACTGTGCATATCGCTCAAGGCTTCAACACCAGTAATTTCTATATCTAAATTATTAATACTTATGTATTCTTTTAGATGAATAAGGTGATGTTCTGCGGTTTTTTGGCCAGATGGACCTCTAAAATCCCAAATTAGTTTTAATTTACGCATTTGCAACAGAAACTCCTTTTTCTACAAAGTTCTTAAAGTTTACCATATACTTTAACGACTCTTTCTTAAATATGCCTGGCATAGCAATAGTCATCATTCGCATAAAGAAATTAGTAGGTAAATACTCGTATTCAGCAACCCATTCTGTTGAGCCTTCATTGGTAGTTCTAAAATAATTTTGCTGTATGTTGTACATGCCTTTTGTATTGTAAGTGGCATGAAGCTCGTGAGGTAAGTTACGTTTTGTAATAGTTTCCTTTAGTTCTATTTTTGTGTTTCCAAAGTTATAAACTAAATTCATTCTCGCTCCAAATTCGCCAGGAGTTCCAGAAATATGTTCGCTTCTTATTAGGCCTTCTTGCCAGTGCTTCATATTATCAACTGAGTCGAGTTTTTTAATAACAACCTCGAGAGGTTTTGCTATTGTAATTCTATTACAATATTTCATTTTTGAGGGAATTTTTATTAAAGATAGATAGAAGGTGTTAAAGTCTGCTTACTTTTTCGATGAGCGTATCGTTTTTAGAGTTAAAATAAAAAGTTTATTAGTAACGTTTTAATGTTTGGTATGATTTTTATGTAAATGGAAATGATTCTACTTGCGAAATGCGCTATTTGTGTTATTTTTGTTCAACTCCAACAAGTATTGAAATTTTCAAATTCCCATAAAAATAATCTTAAATTATGAGTATTAAATTTAAAAGTTTATTCATCCTTCTATTTGTACTACTATTTGTACTAAATAGTTCCTTTTCTCAAAGTAATGATGGCGTACTTCTTACTGTAGATGGCGACCAAATAAAAACTTCAGAATTTCTAAGAGTTTATAATAAGAATCTTGATTTAGTTAAGGATGAAAGTCAGAAAGATGTTGATGGCTATTTAAAACTATTTACTGAGTATCAGCTAAAATTAAAAGAAGCAAAGCGTCTTAAGTTAGATGAAAATGCTAAATACTTAAGAGAGTTTTTAAGCTATAAAAAGCAACTTACAAAAAACTATTTGTCTGATAATAAAGTTACTGATGTCTTGGTTAAAGAGGCATATGAAAGAAGTAAATTAGATATTAAAGCTTCACATATATTAGTGCGAATTGAAGAAAGTTCTAGTGATACAGCAAAAGTCTACAATCAGCTACTAGCTTTAAAAGAACGCGTACTAAAAGAAGGTTATGATAAAGTAAAGTATGATGCACACGACGGTCAAACCATTTTTTTAGAAGATTTAGGATATTTCTCTGCATTTAAAATGGTTTATGATTTTGAAACAGTTGCTTTTAATACACCTGCAGGTAAAATTTCAGAACCCTTTAGAACCCAATTTGGCTACCATGTAGTTAAAGTAGATGAGGTAAGACTATCTCGTGGAACCATAACTGCTGCTCACATTATGGTGACATTAAAAAGTAAAGACTCTACACAAAATTCTGAAAACCGAATAAATGCTATCTACAGTCGATTACAGAAAGGAGAGGATTTCGAATCTTTAGCTAAGCAGTTTTCTGATGATAAAAGTTCTGCAAACAGTGGTGGTAAATTAGCTCCTTTTAAAAGTGGACAATTAACCTCAATACAATTTGAAGATGAAGCATTTACTTTAAAGGCAGACGAAGATTTTAGTAAGCCTTTTAAGACAGAATACGGTTGGCACATTGTAAAAAGAATAAGCCTAAAGCAGATATTACCATTTGAAGACTTAAAACCGTCTTTAGAAAGCAGAGTTAAAAGGGATGCTAGATCTAGATTAATTAATTCTGCAATGGTAGCTGAGTTAGAGAAGCGTTACACAATTTCTCGTAATAAGGATGCTAAAGCTTATTTTGAAACGGTTATAGATAATCGATTTTTCTCACGTGCTTGGAAGATACCTGAACTATTACAGAAAGATAATGTATTATTTACTATAAATAATAATACCTATACGTATTATGATTTTGGACGTCACTTATTATCAGCGCAGCGCAGCTACAATGCTAAAAATGTTCCTAAACCAAAAATTGTAGAGAAAGAACTCAATACATTTTACAACAAAACAATTCTAAAGTATAGAGAAGATAATTTAGAATTAGAAAATAAAGAATTTGCATATATTTTACAAGAATATAGAGATGGGCTTTTGTTATTTGAGCTTATGGAGAAAGAAATATGGAATAAGGCATCAAAGGATAGTATAGGTATAGAGAATTATTATAATCAGAATAAGGTAAAATACCAATGGTCTGATAGAGTAGATATAGTAATGGCGTCTTCTGCAGATAAAAACATGGTAGATAATGTTTCTAAAATGATGAAAAGAGGGAAGTCTGAAGAAGTTATAAGTTCAAAAATAAATGAAGAAAAGAATCAAAATATCATTTTTACAAAAGGTGTTTTCAGTTCTAAAGATGCTAAGCTCCCAGAGAATTTGAAAATAGCAAAAGGGATTTCTAGAATATATGAGCACAATGGAGCGTTTCATGTTATAGACGTAAAGGAGGTTATACCTGCTGGACAAAAAACCTTAGAAGAATCTAGAGGGAATGTGATTAACGATTATCAAACACAATTAGAGTTAGATTGGATTGATGTATTGTATAAGCGTTTTGATGTTAGCGTAAATAAGAGTGCTTTAAAAGCAGTTAAGACCAAAATAAAAAATCAATAAGAACCTTTGAATTATAGATTATATAGTGTTTCGATTTGCTTATTACTAATGAGCTGTGACTTCTTTATGAAGACAGACGATAGTGAGCGCATTGCCAGAGTAAACGATAATTTTTTATATAAAGAAGATATAAAGGATTTAGTGCCAGAAGGCATGTCTACTCAAGATAGTACGCTTATGGTTAATGCTTATATAAATAGATGGGCAGAACAGCTTTTGCTAATGGATGGAGCTAAGATTAATCTAAATGAATCTAAGCAACAAGATTTCTCTCAGCTTATAGATCAGTATAAGATTGATTTATATACAAATGCTTACTTAGAAGGCCTAGTAAAAAAGAATATAGACACTCTTGTTTCTGCAAAAGTAGAAGAACAGTTTTATGAAGCTAATAAAGAATCTTTTAAACTTAATGATGATTTATTGCAGTTCCGATATATCAATTTACCATTAAACCCTATTAATTTAGATACAATAACAAACAGGTTTAAGCGATTTAATGAAAAAGACAGAAGGTATTTAGATTCTATCTCTGTTCAATTTAAATCGTATGCACTAAACGATTCACTTTGGATAAAATTTAGTCAAGTAGTAGATAAAATTTCAGTGATTAATTCTGAAAACAAAAATCAACTGTTAAAAAAATCTAATTTTTTACAACTCAAAGATTCATTAAACCTATATTTGATGCGTGTTAATGACATAAAAACTTTAAACGATTATGCACCGTTAGATTATGTCAAAAATTCGATAAAACAAATTGTTATAAATAAGAGAAAACTAGAGCTAATAAAGCAACTAGAAAAAGATATTACTAAAGATGCTATTAAAAACAATCAATTTGAAATATATAACTAAAGCAATCGTAATCATTTGCTTTTTGTCTTTTACCGCAGGTAATGCACAAGAAATTATAGAGGATACAACTAAGGAATCATCTCTTAAGAAAAAAGATACTGTAATAACTGGTAATAAAATAAAAGCTGACGGTGTTGCTGCTGTTGTAGGTGATTTTATTATTCTCGAATCTGATTTAGATAGAGAAATTGCCCAATTAGAAGCTCAAGGAGCAGATTTAGAAGGCATAACAAGGTGTCAGCTTTTTGGTAGTTTACTAGAAAGTAAATTATATGCACATCAGGCGATTCAAGATAGTGTTTTAATTAACGAGTTGTATATACAGTCTTTAGTAGAACAACAAATTGATGGAATTTTAGCACAGACAAATGGAGATATGGCAGGTCTATTAAAATTCTATAAAAAAGATTCTGAAGAATCTTTGAGAGAGCAAATGTATGAAATCAATAAAAACGGATATTTAACACAGCAAATGCGTTTAAAAGTTCTTGAAAAAATTGAAGTAACACCAGAAGAAACAAGACAATTTTTTAATGAAATAATAGAAGAGGAAAGACCAACGTTTGGTACAGAATTAAAGTTGGCTCAAATTGTTATTATACCTAAAGTAACTGAAGAAGCTAAGAAGGCTGTAATTGATAAATTAAATAGTTACAAAAAAGATGTCGAAGAAAACGGTGCAAATTTCACAACTAAGGCTTTGTTTTATTCAGATGATGGTTCTAAACAAGATGGTGGTAAATTACCATCAATGAATAGAAAGCAACCAAGAATGGTTAAAGAGTTTAGGGATGTTGTCTTTAACATGCAAGAGGGAGAGATTTCTGATCCTTTTGAAACCGATTTTGGGTTTCATATTGTATGGTTAGAAAAGATTAGAGGTCAAGAATATGATGTAAGACATATTTTATTACGCCCAGAGATAACACAAGAAGCATTAAAAGGTACCGAAGATAGACTAAAAGAGGTGAGAGCTAAAATTATTGATGGTTCTGTAACTTTTGCAGAAGCAGCTAGAGAATTTAGTGATGAAAAAGAAACGAAGTATGAAGGCGGTCAAATGATGAACCCAGTAACTCAAGATTTTAATTTTGAGCTAACAAAAATTGATACTGAACTTTACTCTCAAATTCAAGATTTAAAAGATGGAGAAATCAGTCCTGTGCTGCAAGACCAAGATCGTGTTAACAGCATAAAATTTAAAATTCTAACAGTAACAGATAGAATTGATGATCATAAGGCAGACTTCTCTAGAGATTATTTAAAAATAAAGGAACTAGCCTTACAGAATAAGCATGTAGATGCTATAGCAGTATGGCAAAAAGAAACCATAGCAAAGACTTATATTAAGGTTAATGGCGAATATAAAAATTGTGATTTCCAAAATAACTGGTTAAAAAAACAATAGTTATGTCAGATGTTGCGCTAATAGAAAATTTCGTTAAGAAATTTGGGGATTTAAAAAAAGAGGTTTCAAAAGTTATTATAGGCCAAGATGAGGTTGTAAACCAAATTCTTATATCAATATTTTCTGGTGGTCATTCACTTTTAATTGGAGTCCCAGGTTTGGCGAAAACATTAATGGTAAATACTATAGCTCAGGCTTTAGGTTTAGATTTTAAACGTATTCAGTTTACACCAGATTTAATGCCTAGTGACATATTGGGTAGTGAAATACTAGATGAAAACCGTCAATTTAAGTTTATTAAAGGACCAATTTTTGCAAATATTATTTTAGCTGATGAGATTAACCGTACGCCACCTAAAACTCAAGCAGCGCTTTTAGAAGCAATGCAAGAACGCTCTGTGACTATTTCTGGTCATCAATACAAATTAACATTACCTTATTTTGTTTTAGCAACACAAAACCCAATTGAGCAAGAAGGGACTTACCCTCTGCCTGAAGCGCAGTTAGATCGTTTTATGTTCGCTATTAACTTAGAATATCCATCTTTTCAAGAAGAAGTTGATGTTGTTAAAGCAACAACTACAGATGTACAGTCTAGTGTTAATGCGTTATTTACAGCGCAAGAAATTATAGATTTTCAAAATGTAATACGTCGTATTCCTGTTGCAGATAATGTTATAGAATACGCAGTTTCTTTAGTATGTAAGACAAGGCCAAAAGCTGATACAGCCGCAGATATAGTCAAAGAATTTGTGGATTGGGGAGCAGGTCCAAGAGCCTCCCAAAACTTAATATTAGCAGCCAAAACACATGCTGCTACCAATGGTAAATTCTCACCAGACATAGAAGATGTCCAAGCTGTTGCAACAGGAATATTGCGTCACAGAATTATAAAAAATTATAAGGCTGAAGCAGAGAATGTTTCTGACGAAGATATCATTCAAAGTTTATTTTAATAAAGTCATCGCATAGGTTTACATTAACACTATGTGGAATCATCCTAACAGAAATTTTAGATTAGATGTTATAAGGGCATTAGTCATAGTGCTAATCGTTTTATCGCATTGTACATTTTAATTCCTGAATTTAATGGTCTAATAACAGATGCTATTAGACTAACGGGAGCTAAGGGAGCTGATTTGTTTTATGTACTCAGTGGTTATTTCTTATTGGTGGATTAATTATTAAGCATTTACAATCTGGTGAATATTCTGCTAGAAGTTTAATTCATTTCTGGAAACGAATATGGTTAGTGACTTTACCAAATTATTTTGTAATTCTTATACTCAATATATTATTAGTCTATTTTTTAGATCGTAAATTGAATACCAATATACTCTTGTATATTCCTTTTTTACAAAATTTAGCACATCCACAAATTAATTTACAGAGGCATGGAGCTTATCAATTGAAGAATATGCTTATCTATTTCTTTCTGCGATTATATACGTTTGGATTTTTTTAAAAAAACTAAGTCTCCTTTAAAAGTTTTTATTTTTACAACACTGCTCGTTATTGGCATTTTGTTTGTGCTTAAGTTTAACTTTTATAAAACTGTAGATATTAATAATTATAAGAGATTGGAGTGCTTCTTTTAGAAAAGTAGTCATTTATAGGTTAGATTCAATTTATTATAGCCGTATACCTACATAATAAATAGACAAGTATAAACAGCTTTAGAACCTTACTTTTAATTTTTGGAATTTCAATTTTTGTGGTAACGCATATTGTTATTGTTTATTTTAAAATAATGCCTTACGGCTATAACCTTTTATATCTCCCATTTATTGGAATAAGTATAACCTTAATTTTTCCATGGTTTATAAAACTAAATACAAATCGATTCGTTTCAGATATAGTATATTATCAAAGTACCCGACTCTACGCCATTTATTTGTAAATTATTCTCTTGTATTATTAGCCGTTGAAAGATTTATTAATCCGTCTAGACACGCAATTTTAATTTATTTAATAGCGTCATTATTTTATATAGAACAGTTGAGTTGCCTGTACTAAAACTAAGAGATAAAATTGTGCCTCGTTAAGTTTTATTATAGGGATTTTCTATACAACCTAAATTTAGGGTGTTCTGTTAATTACGAATTCATTAAATAGTTAACATATAAGTAAGTAAAATACTATTTTTTCGATTATTTTTTTGATTTTGCCTAAACTATTCTTAATGGTTTATAGATTTTACTACACATTTTTAAAAATGCTTTAAAATTTGTAAATTTGTGTCACTAAAAAAATGAATTTCCAACCTCTTAAATATACTTTATGGCATTTGATATTGATATGATTAAAAAGGTTTACGCTAACATGACTGAGCACGTTGATGCAGCTCGCGATATTGTTGGTACACCACTAACACTTTCAGAAAAAATATTATACTCTCACTTATGGCAAGGTAAACCTACTAAACCATTTACACGTGGAAAGGATTATGTAGATTTTGCACCAGATCGTGTTGCATGCCAAGATGCTACAGCTCAAATGGCATTATTACAGTTTATGCAAGCAGGAAAGCCAAAAGTTGCTGTACCAACAACAGTACATTGTGATCATTTGATTCAGGCTAAAGATGGTGCTGCAACAGATTTAAAACATGCTAATAATACAAGTAGTGAAGTTTTTAACTTTTTAGAATCAGTTTCAAATAAATATGGAATAGGCTTTTGGAAGCCAGGTGCAGGTATTATTCACCAAGTGGTATTAGAAAATTATGCATTTCCTGGTGGAATGATGATAGGAACAGATTCACATACAGTTAATGCTGGTGGATTAGGAATGGTAGCTATCGGAGTAGGTGGTGCTGATGCCGTTGATGTAATGGCTGGAATGGCCTGGGAACTTAAGTTTCCTAAATTAATTGGTGTAAGATTAATTGGTAAATTATCTGGTTGGACTGCACCTAAAGATGTTATCTTAAAAGTAGCTGAAATTCTAACTGTAAAAGGAGGAACCGATGCTATTGTAGAATATTTTGGACCTGGTGCTTTATCTATGTCTTGTACAGGTAAGGGAACTATTTGTAATATGGGTGCCGAAATAGGGGCAACAACATCTACATTTGCTTATGATGATTCTATGGAACGTTATTTACGAGCAACAGATAGAGCAGATGTTGCAGATGCAGCAAATAAAATTAGACCTTACTTAACTGCTGATGCAGAGGTATATGAAAATCCTGAAAAATATTTCGATCAGGTTATAGAAATTAATTTATCAGAATTAGGCCCATTATTAAATGGCCCTTTTACGCCAGATTTATCAACCACAGTAGGTAGAGAAATGACAGAGAAAGCTACAGCTAATGGTTGGCCAATGCAGGTAGAATGGGGATTAATAGGGTCTTGTACCAATTCTTCTTACGAAGATTTATCTAGAGCATCATCTATAGCTCAACAAGCTCTAGATAAAGGCTTAAAGATGAAAGCTGAATTAGGCATTAACCCAGGATCTGAGCAAGTACGTTATACTGCTGAAAGAGATGGGATTTTAGGAATTTTTGAAGCACTAGATGCTAAAATATTTACTAACGCTTGTGGTCCATGTATAGGACAATGGGCAAGATACAGTGACCCTAAAAATGCACCCAAGAATAGTATAGTACATTCTTTTAATAGAAACTTTGCAAAGCGTGCCGATGGTAACCCAAATACACACGCTTTTGTAGCTTCACCAGAATTAACGGCAGCTATAGCAGTTGCTGGTCGTTTAGATTTTAACCCATTAAAAGATAAACTTATCAATGAAAATGGTGAAGAAGTAATGTTCGATGAGCCAACAGGATGGGAATTACCTCCTAAAGGCTTTGAGGTAAAAGATAATGGCTATTTAGAGCCAGTAGCAGATGGTAGTGGAGTAGAAGTTTCTGTAAACCCAACGTCTGAACGTATACAATTATTAGAGCCTTTTGTACCACTTGGTGATTCTATTTCTGGTGCGAAATTATTAATTAAAGCTTTCGGTAAATGTACTACAGATCATATTTCTATGGCTGGTCCTTGGTTACGTTTTAGAGGTCATTTAGATAATATAGCAAACAATACTTTAATTGGTGCTGTTAATGCATTTGGTAAGAAAACTAACTTTGTTAAGAATCAGTTGACAGACGAGTTTGGAGGTGTGCCAGATACAGCAAGAGCTTACAAGGCTGCTGGAGTTAAGTCTATAGTTATTGGTGATCATAATTATGGAGAAGGATCTTCTAGAGAGCACGCAGCAATGCAACCAAGACATTTGGGTGTTGCTGCTGTAATTGTAAAATCATTTGCTCGAATTCACGAAACAAACCTTAAAAAGCAAGGTATGCTAGGTTTAACATTTGCTAATGAAGCAGATTATGACTTAATACAAGAGGATGATACATTCAACTTTACAGATTTAAAGGAGTTTGCACCAGATAAGAAACTACATTTAGAAGCCGTACACAATGATGGAAGTAAAGATGTTATTTCTTTAAACCACACCTATAACCAAGCACAAATTGATTGGTATAAAGAAGGGTCTGCTTTAAATTTAATTAAAAAAGAAAACGCTTAGAAAGTATAACTTTTTAGAAAATTTAAACTCCTGGCATATAAAGCTAGGAGTTTTTTTGTTTTTTATGAAAGGTTTTCTATTATTAAACGACTCTAAGGTTAACTCAATTAAATCGAAACTAATTATGAACTCATTATGGGTATTCGAAGACGTGAATCTTTTCAATATACTTTGTCCTCATAAGTTTAAAAAATTTAAGGCATGTCATGACTTTGATACTTATAAAAAATGCGATTATATTTATTTCGAAGATGATGCTGCCAACAAAGTATATCTTATAGAAAAAGGAAAAGTGAAGATTGGTTATTATAATGAAGACGGGTCTGAAGTAGTAAAGGCAATATTAAGTAAAGGAGAGCTTTTTGGAGAGAAAGCTATACTTGGGGAAGGGGTACGAAATGAGTTTGCTCAGTCTTTAGAAAATAACACGTCAATATGTCCAGTTAGTGTAGATACCATGCACGAGTTAATGAGAGATAGCCAAAGCTTTAGTTTTAAGGTCTATAAGTTTATTGGTTTTAAATTCAAAAAATTAGAACGTCGTATTCAGTTATTACTTTTTAAAGACTCTAAAACGAGGTTTTCTGAGTTTTTAAGCGAACTATGCAATGATTATGGATATGACTGTGATAAAACAGGTGATAATATTATAAATCATCCATATACACAAAAAGATATTGCTTCACTCATAGGTGTTTCTAGACCTACATTAAATATATTGCTGAATGAATTAAAGGAAGCTAACGTTATAGATTTTAAACGTAAGCAGATTAGAATTTATAAAAAGTCAGCTTAAAATTCTTTCAAATGAAGTTAAAAATTTCTAAGCTTAACATCCTATTTTTAATTATTATCCTAGTATTAATAATCCCTCAGACGAGACAACCAATACAAGTGCTACTTCATAAGGGCTTAAGTTATGTAAGTAGTTCTAACATTATAGAAAAAGAGGATAGAATATTAGTTAAGGATTCTAATTGGCAATTAAAGTCAGATAAAAATTATATTATAAATTTTATTGATAGTAAAGGAAAAGTTGTTTTTGTTAATTTTTGGGCGACTTGGTGTCCACCATGTATTGCAGAGATGCCAAGTATTCAAGAGTTATATTCAGAATATAAAGACGATGTAGTTTTTCTCTTTGTTACTAATGAAGATTTTCAGATTGTTGAAAAATTTATGACTAAAAAGAAATTTACTTTTGAAGTATTCAACCCAATCAATACTATTCCAAATCAATTATTAACGAAGTCAATACCAAGAACTTTTATTATAAATAAAAAGGGTGAAATTGTTGTCGATGAATCTGGTGCACTAGATTGGAATAGTAAAACTGTTAGACAGCAATTAGACCAATTGATTTCTGAATAATTATTACTTAAAGTATTTAAATGGTACGATAAGCATCCCAAAATTCTCACCTTTATCTTTCCCTAAGTGCTTATGGTGAATTTTGTGCGCACGTCTTAAACCTCTTGCATATTTATTATCAATATTTCTAAGCCATTTAAAACGTTGGTGAATAAATATGTCATGGACAATAAAATAAGCCAACCCGTACATTAAAATTCCAAAGCCAATAGGTAATGTAAACCAAACTCCTTCAACACTCCAAAGGTAAAAACAAGACATACTTACTACGGCATAAAAAATAAAAAAAGTATCATTACGCTCAAACCAACTATCGTGATCTTTATGATGGTGATCTTTGTGTAGACCCCATAAAAAACCATGCATAACATACTTGTGTGTAAACCATGCATTAAATTCCATCATAAAGAACGTGCTTAAGAAAATTATAATCCAAAAAAAAGTTTGCATAATAGTTATTCTAAAATTTTATAATAAGTTTAATTGATACTTCACGTAACTTCGAGTAAGTAGTTCTACTTTTCTATAATTAGGAACTCTTATTCTTGTGGATTTTATTTTTAAAGCTGGTGTCTTTTTTAACTTATCTAGTAGCTTGCTGTAGTAGCGATAGGCCATAAAAACACCAAATCTCGCTTCTAGAGGAAGACGTTTAATGCCTTCGAGACCTTTAGCAAAATCCTCTTCTATATCTTTAATAATAGTTTGCTTAGAAACTTCGTCTAAATGATTTAAATCTGTATTAGGAAAATAGGTTCTACTTAAGTCGTCAAAGTCTGCTTTTAAATCTCTAAGAAAATTTACTTTTTGAAATGCAGAGCCTAAACTCATAGCTGAAGATTTTAAATCTTCATATTTTTCATTATCACCATTTACAAAAACTTTTAAACACATTAAACCAACAACGTCAGCAGAACCATAAATATAATCTTTGTATTCTTGTTCTGTTAAATACTCTTTTTTATGAAGATCTAGTCGCATGCTATTCATAAATGAGTCAACCAAATGTTTATCAATTCGGTACTTATGATAAGTTTCTTGAAATGAATTTAAGATAGGATTTAAACTAATTTTATCCTCTAATGAATTTTCTAAATCATTTTCAAAATTCTTAAACAACTTTTCCTTATCATAATCATGAAAAGAATCAACAATTTCATCTGCAAAACGCACAAAGCCATATATGTTATATATATCTTGTCTTATGGTATCAGATAGCATTTTTGTAGCCATAGAGAATGATGTGCTGTAAGCATTCGTCACAAGCTTACTACATTCTTTGGAAACATTGTCAAATAGTGATTTCATAGTAATGTTATGTTTCTAAAACGGCAATTAAATTTCATTTTTTTGAATCAGTTCTGCTACGAGCTTTCCTGAAATTAATGATGGAGGTACACCTGGCCCAGGAACAGTTAGTTGTCCGGTAAAGTACAATCCATTTACTTTTTTACTCTTTAGTTTTGGTCTTAAAAAGGCTGTTTGCATTAATGTGTTTGCCATGCCGTATGCATTTCCTTTATAAGAGTTGTATTCGCTTATAAAATCGTTAACACAAAACGATTCTTTAAAAAGTATATTTTGTTTAACATTTTGATTGGTGCGCAGCTCAAAGCGATTCATAATTATATCAAAATATTGTTGTCTTAGTGCTGGTGTATCCTTTAAACCTGGTGCTATTGGAATAAGGAAAAACCCCGTTTCACAACCACTAGGAGACATGCTTTGATCTGTTACTGAAGGAAAGTTAGCATAAAATAATGGATCTTCGGGCCATTTTGGGTCATCATATATTTCTTCTGCATGTTTCTCAAAGTTCGTGTCAAAGAATAAATTGTGATGTTCTACATTTTTAAGCTTTACATCAAAACCAACATAAAACAGTAAAGATGAAGGAGCAAACGTACGTTTGTCCCAATACGATTCCGAATACTGCCTATAGTTTTTATCGAGTAAAGTTTCAGAATGATGGTAGTCTGCACCACTTAAAACAATGTCTGATGTAATGGTCTCTGCATTAACAGAAATCCCAACAGATTTGCCGTTAAAAACATTAATTTTTTCTACATTACTGTTTGTATTAATAGTGACTCCTAAACTTTCAGCAAGAGATTTCATTCCTTTTATAATCTCATACATACCTCCTTTTGGGTGCCATGTTCCTAAACCAAAATCAGCAAAATTCATAAAACTATAAAATGATGGTGTCTGGTTAGGTTTTGCTCCTAAAAATAAAACAGGAAACTCTAATGTAGATATTAGTTTGGGATTCTTAAAATTCTTACGAACTTCAGAACTAATTGTTTTAAAGAACTGATCAACTCTAGTTATGGTTTCTTTAGTTACCAGCTCAAATGGTGATAAACCAGGTTTTAAAACGACTTTATTTATCGCAATATTATAATGCTCTTGAGCTCTGGCAATAAACTTGCGTAAAGGCTTAGAGCTACCAGGTTCAATACGATCAAACTCTTCACATATTTGGTCCATATGGTCACCAATTGTGATTACGTCATCTGAAAAGAAAATTTTGTACGCAGGACTCAATTTATCTAACTCGTAAAAGTCACTAGTACTTTTACCAAAGTCGTTAAAGAATTTTTCGAAAACATCTGGCATCCAATACCAACTTGGTCCAATATCAAAAGTAAAACCATCTTTTGTGATTTGTCTCGCTCTTCCGCCAACCATTGCGTTTTTTTCATAAATAGTTACATCGTGTCCAGCCTTTGCCAAGTAACAACATGCAGATAAAGCAGAAAATCCAGAACCAATTATTGATATTTTTTTACTCATTAATTTAATTCGCTTAAAAGAGATTGTATAGATTTAAAGGCTTTCATCCCTTTCGGTAATTCTGTAATATCGATTACGTTTAGCATCTGGCCTAAAATCCAAAATTCAGTTTGTGGTGCGTTTAAAATATGTTCATCGAAATCATGGAGATATTGTTTTATATCATCTTTTTCTGGCATTACTGTAAAATACGAAACGTAAGTTATGTTATCGTAGTAGTTTTGAAGGTCAGATAAATTTTCTAAAGGAACACTTTGACCTAAAAATATACACTGATAGCCTTTGCTTACTATTTCGTGATTAATAAACATTAAACCAAGTTCGTGTATTTCGTTATCTGGAAGATATAGTACAAAAGTTTTATTTGATTTATGCTTTTGCTTTGCTTGGACCTTCTCTGTACTAACTAATATTTTTTGTCTAATTAGAGTGGTTATAAAATGTTCATGTGCTGGTGATATCGTATTTGTTTGCCACAATAAACCAATTTCAGTAAGAAGTGGAATATAAATATCGTAGAAAATTTCAAAGAAAGCTTTTTCCTTTATAAGCGATTCATATGTTTTATAGAATAATGCCTGATCAAAGTTAAGCATTGCCAATTTAAAGGAATTAATAGCATGACTTTCAATATTACTTTGTGATGCAATCTCTCTTACTAAAAGCGGTAACTTATGCTCTTCTATTGTTGCTATCTTCGATATTTTATAACCATTATTATTTAAGAAACTAACATTTAGTAGTTTCTGAAAACTTTCTAAATCGTAATATCTAATATTAGTCTCTGTTCTTTTGGGTGTTAGTAAACTATAGCGCTTCTCCCAAATTCTGATTGTATGCGCTTTTACACCTGTGAGATTCTCAAGGTCTTTTATACTAAACTTGTTTTTAATGTTGTTCATTTTTTATAAAAAATGGTTAAACAAAAATAGTGCTATTAGCAATATAAAAGTTTGGAATTAACAAAAAATAAGTAAAATAGAAAAAGTGCGCACGAGAAGACTCGAACTTCCACGGACTAATGTCCACCAACCCCTCAAGCTGGCGCGTCTACCAATTCCGCCACGTGCGCTAATAACATAAGTTAAAGATAAAAAAAAAGTTAAGCTTAGGTAGCTTAACTTTTTTTTGTGACCAGTCTGGGGCTCGAACCCAGGACCCTCTCCTTAAAAGGGAGATGCTCTGCCAACTGAGCTAACTGGTCATAATGCTTTTCTCTAACGAGGGTGCAAATATAAAATGTTTAATTAATTAAACAACACTTTTTTTATTTAATTTTTTGTTTTTTTGTTGTCTCTTTGCGTAGAGATTTAATAATCAATTTATAAGCTTTATGATAGTCATTTTAATGGGGTACATGGGATCAGGAAAATCTACTATAAGTAAGGAATTAGCTACAGTGCTAAATTTTAGTTTCTTAGATTTAGATGATTACATAATTAATAAGGAAAGTGCTTCAATTTCAGAACTATTTAAAACTAAAGGTGAAATATATTTCAGAAAAAAAGAAACAGCGTATTTAAAAGAGCTTACAAGTTCTAAAAATAATTATGTCATTGCTCTAGGTGGCGGAACACCATGCTATGGTAATAACATAGAGCTATTAGTAAATAACCCTAATGTTGTTTCGTTTTATTTGAAGCTTTCAATACCATCTTTAGCTCAGCGATTATTTACAGAACGTGAAAAACGACCATTAATAAGTCATTTAGAGACTGAAGCTATGTTGTTAGAATTTATTGGTAAGCATGTTTTTGAGCGTGTTCAATATTATACTAAAGCAAACCATACAATTTCTACAGACAATAAATCGAAGCAAGAAGTAGTAGAGCAAATTGTAATGAACCTAATCTAGGTATGCTTCATAAGGTTGTTTAGATAGATTAACATGCACATGTTCAAAAAGCGATGTTGATAAGGAAATACCCTTAAAATCTGCTTTTACAGGATATTTTTTGTGGTTGCGGTTAACCAATACAGCTGTTTTAAATTGTTTTAAAGGAACATCTAAAAAATGCTTTATGCCATAAATTAGAGTACTTCCAGAGTTTAGCACATCATCAATTAACACAATAGATTTATTTGTGTAATCTTCTTTTTTAAGTGATGTTAGTATAGGTAAAGTAGGTTGGCCTTTATTTATGGTTACTTTACACAATGTACATTTTATTGTAGAAATTTTTTCTAGGTTAGCTTTTATTTTTTTTGCTAATAGATAACCATTATTTTCTATCCCAGCAATAACAAGTTCTGTTTCGTCAACATTACATTCATAGATTTGATATGCAATGCGTTTAATCTTGTGCTCAATTTCTTTGTGACTTAAAATTGTGTTTTTTGTTAGTGCCATTAGGTCTTTTTTTCAAATATAAAAAACAGTTCCTTATCGTGCCTTTGTTTTACAGAATTAATTGATTTTTCTAAAACTCTAATGTCAAACAATTTTTTGAATAATGATTTGTACTCAGGTAAACTTCCACCAAATGGAGGACCAGAGTTTGTTAATTTAAAATCAAAAAGTAGGCCAACGAGTTTTCCATTTTTTTCTAATAGCGTATGCATTTTTGAAACATATGTCTTTCTTAAATTAGGGTTAAGAGCACAAAAGAACGTCTGTTCTAATATTAAATCAAAAGTAGTATTTAAATCAAAAAAATTCTTGCACAACAACTGCTCAGAAGGAAAATCTGGAATACGCTTTTTTAAGTTATCTAAAGGGTGTTTTGCAAAATCTAAAACACAAATATTTTTAAAGCCATTGTTCCATAAATATTCGGCTTCATAACTGTTGCCAGCACCTGGTATTAATACCTTTAATGTTTTATCATTAAGTTGCTGAATATAAGTTATCAAAGGGGTAGATCCATAACCGATATCCCAACCTATTTGTTTGTTTTTATAACGACTATCCCAATATTTATTATCTAAGTTATTCTTCTTCATAATAGCCATCAATATCGCGTCTATCTTTTTTTGTAGGTCTACCAGTTCCTTTCTTTCTGTAATAGTCTTTACTATACTTTAATAATTGCTTAGCCTCAAAAGCTTCTTTTGGTGTTGTATCTGTTCTGTAAATATCTACAAGTTTAGCACCAACTCTATTTGGAGGTAAATCATTTACAGTTAATTGGTATATAATCTGGTCTTTTCTTAACTCGATATTATCTGTTGCATAAACATCTCTAGACGGTTTTACAACTGAGCCATTGACCTTTATTTGTCCTTTTTTACAAGCTTTAGTAGCGATACTTCTTGTTTTATAATATCTAACACACCACAAAAATTTATCAATTCTCATATATTTTTTAACTAAAAACTACGTTAATCTTATAGTACAAAAATATTATAATATTGTATATTGCAACCATATTTATTGAGCAATAATGAACCTTATATTAATTATGTGGTATTTTAATATAAGTAAAATAAAACGTTATGAAAACTAAACAATTTAGATTAAGCCTTCTGGTCTTCTTCGCTTTTGCATTTTGTATTTCTTGTGAGCCAGATGATGATACTGTTACAAATGTCTTTACTACCAGAGATAGAGATGAGCAACAAATAGTTGACAATGATTCTATTTTAGAATTCTTTGCAACGCATTATTATAACGCTAGTTTCTTTGAAACTGGAATCAATCATAAGATTGAAGATATTATTATTTCAGAGTCAGCTATTGATGAGAACGGTAACTCTAATAGACTTTTAAGTGAGGCATTAGCAGATGGTACAATAACGACAAGAACTACTATTCTGTTTGAAATAGATTACACGTATTACTTTCTAAATTTAAACCAAGGAGAAGGAGATTCTCCTACTTTTACAGATCAAGTAAGGGTGAGGTATGAAGGTTTTACAGTAGAGACTGAAGAAATTTTTGACCAAATAGTTACACCAGTAAGTCTGCCTTTAACAGGATTAGGTTTTTCAGGTGGTGCAATACCTGGTTGGCAACGTGTTTTACCTGAGTTTAATGCAGCACTAGATTTTTCTATTGGTAGTGATGGTTCAACAAATTATAATAATTATGGTTTTGGGATTATGTTTATTCCTTCTGGTTTAGCTTATTTTGCATCACCACCTCCTGGATCTTCTATTGATGCATATGCAAATTTAGTCTTTAAGTTTGAGTTGTTACAAAAAGAGGAACTTGATCACGATAATGATGGCATACCTTCTTATATTGAAAATTTAAATAATAATGACGATGTTTTTGATGATGATACAGATGAAGATGGGGCACCAAACTATATAGATTTAGATGATGATGCTGATGGCGTTGCTACAATTAATGAACTTGTTTCTACAACTTACCAAGTAGATACTAGTATTGATCCTGAGCCTACGTTAGCTGCCAATGAATATGAGGTTAGTAGAAGTGAAGTTGATGGCATACTAACTATTAATACGGTCACAGCAGTTGATTCTGATAACAATAATATTTTAGATTATTTAGACGAAAATATTTCTGAAAATTATAATGATGATGAGGATAGCTAAGAAAAAATGAAACATAAAAAAGCCGCTTATTAGCGGCTTTTTTATGTCTATTTAAAACTAAACAATTCATTTACTCTAAAGTGCAATAGATAAACTTAATATTAATTGTTCTGGTCTTGTATCTATTCTTCCAACCGTATTTGGGCCAAAGTTGTTATTAATAAAAACAGCTTCATTATCACTAAATCCTCTTTCGTATCTCAAATCAATTCCTATCTTATTAAAATTGATTGCTATTCCAAAATTTAAACCAATTGAGAAATCGTTTTCAATATTATCTATATTAATACCATTAAAATCTGTGTCTAAAATGTATTGTAATGAAGGACCTGCAAATACACTTATTGGACCTAACACTTTAATACCAACTAATAAAGGTGCGTCTATTTTTTTGATTTCAAACAGGTCGTTATTATAGTCGCTCTTAGTAGCGGTATATATTAACTCTGGTCTAAAGTATAGTCTATTACCAATTTTGCCAAACACACCAATATGATAACCAATATTGCGATCTGGGTTTTGAGCATTTTCACCTATAGACTCAAAGTAATCACCATTAGTACCATAATTTAAACCACCTTTAAAGCCAAAACTACTTCCGTTTTGGGCATTTAAACTCAACATTGTAAGCGCTAAACAAGTAACGATTATAGTAGATTTTTTTAAAATTTTCATAATGTTCGTTTTTTAAGATTAGGAATCTAATATCAAAAACGTTGCCAAAACAAAATTATTTTCTTTTTAAGACAGTTTTTGCTGCATTTATAATAGCATCACTGTTTAATCCATACTTATCCATTAATTGTGCAGGTGTACCAGATTCACCAAAAGTGTCTTTAGTAGCAACAAACTCTTGAGGAGCAGGCTTATTTTGAGATAAAACTCTAGCAACACTCTCTCCTAGACCACCTAAATAGTTGTGTTCTTCTGCTGTTACTATGCATCCTGTTTTACCAACAGAATCTAAAATAGCTTTATCATCCAATGGCTTAATAGTATGAATGTTTATAACTTCGGCAGAGACACCAGCTTCATTTAAAGCTTTTGCTGCTTCTAGTGCTTCCCAAACCAAATGTCCTGTAGCAACTATTGTAACGTCATTTCCTTCAGTAAGTTTAACTGCTTTTCCTATTTCAAAGGTTCCGTTTTCTGGAGTAAAGTTTGCAACTTTTGGGCGCCCAAACCTAAGGTATACAGGTCCTTCGTGTTTTGCTATAGCTAATGTTGCTGCTTTGGTTTGGTTGTAATCACAAGTATTAATTACAGTCATACCAGGTATCATCTTCATTAAACCGATATCTTCTAAAATTTGATGCGTAGCACCATCCTCTCCTAAAGTAACACCAGCGTGAGAAGCACATATTTTGACATTTTTATCAGAATAAGCTACACTTTGTCTTATCTGATCGTAAACTCTTCCGGTTGAGAAATTGGCAAATGTACCTGTAAAAGGTATTTTGCCACCAATAGTCATTCCTGCTGCGATACCAATCATATTAGCTTCAGCAATACCGATTTGAAAAAAACGTTCAGGATGATTTGCTTTAAATTCATCCATCTTTAAAGATCCAGTTAAATCTGCACAAAGTGCAACAACATTTTCGTTTGTTTTACCTAGTTCTGTCAAACCAGCTCCAAATCCTGATCTTGTGTCTTTACTTCCTGTATTTGTGTATGTTTTCATTCTGTTATTTTGAAACTGTAGTTAATTTTTATTGTCTTTTTTTTATCGTTAACCTTTATGGCTTCGATCATAGTGTTATTATTTTCAATTACTTTCATAATTAAACCACTTGGTATATTTGGCATTGATTCGTCTTCTAAACCAGATTTCTGAAATGCAATCTCAAAGATTTTTTTAAAGATTTGATTATTATTTACATTGTAGTCCTTATCTGTAGCCATAGTTATTACGTCATCTGGATTTTCACTTGGAAACATATTATAAACTTTCACATCTTTTCCAAGAACTTTTATAGTCTCTCCAGTATTTTCAGTAATTAAGTCTAAACTATTTTCATCCCCATTACTTCGACGAACAGGTATAAATGAGTCTAAGCTTAAATTAAAGTAAATTAAATTTTTGTTTAATTCAAACACCAATGTCAAGGTTCCATCTTCTGTGTTAAAAATGATATTACTTTTAGCATTTACAAAATCCTCAGATGAATTTTTAAGCATCGATTTTGCTAATCCTAATGCTAGCTCATTATAATTTGTCCAAAGATATTTACCATTTTTATCAAATCCGATAGATATAGTATCAATTGTTTTATTGCCCTTACTTGGTATTGTATAGTCAACAACATAATCTATTTCTATAACCCTTTCTTGTGAAAAGACTAGTGATGTAATAAAAAGAAACGTAAAAAGTAATGATCTACTCATATTAATAGTCACCTAGAGTTTCAGGGTTTTGAGATAGTCCTGTTTTTAGTTGTTCGTCATTTGGAGCTTTACCATGCCATGCATGAGTATGCATCATAAAGTCTACACCATTACCCATAACAGTTTTTAATAAAACACAAATTGGTTTTCCTTTTCCGGTTAAAGATTTTGCTTCGGCCATACCTTCAAGAACGGCTTCAATATCATTACCTTCTTCAATTTCAACGACAGTCCAACCAAAAGCCTCAAACTTCCCTTTTATACTTCCCATTGGTAAGACACTATCTGTAGAACCATCAATTTGTTGACCGTTTAAATCTATCGTAGATATTAAATTGTCAATTTTTTTAGCAGAAGCATACATTATAGCTTCCCAATTTTGCCCTTCTTGTAATTCACCATCACCATGTAAACTATAAACCAAATGATCATCATTATTCAGTTTTTTAGTTTGCGCAGCACCTATAGCAACAGACATTCCCTGACCCAAAGAGCCTGAAGCAATTCTAATACCTGGTAAGCCTTCATGCGTTGTTGGATGCCCTTGTAAACGTGAATTTATTAACCTAAAAGTGTTCAGTTCATCTACAGGGAAATATCCGGATCTTGCTAATACACTATAATAAACAGGAGAAATATGTCCGTTTGATAGGAAAAATAAATCTTCACCATCACCATCCATATTAAAATTGTCTTTAGTTTCCATAATATCTTGGTAAAGTGACACGAAGAATTCAGCACAACCTAAAGAACCACCTGGATGACCAGAGTTTACTTTGTGTACCATTCGCAATATATCTCTACGAACTTGAGTAGTTAAATCTTTTAATTTTTGTGTATTTGGCATTTTTTATAGCTTAGATTAGTAGTGCAAAAGTAGTTTTTTATGATAGCCTTACAAAAGTGTAGTACGTTCACTTATTAACGATTTTAAGGATTTGCTAACAATTTTAAATTTAATTAAGATGTCAATGTTGTTGAGTTAATTATATTTGCCGTTAGACTAAGTTTTAATGGATTTTATACGTTTAGCAAAAGATAAAGCAACAAAGGCAAGAGCTGGTACAATTACGACCGATCATGGTACTATAGAAACACCAATATTTATGCCTGTTGGAACTGTAGGGTCAGTAAAAGGTGTGCATCAACGCGAATTAAAAAATGATATTAACCCAGATATTATTCTTGGTAATACCTATCATTTATATTTAAGACCTCAAACTGCTATTTTAGAAAAAGCAGGAGGCCTTCATAAATTTATGAATTGGGATAGGAATATCTTAACTGATTCTGGTGGTTATCAGGTTTATTCTTTGTCTGCAAATAGAAAAATAAAAGAAGAAGGTGTTAAATTTAAATCTCACATAGATGGAAGTTATCACGTTTTTACGCCAGAGAATGTGATGGAAGTTCAGCGTACTATTGGTGCTGATATTATAATGGCATTTGATGAATGTACTCCATATCCATGTGATTTTAATTACGCAAAACGATCAATGCATATGACGCATAGATGGTTAGAGCGTTGCTTAACACATTTAAAAGAGCTTCCTTTTAAATATGATTATGAGCAAACATTTTTTCCGATTGTTCAAGGAAGTTGTTATAAAGATTTAAGACAACAATCTGCGGAATATATAGCAAATGCGGGTGCTGAAGGAAACGCTATTGGTGGTCTTTCAGTAGGAGAGCCTGCTGAAGAAATGTATGCAATGACTGAAGTCGTTTGTGAAATTTTACCAGAAGATAAGCCACGTTACTTAATGGGTGTTGGTACACCAATCAATATATTAGAGAATATAGCGTTAGGTGTAGACATGTTTGATTGTGTAATGCCAACACGTAATGCTAGAAATGGAATGTTATTTACGGCATACGGTAGTATAAATATCAAAAATTTAAAATGGGCAGATGATTTTTCACCTGTAGATGAAATGGGAATTACTTTTGTAGATACAGAATATACTAAAGCCTACTTAAGACATCTATTTACAGTTAATGAATTATTAGGTAAACAAATTGCTACGATACATAACCTAGGATTTTATTTATGGTTAACTAGAGAAGCAAGAAAACACATTATTGCAGGTGATTTTGGGGTTTGGAAAGATAAAATGGTTAAACAAATGGATAATAGATTGTAATACGTGAAAATTTTAGATTGGTACATATTAAAACGCTACTTGTTTACATTTTTAATGATGTTACTTCTGTTTATTCCCATAGGTATTACGGTTGATTTAGCAGAGAAAGTTGGAAAAATATTAGAGAATGAAGCTCCATTTGGAGAAGTATCCGCCTATTATTTAGATTTTACAGTTTATTTCGCGACTTTATTATTCCCATTATTTTTATTTCTTTCGGTAATTTGGTTTACGTCTAAACTAGCTAACAATACCGAAATAGTAGCTTTTTTAAGCTCAGGGGTTTCATTTTCTAGATTTTTAAGACCCTATTTAATCGGAGCTACAATAGTTGCTAGTCTCGCTTTATTTTTAGGGATGTATTTGTCTCCTATAGCAAGTCAAGGGTTTAATGAGTTTAAGTTTAAATATTTAAAAAAGAATAAAAGAATTCAAAAAACCAAAGATGTTTATACACAGGTTAATGATAATGATTACATATACATTAGTAATTTTATGCCAAAGCAAAAAGTAGGTAGGAATTTTACTTATGAGCATTTTGAGAATAACGAGCTGAAGTATAAAATATTCGCTGACAATATTAGATACATCGAAGAAGATAGTACTTACAGATTAACCACTTATTTTAAACGTACGTTTAAAAACGGTAAAGAATATATTGAAAAAGCAAGACGAAAAAACATGGATTTACCCTTTGAGTTGGAAGATTTGACACCCGTTGAATACGCCGCTGAAACAAAGCCTTATGGAGAACTATTAGATTTTATCGCAGCAGAAAAACGTAGAGGTTCACCCAATATTGGACGATACGAGGTGGTAAAGCTAAGAAAATGGAGTTTACCAGTATCTATATATATATTAACCATTATCGCAGTTGCTGTATCATCAGTAAAACGACGTGGAGGAATGGGAGCAAACTTAGCAGTAGGTATTGCCATAGCGATGATCTATGTGTTTTTTGATAAAATTTTTGGTGTTATGGCAGAGCAGTCAAACTTTGAGCCGATAGTTGCAGTGTGGTTTCCTAATTTAGTATTTGGTATTTTAGCAATATATCTTCTGCGAAATGCCAAACGTTAAATTAAAGCACTATTTACATTTACATTTTCTTGTTTTTATTGCAGGTTTTACGGCAATTCTAGGTGAACTTATAACTATAGGATCACTAGCGCTTGTATGGTATAGAATGTCTATTGCAGGCATCATAATGTTTGTGTTTATTAAAGTTACGCGACTTAATACTGAAATTTCAAAAAAAGCAGTCTTACAATTTTCTATTGCTGGTGTGATTATAGCATTACATTGGATCACTTTTTTCGAATCTATAAATCAGGCAAACATATCTATAGCTTTGGCTATGTTTTCTTCTGGTGCATTTTTTGCATCTTTTATAGAACCCATTTTTTTTAAACGGAAGATTTTACTCTACGAGATTATTTTTGGGCTTATAGTTATTATAGGTGTTATACTTATAACCAGTAGTGAGATGGACTATATAAATGGAATTATATTAGGTTTATTATCAGCTTTATTTTCTACATTGTTTGCTGTGATTAATGGGAAATTTATCGAAAAGCATAATGCAACAATTATTTCATTTTATGAGTTTATAAGTGGTGTTGTGTTTTTGACTGTTTTTATACTTTTATCAGGTAGTAGTTTTGATGCTGAGTTTTTCACACTTTCAAATTCAGACTGGTTATATATTTTTATTTTGGCTTCTGTTTGTACTGCTTATGCATTTATAGGTGCAGTAGAAGTAATGCGTTATATAAGTCCATATACAGTTATTTTATCCTATAATCTTGAGCCTTTATATGGAATTGGACTCGCACTAATTTTGTTTCCTGAAAAAGAAAAGATGTCACCTCAATTTTATATAGGGTCAATACTTGTCTTAGGTGTTGTCTTATTAGATGCCATTTTTAAAAACTACAAAAAGAGAAAAAGTAAAACCAATACCATAACCAATTAAAGTTTTTATATTTGTAGCAGAATAACTAACCAAACTAAAACTAACTTCAAATTGTATGGAATATTTAGAGTTTGAATTACCAATAAAAGAGCTAGAAGACCAACTAGATAAGTGTCAGATTATCGGTCAGGAGAGTGATGTAGATGTTACAGAGACCTGCAAACAAATTGAGTTAAAGCTTGCTGAGACTAAGAAAGATATATACAAAAATTTATCAGCATGGCAACGTGTACAATTATCGCGTCATCCAAATAGACCTTATACATTAGATCATATTAAAGCGCTTTGTGGCGATTCTTTTTTAGAATTACATGGAGACAGAAATGTTAAAGATGATAAGGCAATGATAGGTGGTTTAGGTAAAATAGGTGACCAATCTTATATGTTTATAGGTCAGCAAAAAGGATTTAATACCAAAACCAGACAGTATCGTAATTTCGGAATGTCTAACCCTGAAGGTTATCGTAAAGCATTACGCTTAATGAAATCAGCAGAAAAATTTGGTATTCCTGTAGTTACTTTAATTGATACTCCAGGTGCTTATCCAGGTCTAGAGGCTGAAGAGCGTGGACAAGGTGAAGCCATAGCTCGAAATATTATAGAAATGGCACGTCTTAAAGTTCCTATAATAACTATTATAATAGGCGAAGGAGCATCAGGTGGTGCATTAGGAATTGGAGTAGGTGATCGCGTTATGATGCTAGAGAATACGTGGTATTCAGTTATTTCGCCAGAATCATGTTCTTCAATTTTATGGAGAAGTTGGGAATATAAAGAACAGGCTGCAGAAGCTCTAAAGCTTACAGCCAAAGATATGAAGCGCATGAAGCTTGTTGATCAAATTATTAAAGAACCATTAGGTGGCGCACACACAGACAGAGAGAAAGCTTTTTCAGCTGTAAAAGATGCTATTTTAAAGTCTTATGAAGATCTTAAAAACTTATCACCAAAAGAATTGGTTAAACAACGTATGGATAAATATAGTGAAATGGGAGTCTATAAAGACTAGTTCCACTAAACATAGGTAATTTAAAAAACTGAAGTCTTTAACTTCAGTTTTTTTGTCACTATTAACAATATATAAGAGTTATTAACAGTTAAATTGTTAACGAACTGTTGAGATTGCAAAACACTCAACATGTAGTTTATCAATACCATTTAGCTACTTTCGTACACTATGAAACAACCAAATCCAATACAAGGTTATAAAGTTGATAAGAGCAATATTATTAGCCTTGAAAAAGGTAAATTACCACCTCAGGCACTTGACTTAGAGGAAGTTGTACTTGGGGCGATGATGATTGATAAAAAAGGTGTCGATGAGGTAATTGATATTTTGAGCCCTGAAGCATTTTATAAAGATGCTCATAAACATATTTTTGAAGCTATTTTTAAATTATTTGAAAACAGTGAGCCTGTCGATTTATTAACCGTTTCTAGTCAATTAAGAAAAGATGAAAAATTAGACGTGGTTGGTGGTGATTTTTATTTAATCTCCTTAACACAACGTGTATCATCTTCTGCGCATATTGAGTTTCATGCACGTATTATTCTTCAAAAATATATACAACGAAGTCTAATTAAAATTTCTAACGAAATTATAGAAGAAGCCTACGATGAGACCAAAGATGTTTTTGACCTTTTAGATAATGCAGAAGCTAAGCTCTATGAAGTTACTCAAGGTAATGTCAAAAAGTCAACTGAGACGGCTCAGAGTTTGGTAATTCAAGCTAAAAAGAAAATTGAAGAAATGTCTAACAAAGAAGGAATGAGTGGAATTCCTTCTGGTTTTGATAAACTAGATAAATTAACTTCTGGTTGGCAACAATCCGATTTAATCATTGTAGCTGCACGTCCTGGTATGGGTAAAACAGCATTTACACTAACGATGGCTCGTAATGTTGCCGTTAATAGTAATATCCCTGTGGCTTTCTTTTCATTAGAAATGTCTTCTGTACAATTAATTACACGTTTAATTTCAAGTGAAACAGGCTTGTCTTCAGAAAAATTGAGAACAGGTAAGTTAGAAAAACACGAATGGGAGCAACTCAACGTAAAAGTAAAGACTTTAGAGAATGCACCTTTATTTATAGATGACACTCCTTCACTTTCAATTTTCGATTTAAGAGCAAAAGCACGTCGTTTAGCCTCCCAATACGGCATTAAAATGATAATGATTGATTATTTGCAATTGATGACAGCGGGTGGAAGTCAAAAAGGAGGAAATCGTGAACAAGAAATATCAACAATTTCTCGTAATCTCAAGGCTTTGGCTAAGGAATTAAGTATTCCTGTAATAGCATTATCACAGTTATCGCGTGCGGTAGAAACACGTGGTGGAAGTAAACGACCTTTATTATCTGATTTACGTGAATCTGGTGCGATTGAGCAAGATGCGGATATAGTGTCCTTTATTTATAGACCAGAATATTATAAGATTGATGAATGGGATGATGAAGAACGCTCTCCAACAGAAGGTCAAGGTGAATTTATTGTAGCTAAGCATCGAAATGGTGGACTAGATAGTATTAGATTGAAGTTTATTGGTCACTTAGGTAAGTTTGATAATTTAGATGATTTTGATACTCCTTTTGGTGAATTTCATTCTAAAATGAATGCAGCTGCAAATGATAACACGTTTAAACCAGATAATTTCCCTTCTCCCTCTGACGCTTTTGATGGACCTGAAGATGATGGTGTGCCTTTTTAACAGCATTTTATGAATTAAAAAATTCTTTTTTAGCTTACCTTTACTTTTGCTTATTTATAAGAAAATTGTCTCATGTTAGATCAAAGACGTACAACCAACGTGTTGTTACTAATTATTGTTGTTCCCCTAGTTTTTTATTTATTAAAAATCTTATCTTTTATATTTATACCATTAGTATTTTCAATGTTTATAGCGCTCTTGTTTTTACCATTAATGAGATGGTTTGGAAGAAGAAAAATACCCAAATTTGTAAGTGTAATTATAGTCTTACTTTTAGTAATTGGAGGTCTTAAACTGGGTATAGAATTAATACAATTATCTAGCAAAGAAATTATAGCTACAAAATCAGAATTTTTTCCAAAAGCAGAAGAAAGATTAGGAGAGATTAAGTTGTATTTATCTGACACGTTTGGTGTAGAATATGAACAGAATAAAAATATCTTTGCTCAATTTTTTGAGAAAGAAAATCTAGGTTCAACTATTGGGTTTTTAAGAACTTTTTTAACCACATTACTTATGACTGTTTTCTTCGTTATCCTATGGTTAGCAGAGTCAATAAATGTCTACAAATTATTAAACAACACACTCTTAAAACAAAAATATACTTCGGTAAAAACCTTTATGAAGATTGAAAATGATCTTATAAAATTTATTAAAGTAAAATTTTTGGTAAGTGTTTTAACCGGTCTCTTTACCGGATTAATGTGTGTGTTTTTTGATGTAAGTTTCCCTATTTTTTGGGGATTATTTGCTTTTGCAATAAACTTTGTTCAAATGGTAGGTTCCTTTATCTCAGTTATACTATTATCTATATTTGCGTTTGTAGAATTAGACCCAACGAGTACTTTATTTTTCTTTATTTTATCTGTAGCACTTGTTCAAGTTGTTTTCGGTGCAATTCTAGAGCCTATTTTTATGGGTAAATCGTTTTCAATTAATATCATAGCGGTTCTAGTTATGCTTATGTTTTGGGGCTTTCTATGGGGAATTCCAGGTTTAATTATGGCAATTCCAATTACTGTATTTATAAAAATTATTCTTGAACAATTTCCGGGTACAAAACTTATTGCAAGTCTTCTTTCTGGTAAGCAAACCGATCTAAAAGAACTTTAAAAGGATAAAATACTGTTACTAATTTTAAGTAGCTTTACTACTTAAAATCTAACTATATGATTCACGGTACACACAACGCCATAGAAGACCCGAGAAATGAAGCTATTTTAATTTCTATAAACGATCAATTATTCCCTAGAAATGAAGCTAAGATATCAGTTTTTGACAGTGGTTATTTAGTGGGTGATGGTGTTTGGGAAGCTCTAAGACTTCATCATGGTGTCCTAGTATCTTTAGAAGATCATTTTAATCGTTTGTGGCAATCTGCTGCAACTGTTGGTATGCATTTACCTTTTACTAAAGGGGAGTTAACTCAGAAGGTTTGGAATACGTTAAAGGCTAATAAAATGACAGACGGTGTGCACGTTAGAATAATGATAACCCGTGGGATTAAAAAAACACCTTCACAAGATCCTAGATTAATAATTTCTGGGCCTAACGTTGTTATTATTCCTGAGCATAAAACAGCCTCAAAGGACTCCAAAGAAAAAGGAATTACACTTTTTACAAGTACGATAAGAAGAGGCTCTCCAGATTATTTAGACCCACGATTAAATTGTCATAGTAAACTTCACGAAGTACAAGCTTTAATTCAAGCAATTCAAGCAGGGGCTGATGAGGCATTAATGTTAGATATACACGGGTTTATTGCAACATGTAATGCAACTAATTTTTTTGTAATTAAGAATAATGAAGTTTGGACGTCTACAAGTAAGTATTGTATGAATGGTATAACTAGAGCAAAAGTTATTGAAGTTTGTAAACTAAATAATATTCCTTGCTACGAAAAAGACTTCTCTTTATTCGACGTTTATGGTGCTGATGAAGCTTTCGTTACTGGTACATTTGGTGGATTAACACCAGTTACTAAAATTGATGGACGACAAATAGGTGAAGGTAACTATGGTGATAAGACAAGAGAACTTAGTAAACTGTATAACATACTCATTGAAAAAACAGTATCAAATGGATAATATGAAACGTATTTGTCTATGGTCTGGGCCTCGTAATATCTCAACAGCGTTAATGTATTCTTTTGCGCAACGAGATGATACTAAAGTTTTCGACGAGCCCTTATATGCCTATTATTTGAAGTATCATCCCGAAGCCCATGCTTATCATCCTGGTGCTCAAGACATTTTAAATACAATGGAAAATAATGGTGATAACGTGGTTAAAATGATGTTGGAAGAAAATGAAAAACCAGTTTTATTTTTTAAGCATATGACGCATCATCTTCTAGATCTAAATCGAGATTTCATGAAGGAAATGATTAATATTATTCTAACAAGAGACCCAGAAGATATGTTACCCTCTTTTGATAAAGTCATTAAAAACCCCACCATAGATGATGTAGGCTATAAACTTCATTTAGATTTAATAAACTACTTTAAAAATGAAAAAATTTCATTTTCAGTATTAGATTCTAAAAAAGTATTATCAAATCCAGAAGAAGTATTAAAGAAATTATGTGCATTTATTGATATTCCATTCAGTAAAAAAATGCTGAAATGGTCACCTCAAAAAATAAATGAAGATGGGATTTGGGCAGAGTATTGGTACAATAACGTACATAAATCTAAAGGTTTTTTAACATATAAGCCAAAGGAAGATAAATTCCCAGAGCATCTTATACCACTTTTAGAAAAGAGCACACCTTATTACAAACAACTCTTAGCGTACGCACTTTAAATCTTAAAAGAATAATAAATTACAGTCTTACAGATTAATATTTGACTATATTTCGTTCTAAACCTACGAATTTGAAACAAGCACTTTTTATAATAGTTGTATTTTTTTTGAATATTAATGTATATGCGTCTTATATACTTATTCCCATGGATTCGGAATCTCAAGAAAACCATTTAAAAGCTTATGGTGTAACCTACTGGATGTTAGAACGTGAGCTTAAAGTGAAATGGCTATTAAACTATAGAGGTGGATCTTTTTTATTGCCAGATGGAGAAATTATACAACGCGAGTGTCAGATAAGAGGGGTTTCTTTCGAAATTATTTCTGATGCTAAAGCGGCTCAAATTTTAGAAAATATCGCTAGTCCAGCAGTTAACCAAGAAGCTGTCGTGTTAGAAAAAGCCCCTAAAATTGCCGTATACACACCTTACGGAAAACAACCTTGGGATGACGCGGTAACCATGGTATTAACGTATGCAGAAATACCTTATGAAACAATTTATGACAAAGAAGTATTGAATGATGAATTGTTATTATACGATTGGTTACACTTACATCATGAAGATTTTACAGGTCAATATGGTAAATTTTACAGAACCTTTCGTTCTGCGGCTTGGTATATTGAAGAAAAAAAATCAGCAGAAAATTTAGCAAAAGAATTAGGATACTCTAAAGTTTCTGATGCCAAATTAGCGGTAGCTATAAAAATTAAAAATTATGTTGCAGGTGGTGGATTTATGTTTGCTATGTGTTCGGCGACTGATAGTTTTGATATAGCTTTATCCGCAGAAGGTATTGATATTTGCGAGCCAATGTTTGATGGTGATGGAAGCGATCCAGGTTATCAGAATAAAGTTGATTTTTCTAAAACTTTTGCATTCAAAGATTATATTTTAGAGCGTAGTCCAAATGTTTATGAGTTTTCTTCAATAGATATGACTCGGAAACGACAAATTCCATTTAAGACAGATTATTTTTCATTAATGGAATATTCTGCAAAATGGGACCCTATACCAACCATGTTAACTCAAAATCATACGTCATTAGTAAAAGGGTTTATGGGGCAAACAACGTCTTTTACAAGAGATCAAATAAAATCTAATGTATTAGTGATGGGAAAGAACAGAACCAATGGCGAAGCTAAATATATTCATGGTATAAAAGGAAAAGGCTTTTTCACCTTTTATGGGGGTCACGACCCTGAAGATTATACACATAGAGTGGGTGACCCAAAAACAGAATTAGATCTACATCCAACATCTCCTGGCTATAGACTTATTTTAAACAATGTGCTATTCCCTGCAGCTAAGAAGAAAAAGCAGAAGACTTAAATTGAAATTTAACACTGTGAAGCAATTTATAATCTTAGTAGTATTTGTGTTATTTTATAATGCAAATTATGCACAAGACTTTAATCTTTATGGTACTTATATGAATTAGAAGCTAATTTAAGTGGTGTTATTTGGAATGTCGAAGATGTTTAACCAAATATTCATTCATATTTAATTATAAATAATGATCTTTCTTTTGAAGGTTTTGGAGTCCGCAATACGCTTTTAGGTAATTATACGTATGATGCTAGTGGATACAGCTTATTGCCAAACTTAATTCTACATATATTGACGCGATACAGAGAGTAAAATAGTTTTGAATATTCATTTTTTAATCAAGTATCTTCTAGCACGCAAAATAACATAACTTTAAATATTGAATCTAATAGTATAGAGCTTAAGTTGGAAAGCTTTTCAGAATTTATTGCTAAATATAAAAATATCAGCTTGTCAATTTTAGAATGAAAACTAACAGAATTATCAATTTATCCGAATCCGGTTTCTGAAGTTTTATATATATCATAAAACAATACTAAAGGATTAGAAACGATTATTTATAATATTTATGGATAAATTGTATATAGAAATAAGACTAATGATTCTAGTTTGAATTTATCAGAATTACCAAAAGGAATTTATTTTTTAGAGTTAATAACTGAAGAAAGTAAGGTAATTAGAAGATTTATTTAAGATTAGTTCAGTCATTTAATATAGTTTGATAATGAATAAATTGTTGCAATTATATATGAGTATTTAACAATTAAACTTTATATCAGTTGGTTTTCAAATGAAGGTGCATTTTTTAAATTAAAAACAAAAAGTCCGATTCTTGCGAATCGGACTTTTCTAAGCGAAATGTTGTTATTAATTTTGGCTAAAAGCCTTATTTTACTTTGTTTACTACTGCTTCAAAGGCTTCTGGGTGATTCATAGCTAAATCAGCAAGAACCTTACGATTCAATCCGATGTTATTAGTTTTTAATTTTCCCATAAATCTTGAATAGCTCATTCCATGTTGTCTGGCACCTGCATTAATACGCATAATCCATAACGCACGGAAATTTCTCTTTTTTACTCTACGGTCTCTGTACGAATATTGCATCGCTTTGTCAACCGCATTTTTTGCTACTGTCCAAACGTTTTTACGTCTTCCGAAGTAACCTTTTGCTTGCTTAAGAACCTTTTTTCTTCTGGCTCTCTTCGCTACTGAATTTACTGATCTTGGCATTCTTTTAATTGTTTTTTTTGTAGTAGGCGACCAATATGGTACTTGCTAAATTATTTTGCCTAACTCCAGGGTTTATAATTGATTTTACCGATTAAAACAGTATTACTTTAAACGTAACATTGTTTTAATATTGTTCTCATCTGCTTTATGTACTAAACCATCATGAGTTAATTTAAGCTTACGCTTTTTAGATTTTTTTGTCAAAATATGACTCTTAAAAGCATGCTTTCTTTTAATCTTACCAGTGCCAGTTAGTTTGAAACGTTTCTTAGCACTCGATTTTGTTTTCATTTTAGGCATTTTCTCCTAGTTTTAATTTACGTTTCGCTTATTATTGTTTACTGATTTAACAGTGAATTATTTCTTTTTTGGCGCAATGAACATAATCATACGCTTACCTTCTAATTTAGGCATTTGTTCTACTTTACCATACTCTTCAAGATCTTGAGCTAATTTTAATAATAAAATCTGTCCTTGTTCTTTAAACACGATTGAACGTCCTTTAAAAAACACGAATGCTTTAAGCTTTGCACCATCTTTTAGAAACTTCTCAGCATGTTTCTTCTTAAACTCGTAATCATGGTCATCTGTTTGAGGGCCAAAACGAATTTCTTTAACGATTACTTTAGTCGCTTTAGACTTTAAAGCTTTTTCACGTTTCTTTTGTTCATAAAGGAACTTTTTATAGTCCATTACTTTACAAACTGGTGGAGTTGCATTTGGCGAAATTTCAACAAGATCTAAACCTTGTTCATCTGCCATTGATAAAGCTTCTTTAACTGGATAAACACCTATTTCGACATTATCTCCAACAAGTCTTACTTCTTCAGATCTGATTTTAGAATTTATACGGTGCTTGTCCTCTTGGACTACACGTCTATTATAACTCTTTCTTCTACGTATTGCTATGGTTTCTGTAATTTAATTAAACATTATATTTATTTAAAAGTTTTTAAACTTTCACTTACTCTTTCTTTTACAAGATTCGAGAATTCTATCACACTTACTGTGCCAAGGTCTTCACCACCATGTTGGCGCACAGTTATTGTATTATTTTTCTCTTCTTGTTCGCCGACAATAATCATAAACGGGTACTTTTGCATTTCAGCTTCCCGAATTTTCTTACCCACAGTTTCGTTTCTGTTGTCTGCAAGGGCGCGAATTTCGTCATTTTCTAGCAGATTTAAAACTTTTTCAGCGTATTTTTCATATTTCTCACTTATTGAGATAATAATCGCTTGTTCTGGCATTAACCAAAGGGGGAAATTCCCTCCTGTATGTTCTAATAAAATTGCTATAAAACGTTCCATACTTCCAAATGGAGCACGATGTATCATTACAGGCCTGTGCATTTCGTTGTCACTACCTTTATAAGTTAAATCAAAACGTTCGGGTAAGTTGTAATCTACTTGTATTGTACCTAATTGCCATTGTCGTCCTAGAGCATCTTTAACCATAAAATCTAACTTTGGGCCATAAAAGGCAGCTTCACCAGTTTCAACTACATAATTTAAACCTTTATCAATGGCTGCATTTAAGATAGCGTCTTCGGCTTTTTTCCAGTTTTCATCACTCCCAATATATTTCTCTGGCTTTTCAGGATCTCTTAATGATACTTGGGCAGTAAAGTTCTCAAAACCTAATGAGCCAAATACATATAGTACTAAGTCAATAACGTCTTTAAATTCCTTGTCAAGTTGATCTGGAGTACAAAAGATATGAGCATCATCTTGTGTAAAACCCCTTACACGTGTTAATCCATGAAGTTCTCCACTTTGTTCGTATCTATAAACAGTGCCAAATTCAGCAAAACGCTTTGGCAGTTCTTTATATGAAAAAGGTTTAGCATTATAAATTTCACAATGATGTGGGCAATTCATTGGTTTTAAAAGAAACTCTTCACCTTCTGCAGGTGTTTTTATAGGTTGAAAACTATCTTCTCCATATTTAGCAAAGTGACCAGAAGTTACATACAACTCTTTTTGTGCTATATGTGGTGTAATAACCATTTCATAGCCAGCTTTTTTCTGAGCAGCTTTTAGAAAGTTTTCTAGACGTTCTCTTAAAGCAGCACCTTTAGGTAACCATAACGGTAATCCTTGACCTACTTTTTGCGAAAATGTAAAAAGCTCGAGTTCTTTTCCTAATTTTCTGTGATCGCGTTTTTTAGCCTCTTCTAATAAATGAAGATATTCGGTAAGTTCTTTTTGTTTAGGAAAGGAAATACCATATACCCTTGTAAGTTGCTTATTTTTCTCCTCTCCTTTATAGTAAGCTCCAGCAACACTTAAAATTTTCACAGCTTTAATAATTCCTGTATTTGGAATATGTCCACCACGACATAAATCTGTAAATGTTGAATGGTCACAAAAACTTATTGTACCATCTTCGAGGTTTTCAATTAAATCAACTTTATATTCATTTTTACCTTTATAATAGGATAGCGCTTCAGCTTTAGAAACATCACGTAGTTTAAAGTTATGTTTGCCACGAGCTATTTCTATTATCTTATTTTCGATAGTCTTAAAGTCTTTCTCCGAAATCACTCCTTCACCTAAATCTACATCATAGTAAAACCCATTATCAATTGCTGGACCAACCCAGAGTTTTACACCTGGGTATAATTCCTCTAAAGCTTGAGCTAGAATATGAGCAGAAGAATGCCAAAATGCTTTTTTACCAGCATCATCTTTAAATGTATATAAAGTAAGTTTGCCATCTGTGGTTAATGGAGTAGTGGTTTCAACAACTGTATCATTAAATTTTGCTGAAATCACGTTACGAGCAAATCCCTCGCTAATATCTACAGCCACTTCATGTGGAGTCACATCTTTATCAAAAGACCGAACCGAACCATCAGGCAAAGTAATTTTAATCATTATATAGTATAAATTTTAGCACACAAAGATATACCTATATGTATAATAGACAAAAGGAAGTATCTAATTAAATATTTTGTGCGTCCTGTT
>TARA_R100001369_G_scaffold91170_1_pt1 | contig 39461 bp, 40 predicted proteins | sample TARA_R100001369 | Tara Oceans TARA_R100001369 (sample SAMEA2621528) | marine metagenome | biome: marine biome (ENVO:00000447); feature: surface water layer (ENVO:00002042); material: "saline water (ENVO:00002010), including plankton (ENVO:xxxxxxxx)" | depth 5 m
ACATAGGTGCGCCAGTTAGTTTTGCCTACACATTCAATTTCAATGGTAGTGTAGCTGTCGAGGTTGGCGTTAGTTGCCAGGCCTACTTTTGGTGGCTGCGAACAAATTTTGGGAGCCATGCGCGGGTCGAGGTTATTGGCAACGACTTCCACACGACCATTATCCGGCGCTGAAACCCGTTGTTCCACATAATTGTGAGCCAGTTCCTGTAACGCTTTGTAATTAAAGCGCAGACTTTCATCTGAACCGCTCGTTTTTGCGTTAACGGAATTAATGCCACAAGTTATAAAAAAAATCGAACTGATCAGCAGCGATTTACGTACTATCATAAAAATTCCTGATGTTATCCGTTAAGGTTATCTGGTCGAGTGCCGAAAAAAACGGTATAACGTCAAAAGATCGGCAGTTCGATGGTTTCAGTATGGTTAATGTAGATACAAGCAAATACCGTGCCGAAGTAGAAGTAGCCTGCCACATAACAGGAGTGAACAATGGCTAGCATTCTCGATTCAGTGAATCAACGCACACAAATGGTCGGTCAAAACCGACTGGAACTATTAATGTTTCATCTAAACGGTAGGCAGCGCTTCGGCATCAACGTATTTAAAGTACGCGAAGTATTGCCATGCCCTAAACTTACCGCAATGCCTAATCGTAACCCTCTGGTTCGTGGCGTTGCGCATATCCGTGGTCAGGCTATATCCATTATTGACTTGAGTATGGCGACCGGTGGTCGGGCGCTAACCGATATTCAGAATCGTTTCGTCATTATTGCTGAGTACAACCGAACCATTCAGGGCTTTTTGGTTGAAGGGGTTGATCGCATCATTAACATCAACTGGGAAGATGTGATGCCGCCGCCCAAAGGTACCGGAAGAGATGCGTATCTTACCGCGGTGACCAAAGTGGAAGATGAATTAATTGAAATTATTGATGTGGAACGCATTTTAGCTGATATTATGCCGGCTAATATGGATGTCAGCGAAGAAGTCGCGAATGCACCTATCAATGTTGCAAAAGAAGATTTAACCATTTTGATTACGGATGACTCTTCGGTTGCCCGTAACCAGATAAAACGTGCATTGCAGTCTTTGGGTATTACGCTCGAAGTTAAAAAGAACGGTAAAGAAGCTTTAGATTACTTAAAAGATAAAGCTAAGGAAGTGGGGGGCTTAGTTCATCCTCATGTGCCCGTTCTGGTTTCCGATGTAGAAATGCCAGTTATGGACGGTTACACGCTTACCGCTGAATTGAAGGCTGATCCAAATTTACGCGATATTCATGTTATTTTACATACATCATTGAGTGGTGTGTTTAATCAGGCTATGGTGAAGAAAGTCGGTGCCGATGATTTTATTGCAAAATTTCATCCGGATGAGCTGGCGACCGCCGTACAAAAATGGCTGAACACAGAAGTTATTGCGTAGCCTGATGCTATTGCATCAGGTGCGATATTCGACCTGCCGTGAACGTCAGGCTACGGTCTCGTAGCAAACTTAGGTGCCGGGTAAGAATATTGAACCTGACGTTAAACGTCAGGCTACGAAACGAATGAAACTGAAACGGAAGTTGTTTATATAACGTGATAGATCGCGAATTAAGTTTATCGGAATATCAGGAATTTCGTCAGTTCCTTGAGCATCAATGCGGTATCGTATTGGGCGAAAGTAAACTGTATCTGGTGAAGAGTCGGCTGAGCCCTTTAATGGGCCGGTTTAATGTCGATTCGCTGGCGGAGCTTGTCAAACGCTCAATGAAGCTAAGTGAGCGGGCGTTACGGGCAGCGGTTATTGATGCCATGACAACCAACGAAACCTTGTGGTTTCGTGACACTTACCCGTTTGAAATTCTGAATGACCGTATTCTTCCGGAATATAAAAATCACACCGGGCCTTTAAAAATTTGGTCTGCAGCCTGTTCCTCGGGGCAGGAACCTTATTCCATTGCCATGACCTACTTAGAGTATAAGGCGAAGAATCCGGGTGGGTTAAGAGCCGGTATAAAAGTTACGGCGACCGATATTTCTAATAAGGTGCTTGAGCAGTGTGCAATTGGTGAGTACGATAGCCTGGCTCTTGCGCGTGGTTTGTCGGCTGAGCGTAGAAAGAAGTTTTTTACTGACGCCGAAACTAAAGCCGGCTCCATGAGAGTAAAAGACGAGCTGAAGCAGTTTATTCATTTCCGTCACTTAAACTTGCTGGACAGCTATTCTTTGTTGGGCAAATTCGATGTTATTTTTTGCCGCAATGTTCTTATTTACTTTGCCCCTGAAGTAAAGCGGAAAATTATTGCCCAATTCCGGCAATCGCTGAACCCCGGCGGTTATCTTTTCCTTGGTGCATCCGAATCAATTTCAGGACTTACTGAGGATTTTGAGATGATCCGCTGCCAGCCAGGCATAATTTACCGGAGAAAATAGTTTCCTGCAGGAAATGTCCGTCTGAAAAAGTAATAACCCTCCTTAAATTGGCACACTTCCTGCATTGTCTTCACCATCGAACACTGTGGAGACAAAAATATGGCACTTTCCATGGACAAGCTTATGGGAATACAGCAATACACGCTGGGTGTACGCACTCAGCGCGCGGAGCTTATTGCCAATAACATCGCCAACGCTGATACCCCCGGCTACAAAGCTAAAGGCCTGGACTTCCAGCAGGCGTTGCAACAAGCGCAACGCGGTATGGAAAATTACAAGCTGGCACGTACTCACGAAAAGCATTTCAGCGTTGAAATACAACCTCAGGGAACTGAAAAGTTCCGCGTACCCACGCAGCCGGATACCGGCGACGGCAACACCGTTGATGTGCAGTTGGAACAAAACTTGTATGCACAAAATGCGTTGGAGTATGAAATGACCATGAACTTTCTTGATGGCCGCATCAGCGGTGTGAAGAAGGCCCTGGGCGGACAAGGGAGATAATAAGTCATGAGTCTTTTTAACATTTTTAATGTGACCGGTTCGGCTATGAGTGCTCAGTCAGTGCGGCTGAATACAACGGCAAGTAACCTGGCAAACGCTAACTCAATCAGTAGCAGTATTGATGAAACCTATAGGGCCAGAAACCCGGTTTTTGCAACAGCTTTAGCCGATGCTAACGGCAATTACCGCGGCAACAGCCTGACGAATCAGACCCAGGCCGGTCAGGAAGCTGGTGTCAAAGTACTGGGTATTGTAGAAAGTCAGGACCCGCTGCAAATTGAGTATGCTCCAAATCATCCTATGGCTGATGAAAGCGGTTATATCTACCGTCCAAACGTCAACACCATGGAAGAAATGGCAAATATGATTTCGGCTTCGCGTTCCTACCAGACCAACGTACAGGTAGCGGACACTGCCAAAACAATGACACAACGTTTATTGCGTCTGGGTCAAGGGTAAGCAGGAGATAACAAATGGAAGGCGTAAGCACTAATTCCTACATCGACAACATGAAGTGGAAAAAAGAAGACGATGCCAGATATGCTGATCCGGATGAGCGGAGCAAGCTTGAGCAGGAAGACTTCTTCAAGCTGTTAACTGAACAGTTGAATATGCAGGACCCGTCTAAGCCGGTCGAAAATGATCAGATGATTGCTCAAATGACCAGTTTCACTATGGCCGAGGGAATAACTGGCCTCTCTGAGCGTTTTGACCAATTTGCCAGTGATATGACGTCAAATCAGGCGTTGCAGGCCTCGACTATGGTTGGTCGTAAAGTGTTGGTACCAACCAGCAAGGCTAACTTGGAAAGCGGAGCAGGAATTAGCGGCATGATAGCCACTCCGCAAACGGCTCAAAATGTGAAGATAAGTATTAAAGACTCAACCGGCGCTACCGTCAAGACCATTGAAATTGGCGATATGGCTCAGGGAACTAAAGAGTTTGAGTGGGATGGAAAACTGGAAAATGGTGATGAAGCTCCAGCCGGTAACTACTCTTTCTCAGTGAATGCTCAAGTGGCAGGGCAGAGTGAAGAATTGCCCATACAAATGCACGCTCGCGTGCAAAGTGTCAGCACCGGCGGTGACCGCGGTGTCGTTTTGAATTTAAAAGGTTTAGGTGGCATCAAGCTTTCTGATGTAACTGAAATTAGCTAACAGGTGAGGTGACTTATGTCATTTAATATTGCACTCAGCGGTATCAACGCATCACAAAAAGACTTAGATGTAACCGCGAATAACATATCAAACGTAAAAACAACGGGTTTTAAGCAGTCGCGTGCTGAATTCGCTGATGTTTACGCAACCAGTATTTTTAATGCGGGTAACACTAAGGTTGGTGATGGTGTTTTGACCTCATCAGTTGCGCAGCAATTTAGCCAGGGGACCCTGGATTTTACAGAAAACTCGTTGGACATGGCGATTAGTGGTAACGGTTTTTTTGCGACCACTGACGGATTAGGTTCTCGCGACATGACTTACACTCGTTCAGGCGCTTTTAAGCTTAACGAAGATAAATTTATTGTCGATAATCAGGGCAATTACCTGCAGGGTTATCAGGTTGATCGTAATAGTGGCACAAACTCTTCTACCGCATTGGCTACGACTCAGCCTATCCGTATTCCGGACGTTGCTGGCGCGCCGCAAAGCACAGACAACGTGTTTACCGCGTTTAACGTGGATGCGCGTCGTTCACCAATTGACGGAACAGCTAACCCATTTGATCCCGAAACACCAAGTACTTACCACAGTTCTACGTCCGCTACGATTTACGATTCACTAGGTGAATCTCATACGTTGTCAACTTATTACGTGAAGCGCGGCAACAACCAGTGGGATGTTTATGCGACTTTTGACGGCGACGAAATTGATTTAGCTCCAACCGGCACGGCGACATCGACGCCACCTGCAAGGGACTCTGTTAATGGCTACTCAGGTTTAGAAATCAACTTCTTAGGCAGTGGTGAGCCGGACGTGCCTGCAGGACAGATAACATTTGACCCGGGCACTATCGACTTATCTGGTAATAACGCCGATGGTGACCCCTACCTGAATAATGGTGCGTCCGCACAAACGGTTCAGTTCAACTTTCAGGATTTGAGCGGTACTACAAGTCCGACACAGTTTGCATCTGACTTTGAAGTAACCAACCTGGATCAGGACGGTAGTACTGTTGGTCGTTTGACAAATGTGGACATTGATAAGGCAGGCTTAATTGCCGCAACCTACTCTAATGGTGATGTCCAGTATTTAGGACAGGTTGCGATTGTCCGTTTTGCTAATGAGCAAGGCTTAACCCAGATAGGTAGTACAAAGTGGCGGGAAAGCATTGATTCTGGCGAGCCTTTAGCTGGTGAAGCCAACACCGGGACTTTCGGTGGTATTGAAGCATCAGCACTTGAAAACTCTAACGTTAATCTGACCAAAGAACTGGTTGATTTGATTACCGCCCAGCGTAACTTCCAGGCCAACTCGCGTTCGTTAGAGGTTAACAACACCATTAATCAGACGATTCTTCAGATTCGATAATAACTTCTCGGTTATTAGCTTAAAAAAGACGCCTTCGGGCGTCTTTTTTGTTTTTGGCACGAAATCTGCATTATCTACATTATAGAACCCAGATGACAAAATTTTGGCTGGAGGTCAGCTATGGACAAGATGCTATGGGTAGCAATGAGCGGCGCGAAGGAAAATATGAACGCTGTCGCTGTTCGTGCCAACAACTTAGCTAACGCCAATACCACGGCGTTTAAAGGCGACTTGCAACAGGCGCGGGCCATGCAGGCCTTTGGTGAAGGTTTGCCAACTCGGGTATTTTCTATGACGGAAAGCCCCGGGCAAAATTTTGCCAGTGGAGCAATACAAACAACCGGCCGGAACATGGATGTTGCCATTAAAGATCAGGGCTGGATTGCAGTCGACGATGGCAGCGGTAATGAACGTTATACCCGCAATGGTAGCCTTGAAGTCGGCACTGATGGCTTGTTGAAAAACTCAACAGGGCAGACAGTGCTCGGCAATAACGGCCCCATATTTGTTCCTATGCCGATAGATAATCTGGTTATTGGAGCGAACGGGAATGTCTCTATACGTCCGATGGGAGCTCCGGCGAACGCGATGGAAGTGATTGACCGCATTAAATTAGTAAACCCGCCGAACGGTAATATGGAAAAAGGCAACGATGGCCTGTTTAAGTTAAAAGACGACCAACAAGCTTTCGCCGATGCCAACGTAAAACTGCAAATTGGCGCTCTGGAAGGCAGTAATGTAAATAGTGTCGAAGAAATGACGCACATGATTGCCTTGCAGCGCCAGTATGAAATGAACGTCAAATTAATGAAAACGGCCGACGAGAATGCTCAGCGTTCTGAGTCGCTGATGAGAATGAGCTAAGTTTAGCCCAGGAGAAAGACCATGAACCCAGCATTATGGATAAGTAAAACCGGATTGGACGCGCAGCAGCGCGATATTTCAGTTATTTCCAACAACCTGGCGAACTCCAGCACTATTGGCTTTAAAAAGAGTCGGGCAGTGTTTGAAGACTTGCTGTATCAGAACATCAACCAGCCGGGCGGTCAGTCTGCACAAGACACCGAATTACCTAATGGTTTAATGCTGGGCGCAGGTACCAAAGTTGTTGCAACGCAAAAGTCTCATACCCAGGGCAACGTGCAGACCACCGACAATTCGCTTGATGTGATGATTGACGGAAAAGGTTTCTTTCAGGTGCTAATGCCGGATGGCAATATTTCCTATACCCGTAATGGTCAATTTTCTTTAAATGAAGAAGGGGAAATTGTGACTTCGGGTAATGGTTATACCATTGAGCCTGCTATTCAGATACCGGAAGACGCTATGTCGGTCAGTATTTCACAAGAAGGTGAGGTTACTGTTACGCAGCCTGGTAACCCGGATAACGTAGTGGTTGGTCAGATTAACCTGGTTAACTTTATTAACCCGGCGGGCTTACAACCTATGGGACAGAACCTTTATAAAGAAACCGCAGTAAGTGGTGCTCCTTTAGAGGCGGTTCCGGGTGTTGACGGAATGGGTAACACCATTCAGGGCGCGCTGGAAACTTCGAATGTGAATGTGACTGAAGAGTTGGTGAACTTAATTGAGAGCCAGCGCGGCTACGAGATGAATTCTAAAGTGATTTCGTCTGTGGATCAGATGCTGAGTTACATTAACCAGCAGCTTTAATTGTTGTCGTCATTAAATAATAGCGGGTGACTTTATGCGTTCTTTACTTTTCTCTTTAACCGCATTGGTTTTAGCCGGTTGTGTGCAAACGCCGCATAAACCCATGCCGGATGACCCATATTACGCACCCGTATTGCCGGAAGAGCGTGCTCAGCCTGTGGTGCCAACGGGTTCTCTGTTTCAGGATGCTTACGCGGATAATTTGTATTCCGATATTAAAGCTCGCCGGTTAGGTGACATTATTACGGTCACTTTGCGGGAACAAACGACAGCCAGCAAAACGGCTACAACGGAAACATCAAAAGAGAGTACAGCTGAATTAGCTGCACCCACGGCGTTTGGACGTAATATTACCGTCGGCGGTAATCCGCTGTCTGCCGGTATTAATGGCACTCGAGAATTCAGTGGTGACGGCAGCTCAGACCAAAGTAATCAGTTGAATGGTGAAATTACCGTAACAGTTATAAAAGTGCTGCCAAACGGTAACTTAATTGTTCGTGGTGAAAAGTGGATGCGCATTAATACGGGTGACGAGTACATTCGTTTAACCGGCATGATCCGTCCCCAGGATATAACAGCAGCAAACCAAATCCCGTCAACCCGTGTCGCCAATGCGCGCATTGAATACTCGGGTACCGGTAGTCTGGCTCAGGTTCAGGAGCAGGGGTGGTTAACTCGCTTCTTTAACAGCCCGATATGGCCATTCTAAGGAGTAAGGTATGAGAACGCTTAAAATTTTTGCGCTGGCGGTAAGTTTATTGTCAATGCTTGCGGCACCGGTACAGGCTTCGCGTATAAAAGACATTGCTTCGGTTCAGGGAGTTCGTTCTAACCAACTAATTGGTTATGGTTTAGTAGTCGGTCTGCCTGGTACCGGAGAACAAACGCCTTTCACCGATCAGACTTTCCGTACCATGCTGGGCAACTTCGGTATTAATATTCCGGCAAATGAACGTCCAAAAATTGATAATGTCGCGGCAGTTGCCGTGCATGCGGAGTTACCGGCCTTTGCTAAACCCGGACAAAAAATTGATGTGACGGTGTCTTCTGTCGGCAGCGCCGATGGTCTGACCGGCGGCACTTTGATGCAGACTTTTTTAAAAGGCGCCAATGGGGAAGTTTATGCGGTAGCGCAGGGCAGTCTTATTGTAGGTGGCCTGGGGGCTGAAGGTAACGACGGCTCTCGTATAGTTATTAATACGCCGACTGTCGGTCGTATTCCTAATGGTGGCGTTGTTGAGCGTGAAGTGCGCTCTGGCTTTGGCTCTTCCGATTATCTTACCTTTAATTTGCATCAGTCCGATTTCACGACCGCGAAGCGCATGGCTGAAACCATTAACAATTTAGTTGGCGATGGTACAGCCCAGGCCGTTGATGCGACTTCGGTCCGGGTGCGAGCTCCCCGGGATTTAAGCCAACGCGTAAGCTATATGTCGACGCTTGAAAATCTGGAAGTTCAGCAGGCATCTGCGTCAGCGAAAATTATTGTGAACGCGCGTACCGGCACCATTGTCGTGGGTCAGAACGTCGAGCTGAGACCGGCAGCCGTTGCCCACGGGAACATGCAGGTTACCATTGCTGAGAATGTGAACGTCGATCAGCCGAACCCATTTGCTGACGGTGAGACAGCTATAACGCCGCAGTCGATTATCGACGTGAATCAGGAAGATGCACGCATGTTTGTATTCCAACCGGGTACAACATTGAATGATTTAGTGCGAGCGGTGAATCAAATTGGTGCGACTCCCGGCGACATGATTGCGGTGCTGGAAGCATTGAAACAGGCCGGTGCATTATCCGGTGAACTCATCGTTATTTAACGGCAACGATAATTATGACGGTTTCAGACTCTCATCTAAAACAAGCGCAACACGCTATGGATACGCACAGCCTGGACGGGCTGCGTCAGCGTGCGTTTAAACCAGGTGATAAAGAAGCGTTGATGGAAGCCGCGCAGCAGTTTGAAGCTATATTCCTGAACATGGTCATGGGCAGTATGCGTAAGGCCAATGCGGTGTTTGAGAAAGACAATTTATTGGACAGTCGCTACACCAATATGTACCGCGATATGTATGACCAGCAATTGACCTCTGAGCTGTCTAGCCAGGGCAGCTTAGGTTTAGCGGAATTGATGGTAAAACAGTTGGGTGGCGACGACAGTTATGTTTCGGAGTCTATGAATCGTAGTGGTGCCAACCTTGATGATCCTCGCATGAAAAACCGTGCCGACATGAGCACTCAACTGAGTGATCAGGGCGGTATTGATGCCGGTTTGTACTATGGTAATCAGCGCGTTAATACCGCGAAACTAAGTGACGGGAACGCAACTTTTGATTCGCCGCAGAGCTTTATTGCGGCATTAAAACCTCATGCCGAGAAAGTGGCTAAAGAGGCTGGCCTGGATCCTGACGTTTTAATGGCGCAGGCCGCGTTGGAAACCGGGTGGGGGAAACGCCTAGTGCCCGGAAGACACGGTGGCTCTAGCAATAATTTATTCAATATAAAAGCCGATACGCGTTGGGATGGCGATAAGTCTCATGTGAGTACGCTGGAGTTTGACGGAGAAGTAGCTCGTAAAGAGCGCGCAGCGTTTCGTTCATATGCCAATGTGGAACAGAGCTTGCAGGACTACGTTGACTTTATGAAAGAGCATCCGCGTTACCAGCAGGCATTAAAAGTGGCTGATGACCCGGAGCAGTATACGCAAGCACTGCAGGACGCTGGTTACGCAACCGATCCTCAGTATGCACGGAAGATTCAGTCGGTATTAAACAACCCGGCTTTTGTCGATAAAGAAATTTAGTGGTGCCACAGGCGGCAAAAAATTGCCGCTCAAACTAAATAATATTTGCTGGGTGCCGATAACGGTCACAGAGTAACTGGAGAGTCATTAATGAGTTTTGACTTATTGAATATCGGTAAGAACGGCATATTAGCGCATCAGCAAAGCCTGCAAACCACCGGTAAGAACATTAATAATACGAACACGGACAGTTATGTTCGCGAGCGCACCGAATACTTCGAGTCTTCATACGGTGGGCTGGAGCGTGTGCGTGTGCAGCGTATGATTGACCAGTTTGCTAACCGCCAGTTGCGTACCGATATTTCAAAGGTCAGCTATTATGAAGCGAACCTCCAGCAGGCTGAGCAATTAGATACCTTACTTGGTGACAGCACCACGAATGTTGCTTCCTCTGTAGAGAGCTTCTTTAATACCTTACAGGACGCAAATAATGATCCCGGCTCAGTTACTGCCCGGCAGTTAGTTCTTGCTGAAGCTGACGCTATGGTAACTAAGTTTAATGACTTTTCCAGTTATCTGAGTGACCAAAAAAGCATTATTAACGACAGGCTGAAGCTGTCGACTGACCGCATTAATTCAATATCAGGAAATTTAGCTGAACTGAACTCAAAAATTCAGTCATCGGCCGGTAAAAATAGTAACAACGGTGATATTAACGCCTTATTGAATAAGCGTGACGAACAACTGCGGGAGCTTGCCGAGCTAGTGGAATTTAGTACCGTAGAACAAAAAAACGGTGCTATTGCGGTTAACCTGAAAAATGGTCAGCCATTGGTTTTAGAAGATGGTCGCTTTAATGCGGTTGCGGTGAAAAGTAACCCGGATACTGAACGTTTAGAAATGGTGCTTCAAAAAGAACATGGCGGCGGTAAGAAAAGTGAGTTTTACGTGCCAACCGATGAAGTCGGTGGCTCTGTCGGTGGTTATCTGGAATATCGCGATGAAGTGTTAATGCCCACCCAAAAACGTTTGGGGCAGTTGGCAATTCGTATTGCCGACTCAATGAATACTCAAAACCAGAAAGGCATGGACCTGGATAATCAGTTAGGCAGTAAAATTTTTGATCTAGCTAAAACGGAGTCACAAGCGCTGCCTTATTCTGATAATGGCGGTACTGGCGAAATTAGCGTCAGCGTGTTGGAAGGAAACAGTAAATCTTTTCCGTCAGAAAATTTACGTATTACCAAAACAGGTAACCCGGACGAATATGAGATAGTTCCGGTGAACAGCGACGGCACAGTAGTCAGCGGCGCGAATACAGTTACTGTCACTCAGGCATCACCCGGCTCAGTCGATATTGTTGAGCTGGGAATTTCTTTAGACCTTTCCGGGGCGGCGAACGCTGGAGACCAGTTTCTGGCAAAGCCAGCTGAAGGTGCGGCGTCTGAAATCAGTTTAGCGATAAGAAGACCAGAAGACATTGCTTTGGCCAACCCTATTCGGGTAAAAGATGGGCTGGATAATCAAGGCGCAGCGGCTATCGAAATTAATTCGATTAATACACCGGATGATTACTACGATACTACTAATAACACCTTGCTTGGCAGTGCGCCTGCTCGCATAGAAGTCACTGGCCAGACAGGTAACGCTTATGACCTGGATGTATTCGATAAAGACGGTAACTTTATAAATTCCATTACTGGAACCACAGATCTTAATGGTATTTTAGGCCAGGCTGGTTTAACCGACCCGGACTACGAAGTTGATATTAACGGTGAACCGGCGGTAGGCGATGAGTACATCATTGAGTACAACACCAACGGCTTCGATGACAACAGTAACGGACAGTCCATGGCCGACTTGCAGCGGCAGCAATTGGTCCGCCGTTCTGGTGGTGAGGAAGCAGAGCCCACTATGACTTTCAATGAAAGTTATGGACGATTGGTGTCGGATGTGGGGAGCCGGGTGAGTCAGAACCGCGTACTGCGGGACTCAGCCGAAGCGATTAGATCACAAACTGAAGCACTTTACGAATCGCAATCGGGTGTGAATTTGGAAGAAGAAGCGGCTAATCTTATTCAGTATCAGCAAGCTTATACTGCGTCTGCCCGAATTATTACAACGTCGCAGACTATTTTTGATACGCTGCTGACGTCCTTGAGGTAATAACTATGCGTTTAAGTACTAACTTATTTTTCCAGCGTGGGCTGGACAGTTTACAAACCTCTCAAAGTCAGCTGGATAAAATTCAGCTGATGCTGACCAAGCAGACAAAAATATTGAGCCCTGCTGACGACCCTATTGGTAACTCGCAAGTGTTGGCGCTGAATGAAAAAATTGGTCAGAACGAGCAGTTTGAGCGTAACTCCGTAACCTTAGAAAATAATTTACGCCGTGAAGAAAGCGTTTTAAGTAGTATCACTGATGCTATTCAGAAAGCGCGTACTCTGGCCGTGCAAGCGGGTAACGGTAGCTACGATCAAACCAACCGAAAAGCGATAGCCTCAGAACTGCGAAATATTGAAACCTCGATTTTCGACCTGACTAATGCTCAGGACGAATCGGGTGAGTATATTTTTGCGGGTTACCAAAACCGTACTCAGCCAATGGAATTTGATGATGCGACTCAGTCGTACCAATATGTCGGTGACCAGGGGCAACGCACTATTCAATTGTCTCCAACCCTTTATCTACCGGCTAACGACCCGGGTAATAGGGCATTTTCAAATGTGTCTAAACGGGTCGACTTTGAATTGACCGGCGGCAATGACTTTATCAAAAAAGTAGAAGTAACAGACCGCAATGCGTTAATTACTGATACTGAAGCCCGCATTGATGCCGGTGATCCAACCGACTTTACTGTTAACTTTACCGGACCGGATACTTACGAGATTGATGATGGCGTCAACCCAGTAGTAGCGGGAACGGTTACCAACGGTAAAGTGGAATATAACGGTATGAGTCTGGAGCTTGATAAAGATAATATGCCAGTAGCTGGAGATTCCTTTAGCTATAGTATAGGTGAACCGGTTTCGCGTAATTTGTTGACGCAACTCGGTGATTTAGCTGATGTGTTAGACGCCTCAGGCCCGGAAAGTAAAGGCTTCCATGAAAGCGAGATAGCTTTTGCTTTGGACGACTTTAATACGGTTATTGGTGACCTGACTGATACTCAGGCATCGGTGGGGGCGCGGTTAAACGTTATGGATAATGCAAAACTCAGTAACGCCGATATTGAAATTGTGAATAAAAAAGCGCGGTCGGATATTTCTGACGTAGATTACTCTGAAGCGATGACGGATTTAGTAAAAAACGAAACCATATATTCCGCGGCTCAGCAGATATTTACTCGGGTCAGCCGCTTGAGCCTGTTCGATTATATCTGACCAATGTTGTGTAGCCTGACATTTATGTCAGGTCATATATCCATGCTGACGTTTACGTCAGGCGACACAACAAATACCCACCCCACATAAAAAAATTTAAAATTTTTCAAAAAAATCCTAAAGCTCCCCAAACCCCGGCCGATACCCTTTGTGAGAGGAAACTTTAACCAGGCGAAACACGAAGCCGAACACTTCCTCCAGCTTGGCAACAACGAATGAATCCAAGCTTAGGCCAGAAACTGAGGAGCATTATTATGCCATTATATGTAAACACTAACGTCAGCTCATTGAACGCACAGCGTCAGCTGATGGGCTCAGGTAACTCGCTTGACCAAGCATTTCAACGTTTGTCGTCAGGCTTCCGTATCAATAGCGCTGCAGATGATGCTGCAGGCTTACAAATTTCAAACCGTTTAAGCTCACAGGTTAACGGCTTGAACCAGGGGAACCGCAACGCAAATGACGCTATTTCTATGGCGCAGACTGCTGAAGGTGCACTGGACGAATCAACAACTATCTTGCAACGTATGCGTACACTGTCTATACAGTCAGCAAACGGTTCTAACTCAGACGTTGACCGTGGCGCGCTGCAAAAAGAAATTGGTAACCTGCAACAAGAGCTTACTCGTATTGCAGAAACTACCAGCTTCGGTGGTAAAAACTTGCTTGACGGCAGCTTCGGTACTGAAAAATACCAGGTTGGCGCTAACGCAAACGAAACTATCTCTGTTAGTCTTCGTGATGTTGCAGCTAATGCTATTGGTAACAACAAGATTACAGGTGCTGGTAGTGTTTTGGGTACGCAAACTGCGCTAGCTGAAGCCGACTTCAGTGATGGCTTAGCGCCTGGTGACATCACTTTAGGCGGACCAGATGGCAACGCGGTTATTGGCGTAACAGCTACTGATAAAGCAATGGATATTGTCAATAAAGTTAACGATGCAGGTACAGGTGTTACTGCTTCTACGAGAGTTGAAGCGACAATTTCCAACTTCCAGAGCACAGATGCTGGTACATTAGAAATTGGCGACGAGAGCTTTGACCTTGCTAAATATAACGGTTCACTGACTAAGCTTTCTGAAGACCTTGGTAAAGCCGGTATTGACGCGACTGTTGATGGCGGTGAGTTGACAATCGTTGCTGAAGATGTAAACGGTGTTCAAATCTCTGGTGGTGTTGCCGGTAACACAATTACATTAGCCGGTTCTGGTGGTGGTAGCTTTGCTGTTGATGGCACTAACACTAGTGTAGTTGTTGACGCGGAGCTTCAGCTTGAATCACGTGATTCTTTCTCTATTACTAATGACACAGCGGCTGATGAAACTGAGATCTTCGGCGCAAGTGGTTCGACTTTAAGCGAGATTGGCCAAGTTGATATCAGTACTTACGAGGGTTCTCAAGATGCATTAGGTACTATTGATGCGGCGATTGCTCAGATTGATTCTCAACGTGCAGACTTAGGTGCGGTTCAGAACCGTTTCCAGTCAACGATTCGTAACCAATCGAACATCGCTGAAAACCTGGAAGGTGCGAAGTCTCGAATCAAAGATGCGGACTTTGCGGCTGAAACTGCAAAACTGACTCAGTCTCAGATTCTGCAGCAGGCATCACAGACTATCCTGGCGCAGGCAAACCAGCGTCCACAGGCAGCACTACAGTTACTGGGTTAATACCCGCCCTAACTTACTAGTGTATAAAAACGGAGCTTCGGCTCCGTTTTTTTATGTCCGCAAGAAAGTTTCTAGCTGAAAAAAGCAGTGGTTAAAAAAACTTCAAATAAAAGCTAAAGTTTATAGTACTCTATACCGATAACATACAAGGACAGATGTTTTTTTAGTCCGTTAAAAACTTAATTGATGTTTTTGATAGGGAACAGGTGATTATTATGGCGGATATATCAATGGATACCCGCGATTTCAGCCTCCTCTCAACAGGGAAAGGATCGGTACAGACACAGCAGCCTAAAAAGCAAGATGTGATTGATACTGTAAATGAGGTACAGGACAAGGTAGCTGAACGTACAGATAAGTCTCAGTTAAGCCAACAACTGGAGGAACCCAGTGTTGGAGATATGGTCGAAGAAATTAATAAATCCTCGATTATACGCAACACCAGTCTGCAGTTTATTTTTGACGAAAAGGGTGATCCGCCAGTTGTCGAAGTTATGGATACTGAAAGCGGTGAAAAAATTCGGCAAATACCTTCCGAGCTTGCAGTCAAGTTAGCTAAAGCTATAGAAGAAATGGCCGATAACGAAGAAAGTCGGGCAGGAATTTTGTTCGATAACGAAATTTAGAGAGGTGATGATATGCCATTAGTTTCATCAACAGGTGCCCGTTCAGGTTTAGATCTGGAAGGCATCATTAAAGCGACGCTTGAAGCGGAACGCGTTCCGAAAACGAACCGACTTGATCAACAAGAAGGACGGTTGCAGGTAGAGTTGTCTGCAGTTGGTGAAATGCGGTCGGTATTGTCAAAACTTCAGGATGCCTCGGAAAAGTTATCTGGAGGCGATTTATTCAGCGCGATGAAGGCGTCGATTAAACAGCCTGAGTCGGGCGATGTAGTAACCGTTGAAAGTACAGATGATGCGGGAGCTGGTGACTTTAATATTTCTGTGACTCAGTTGGCGAAAGGGAGTCGTGCGGTATCGGCTGATGGCGCTTTTGCTGATTCAGATACAGAGGTAAATACCAACGCAGGTTCTTTGACTTTTGGCGCTGGTGATAATAGTTTTACTCTGGATATTGAAGCAGGCTCAAGTCTGGAAGATATTCGTAAAGCCGTGAATTCTTCACAGGATAATTTTGGTGTAACTGCCGATATTATTAATACAGGAACCGAAGCTAAGCTGGTATTTCGTTCAAGCGTAAGCGGTGCAGGTAATGACTTAACCGTTACCAATGATAACGCTGAGTTTGATGCGATTTCTACTCAGGCGAATGGTGGCGGCGCAGGTGGTATGGCTATTGCCGATGCGGATAAAGCAACTGATGCGATTATTGAAATTGATGGTATTCAGGCCAGAAATGACACCAATACGTTTGAAGATGTTATTCAGGGCTCGACCATAACCGCGGTTAAAGAAAGTGAAGATGCTGAAACAGCCAAACTTTCTATCGCTCGCGATGAAGACGGTATTAAGAAATCAATTGATGCGTTTGTAAAAGCTTATAACGGTGTCGTTGGCTCTTTAAATGAAATGGGTGGCGAAAATAGTATGCTTCAGGGCGATGCTACTATCCGAAGCCTTAAAGGGCAGTTGAATGATGTATTGACTTCAACATTTGGTGAAGGCGGAGAAAGCTTATTCGATTTAGGCTTTGGCATGGACGAAGACGGTAAACTTGAAGCCGAAAACCCGGTGACCAGTTTTAGTGATGTGCTGAAGGATAATCCGGCGGCATTGGAATCTGTTTTTGGTGGCGAAAACGGTCTGGCGTCCCGAATGGATAGTTTCTTAGATGGGTATGTAAAGGGTGGCGGATCATTGGAGATGCGAAAAGACTCAATTGACCAGAGTCTTGATCGAGTAACTAAAAGTCGCGAAGATTTGGCCCTTCGTATGGAGTCTATGGAAGAGACTTTACGAGCGAAATATCAAGCACTTGACCAACTTGTTGGTCAATTACAAAGCCGCGGAAATTCGGTCAGTGCTCAGCTTGCTAACCTTCCTGGCTTTACCCGGAATAACGATTAATTAGAGGTAATATCGTATGAATGCCAAATTAAAAGGCTACACTAAAGGTTCTCTGCAAACCCGCGTTGCTGGTGCTGACCCTTATCAACTGGTACAGATGTTGATGGCGGGTGTGCTGGAAAACCTGAATTACGCCAAAGGTGCTATTCAGCGAAAAGACTTAGAAAAGAAAAGCCATTATCTAAGTAAAGCTCAGGCTATTGTCGATTCTTTGCGCTATAGCCTGGATGACACTGCGGGTTCTGACGCTGCCGGTAACTTACGTGAGTTATACATGTATATGAGCACTCGTATTGCTGATGCATCTATTGAGCGAGACGTTAACATTATTGATGAAGTCGCGCGTTTAATGTTGGACATCAAAGGTGCATGGGATCAAATTCCAATGGAACAACGTGACGTTGCTATGAATCAAATGCAACAAGCTTCAGGCGCTTAAGTTTGAAAGATAAGATGCATTCCGAGAAGTTAGCGCAGCTAAATGAGCAGCTTAAACAAGAGATAGCGGATTCAGAATTTGAATCTGCTAACACTACGTTGGCCGAACTGATTAGAAGCCTTAACCATCTTCCTGACAATTGGCAAGAGTCTCAGCAGTGGGTAACTGTGGTTGCTGAAGCAGATGAATACTTGACTGAAATTCAGCCAACATTGGAGGCTGAGCAGGAAAAAGCCCGGTCTGCGATGAGTAAAATTACAAAAAGCAAAAAAGGCGTTAAGGCTTACACTAAGTAAAATTAAGGTAGATAGCGCAACAACAGGCTGTTACGACAGACATAAAAAAACCGGCATATGAGCCGGTTTTTTCGTTCCTGCGCCTAAGCCCAGGTCAGTAATTCTTCTTACAGTGCTTTGATCTTAGCATTCAAACGGCTTTTATGACGTGCCGCTTTGTTCTTGCTGATAAGACCTTTAGTTGCGTAACTGTCCAGCATTGGGGTTACGTCTTTCATTGCAGTGTTTGCTGCATCTTTGTCTTTCTTTTCAATAGCTGCGATTACACGTTTAAGGTAAGTACGCATCATTGAACGACGGCTTGCATTGTGGCGGCGATTTTTCTCGGCCTGAATCGCACGCTTTTTAGCAGACTTAATGTTAGCCAAGGTGAACTCCTAAATTCATTAACAGAACGCTTCTCTTATAAAGGCCGCAGATTATGCCTTTTCTGCTGTAAAAGTCAACAGCGAAAAGGGAAAAACTCACCGCTTTAAGTCAGGTTTTGATAAAATAGCATCCACCATTGGTCTCAGTTACAATCAAAAACAGAAACTTAGCTGTCAGCCGAAAGGATCTCTCTTGTCAAAAGCTTTGCTCCGTTCAGGATTTATCGTCAGTGCTATGACTCTTATATCGCGTGTATTGGGTTTGGTGCGCGATGTGGTCATTGCCAACCTGATGGGTGCCGGTGCTGCAGCGGATGTGTTCTTTTTTGCTAATAAAATTCCCAACTTTTTACGTCGGCTATTTGCTGAGGGCGCTTTTGCCCAGGCTTTTGTGCCGGTGCTCACGGAGTACAAGCAGGGCAAAGAACTGCCCGATCAGCAATTACTTATTGCCCGGGTCTCGGGCACCTTAGGCACCATTGTGACGGTGGTCACCATTTTCGGTGTGGTAGCTTCCCCGGTTGTGGCTGCGCTTTTTGGTATGGGGTGGTTTTTAGACTGGTGGAATGACGGCCCGCAGGGACAAAAGTTTGTCCTTGCCAGCGACTTACTCCGCATTACTTTTCCTTATTTATGGTTTATCAGTTTTGCCGCTATGGCCGGAGCTATACTCAATACGCTGGGCAAGTTTGCCGTAGCCGCTTTTACACCGGTATTTTTGAATGTCGCCGTTATTGCGGCGGCTATCTGGTTGGCTCCGCAGCTTGAGCAACCGGAATATGCACTGGCCTGGGGCGTCTTTTTCGGTGGTTTTATCCAGCTGTTATTTCAGCTACCGTTTCTGAAAAAAGCGGGGTTATTAGTTAAACCACTGTGGGGCTGGAAAGACCCGGGCGTTACCAAAATTCGCAAACTGATGTTACCGGCTATCTTTGGTGTATCGGTTAGCCAAATTAATTTGCTGCTGGATACCCTCATTGCCAGCTTTTTAATGACCGGTTCCATAAGTTGGCTGTACTACTCCGACCGATTGCTGGAGTTTCCGCTGGGTCTTTTTGGCATTGCCATTGCTACGGTTATTTTGCCCGCGCTTTCATCACGTCATGTGGATAAATCGACTGAAAACTTTAGTGCTACGCTGGATTGGGGTATTCGCATGGTGCTATTACTGGGTGTACCGGCCATGGCGGGGCTTTTTGTATTAGCAGAGCCGATGCTTATGGTGTTGTTCATGCACGGCGCCTTCAGCCCGGACGATGCGCGTATGGCGTCGTACAGTCTTATGGCCTATTCCACCGGTTTGCTAAGTTTCATGATGGTAAAAGTTCTGGCAACGGGCTTTTACTCCCGCCAGGACACTAAGCGCCCGGTTAAGTACGGCATTATTGCTATGGCAGCCAATATGGTATTTAACATTGCTTTGGCTATTCCATTCAGCTATGTCGGGTTGGCACTGGCAACGGCGGCGTCTGCGGCTATTAACGCCGGGTTATTGGGTGTTACTTTATGGCGAGAAGGGGTTCTGAAGAAACAACCCGGCACCGGGCGTTTTATTCTACAGGTACTTCTCGCAACAACTGCGATGATAGCGGGTGTGCTGTGGTTAAGCCCGGACATTGACGCTTGGCGTACCAGCTCGTTGGTTGAGCGGCCCTGGCTTTTGGCTCAGGTGATAGGATTCGGCGCTGCCATTTATATTGGCGTGTTGGTTATCACTGGCATGAGACCGAGACATTTCCGTGCGCGCGAGTACTGATTATCGCCTCGGTATCAGTTATAATCGCGTCTTTTCCGGAAAACATTAAGATTGTGCGGGCATGGAACTGATTCGCGGTACTCATAATCTCAGAGCTGAACATTGTGGTTGCGTATTGACCATAGGTAACTTCGATGGTGTTCACCTGGGGCATCAGGCGGTGCTTAGTCAGGTTCGGGAAAAAGCTCAGCAGTTGGGTGTGCCTTCCGCGGTTATGACCTTTGAGCCGCAACCGCAAGAGCTTTTCCAGCCTGAAAAAGCGCCTGCACGGTTAACCAACTGGCGTGAGAAATACCTCGCGTTACAGGCACAAAATGTCGACCGGCATATTGTTATTGAATTTAATAAGAAGTTTGCCAGCCAGCCAGCCCGCGAGTTTATTGAACAGACTCTGGTGGGTAAGTTGGGCGTTAAGTTTTTGGTCGTGGGCGATGACTTTCGTTTTGGCTACAAGCGAGAAGGTGACTTCGAGTTGCTGCAAAAGGCCGGTAAAGAACTGGGGTTTGAGGTGGTCGATACTCGCAGCTATCGTCAGCAACAGCAACGAGTTAGCAGTACCGCTATTCGTCAGGCACTAGAAGATGGCGACTTTGAACAGGCCGAACAAATGCTCGGGCGGCCTTATCAAATATGCGGAAAAATCGTACACGGCCGCAAAAATGGCCGGACTATTGGTTTTCCCACCGCGAACGTGCCGTTAAAACGTTTAAAAAGTCCGTTACATGGGGTGTTTGCGGTAACAGCTCAGTTTGGTAAAGACGAAGAAATACATTCCGGCGTTGCCAACCTGGGAACCCGGCCGACATTAAATGGCGACGAAGTACAGCTGGAGGTGCATTTGTTTGAGTTTTCAGGCAATCTGTACGGTCAGCAGATGACGGTCACACCGGTGGCCAAATTACGTAATGAGCAACGCTTTGCGTCGTTGCAGCACTTACAAGAACAAATTGAAAAAGATGCCGCCCGCGCACGTGAAGCATTAGCGTGCCGGAGTCAGTAACTATGCGGAAATGGAAACAGTGACCCATGAGTGATTACAAACACACCTTAAACTTGCCAGAAACAGCATTCCCGATGCGCGGCAACCTGGCTCAGCGCGAGCCAAAGATGCTGGAGCAGTGGTATGAAACTGACCTGTACGGTCAAATTCGTAAAGCTAAAGCGGGCAAGCCAAAATTTATTCTGCACGATGGCCCTCCGTATGCGAACGGGCAAATTCACATTGGTCACGCCGTAAATAAAATTTTAAAGGACGTTATTGTTAAGGCAAAAACCTTAAGCGACTTCGACGCGCCTTACGTACCGGGCTGGGATTGTCATGGTCTGCCAATTGAACTGCAGGTAGAGAAAAAACACGGCAAACCAGGTAAGAAATTAAATCTGGCCGAATTCCGCGAAAAGTGTCGTGAATACGCAATGACCCAAATCGACCAGCAACGTACGGACTTTAAACGTCTGGGTGTGCTTGGCGACTGGGATAACCCCTACCTGACTATGAACTTTAAGCAGGAAGCCGACAGTGTTCGTGCTCTGGCAAGAATTATTGATAAAGGCCATTTGCACCAGGGCTTCAAGCCGGTGCACTGGTGTACAGACTGTGGCTCCGCGCTGGCGGAAGCGGAAGTAGAATACCAAGATAAAAACTCGCCGGCTATTGATGTGCGTATGCCGGTTGCGGCTACGGCTGAAACGGTTGAGCGCTTCAGCACGCCGGAAGGGCATGTGGGTGAAGGCAATGTCAGCATGGTTATCTGGACCACCACACCGTGGACCATTCCGGCTAACCGTGCGGTGACTCTGGCCGACGGGCTTGAATATACCTTAGTGCAGGTTGAAGCCAGCGACGACCAGCCCGCAGAACGTGTGATTTTAGCCGATGACTTGGTGACCGATTGCATGGAGCGCTGGAACATTGCGCATTACCACAAGCTGGGTTTCTGTAAAGGCAGAGACTTAGAAGGTCTGCAATTACAGCATCCGTTGTTTGAACTGCAGGTTCCGGTCATTTTGGGGGATCACGTGACTACCGAGAGCGGTACCGGTTGTGTGCATACGGCACCGGGTCATGGTGTTGATGACTTCTTAGTGGGTCAGAAATACGGCATTGAAGTTTACAACCCAGTAGGTGACAACGGTGTCTACAAAGACGACACGCCGCTTTTCGCCGGACAGCATGTATTTAAAGCGAACGAACCTATTGTTGATAAGTTACGCGAAGTGGGCAACTTGATGCATGCCGAGAGCTACCGTCACTCGTACCCGCATTGCTGGCGCCATAAAACGCCCATTATTTTCCGTGCGACGCCGCAGTGGTTTATTAGCATGGACAAGAAAGGTTTGCGCGCAGGTGCTTTAGAGCAAATTAAAAAAGTCGACTGGTTCCCTGAGTGGGGACAAAGTCGTATTGAGTCTATGGTTGAAGGGCGCCCTGACTGGTGTATTTCACGTCAGCGCACCTGGGGTAACCCTATTGCCATTTTCGTAAACCGTGAAACGGAAGAGCTGCACCCGGACACTCTTGAGCTGATGGAAAAAGTAGCTCAACTAATTGAAAAAGACGGCGTGCAAGCCTGGTTCGACTTAGAGCCTGAAACTTTGTTGGGCGACGAAGCTGACAAATATCGCAAAGTCACTGACACTTTAGACGTTTGGTTTGACTCTGGTGTTACGCACCATTGCGTATTGCGTGAGTTTGACGGCTTGCGCTGGCCTGCCGATTTGTATCTGGAAGGTTCAGATCAGCATCGCGGCTGGTTCCAGAGCTCGTTAGTGACCGGTGTCGCCATGTATGACGAAGCGCCGTATCACCAGGTATTAACCCATGGTTTTACTGTGGATGCGCAGGGTCGGAAGATGTCGAAGTCTATCGGTAACGTGGTTGCTCCGCAGGACGTCATGAACAAACTCGGCGGAGACATTCTGCGTTTATGGGTCGCGTCAGCAGATTACTCTGGCGAAATGACGGTTTCTGATGAAATTCTTAAGCGTTCAGCGGATGCGTATCGTCGTATTCGTAATACCTCGCGCTTTTTGCTGGCGAACTTAAGCGGTTTTGACCCTAAACAGGATTTGGTTGCCAAAGAAGATATGGTTGAACTGGATCGCTGGATTGTAGGGCGTGCGGCGGATTTACAACAAGAGTTGCTGGAAGCCTACAATAACTACCAGTTCCACAGTGTGGTGCAAAAACTCATGCATTTCTGTTCCATTGAACTGGGCAGCTTTTACCTGGATATTATTAAAGACCGACAGTACACCGCGAAATCTGAAGGTTTAGCGCGGCGTTCATGTCAGACGGCGCTGTATCATATTGCCGAGGCGTTAGTGCGCTGGATGGCTCCAATTTGCAGCTTTACCGCTCAGGAAATTTGGGACTTGTTACCGAACGAACGCAGCCAGTATGTCTTTACTGAAAGCTGGTATCAGGGCTTTGATGAATTTTCTGGTGTTAAAGACGCTGAGAACGAGTTCTGGATGCAGTTATTGGAAATTCGTGATGTCGTTAACCAGGCGCTGGAGCAGTCACGCCGCGATGATGTTATCGGAGGTTCGTTACAGGCAGAAGTAACCTTGTACGCTGATGATAAACTGGCGACAGCCTTGAATCGTTTGGGTGAAGAGTTGCGTTTTGCACTGCTGACATCGGAAGCGCAAGTGGCCTCTATTAATGACGCACCTTCAGACGCCGTTAAAGCGGAGAAAATGGCTCTGGCCGTTAGTGTGACAAAATCTGAATACAAGAAGTGCGAGCGTTGCTGGCATCATCGCGAAGAGGTGGGGACTTTAGAGAACCACTCTGATTTATGCCAGCGCTGCGTAACCAATATTGAAGGTGAAGGTGAGGAGCGTCGTTTTGCCTGATTTTTCTAACCAGACTAACCGTGCAACTGGGCTGCGTTTTTTGTGGCTGACCTTGTTGCTGGTGGTTATTGATCAAATTACTAAAATTTGGGTGGCTGGTGAGTTTGAGCTTTATGAAAGCCGAGTTTTAATTGACGGGCTATTCAACTTAACTTATGTACACAATTACGGTGCGGCCTTTAGCTTTTTAAGTGACGGTGGCGGTTGGCAACGTTGGTTCTTTACCGCCATTGCTATTGCTATCAGTGTGGTGCTGCTAATTTGGATGCGCCGCAACCCAGTGGGTTTATGGCGCCAAAATTTAGCTTTTTCCCTGATTATGGCCGGGGCTATTGGTAATGTAGCTGACCGTTTAATGTATGGTTATGTCATCGACTTTTTTGATGTTCATTATCAGGGGTGGCACTGGCCTGCCTTTAACGTAGCCGACATGGCCATTACTATTGGTGCCGCACTCATGTTGTTGGAAGCCTTTTTTGATAACCGCCGGGACAAAGCCGAGAACGGTCACGGGCAGTAAGGAGTCTCATTTGAGTCGTTTACCTATAGAGCACGGACGGGAAGTGGTTATGCACTTCACCATTAAACTGGCCGATGGCTCGGTTGCAGACAGCACAAAAATGTCAGGTAAGCCAGCCAGGTTCCGGATGGGTGATGGCAACCTGACCGAAAACTTTGAAGCGTGTCTGGTAGGGTTGCGCGAAGGTGCCGAGCGTGAGTTCACTTTGGAGCCTAAAGACGCCTTTGGTGAACCGAACCCGGACAACTATTATTATGTTGATTCGGCAAAATTTAACGATGAAACCAAACCGGAAGTTGGAGCCATTTTGGCTTTTACTCAACCGGATGGTACCGATTTACCGGGAATTGTTCGTAAAGTTGAAGGTCCAACAGTCACCATCGATTTTAATCACCCGTTGGCCGGACAAACGGTGATTTTTGAAGTAGAGATTATTAGCGTTGAGCCATGATTGGTTAATAAACCGGGCTGAACGCAGGAGGAACTGATGCAAATTTTGTTAGCGAACCCTCGGGGTTTTTGTGCCGGAGTTGATCGCGCTATAACTATTGTTGAGCGGGCTTTAGAGATATTTGAGCCGCCAATTTACGTGCGTCACGAAGTGGTTCACAACAAATACGTTGTCAGTAAACTGCGCGAAGCCGGTGCGGTCTTTGTTGAAGAGTTGCATGAAGTACCAGACGACCAAATTGTTATTTTTAGCGCCCATGGCGTTTCTCAGGCGGTAAGACAAGAAGCCAAAGATCGCGGCTTGCGGGTATTTGATGCGACCTGTCCACTAGTAACGAAAGTTCATATGGAAGTTACTCGTGCCAGCCGTAAAGGCCACGAATGCATTTTAATTGGCCATGCAGGACACCCTGAAGTTGAAGGGACTATGGGGCAATATAAAAACGATGAGGGCGGTATCTACCTTGTGGAATCGCCGGAAGATGTTGCTAAGCTCGAAGTGAAAGACCCGGGAAACCTGCATTACATGAGCCAGACTACGTTATCGGTTGATGACACGGCCGACGTAATAGATGCCTTGCGTCAAAAGTTCCCAGAGATAAACGGGCCACGCAAAGACGATATATGCTATGCCACTCAAAACCGTCAGGATGCGGTACGCGAATTAGCCAGCGATGCTGATATCATGTTAGTGGTGGGCGCGCGCAACAGCTCAAACTCAAACCGCTTACGCGAGCTTTCCGAGAAAATGGGAACTCCGGCATACCTAATTGATGACGCCAGCTGTATTGATAAAGCCTGGTTAGAGGGTCACGAGAAGGTAGCAGTCACCGCTGGCGCTTCTGCACCAGAAGTTCTGGTCAAAGAAGTGATTGCTAAGCTACAGGAATGGGGCGGTAAAACTGCAGTAGAACTGAGCGGCCGCGAAGAAAATATTACCTTTTCAATTCCACCAGAGCTAAGGCCGCACCCGGTAGGTTAAACTGGTTATCGGGAAAGCCAGAATGTCTGGGCGAGCTCGTTATCATTTCCCCAGTAAACGGTTACCTCGATGGTCGCGTTGAACTGATCTATAGGGGTTAACTCTGCTGTTAAATGAAGCTGCCCTGTTTCCTTTGATAGTTTTGGATTATTGCCTTGAGTCCACGTTTGTTGAGCCTCACTTAAATAAGTCATCAAAACCTCCACAGCCTTCGCTTTTGTGTGGGCATGGTCAATCGCCGATAATCCAACCTGTAAAAGCCGCAGGCTACTGACGGACCAAAGAGCTACTAGTGCAGCTCCGACCAACACTTCAACCAGAGAAAAGCCTTTATTCTTGTGACAGTTCATAAGCCCTGCGCTCTGCTTCGAAATCTTGCTGAAGTTGTTGAGAAAGTTGTAGCCATTGATGATGTTGCTGAGCCTCTGTCATTTGCGCGTAGAAAAGCAGTGCAGCTAAACTGGCCGAGCTCAAACTTATAAGTGTTACTAAGGTGAGTATCAGAGCGAATCCTTTCGCGTTCATAGTAAGCTCCATTTAGTTAACCAGAGGAGTGATTGTTCGTTTGAAAACATGTGCCTGAGCATTGTGAGTAACGGTAAAAGTTACAACGAGTTTTGATAGCCCACTACCAGATTCCGGAGCGTAAGAGTCAGCAGTAAATTGCGTGACTTTGAATTGAGACTTATCGGTTAGGGATTGCCAGCCATACCCGGCGCAATCGAGAGTCATTGAGTTATGCTGTAGCTGTTCATTCCTGACCCTGAAGCCGGGCGAGCCTCCATTTTGCTGAGGAAACAAATAGCAATTGCTCTGAGGGTTTGAAATTTGCGTTGCGGCGGTATTTTTTAAGGTTTCAAAAAACTGATTTGCGACTGACTGAGCACTTAATAGTAAATTGACCTGCATTAGCTTACGGTGTTGCACTCCTGTTTGCCATTGCATTTGCTGCTGTGCTGCCAGAACAACTATCGCGCCAATAGCCGAAGCTATAAGAACTTCTACTAAACTACTGCCGCGCTCAGAAACTATTAACATGGGGGGATTCCCGGAAGTGAGTCACCTTCACTTAAGCACAAACGAATACGAGCGACACTGCTGATGATGACTTTTATCTGTCGGCTTTTACCTATTAGTTTGATATGTCCGGGTGTCGCGGCAGATGACTCTCCATAAAAAGTAAGCGACGCGGAAGAACTGTAAGTGTATTCGGTTTGAATACCTGAGGTTTGCGAGTCACGGCTAAATGTAACTAAGTCAACTTCGATAGATTCCTTATTTGCTATGGACCTGGCTTTTACCAGCTGCAAATAAGACAGCCAGCGGCCAGCCTCTTTTTGAAGCAACAAAGACTCTGTCTGCTGAGTAAATATTGGCAGGGCAGAAGCACCAAGCACCGCACTGACAGCCATTGCCACGACCAATTCCATAAGAGAGTAACCGCGCATAAAAACACATTATTTTGAAGAAGAGCAACGAGTATAGAAGCTGTTTAAGCTTTGTCTGTAAGCCCCAACTGAAACGAATGTAAGATAACCTCCGAATAAAACGAAAGCTGGCTCGATTCTTGAATAAAACACCGCAGGTTCAACTTTTTGACGCAACAGGAAGACGTATGGCGGGCGGTGCCGAAAAGTTAGTAAATTTTAGAAATTTCACGCAGAACAATGCGCATCTGATCAAAGGTTTTGGAACACCCTTGGCCATTATGGCCATTCTGGCGATGATTGTTTTGCCAATTCCGGCTGTGGTGCTGGATGTTCTCTTTTCATTTTCAATTACTTTGTCACTGGTAGTTATGCTGGTGGCGGTTTATACCCAACGTCCGCTGGATTTCGCCGCTTTTCCTACCGTTTTGCTTATTGCTACGGTACTACGCTTAAGCCTTAACGTTGCCTCTACGCGTATTGTTTTATTAGAAGGGCATAACGGGCCAGGTGCTGCAGGCTCTGTTATTGAAGCTTTTGGTAGCGTGGTCATAGGTGGTAACTACACTGTCGGCCTGGTGGTGTTCGCCATTCTGGTTATTATCAACTTTGTGGTTATCACCAAAGGTGCCGGCCGTATTTCAGAAGTAACCGCTCGCTTCACCCTTGACGCTATGCCTGGTAAACAAATGGCCATTGATGCTGACCTTAACGCGGGCCTAATTAACCAGGAAGAAGCCAAAGCACGACGCAGCGATGTAACCCGTGAAGCTGATTTCTACGGCTCCATGGATGGTGCCAGTAAGTTCGTAAAAGGGGATGCCATAGCCGGTATCCTTATTCTCTTTATTAACATTATCGGCGGTCTGCTCATTGGTATGATCCAGTACGGCCTGACCTTCAATGAGGCAGTGGAAGTTTATACGCTGTTAACCATCGGTGATGGCCTGGTAGCACAAATTCCGTCATTGTTACTGTCAGTTGCGACAGCCATTATCATTACGCGTGAAAATAACAGCCAGGACATGGGCGATGCAGTTGTTCTGCAATTGCTCGATAACCCTAAGGTTTTGGTCATTACCAGCGCGGTATTGTTTGCCATGGGGGTTATTCCCGGTATGCCGCATTTTGCCTTTTTAAGCATGTCTGCGGTGTTAGCCGGCGCGGCTTACTTTAAACTTAAGAAAACCAAGACTGAAGAAGGCGAACTGGTTGAAAAAGAACAGGAACAGCAAGTTCAGCAGGCGCAACAAAAAGAGCTCAGCTGGGACGACGTACGCCACGTTGACACTATAGGTCTGGAAGTTGGTTATCGCTTAATTCCTTTGGTGGATAAGCAGCAGGGCGGTGAATTGCTGTCACGCATTAAAGGTGTTCGTAAGAAGCAGTCTCAGGAGTTTGGCTTCCTTGTTCCCGCCGTACACATTCGGGACAATCTCGATTTAGGCCCCAACAGTTATCGCATTACTCTTATGGGTGTGACCATGGGCGAAGCTGAAATTCGTCATGACTGGGAGATGGCGATTAACCCGGGGCAGGTATTCGGTGAACTGGACGGTGAGAAGACAAAAGATCCTGCCTTCGGTCTTGATGCCGTCTGGATCCGTCCTGAGCAACGCGAGCACGCTCAAACTCTGGGTTATACCGTGGTTGATGCTGCAACCGTAGTCGCTACGCACTTAAGTCAGATTGTAACCAACCATGCATCTCAGTTGCTGGGTCACGAAGAAGCACAAGAGTTGCTGGACCGTCTGGGGCGTACTCATCCTAAGCTGGTTGAGGGGCTGATTCCGGATCTATTGTCACTGGGCAACTTTGTGAAAGTACTGCAGAACTTACTGGACGAAGGCATCGCGATCCGTGACATGCGCACCATTGTACAAACTTTGGTTGAGTATGCAGGACGCAGCCAGGACCCAGAAGTACTGACGGCTGCAGTCAGAATTTCACTGCGCCGGTTAATTGTTCAGGACATTGCTGAAGGTGCGGCAGAATTACCTGTCATAACTTTGGCACCAGAGTTGGAACAGATGTTGCATCAGTCATTGCAAATGGCTGGTAATGACGGAAATCAGCAAGGCGCCGGAATCGAACCTGGTTTGGCCGAACGCCTGCAACAGTCATTACGCGAAGTGCATCAGCAGCAGGAAATGAACGGGGAACCTTCAGTACTGCTGACCTCCGGGCTTCTGCGGTCAACCATGGCGCGATTTGCGCGTCACGCTACCGATGGTATGCGCGTGTTGTCCTATCAGGAAGTACCGGATGATAAACAAATTCGCATTGTCAGCTCAATTGGTGGACAACAAAACGGTGGTGAACAAACCGCCACACAAGAGTAACGGGAGTCGCTTGTGAAGATTAAACGCTTTTTTGCCGAAGATATGCGCCGTGGTTTGCAACAGGTTAAAGAAACCTTAGGTCCGGATGCGATTATCCTGTCCAATAAGAAAGTGAATGGTGGTATTGAGCTGGTTGCAGCCATTGACCCCGATGCGCAACAGGCACAGCCAATGGCTGAGCAAGCACCGAATGAGCCTGCCGCGTCAAAAACGCCAGAAGTGCCGGCCGAGTCTTTGCAAGAGTTATTGCAGCGTCAGGCTCAGGCTGAACAGCCCGCACAACGCACCGCTGCGCAAGCGGTTACTGAAGCGTCAAAACGGCCAGAACCGAAAGCCGAACCACAAGAATTTAACGCTTCTCAACTCAGCGACGATATTTTTCCTGAACAAATAAACGCACCAGCAGCAGACGACTCCCAGGCCATTGCTGAACTGCGCTCTCAGGTCAATGGTATTCGCCAATTGCTGGAACACCAGTTAAGCGGCTTGATGAAACAAGAAATGGATCGTGAAGAACCGACCCGCTCTATGCTGATGAACCGTTTAATGGATATGGGCTTAAGCGAGCGAGTTGCCGACCAGATTGCTTGTTTTATTCCTGAAGGGGGATCAGATGACGAGGCCTGGGAACAGACTCTGCATTTACTAGAAGGTCAGCTGAATACAACCTCTGACGACATTTTGACGCGCGGTGGAGCGGTTGCTTTAGTCGGCCCTACCGGGGTCGGTAAAACCACGACCATTGCGAAGTTAGCCGCTCGTTATGCGCAGCGCCATGGTGCCGATAAAGTGGCTTTAATTACCACCGACACGTTTCGGATTGGTGCCAGTGAACAATTACAGACCTATGGTCGTATAATAGGGTGTCCGGTCAAAGTGGCAAAAAATGCGCAGGAACTGGCAGATGCATTACTTGCGCTACGTCAAAAAAGTCTCATTTTGATTGATACGGCAGGCATGGGTCAGCGCGATAAGCGTTTGAACGAACAGTTAAGCCAGCTTATTCAGAATTCAAGACTGCGTATTCGCCCGTATCTGGTGTTGTCGGCAACATCACAAAGCCAGGTGCTGATGGATGCTGTTAAGCAATTTAAAGCACTGCCTTTGTCTGGCTGCATTTTCACTAAGCTGGACGAATGCTTAAGTTTAGGTGAGAGTATCAGCGTAGCTATAGAACATGGCTTACCGGTTGGTTATTTAACAAATGGTCAGCAAGTGCCTGAAGATATTCGGGTAGCGGATGCGAACTTTATGGTTGCCGAGGCTGAGCGCCTGCTTGATAAAAGCATTTGTTCCTCAGTGTCAGACGTGCCAAAATCGTACTGGAATGAGGCGTTTTCTCGCTGAATGAGCCAATATAATATGAAGCTGTTATCAATCTAGTCAGAAAAGAGATACGCCCGATGGATCAAGCAAGCGGTCTGCGAAGAATGAAACAATCGAAAGTAAAAGTTATTGCGGTAACTGGTGGTAAAGGCGGCGTTGGGAAAACCAACGTGTCGCTGAATATGGCTATCGCAATGGCAAAGCAGGGCAAACGAGTATTAGTGCTGGATGCCGACTTAGGTCTGGCTAACGTCGATGTTATGTTAGGCCTGCGGGTTGAGCGCAACCTTTCTCATGTGTTGAGTGGGCAGTGCGAGTTAGAGGATATTCTGATTGAAGGCCCGGCAGGAATTAAAATTGTTCCGGCAACATCGGGAACGCGCTCTATGGTGGACTTGAGCGAATCTGAACACGCCGGGTTAATTAGAGCCTTCAGCCAGCTTCAGGGGAACTATGACGTATTAATTGTCGATACTGCAGCGGGTATTGGTAATACCGTTGTCAGCTTTGCCAGAGCGTCACAGGATGTTTTATTAGTGGTTTGTGATGAACCCACATCAATTACTGATGCATATGCACTGATAAAAGTATTGAGCCGGGAGCAAGGCCTGTTTAAATTCAAGGTGGTTGCCAATATGGTACGAAATCTGCGCGATGGACAAGTATTGTTCAATAAATTAACTAAAGTAACCGATCGATTTTTAGACGTCGCTTTAGAGCTTGCCGCGATTATACCCTTTGATGATAACTTGCGTTTAGCTGTTAGAAAACAACAGCCTATGGTGCTGGCTTACCCGAAATCACCTGCTTCTTTAGCGATAAAAGCTTTGGCTAAGAAAGCCATTGACTGGCCTGTTCCGGCTCAAGCCGGCGGGCATTTAGAATTTTTTCTTGAACAATTGATAACTTCTGCCGATAACGAGAGTAAGCGGGATGTTGCCAATGAATAAAGCTGCCGTTTATGCCGCCACTGCTGACAATCGAAATGCTATTATTGAACAGCATACCGGGCTGGTTAAGCGTATTGCACACCATATGATGGCTAGACTTCCAGCCAGTGTGCAAGTGGATGATTTGATCCAGGCAGGCATGATTGGCTTATTAGAAGCTGCGCGTAACTTTGATAACAGTAAAGGCGCCAGTTTCGAAACCTTTGCCGGCATTCGCATTCGTGGTGCTATGTTGGACGAAATTCGTCGTGGTGACTGGGCTCCGCGCTCGGTTCATCGTAATCATCGACGCGTACTGGAAGCCATTCGTCAGGTTGAAAATGAAACCGGACGCGATGCAAAAGACACGGAAGTGGCCGCAAAGCTGAATATGGGTATGGATGAATATCATCATATTTTGCGGGATGTCAGCACGGGACGAATTGTTGGTATTGAAGATCTTGGTGTATCAGAAGATGCTATCATGCCAGAGCAGGTAACGGGTTCAGCTTATGAACCACAAAGAGATGTTGAAAATGCTGCGTTTCATAAAGCGTTGGTTTCGACAATATCTTCGTTACCAGAACGTGAAGCTTTGGTGCTTTCGTTGTATTATGACGAAGAATTGAATTTAAAAGAGATAGGTGAAGTGCTGAGCGTGAGTGAATCACGAGTCAGTCAAATTCACAGTCAGGCAATGTTGCGACTGAAGTCGCGAATGCAAAATTGGGTTGAATAAACTTTGGTTGTAATCGAGAGCCTCAGTGGAGGGTGCTTTGGATAAAAATATGAAAATTCTCGTTGTGGACGACTTCTCTACAATGAGACGAATCATTAAGAACTTACTTCGTGATCTTGGCTTTACCAATATACAGGAAGCCGATGACGGTAATACCGCATTGCCCATGTTGCAGAACGGTGATTTCGACTTTGTCGTAACCGACTGGAATATGCCGGGTATGCAGGGAATCGACTTGCTGCGTGAAATTCGCAAGGACGATAACCTGGCTCATTTACCGGTGTTAATGGTAACAGCGGAAGCCAAGCGAGAGCAGATCATTATGGCAGCTCAAGCTGGAGTAAATGGTTATATTGTTAAACCATTTACAGCCGTAACGTTGAAAGAAAAGCTCGACAAGATTTTCGAACGAATCAGCTAAAGGGCGAATGACTATGTCTGATAACGCCCATGATATTTCTCTGGAGCAAGCCAAGGAACTCGTAGCCTTGCTTGAAGACGGGAAGCAGCAGCAGGCAAATCAATTACTGGAAGACGTTTACAACCGTCGTAACGACAAGTTGTTTACTTCTGTCGGCCAGTTAACACGCGACCTCCACGAAGCACTTCAGGATTTTCAGGTAGACCCTCGCATTGTGCAAATGACACAAGATGATCTTCCTGATGCGCAAAACCGTTTGTTGTATGTCATTGAGAAAACCGAAGACGCAGCCAATAGAACAATGGATGCGGTAGAGGCTTGCCTGCCTTTAGCAGATGAGATGCATCAGCGTGTAGAGAAGGTCATGCCGGCCTGGAACAGGCTGATGAGTAACGATATTGAGTTAAATGAATTCAAGTCTTTATGTCATGAGGTCGATGACGTACTTAAGCGCTGTGGTGAAAACATGCCACAAGTGCATGGGTTGATGACTGAAGTATTGATGGCTCAGGACTTTCAGGATATTACCGGGCAAGTCATTCGCCGGGTTATTCAATTGGTCGAAGACGTTGAAAAGAACCTGATTGAATTGCTGAAGATATTTGGTAAAGAAGAAGAACGTCGTAACGCGGAAAAAGCAGGGTCTGCGCCTAAGAAAGATGCAGCCCATGCCGAAGGCCCAATTATCGATGCTGATCAACGCGATGACGTGGTTGGCGGACAAGACGAAGTGGACGATTTGTTGTCCAGTTTAGGTTTCTAGGAGCATCAGTCGCATGAGCTTTGATATGGACGAAGACATTCTGCAGGATTTTTTGATCGAGGCTGGAGAGATCCTCGAGCAACTATCTGAACAGCTAGTTGAACTGGAAAATGATCCGCAAAACAAAGATCTGTTGAATGCTATTTTCCGTGGCTTTCATACGGTTAAAGGTGGTGCCGGGTTCCTGTCTCTGGGAGCTCTGGTTGATACCTGTCATGGTGCGGAAAACGTATTCGATACCCTGCGTAATGGTCAACGTACTGTCACTTCCGACCTGATGGACGTGATTCTTCAGTCTTTGGATACTATCAATACTCAGTTTGCGCAGGTGCGCGCCAAAGAAGAACCTGAAGCAGCTTCACCGGAGTTGCTGGAATTACTGCATAAGTTGAGTGAACCAGAGTCTGAGGACGAAGCGCCTATAGAGGTTCCAAAAGATGAACCTGCCGAGGAAACAGATCCGGAACCAGAACCTGCAGCAGAAGAAAGCAGCAGCGACAGCATTGATGAAATTCAGGACGATGAGTTCGAAGCGTTACTGGATGAGTTGCATGGTGAAGGCAAAGGTCCCGGAAAAGAAGACAAGCCAGCGGCGTCCAAGCCCAAGGTAAATGAAGACAGTGATGAGATTTCAGATGATGAATTTGAGTCATTGCTGGATGAACTTCATGGCAGCGGGAAAGCGCCTCAAAGTGCTGAGAAAAAACAAGAAAAGCAGAAAGAGCCTGCAAAAGACGACGAAATAACAGACGACGAATTTGAATCCTTGCTGGACGAGTTGCATGGCAGTGGCAAAGCGCCGACACCGAAAGGTGATAAGCCTGCTAATGAGCCAGCACCGAAAAAGCCTGAACCCAAAGCGCAGCCAAAACCTGCGGCAAAACCAGCATCGAAACCAGAACCGAAGCCTGAGCCGAAATCAGAGCCTAAAGCGAAACCAGCAGCGGCTCAGCCGGTAGATAAAAAGCCAGCTGCACCAGCGCCTGCTCCGGTTGAAACTACTGTGCGGGTTGATACCAAGCGCTTAGATGAAATTATGAACATGGTCGGCGAGCTGGTACTGGTCAGAAACCGTTTGTTGAGCCTGAGTAATTCTGATGAGTCAGACAGTGCTGAAATGGGCAAAGCTATTTCGAACCTGGATGTTGTCACTGGCGACTTACAGGGCGCGGTGATGAAAACCCGGATGCAGCCAATTAAGAAAGTGTTTGGCCGTTTCCCCCGGGTTGTCCGTGACCTGGCTCGTAGCCTGAAGAAAGAAATCAATCTTGAGATGTACGGTGAAGAAACCGATTTAGATAAGAACTTAGTTGAGGCTCTGGCCGATCCTTTGGTGCATTTGGTTCGTAACTCTGTTGACCATGGTATCGAAATGCCGGATGAGCGTGAAGCGAATGGTAAGTCGCGCTCAGGAACCGTCACCTTGTCGGCGTCTCAGGAAGGTGACCATATTATGCTGTCGATTAAAGACGATGGCGCTGGTATGGACGCTGAAAAACTGAGAGGCATAGCCGTTAAAAAAGGCATTATGGACGCAGACTCCGCTGCACGTTTAAGCGATGAAGATGCTTATAACTTGATTTTCGCGGCGGGTTTTTCGACCAAAGAACAAGTTTCGGATATTTCCGGTCGTGGAGTTGGCATGGACGTGGTTAAGACCAAAATCAGCCAGCTCAACGGTAGCGTTAAAATTAACTCAGAGTTAGGTAAAGGTACTGAACTCTTGATTAAAGTGCCGCTGACTCTGGCAATATTGCCGACGCTAATGGTCGCCGTAAAAGATCAGACTTTTGCTTTGCCGCTTGCTGTTGTCAGTGAAATTATCGACCTGGATATGAAGCGCACCAATACCGTAGACGGACAGTTGACTCTCATTGTACGTAACCGGGCGATTCCGTTGTTCTTCCTGGAAAAATGGCTAGTCCGTAACCATGATGGTTCAAGTCGTAAAGAACAGGGTCATGTAGTGGTTGTGCAAATTGGTAACCAACAAGTTGGCTTTGTGGTGAACGCACTGATTGGTCAGGAAGAAGTGGTTATTAAACCCTTAGATAAGTTACTGCAGGGTACGCCAGGAATGGCCGGAGCAACAATTACCAGCGATGGTGGTATTGCTCTGATAGTTGATGTGCCCAGCATGCTTAAGTATTACGCCAAAAGATAACGGGACAAACCGTTCATGACTGTAAAAGTTCTCGTGGTAGACGACTCGGCGTTTTTCAGACGCCGGGTAACTGAGATTTTAGAAGACAATACCAACATTAAAGTGATTGGTAGTGCGAATAATGGCGAAGAAGCGGTAGAACAAAGCCGAACCCTTAAGCCGGACGTTATTACCATGGACATTGAAATGCCGGTAATGAACGGCATTGATGCTGTAAAAGCCATTATGAGCAGCAATCCTTGTCCTATTTTGATGTTCAGCTCGCTGACTCATGAGGGGGCGACAGCAACGCTGAACGCACTCGAGGCGGGAGCTGCGGACTTTCTGCCGAAGAAGTTTGAAGATATCGCCCGTAACCGCGACGAGGCAGTAAAAACTCTACAGGATCGCGTTATAGCGATTGCTAGGCAGCTGGTAAGCCGAACGTCTGCGCGGCCATCAACACCGCCGCCTGTTGCGAAGCAACCCGAACGTCCGTCAGAGCCCACTACAGCGCTGGATCGTATTCGGCAACGTAATAATGAGCTGCAAAGTCAGCGCGAAAGTGATGCGCGTACAGCGACATCGGCTGGTGCATTAACAATAAACCGGGCTTATCAATTACTGGCGATAGGAACCTCAACCGGTGGCCCTGTCGCATTGCAAAAAATACTCACCCAATTGCCCGGCAATTTTCCTTACCCTATTGTTATGGTTCAACATATGCCTGCGGCTTTTACCAAGGCCTTTTCACAGCGTCTGGATGGTCTGTGTCAGGTGCATGTTAAAGAAGCCGAAGACGGTGATGTGCTAAAAGCCGGAACCGCGTATTTAGCGCCAGGTGGCAAACAGATGATGGTTGAAGGCCGCCCGGGTAGCGCAAGACTAAGAATAAAAGATGACACTAGCGGGCGCATTACTTATAAGCCGAGTGTCGATTTAACCTTTGCCAGCTTATCGAAAACCTATATGGGCAAAGTGCTGGGCGTGATTTTAACCGGCATGGGAGCAGACGGGCGTGATGGCTCACGTATGCTGAAAGACCAGGGCGCGACTATCTGGGCTCAGGATCAGGCTAGCTGTGTTGTGTACGGAATGCCACAAGCGGTTGCTCAGGCGGGCATTTCAACCCGTAGTATTAGCCTTGAAGGAATGGCCAAGGCTATTATGAAAGAAGTCGGTTACAGCGGCTTATAGCAGGATGAGTGAATGATCGTATGGACGGTAGCTAATCAAAAAGGCGGGGTCGGCAAGACCACCACAACCGTTGCGCTGGCAGGCCTATTGGCTGAACAGGGTAAGCGAGTCCTTTGTATTGATACTGACCCCCATGCGTCATTAACCTACTATTTTGGGATTGATTCAGAATCGCTGGAGTCCGGCTCTTTTGATGTCTTCAGTGCTGGTAAAGCTGTAAGTGCAGATTTGATGCGCCGCAGTATTTTGCCTACCCAGTTTAAGCATCTGAGCGTTATGCCTGCCACTATGGCACTGGCGACGCTGGATCGTAAACTCGGCACTCAGGATGGTATGGGGCTGGTCTTAAAACGTGGACTGGCAATGGTCGCTGATGATTTCGACTATGTTCTTATTGATGTGCCGCCGGTGCTGGGGGTTCTTATGGTCAACGCCCTTGCCTGTTGCCAGAGAGTATTGATTCCAGTTCAAACTGAGTTTTTAGCGCTCAAAGGGCTAGAGCGCATGATGCGAACCTTAACGTTAATACATAAGTCTCGCGGTGAGAATTACTCGTATACCATTATTCCGACGCTTTATGACAAGCGGACCAATGCGTCTTTACAAACCTATAAGAAACTTATTGCACGCTATGGTCGCTCGGTCTGGAATGGCATGATCCCAATAGACACGAAATTCCGCGATGCCTCTAATGAGCAGCTAACGCCTTCTGCTTATGCACCGAAATCGCGAGGGGTGTTGGCTTACCAGTCACTATTAACTAATTTGAAGCAGCTGGAAGAGCGTTGATTTATGACGACTAAACGCGATAACAGTGAAGCCGCAATGGCAGAATACCTCAACGCTTTACTGCTTGAGGAAGAAACGGTTGAGTTTGACAATGAACCGGTTAAACGGCTGTTAGAGCAAGCGGCACCTAAAATTCAGGCGGTTGCTGAGGAAGAAACGGTTAGCTTAAACCGCGAACAGGATTTATTACCTTTAGTTTCTGCAAAAGCGGACGATAGCTATAAAGAACCAGAGGTTGAAACGGTTACGGAAACAGAAGTTGAAACAGAAACTGTTGACTTGACAACCACTGAGACAGACATTGATACGGAAGTACATACTGACACCGAAACGGAAGTGGAAACTGAAGTTTTTGAGGTTTCTGAGCCTCCACCGGAGCCACTTTCCGATGCTATGTCAGAGTATATGGAACAGGACTTTCAGGCATTATTTTTTAAAGTGGCGGGCTTAACCCTGGCCGTGCCGTTAAAAAGTCTGGGGGGCATCCATCAACTGGGCAAAATTAGTCCGCTGATGGGAAAGCCGAAATGGTTCCGCGGTATTATGACCGAGCGTGACAATAAACTGCAGGTGGTTGATACGGCTCGTTGGGTCATGCCGGAAAAATGTACGCCGGAGCTGGAAGAGAGTTTAGATTATCAGTACTTAATTACTTTGAATGACAGCCCATGGGGACTGTTGTGTGAAGAATTAGTGACCAGTGAACCTTTGCAGCCGCAATCGATTCAGTGGCGTAAGGAAACAAATAATAAGCGACCCTGGCTTGCCGGGGTTGTCCGTGACAGAATGTGTGCATTGCTGGATGTTAACGCATTGATTACACTTCTGGATAAAGGTCTGGGACATATCCAGCAAGATTAATAACGCATGGCGGAGTAAGAGATGAGTAAAGACAATCGCGCTATCAAGAATGAAACTGACGTTGATGGGAATGACGAAGTTCTGCAGTGGGTAACTTTCCAGCTGGAACAGGAAACTTACGGTATCAATGTAATGCAGGTTCAGGAAGTGCTGCGCTATAGCGAAATTGCTCCTGTACCCGGTGCACCCAGTTACGTATTAGGTATTATCAATTTGCGCGGTAACGTGGTTACAGTCATTGATACGCGCCTGCGCTTTGGTTTGCAGACGACCGAAGTCACAGACAATTCACGTATTGTGATCATTGAGTCTGAACAGCAGGTTATTGGCATACTGGTCGATAGCGTTGCCGAGGTGGTTTATCTGAAAACCTCGGAAATTGATAGCGCTCCGAATGTGGGTACTGACGAGAGTGCTCGCTTTATTCAGGGGGTAAGTAACCGAGATGACGAACTCTTGATTCTGGTTGACCTGGATAAAATGCTCACCGATGAAGAGTGGGATGAAATTTCCCGTCTGAGCTAAATGATGACGAACTGGTTATTTGCTATTTCAGCGCTGGCTCTTGGGCTGGCGCTTATTGCTTTAGTCGCGGTGGTTATTACCTCGCGGCGGCAAGCTGAGCTTATTGAACGTCAGCAGCAGCGCTTGCTCATGCTGACCGAAACTGCCAGTGAAGTGTTGTCCTTACGTGAGCAGTTCAAACAGCAACCCTCTGAAGCACCCTCGAAGACTGATTTTGCTCAGCAGCAGGTGGTTGCTCAGTTGCAGCAGCAAGTCGCGCAGCTAAACGAAGAGCAACAGCAGTTACAGCAAAGGTTGCAAGAAGTTGCGGAGCAGGATCCGGGTAGTAAGCTTTATCAGCGCGCTGCTAAGTTAGTGGCGAGCGGAGCCAGTG
>TARA_R100001369_G_scaffold88290_1_pt1 | contig 39346 bp, 38 predicted proteins | sample TARA_R100001369 | Tara Oceans TARA_R100001369 (sample SAMEA2621528) | marine metagenome | biome: marine biome (ENVO:00000447); feature: surface water layer (ENVO:00002042); material: "saline water (ENVO:00002010), including plankton (ENVO:xxxxxxxx)" | depth 5 m
GGTTTGCGGACTGATCCCATCCTCATCAGCCACAGAATTTACAGAGCGACTCTGTGGCGGTAATAATTTTTTGAGCGTTGCTGCTTTACGCTCTTCGGAATAACGTGGCATACATGAACCTATGCCGCCCACTGTTTATTAATTAATGGCGAAATTGCCAACTGGACAACTAGGCTGACATAGTGGGTGACCCTTGGTCTAATGCATCATAACCCAGCCAATGCATTTAGAGCCAAGCATGCGGGTGGACAAGAGAAATCAAGAGATAGAGTTTTATCTTTAAAAGAGCTAAAGATTGTTTTTCAAGTAATGAAAAACAATCAAGTTCATTTTATTCGTGAAAACCTTTTAGCAGTAGCCTTATTGATTGTTTTAGGTGTAAGGAAGGGGGAATTAATCGGATTACGATGGAAAGAGCTCGATTTCAAAAATAAGGTGTGGCGACTATCACAAGAAAGAGCAAAGAATAAACACGCGATTGATATTCCTTTACCTACGCAAGTTGTCAAATGGTTTGGAGAACTAAAAATCAGAGCGGGTGATTCAGACTTTGTCTTCCCTGCACGCAGAGCAGGTAAAAAAGGGAATAGAGGCTACATATCAGATGATACGTTGAATCATGCTCTAACCAACCTATTTGGCAGAAAAACAGTAAGCGTAACTCGAACCACACCTATTCAGTCATAGTTTAAAGCCATAGGCTACCATCAAGTTTAACCAATAAGGTGGTAGCATCATGAGCCGAGCATACCGAACTCGCGAGCAATGGCGTGAGCTCATTGCTGAATTTGAACAAAGCAACCTGAGTCAGAAAGACTTTTGTGAGCCACGCGGCATAAATTCTGCCTACTTCAGTCAACGTCGAGCAGAGCTTAAGCGCGAAGCTGAAGATAATGACACGAGCTTTGCTCTAGCGGTGCCTCAGTCGGTCACCGCGCAGCAAACCTTGCAGCTTCGTCTTGGCCAAACCGAATTGGTGTTGCCGTTGTCGGTATCACCGCGTTGGGTCGCGCAATTGGTCAAAGAGCTCAGCGCATGAAGATGTTCGTTGAGCCACCGGCAATTTACTTACACAAGGCGCCGGTCGACTTTCGTAAAAGCATTAATGGCTTGAGTGCCATTGTAGAGAGTGAAATGGCGCTCTCACCGTTCAGTGGTGCGCTATTTATTTTTTGCAATCGCCAACGCGATAAGCTCAAGGCTCTGTATTGGGATAAAACAGGCTTTTGCTTGTGGTACAAGCGTCTTGAGAAAGCCAGGTTCAAATGGCCGAAAAAGATGTCAGGCAGCACCATTTCCCTGACTGAGCAGCAATGGGCATGGCTTTTGGATGGCCTGGATATTACCCTGATGAAAGGCCATCAACCACTGCATTTTAGCTCGATAACATGATCGTTTTTTTCATATAGGGATCAAGCATAAACCATGATTTTTCGATCACTAATCGGTCTAAGAAAGCCTTTATCTGTTGCGGTTTAGCGCCGATTTATGCGGTATAATGACCGCATGAAAAAGATTGATGCAAACACACTTCCAGACGATGTTGAAGCACTCAAAGCTATGCTGCTTGAGCAGCAGGCTGAGAAGGCTCGCCTGCAACAAGAAAGTGAGCGCTGGAAGCGTGACTTCTATCAGTTATTTGAAAAATGGCAGCTTGAGCTGAAAAAGCGTTTTGCGGCCAGTGCTGAAGGTCTTCCGGGTCAAGGCGACTTGTTCAACGAAGTGGAAGACATCCTCAATCCTGATGAGGAAGAGGTCGCTGTCGAACAACACGTTGCCTACACCCGAAAACTACCGCGCCGTGCCAGACTCGATGCATCATTGCCGCGTAAAGAAGTCATTCACGATATCAGCGATGACGATAAAACCTGCGAATGCTGTGGCACGGACATGCATCGCATGGGCGAGGATGTCAGCGAGAAGCTCGACTTCATCCCGGCTAAGATGCAGGTGACTCGACATATTCGACCTAAATACAGCTGCCGCACTTGTGAGCAGCAAGGCACTGAAACCAGGATAAAGCAGGCACCGGTGCCGGCAAGCATGCTGCCAAAAAGCATCACTACGCCAAGCTTACTGGCCCAAATCATTACAGCGAAGTTCCAGTATGGCCTGCCGCTGTATCGCCAGGAAGCCATGTTCAAGCAGTTCGGCGCCGATATCAGTCGCCAGACCATGAGCCGTTGGTTGGTAGCGGTGAGTCAAAAACTTGAGCCACTGTACCAGCGCATGCATGACCTTCTCGTGCAACAGCCTGTGCTGTGGGCGGACGAGACAACAATAAAAGTCATCCAGTCTGAGAAAAGAAAATCCTACATGTGGGTGTATGGTTGCGGCACAGATAAGCCGCCGCCCGGTAATACCTCATCACCACCCAACATCGTACTGTATGACTACCAGGATGGTCGCGGCGGGTCACATCCGAAGGACTTCCTGCAGGGTTACCGTGGGCCATTGCAAGTGGACGGCTATCAAGGTTACGAGCAAACTGATGCTATCCTTGCCGGTTGCTGGGCACATGCCAGACGTAAGTTCGTGGACGCCAAAACCGTGCAGGGGAAAAAGAAAACCGGTAAAGCAGATGTTGCGATTGCGTTTATTCAAAAGCTGTACCGTGTTGAACGGCTGATGGCTGATAAGTCAGCGGATGAGCGTTTGCATGCACGGCAAAGCGAATCCGCAGCTGTAATGAGCGACTTGAAAGAGTGGCTTGATACGCAGTTAAACCAAGTGCCACCGACGAGCGTGATAGGCAAAGCCGTGCAATATACATTGAACCAATGGTCGAAGTTGCAAGTGTATTTAACCGACGGACGCATTAATATCGATAACAACCGCGCTGAGCGCGCTATCAAACCGTTCGTGATTGGTCGCAAAGCTTGGCTGTTTGCCAATACCTACGGTGGAGCGGATGCCAGTGCGATGCTGTACAGCTTGGTAGAAACCGCCAAAGCCAACGGACTGCAACCGATTGACTACCTGATGAGCCTGTTCAAGCAGTGGCCACTCATTAACGACAGCGATAATATCGACCACTTACTGCCCTGGAATATCGAGCTCACATCCTAGCGTCAATTATCTTGGCCGGTTGTGTGGTTCGCGTTACGCTTACGAAAAACAGGTAAAGGTAAGTCGAGCACTGGTAACGTGCTAGGAGATGTCGGAATCGAATATTTTGTAATTCATGATCTTCGTCGTACGACACGCACTTTAATGTCAAAAAATGGTGTTAGGTATGAAGTCGCAGAAAAGAGTATCAATCATGTAAAGAAGGGGGTTGAGGGTATATACAATCGAGACGCTTTCTATGAGGAAAGAATAGCAGCGCACCAACAACTTACTGATCAGGTATCACAGTTATTATAAATCTGACGCTGGATAAAATAAAACTTGATAAGAACACATCAAGATAAAATCGATGACCCAACATGTGATATAATGTCGAAATAAAAACAGTTTGTTGGGATTTTTGAAATGGATATTCGTACCACTTTAAGAAGTTTGATTCTCTCCGAGAAAGACAGGTTCGCGATAGTAGTTAACAAGTTATTACTGTTTCCCGAAGATATTATTGCCAACCATATAAGCTCTGATATGCCAAGGTATCCATATATAGCTCATACTAAGAAGTTCTCGCTAGAAGATATCACAATTAATTTAGATGGTTTTGACGTCGCGTGGATTCAATCAATTGTTTATGACACTGTTAACAATCAACTAGAAATAGGTCACTTTGCGCTTAATAGGAAATTAGAGGGAATAGGTATTGGTAAAAGGCTTGCTTTTGCACTCAAAAACGTCGTGAACGAAGAGCTTTTTGTTACTCAGATTTTGTTTAAAGAGCGTTCAACAAACCCTCGGTATCCGACATTTTTTGAGAATGTTCTTGGAGCCACCAAAGTACCGGCATTTCCAGACGGCGCTGGTAATGATTGGCATTGGAATTTTGCTTAAAGATTATTCGAATTCTTTAATAAGAGCGATTATTCTTCTGAAATTATCATCATCGGATGAACCCTTCCAACGATTTGCAAAGCGACAAACTACTTGTAAGTTACCTGCTTCGTAATGCCCATCACTGTCAATTCTGTCTAATGAGCAGAATAACTCGCTGTCGCCATGCACTTCATCCATTTCCAAAGGCAGACCTGTGAGCACGCAGACTCCGTCCTGTAAATCAATCAAATCGACTATATGCTGCTCAAGTTCTAATTCATTTCGAAATCGGAACTCTTTGTTCTTGACACTTCTTTCTTGTAATTGCCCGTTTGCTTGTTGAGTGGTTTTTAATGCTGTGTGAGCCATTCTTTGCTCAATTGAGATGCGACACGCGATTTTTTGAACGTTCGATGCGCTGGTGACAGGACTATATTCGTTTGCCGCAAGTCCGTTTTTCTTTCGCCAGAGCTCTCGTCCATGCCACGGAGATAAGTCATTTCCTTTTATTAGGGCAATTGCATATTCAGCGTTGTCGTCGCCAAGCTTTTGCAATGTGGCTTCCGTAGATAAGAAGTCCTTTGCTTTAGGATGAAGAGCTCGCCATAAAAGTTGGTCACCTTTTTCAGTTCGGTCAGACCATTGATGGCAAGGTTTGTGACACACAACAACTTCCCGCTTTCTCCCTACGGGTTCTTTTTTCTCAACAAAATGTGGAGCTTCGTCCTTCGATATTGTCCAAAAAAGCTTTTCACCGTCCTTGTGGATCCAAATGTCGCCCGATGTGGTTGAGACGGTCGTCATAAGATTAAACCAACGAGAAGCAACCGCTCTTGTTGGTACTTTGCCCGCAGCGGATTTGTCGTTTTTAATTCTTGACGATATGTATTCTTCTTTTTTACCTTGCTCCCAAAGTGGCTGGGCATCAACATCATTCATTGTTGCAACTGTCGACTTTTCCTTGCAAACAGACCATTCGTAATTCTGTTCGCCAAAGTTTGCTATGTAGACTTTCATCAAAGTAAAATCCAAATTTTTATTTCTCTATGAGTGCATCGATAGCCAGGCCACTAACTTTTGATCTATATGACGAATATTTCCATTCAGTATTTCTTTCTGTTTTGCATCTTTCTTTTTTCCTGATAGTAAAAATGAAGGATCCAATTGCACAAGAATCTCGTCAGATAGATGTTGGTATCTATTAAATGCCTCTTCAGGCGTTGCGATGCTTGGAGCGTTATTCATTGTGTATACCATCGCATTCAATGTGCTTCTAAGATAGTGTTCCAAATTGACTACAAGCATATCAAGTCGATCATGCAACGAGGCATTATGAATAATTGCATTTCGGACTCGATAAAGTCTATGAATTTGAAGCTCTACTTTGTTTCGATGCTCTTGTATTTTGCAGCCTATCTCATATGGATTTTTGCACTTGGAAATAAATTTATTGAACCTAAATCTTGCATAAGGATAGTCTTGAAGTGCAACTTGTAACTGTTGAACAATATCCTGATCTTTTAGGGCGTTGTACATTTCTCCCAAATTCACTGTTTTAAAGTCTACAGAAGAATTATCATTTTCTACTGTTTGCCAACGAAGCTCTTTTGCTACGCCTCTCAATGCATAAAGTTGTTTGACTGGATAATCGAGCCCAATACAGGGAAGAACACTTTTAATAACGTGCTGATCATGGGACAAAGAGTCATCATGCACTCCTAATGTAAGTGATTCCAAAGCAGACCAGATAGCAGTGAATCTACTTTCTTGACTCGTCTCATTGATTCCGTTTTGGTAAAACCTGAAAGAGGAGTTCACCTTGTTGATTGTTTTTTCATCAGCAATGTCATGCAGGTGAGATATCGTTTTAATGAATAGATTAAATTCACTGAAACTTAGGCGATCGGATGCGTTTACAAGTGGTGATGCAAAGTCGATGAGTGTTTTTATATTGGCGGGCTCATTATTTTCATGAAGGGTACAAACACTATATTCTTTCTCTACTTGGATATCCGAACGATTCATCATATATGCAATGATATCTAAGGCGTTGTTCAAGTCGACTTCTGCTTTTGCTCTCGCAGCGCTATAAGAAATCGCTTCAATTTTGATATTGACTGCAACTGTATTTCGTCTTCGATGTTCAATTAAAACAAACTCACAGTTTTGAAAATTTGTCTTACTATCTGAGCTCTCAATGAGAGTGTACAATCGCTGACTGACAAGTTTTAGTGATACCCTCATGCATTGACTCGAGTTATTAATTTTTCCCGCAAATGCATCAAAGCATTCGACAAACTCAATAAGGTTTTCTGTACCGTCTGGTAGTTTTCTGAATCGCTTCATTAGGAAGTTCTTATACAACAAGTAGCATTCAGAAAGAGGCATTCCAATTGTGAGGAGTGTACTCATCAACATGTTGGTGATTTGGTAGATTTTATCTCCCTCTGCTTCATCAATATCATTTGAAGCAGTTAAACGGTCCCTTAAAATATTTACGGAAGATTTAACATAGTGTTCTTCAATCAGTATTTTTAACTGCCTCAAGAAGCTAACAACGAGATTATTCTTTTCTTCAAGATTTCTTAAGTCTCTCTGGCCAGAAGGGTTTAGCTTAAACAAACTCAATATTTGGTTGGGGATTTCATTAAATTCAGGGGCACGAAGGCAAATGTCATTTTCAATAATTTCAAACAGCTCAATTGCAACATGGCTCCTCTTCTGTGGAGCTCTATACTTATCGCCGATTTTGTAAAGCTCCAACAGCTCAATGATACCATTCAAAGGATTATTGAAAGTTACTCTGTCTGTGTCTATGTTGTTTCTGTTGGCGAGACTTGACCAGCATTCAATAAAAAAAAGCTGGCGGGGGGTCAATCCTTGTCTATTGAGGTGCTTGTCGATTCTCATGTTGCTACTTCCAATTTTTCTGATATACTCGGGCTATCAACAGTTTTAAATCAAAGACCTTATGTACTTAGGTTTTTGATTCGGAAAAAAACGGTCTCACCTTTCGACTGAGGGTAGTTCCCGGAAAGGCTCGAGACCAATCCATTCGAGGGGGAGCACAAGCTCCCCCTTTTTTTATATGCTTAATCCTGCGCCGTTCTTCCTCAACCACTCTTTGCGTTCGCGGTAGTCCGGCATCACTTTATCTACTTCATTCCAGAAGGCATCGGAGTGGTTGCGATGATGCATATGACAGAGTTCGTGAACTATGATGTAGTCGATGATCTTAGGAGGGGCCATCATGCACTTCCAGTGGAAGCTAAGTGCCCCCTTGTTGCTGCATGTAGCCCATCTGAATCCCATGTCCTTCACGTTGATACTTTGTATCTGAACACCAACCTTTGGGGCATAATATTTTACCCTGTCGGAAATTCGTTGATGGCCCTTGTCGGTGTAAAACAGCTCGAATGCTGACTCTGCTGCTTGTGTTCCACCCTGGTCAATGAGATCTCGAGACAAACAAAAGCGGCCCTCTTTGAGCATTATGTGCCGCTTTTGACCTGAGACTAGCGACAGTCGATAGCTTCGGCCTAAATACAAAAACGTTTCACCATTTACCCATTCTCTGGCGACTGCGCTTGCGTTGAGATCTCGCCATTCTGCAAGATTACGGTAAATCCACATTCGCTTACTTTCTACAACTGCGTCCACCTGCTCAGGTGTGAAGTGAATTGGGGGGCGAACAGCAACTACACCATTTCTCTCAATGACAATATCTGTTGTTTTTCTTTCTGAGCCAGGGAGAAGGTGATAATCAATATCTCTTACTCGACGTGCATTCATTCGCTGGTCCCCGTCAACAATGCATCATGCCGGTTTTTGGCTAACTTCATAATTTCCACTGCGACGCGCTCTCTGTTTGTTTTCAATTGAGTTAACCCGGATAACGTAATTGCCTGCTTAATCTGGCTACGCGTTCGTCGTTGTTTATCGCTATTGTTCCAGTAATCAATACTGCCAATATCATCTTGAAGAATTTCGACAATACCTTCCATTAACACTTTCATGGTTGGTTTAGCATCCGACGGCACATTCCCATCAGGAAACGCCTCATTCGCTATATGCTCATAGAATGTCGTTGCTTCCTTGCTCATGCCTTCCTCACCAGCTTTACGCCCAGCAAGCGCCTCTCCGCGCAGTTTTTCTAACTCTTCTGCTAGCCGTTCCCAATCTTCTTGATAACGGTCTATTAGGTTTTCCACCTTTTCGGACAAGCTTTTATAGAAAGCAGGATCTTCATCATGATGCACGGTGCAATGCTTTCTGATGGCGTGCTCCATCTCGCTGGCTTTTGCTTCTGGGTTACCATCCGAGTGTTTGTTCAGATTCTCGATAAAATCATCGGCAAGCAACTCAACTGGCGCTACTTTGGGGTTGATACCCAAGCTAATAAGATGTTCATTGATGAGCGTTTTTACTTTTTCACCAGCATTCCCAAGATCAAGGCTTGTATCTTTATATCGTTCTTTAGTAACTCGCAAGATATAACCAAAACGCTTTGCAGGAACACGATAAGGGTGCGCCAGTGGGTTTGGTAAAATGATATCCAAACTCATTAAAAACTTTTTCAGGTAAACATCGAAGTCAGCGCGAATTTTTTCGTCTTTGAGGACTTTTACTGCCTCGTGAACAACTTTCGCGTCTTCTTCAATTCGAGCAAATTTACCAGTAACAAAATGCTCTATTTCTAAAACCTTATGAGACTTAAATAACTGTAATAACCGCTGATAACGCTCTTCAAGCACAGGCATTTCCGACTCAATGCTTTTTAAACCTTCTCGGAGTTCTTCTTGCTCGTCTGTCGCAGCATAGAGTGTCAGAGCCTCGGTAAGATGTTCAGTCAGGCCGATATAATCGACTATATAACCTCGTTTCTTTCCTTTTTTGACCCGGTTTGTCCTCGCAATTGCCTGTAGAAGTGTATGTTCTGTGATCTTCTTATCCAGATACATGACCTGTTCTATCGGTGCATCAAAACCTGTCAACAACATGTCACACACAATCAAAAACGCGACGCCAGTGTTCTTCTTATCAGGGTCATTGAAGTCAAATGAACGACAAAAGTTTTCTACTGCGTCCAGTTCTTTTGCTTGTCTTCGAGCTGCTGTTATATATGCAGCTTCGTTGGTTCCATCGCCTGATATAACAACCGCAGTCTTCAAAAACTGAATACGTTTAACTTCGCTTTCACTTACATCTGGCGATTGCAGTAACTCAGCGATTTTAGCTTCCAATGCCCTTTCAATTGCAGCCTGGTAACGAACAGCTGCGAGCTTTGAATGGCAAACAACCTGTGCCTTAAAACCGTTGGGAAAAATATTAGAAAGGTAATGATCCACTAAGTCTTTAGCGACATCGTCAATACGTGCTTCCGCTTCGAGAATATCGCCGGTAGCGCCATACTTTTTCTTAATTGCGAGCAACTCTTCTTCTGAGCGCTGCTTAAATAAATTTTCAAATTTAGTTTCGAAACCATGCTTGTCATAAAGCGCTGAATCGGCTGTTTTTCCCTCATATAAAATTTGCAGGGTTACGCCATCTTTCACCGCGTCCATCAAGCGATATTTATCAATGTACTCACCAAACCGCTTATGCGTGCGTTTTTCACCGTGGCGCTCTGTAATCAGCGGGGTACCTGTAAACGCAATTCTTGCTGCATTGGGGAAGGCTTCAAAAATATTATCGCCAAGGTCTGAGCCCTGAGTGCGGTGTGCCTCGTCAATCATTAACACAATGCGGGATGAGTCATTCACAACGCCGAAGGTGTCAGCAGTTGGAATGGCTTGGTATGTCCCCAAAGCTTCAGCAACAGAAAGTGGCATGCTCTTATCGCGCAATTGAAACTTGTGTACCATCACCATGTTGATATCTGAGCTATCTGTTGCCAGGTTTTTACGTAACGCGTCGGTGCTTTCTATGGTATTGACTCGCCCCCCGATGATAGTGGCAGTCTCTGCAAGCTGGTCTTCTAGATCAGTACGGTCATTAATTAACAAAATTTTGTAATCGCTGAGATCACGAGAGGCTCTTAACATCCTCGCCACAAATACCATTGTCAGGCTTTTTCCCGATCCTTGGGTATGCCATACCACGCCACTCTTCTCAGCGGCAGTCTGGCCGTTACGCAATTTCTGAACAATCTTATGGGCGGCCCTGAACTGTTGGTAACGGCAAACTACTTTGATTCGGGGCCCGGCATCAGTATCCATAAAAACGGTACAGGTACGTAAAATACTGAGTAAGTTTTGTTTATTCAGCATGCCACTGATTAATTGCTGTTGCTGCGACATACCCTTGGTAATGCTGTCGTTTTCAGGCCATTGAGTTTTCCACGGATAGAAGTGCTCCAGGCCCGAAGTGAATGTGCCGTAATCGGCTTCATTGTCACAGGTTCGGATCAGCATCATATTGGTATAGAATAACCTTGGCTCTCCTTCCTTCAGGCCGTGTTTTTTTGTCTCTTCACGACGATTCATATATCGCTGAAGTTGCTCAAAGGCTTCAAACATCGGATTGGCACAGGTCGGCCCGCCTTTTTTGCACTCCACCACGATTAATGGGATGCCATTAACAAACAACACAATGTCGGGAATAATGAATTGTTTAACACATCCAGGTGTATCTATACGGAACTGGTTTACCGCGTGAAAGGTATTGTTTTCGGGGTTAGCAAAATCAATTAGCTTAACCACCGGGTCTTGCTCGCCAGTCACTTCATTCTCATCAACCTGAGTTTTGAATAGCAGCTTCTGAATATTCTCATTGGCTTCCAACAAAGTGCGGTTAGGTTGACGAAGTATTTGATCCTGAAGGTCTTGTAACTGCTTTTCTGTTAGCCATGAAACGCCATCACCGGTTTTATTGATTTTGGTGACAGAGGACTTAAATACCCCTGGCAGAATCCATTGACGGAAGTTTTGGCGCAAACTTCTGTCTGGATTTTGGGGAATATCCGGACCTTGATCGATCACATGATCCCAATCCAGCTCTTCAAGCTGTTGGAGGAAGGGCTGCTCAACTTCCGTGTACTCAGACATGGGCAGTCTCGTGCTTTTCAACTTGGACGGTAACTTTTCCCGAAAGAAGGTCTTTCATAACTCCTTGTTTTTTAGAAATAAGTTTTTTTAAAAACCGATTTTCAGTATCAATTTTTTTCTCACACGCTTCTAAAATAATACCTATTCTTTCCATCTCCTCATGTTTTGAAGCAATGGCTACCATTAATGAGCGCACCGCATCTTTCGTAATAGTCTTTGTACCGGTTCCACTCGAAAAAGATTTGACATATTCTTCTTTGAATTTTAGGTAATAAGAAAAAAACTTGGGGCAAAATTGGCTTTTTAATCTTATAAGAAAAAGGTTCATCCCTAGTGATACGGGAAAATTTAAATCTGGCATTAAATAAGAAACCCCCGGATTTGCAATCTTGTTCATGAGGATATCATTGGGAAAAACAGCAGATTTTGACAAAAATTCATAAGCGGATTTTGATATATATTTTAGATTTTCCGAAAAGTCATTCTGCTCAAAGTTAGTCGTTCTTATCATTACAGCGTGATCTTTATGGTCATAAAGCTCCACATGTTTCTTTAGTATTTCATATGCACCATTTGCATGATAATCAGTTAAGGTTTCAATGCATTGACCAAAACTTATAGTGTGCCAATCCTTTGGAATCCACCCAATCGGAGTTTCTTGATACAGCTCAGGCGCTTGATCCCGGGAAGGACGAAGTTTACCATCTGAGGTGACCCCACGAGTAAACAGGTCATGTATTAAGCCCGCTTTGATTTGTTGATATTTTTCGATAAGGGCTTCGGTTTCTTCTATTGTCTGATCGGTTGCTCTCAGTATTTTAGTAATTTGATAAGCCGCAGCTGGTTCGGGCATATCGACTAATAAAGACTTAACGAAGTCTTTTCTAAGGTGACGTAAGCCACTTCCTTCAAACCCAGCGTAGTCAATTTTAGATAGATTCTGCTGTATCTTTCGATACAAAAATTCCGTGGAGTATTCTTCATTATTAGATCTGAACGCCCAGGTATCTGTCGAATAGGAAAACTCTCCTTCAGCGTAACTTACAGAAGCAACACCACCCGTCCCCATAACAACAGCAGGTTTATTTTGCATCCAAGAGTCGGTTACCTTTGGAGTAGAACTACTACAGATAAATAAGTATGGTCCACTTTCTGTCGCAGCAGAAGCTGGTAATTTTGACTTTGGTAACTCTACAATTAGATTGCCAAATTTGAGCTTATTCATATCCCAGTTCCACCATATACGCTTGTAATTGCTTTGAAGCAGCATCCCGCTCAGCCTCAATTGTTGTGGCAGGAACCGCGTATTTACTCCACAAGTTCTCAATGGCATTAATACAGGCGCGTTGGTCTGCCCGCATATACGATTGGTATATATTGAGCAGAGTTTGTTTCAGGCGTTCCAAGATTACGACGCGCGCTTCATCAGCAGAAATATTCTGGCGAGCCGCTTCTACCAGATCATCACGTTTGTTCTCGATTCCTTTAATCGTGGCTTTCAGCGCTTTGGCTTCATCTTCGAGAGCTTTGTGACGTTCCAGACTCTTGGTAATGGCTTGTGCTTGCTCATAGCTGAGCTTGCCTTGGGTGATAGCATCTTTAATCGGTTCGGCATACTCAGACGCAAAGCCAACCTCTTTGGCAAGCTCCAATATCCGTTTACCATTATCAAAGGTAGGTTCCTTTTGCGTTAGCCCTTCTGTGCAGTAGAAGCCTTTTTTTGTGCCCTTAGGTAATAAATCAGCAGCTTTGATTTCTGTAAAAAGATTGCCAGCTAGGTCTTTGATCAGTTTAAGCTGTGCCTTCCACTCAGCATTTGCGGATTTAAGCTCATCTTTCTTGTTTTTCACTTCATCGGCAGGTAATACACCGGTGTCTTCAGTATCTTCAAAGTCTTCTTCGCTGGCTGCGGCAAACAGAGCTTGCAGCTCAGCGAGCCTGGCTTGAGCTTGTTCCAATTCATCTAACACTTCAGGGTACTGGCTTAAAAGAATATCATTGTCTGGAATGAGCTCTGGCCCCCAGCCGCTGGCCGCAATGGATTTGAAATCGGCTTTAAGCAAATCAACGTATTGAGCAAATGCGCCGCGTACCTGATAGGCGTTGAGAAGGTTTTGCCCTGATAGCTCTCGCTCGATACTCTCTAACAGTTCGCTACGCATTTTATAAACGTTGCCAGGCTTTGCATGCTGATTGGCAGGATCGGGGGCTAAGGCTTCGATTAGGGGCGAGTTATTTTCCCACCAGGCTTCCAGTTGTGTCATTAATGTGAGATGCCGGTCGAGCACACCTGAATGGCTGGAAACAAATTCAGCAATGTTACGCTTTTCTGCAATGTTTGGGGATAAATCCAGATATGTCTCATCCCTTGGTACAAAGCAGTCTTCACGCAGTCCTGGGTAATTGGCCCAAAAATGCTCGAGGCTATCCACTTCAACAAGTGGCACGCCACCATGCAGGTGCGCACGCACATCATGGGGTTCGGGAGGTGGTGCATTATCGACGTAGCGGCGAATATTGCAGTTGTAATCTTCTGCGGCAATTTCAGCTTTAGGTACTTTTCTCGCATAGGCAGGGATGTCATTGCCCGAGCGGTAAGCATGAATAATTTTATCGATGTCCTCTGGGCGAAGGTGGTTTTGCGCCTTGCCTTCCCGGTACTCTCGATCGGCATTGATAAATAAAACATGATCGCGCTCGGCAGCTCCGGCTTTATTCAAAACGAGAATGCAAGCGGGTATTCCCGTACCGTAAAAAAGATTGCTTGGCAGGCCGATAATGGCCTCTAAGTAGCCTTGCTCGATGAAGTACTTGCGTGCCTGTTGTTCTTCTCCACCACGAAACAACACGCCGTGAGGCATAACCGTTGCCAGTCGACCATCGTGCTTTAGTACCGATAGCATGTGCTGAACAAACATCAGGTCCGCCTTTTTGCCTTTTTCCGGCATCATCACCGGAAAGCGACCAGAGAACTTTAGGTCTTTTTTGATGTAGTTCTGACTAAAGGGTGGATTAGCTAGCACCCGGTCGAAACGCTTTAACTCGTTTGTTTCATCATCTAAATGCTGGGGGGCACGAATGGTATCGGCTTGGCGAATGTCTGCATGGGAAATACCGTGAAGCAGCATATTCATTTTACAGATAGACCAGGTAGTTCCGATTTTCTCCTGGCCGTTCAACGATAGCTCGCTTGCATCGCCACCGTTTTCACGCAGGTAATCCCGCATCTGTATCAGCATGCCGCCAGAGCCCACAGTAGGATCGTATACGCTCATGCCTTCTTTTGGGTTACAGATTTCTACACAAATACGAACCACTTGTTCGGGGGTGTAGAATTCTCCAGCTTTTTTGCCCGCTGAGTCTGCGAAATATTTTATCAGCCATTCGTAGGCTGCACCGAGGAGGTCGGGGAATTCAAAGTCTTCGTCTTTTAGTGGTATTTTTTCGAAGTTTTGAACGAAATTAGCAAGGGTGTCATCGTCAAGTGTTCGCTGACCTATCTTTCTGTTGAAGTTAATGCTTTTTAGTACGTCTTGCAGTGCATCAGGGTTGGCATCTTCTATCGCTTCTAACGCCTTATTGAGCATGGTGCCAACATTTTCTTTTTCATGCTTTAGTGCAGGGTGATTTACTGTCTCAAACGTTGGATTTCCATCTGCACCAAGGATCGGGTTACCGTCCTTATCCTTAAGCATAACCTCTTCGTCCCAGGGCTCGTTCCATCTTGCCCGAGGAGGAATATAAAAGTATTTACCTGAATAATTATCAGGGTCTTCCAATGCTTCTTCTATATCCGCAGCGGACATGCCTTTTTGAGTTAGCTCCTTTTTTAGCAGCTCACGGCGTTGGTCAAACAAGTCACTTGCACGTTTGAGGAATAACATACCAAAGATGTATTCCTTGTATTCACTGGCATCCATGCTGCCACGTAAGTCATCACACGCAGTTAATAAGAGGTACTCTAATCGAGGTAATGTAAGTTTTTGCGTCATTTGTCTGCTCTAAACATTGTTCTTCTGTGATTCAATCCAGGTATCAAGGTCTGTTCGCTTAAACCTCCAGGAACCACCCACCTTGAATCCTGGCAGCTTGCCTTCAGCTGCAAGCCTGTACGCTGTTTTTTCCGTTAACTTGAGATATTCCGCCACTTCCTTAAGCGTGAGAATTTCATCACTCATAATTATGCTCACTTTAATGATTAAAATGAGCGTATGAGAAAATTAGGGAATAAACAAGAATAATTTGAAAAGGAAGGAGTTTCTGTAATTAAATGGTGAGTTCTTGTTCGTTGATTTTCACTTTTTGTTCAAGAGCGACGCTTAATTCATCGTTAGACAAATATTCGACTGCAAGCTTTGGTCTATTATTGCGTGACATGTTTGCTGCCAGGGCTTCTCTTAGCCCTACGTCGCGAGGGGCATGTATGAAGTTTTCCGGAATGTTGCCCTCTAATTCTTGAGAATTCACAAAAATGTGTGCTTTATCCTTATGTCTTGAACAAGCTACATAAGTGTGAGCTCTGTCCATGTTTGGTGAGTAATAGACAAAAACATCACCATCAATCGTCAAGCCCTGCGCTGAGTAAACAGTTTGCGCGTACGCTTGGGTTATGTATGTTCGCCCCTCCTCATTTGCGTAAGATGACGCCATAAACTGAGTTTCACGACCAGAGTCGAGCTTTACTCGGATCCAAATATCTCCATCATCCATGACTTTAACTTTGGTCACAGTTCCGAGATCGCCATTCGTATAATTTCTTCCGTAGTCATTTTTTGTGAACCGGATTCGTTCCCCCAAAGAAACTTGCAGGTCAATTTCCCGCTCGCTCACAATTCCCTTTACCGGAATGTTTTCTACGCCAACGATACCTTCTGCTTGAAGCTTTGTTCTCATTTCATTGTTGAGCTCCACCACATCCGCCCAGCTTTGAGCAATGACTAACGAGCGCTTTGTTGGTTGGGTATGACGAAATTGAGTCCATTCACTGACAATCCGTTCTTTGATTTTTTCATCACTAGATTCAAAATGAAGTTGGCCACGTTTTTGATATTGAGAAAGTGCTTGATGTGCATACCCATCTCTAAAATCTGCAACTGCTTGCCTATCCCAAGCTTTGTTTTGTCGGCGTATAGTTTCAACCCTAGTTGTCCCGATTACATCAGGGTCAGATAGATAGCGTAAAACACCGCCGTGTTCGATAGCATCAAGTTGTTTATCTTCTCCCACAAGAATGACTTTGAAATTGAGTTGTGTCGCAAAGTTCATTAATTGCTCAAGTTGAAACGTGCCTACCTGGCCTGCTTCGTCAATGATGAGTACGTCACCTTCTGAAATTGGAGGTTTATCTGTATCTAGCCATGCAAGCAAACGAGCGATGGTAAATGATTGAATACCAGCTTCATTTTCGAGGTTGTTCGCCGCGGTCCTCGCTACAGCAGCACCAACAACGTGTTTTCCTATTGAGTGGTAAATTTCGCTCACACATTGCATGGATGCTGATTTGCCTGACCCAGCAGAGCCCTGCAAAATAGCAAGTTGTGATTTAGAACAAACATTGTGGACGGCGAATATTTGTTCATCGCTTAACTGTATCGACTGATTAGCAATGCAGTGCTCAACTGTCTTTGAGGAAACGTTTGCCCAATCAGCGGCTCCAAGTTGTTTAGCCTTTTTTATCAATGACCGTTCAGTGCTCAGTACGTTTTGCGTTGTGAAGAGTTCGGTGTGTTTCCAATCCTTGCCAAGTTCTACTGTAGATTCCCATTGAGCCAGATTGTTTATCAATGCTCGGAGTGACTGCACTGATTGGCCATGCTCTAACGCTTCTATACCTCCAGTGAAAAAGGCTTGCTGCTTAGTGAAGGAGGAAGATTTTTCTGTAAGAGCACCAGCGAGCGTTTCGTGATCAACAATAGCTTCATTCAATAGATCTTTTTCGTCCGGTGTGTTTTCTTTTAACTTGCTTATATTCTGCTGAGCTAAACCTAGCGAAGAAAGTTCTGTTTGCCACTTTTTAAGCAGCTCTGCTCGATTAATCTCGCCTTTAGCTTCACGTGTGCTTAATGACGCTATATCTCCCGAGACAGATGAACGATTCTTAATACCTCGCTCTTTTAGCGCATCAACAATTTGCGCTGAGCGCTTGGAAAAGTGTTCACATACAGATTTTGGAATACCGCGAATATGAAATGTTTCGCCATCAAGTTCCGTCTCGAAGCCCATATTTCTAATCGAGTCTGCAAGGCTGACTTTATAAATCATACCAGCTGCTTTCTGCCAAAGCATGACGGTGCGGGAGTCCAATGTTCCCCAGCTTCCATCCTCTCGGGGCGCTAAGTTTGCAACTATTGCGTGAGTGTGCAGATGAGGATCTACTTCCCGACTGGTTGAGTGTTCAAACGTTGCTGCAATAAGACCTTCAACTTTTTCTCTTTCGTTACCACCGTGACCTCGCCGTGTGAAAGCCGCATACTCTTCAAGCAAGGATAACGCTTCTCGAACTGCTAGAAGCTGGGCTGCTTGTATTTGTTGCCGAGTCTTGGAGCTTGCCGCGGCCCAAAGTACAGATACGCTTTTGGGAGCATTAAAAGTTAGATCCCACCCAGGTGTATGATCATCGCCGGGATTCTGACAAAGACTGTTCTTTCCGCATGGCGAAAAGCCTTTCAGAATCTTCTTAAATTGATCTTTCTCAACCTTGCCTTTTAATCCAAGGATTATTGCTCCCGCACCTCCCCAAATTCCGTCGGGTTCGCCACCATTAACGTAATAGTCCTCTCTAGCGAGGTCTAAGTAGTATTTACCCTCATTATTGATTTTAGCGAAGGTCATCATGTTGACTCTCTCCTATTTAGTCTATTAGAGACTTTGACCTTCGATTGATGGTTCTGCTTATCCTGCTCTACAAGAGCGGGAGCAATTGTTTCTAGGTTCTTGGTTATGGGCCAACGTAAGCGATATGCTGCTGCAATTCCGGTAACCATTAAGTAACCCTCAATGCCATTTTTCAAACTTGGTTGGGGTAAACTAACGATGTCTTCAGGCGTTACAACAGCTATGTTCTCTTGGGGGAGGGAATAGGACTGTTCTTGCTGAGCGTTAAAAGACGCAGACAGGTATTCAATGCGGCGTTTACCAAAGACGTCGGACGCAACATTTTTTGCTTCTCCTGTCGCACCTAATCGAAAGGTGACGATGTTCCCAAACAAGCCCAGCACTGTATTTGCGTCGTTTGTGCCGTAAGTTGAATGTAGTTGCGATAACAGTTGAACTCCGGCTATTGTCCGGCAACCTTTACTTCTTCCCTGAGCAAGCCACCGCTCAAAACTCGAACTTTTATTAATTGTTGCAAGTTCATCAACAACTAACCAAATGGGGCTCGCATCTTCGTCGGAACGAGATAGGACGGCATTGCTGAGCAGGGACATCAATGCCGTAATGAGCGCTTTGCTCATGAGAGGGGAGTTGATATCGCCTCGAACAATAAGTGTTCTCTTGTCATTATTGAGTAGCCAGTCAGTAATAGAGAATTCATTTAATGAATCGGCTTTTGGTTGATTGATATTACTTATCCAAGAGAGCTGGGTGGCAATCATCGAACGAATTGACTGAGTGGTTTTGTCATGCGGGTTGACGAGGGTGGCAGCCTGAGGATAGTGCTTTTCCAACAGTGCGGAGAGCTTAGTGTCACTGGCGAAAACTCTCTCGGCAAGGTCTTTCCAAGACCAAGGCTTTCGTTCTGCTATGAGACCAACAATAACGCCGATCAGAACTACTCTGGCGGAATCAACCCAAAATGTTTCGTCGGTGGCCGAACTAGAAATTACAGATTCCGCGAAAGCCTCTGCAAGCCCTGGAGTCGTGATATCTCTTCCGAGGCACCAGTAAACACTCCGTTGGTCGCTTGGACTCAATAGTAATGTTTGTTTATCAAGAAAAAACGCCTGAGTGTATTCACCTTTCATGTCGTAAATGACGGCCCGATCTTTACGTTCAATCAATTGTTGAACAAGATACTTTATCAGGTTTGATTTGCCAGAACCCTGCATCCCCCAAACTAAGAAATTTGAAACCTCATAAACAATTGGTAACTTAATTGATGGATGGATATACAAGCCTCTCTGGCCACCACCTTTGGATTTTTTTCTAAAATGTTTTACCGCTTGTCGATGTAAAAGCAAGCGAGGCCCTTCAAGGTGCTTGTATTGAGAGCTATTAGAGTTTCTGATTCTGAACTGCCAGGTTATCCAGACACTCATTGAAGCTGATGTGAACAGAGCGCCAATACATACATACGCAACTTCTGTTGAGATTGCAGGGGGGCTTGGTAGTGCATCCTGTGAGAGAAAGGACATAAGGCTGAAAATAAGCCATTTAACAATCGCCTCAGCGATGACCCACTCTTGCAAATAGGTAAGAATGGCTGCTCCTATAAAAATGCACAGAATAACCATCAAAGCGAGCATTACTAGAAGGTTTTCCCAGAACAAAGCTGTACGTGAACGCTTCATTTGAGCCTCCTTTTCAACTGTTTCTCAATGCTGATTCTTGCCGCTTCAGACTCATCAGGGTTTAGGCCTGCAACATTCGCGGTAATGACAAAGATATTTTTGGTGATGTGACTAAGAAGGCTCGAAATCATGTCACGAAGTTCAATCTGCTTCTCCGCAAGTTGAATCCTTTGCCGAGCAACCTCTGCTACGGTTGTACCTTGTCGCTCGGCTTCGAGCACGAGCCGTTGATGATCCCGGGCCGGTAGTCGAACACTAACTTGTTTGGTTGGGCTTTGCCTTTTCATTTTATCTTCCTTGAATTCAATGAAACCACTGATAGGGTGAGGGCTTTCGAATGCATGTTGAGCGAATTAAATTCGGTGCCGAATTCGCTTCGATCTCGCACTGGGCTTGGGTCAGAGAATGAATTCGTACTGCATCGCGGCAGCACCACAGGTGCATGGGGTGTAAAACAAATTCTCTCGTCTGAATAAAGATCTCTGTAACAGAAATTCATAAAGAATCTCCGGTAGTGTTTTGCTGACTGTCGATCCATTCGGTGATCACATCTTTCTTCCAGCCTATAAAGCGAGGGCCAAAGCAAAGGGGTTCTGGCATGATTTTTTTTCTTCTCCAGTTCCAAAGGGTTACAGTGCTTACTCCTAGCATTTCAGCTAGTTGAGCGGGTCTGATGATGAGTTGATTGTGTTCCATAAGACTTCCTTGTATTCATTTTCCGCCACTGACATTCAGTGCCGGCTGGTTTGGCAAAAAGTATCTTAGCGGGTTGGCTAGTCTTATTTTTAGCTAATTTCATAACCCTATTGACTGACGCCTGTGTGTGTAATCTAATGACATCTTAACTATCTGTTAGGTATAGATTTTATGTATCCAATTTTTTGCGCATTGTGTTGGAGGCCCGTTAGAGAGCTGAATAGACATGACGGAAGAAGGCAGTATTTTTGTTGGCAACATCAGGCTTCAGGAAAGACAAGAAAGGTGCAGATTAGAGATAAAAGAAGACTATTGTCCGCCATTGAAAATAACGGGGATAAGCTGGCTCAGAACATAAAGAAGAGTAGTTATTACCGGATGTTTTCAACGCACATTCTTGCTCTGACAATAGATCCAACAAAAGCCAGCTTTGAATTAGTGAGGATATCAAAAGGTTCATCTAAAGGTATATTTGATTCTGTGAAACAGATAGTTGGCCGCTTCTACCCTATAACATATAAAAAATTGTCGTCATGTTATGCGAGTATTGGTTATGCTCGGCTTGAGTTCATTAAGACCCTAATGACTGACCTTGAGGGAGAGAATCGCGAGCCCGAATTACCAGCTTTCTTTTTAAAAAAAGCAAGTGATTCGGACTTTGAATATTGGTTGGACTTTGTGTTCGAAATTATTGCTCGGCACGAGGTCTACATGACCATTTGCGAAAAAGAAATACAACCAGGCCCAAAGAGGGGGGCCGGAAGGGACGAGGAACTGAGGTCGCGACTAAGGGAACGCTTATCTGATCTTCGAACTTCTGGAAAACAGTTTAGGCAACAGGACTTAGCAGCTGAGTTCGGTATTTCCAAGCAAAGAGTCTCCATCCTTATCAAGGAGCTGAAGCCATAAGTAGTTGGTATGACATAAAGTATGACATATTTATTTTTAGGTGGGCTTTATATTTGTAAGTATCTTATTTTCAAAGGTTAAATTTATCTAAATAATGTTCAGATCCAAAATATAGAATGACGTGCTTTGAGTAGCCTGCGGTTTTACCGCAGGTGAGAGCTCATAGTTCAGTAAACCTCAGCAATCGAACAATATTTAACGCATCATCAATAGCTCGGTGATGCGTGCCTTCAAAAGACAAACCGTGATATTTAAGCGCATTGGCTAAGCCAGCGCTACGACTGTTCACTTTCCCCTGACGCCACTGTTGTTATGAAACGCCTACCGAGACTTTTCATAAACCGTCATTGTGAAGTGAACGGGTTCGGTAGTGCTGTTTAGGTAGGTGTGTTCGACATCCATTTCGGCGGTCATTGAGTCACCTGCGGATAACGTATAAGTTTCTTCATTCACCAAAACGTCTAAACAACCCTCCTCAACGTGAATGAGTTCAATGGTTCCTTTAGAGTGCGCCTCAGATACAAATTGTTCTTTGGGAAACATAGACCATCGCCATAACTCGATCATGATTGTGCCCTTTGAACCTGCAAGCAGTCGAGCAGCCCCCCCATGATCACCATTCCAGAGTGTCGGAATGTCCTGAGGCTGTCGAATCGTTACTTTCGGGTCGTCTGATACAGCTACTATATCCGCCACAGAAACGGCAAGTGCATTGGCTAATTTGCATAGAATTCCGATACTTGGGTTTGCACGCCCTTTCTCTATTTGCACTAGCATTCCCTTGCTGATTTCGGCATTTTTAGCCAGCTCATCAAGGGACATTCCGTATTGCTTACGAAAGGTGTAAACGCGTTTTGCGATAGCTTCGTTAATAGCTGTTTTATCTTTATCGGTCATTATATTGACTGTTTGTTTCTTTATATTAAACTGGAGATGATTTCCATTATCGTTGACTTAAACGATTAGAACAACGCAGGAAGTGATAATGTTTGAGTTTGTCAGTGTATTCGTTATGGGTGCCGTAATTTCTGGTGGGTTGATTATCGCAATTGGTAGCCAGAATGCATTTCTGTTAAAAACCGGGCTAACCAATAATCATCCGTTTGCAGCGGCGACCGTTTGCTTTATCGGCGATATTCTACTTATTGGTGCGGGCGTATTTGGCGTTGGCGCGCTCTTTTCGATTGAAAGCATCTGGGGGCAAATGCTGAGCTTAGCGGGTGCTATTTTCTTAATCTGGTATGGAAGTAATGCGCTAAAAGCTGCGATAAAAGGTGAAAGTCGATTATCGATAGAAAAGGGTGAAAGCAAAAGAACATCGCTTAAAAGCGCATTATTGATGGCTTTTGCAATGACATTTCTAAACCCACACGTTTATATAGACACTGTTGTTCTGGTTGGCGGTGTTACTGCTGGCTTTGAGCAAGTCTATAGACCGTGGTTCGTTGCCGGAGCTTTATGTGCCTCGGCAGTCTGGTTCTATACACTGGTATTTGTTGCAAAAAAACTTGCGAACAAACTGAATAAACCAAGAACCTGGCGTATTATCAATGCATTAATCAGTGCGGTAATGTATCTGATCGCAGGTAGTCTTTTAGTAGATTTAGTCCCGTATTGGCTTTAGCAGGTAAAAGGTACAGAAGTACCAATGTTTGCAAAATGAGCCGAATACACCTACTATTTGGCTCATATATCGAGCCGAATAAATTTAGTATTCAGCTCACGACGCAAGCAACTAAGGTAATCAGCAAATGACCGCGTGGCTTTGGCAACATAAAAATTGGCCGAACATGGTGTGGCAGCAACAACAGCTGGCGCCTTTGTTGCGTGGTGTTTATGATCGTCTTGGTCAGCTAAAGGGTAAATCTGCACTAGTTGAGAATGACGCTGAGTTTAGTCTGGATACGCTCTTGGCAAATATTGTTGCATCGTCGGCGATAGAAAGTGAAAAAGTTGATGTGTACGCGGTGCGCTCATCTTTGGCTCGGCAGTTCGGTATTAATGACGAATCACCGGTAAAAACAGATGGTTCCTCGGAAGGGCTAGCCAGTTTAATGCGATCTGCAGTAACAGACCTGGATGAGCCAATTAAATTAGAAAAGCTACTAAACTGGCATCGGTGGTTGTTTGAACATCATGAATCGCTTATGCAAAAAGTAGAGCCTGGTGTTTTGCGCGGTGAAGCACCTATGCAAATTGTTTCTGGCCCTATTTCACGACCGACCGTTCATTTTGAAGCGCCACCAAGAGCCAATATTGAGCCAGAGCTCGAAAGCTTTGTTAATTGGTACAACGAAACGCAGCAGGACTCGCACTACGACCCTTTGTTACGTGCTGCTATTGCCCATTTGTGGTTTGTGACAATACACCCATTTGAGGATGGGAACGGGCGTATAACTCGAGCGCTTACCGACAGAGCTCTGGCTCAGGCGGACAGGCAAAGTATTCGGTTATTTGCGATGTCCGAAGCGATTTTGGCAAATCGTACGGGTTATTACGACATACTGGAATATACCCAGAAACATGGGGTTGATATAACGCCATGGCTTGTTTGGTTTTTACAAACACTTACTGAAGCTATTGACGCTGCCCTAGTAAAAATTGACAGGGTTGTCGCTAAGGCAAAATTCTGGGCTCACCACGCGGATAAAAATGTTCAACCGAATCAGCAAAAGGTGCTTAACCGGTTGTTGGATGGTGATTTTGCGGACGGCATTAATGCATCGCAGTATAAGTCGGTGGCTAAAGTGAGCAAAGCAACGGCGACGCGACACTTGGCGGATATGGTTGCACAAGGGCTGCTTTATAAAACAGAAGGCGGTGGGCGAAGTACGCGTTATAAGGCTTCTACCTAACTTATCGACAACCACATGCTACCAGCATAGAGCACCGTAATAAATACGCTTTCCATACCAATATAGCCGAGGCTTTCTGTTGAACGAATACGAAAGGTTTCTATGCGAAAAACGGACAAAAAGCTAGAACGCGAGATAATCCGCGAACTGACTCAAATGTGCGAAGCCGCAAAGTTTGATCACGAGGGGTTTATCTGGCTGACTCATGAAGTGAACTACCAGCGCTTTCCGCAAAGCTTAAAGGTGACACTTGTGTTTAATGAAAGCGTAAGCGAAGAGGTTTTGCTGGCAGAGTTTCAGGCACTGATCCCAAAAGTGCAGTTAGCACTTGAACCGGTAATAGGTGAACCCTTGCCTGCGGCGCAAATTGAAGCCTGCCGGGAACATAGACTGCAATAAGCAGCTGCCTGCCTTAACAATTTACCCTGTGGTCGTGCCTGCGTTGACATACTGTGCTACAACAGATATCAAGTTTAGAAAACTGACAGGAGAGAACACATGTTTGAATATAAAAAGATAGCGCTGGCGGTCTCGCTAGTGTTAATGACAACAGCCTGCTCTGACGCTTCCAAAGAAGAAGCGACGACGGCAACTGCGGAGTCGAAAACTGCGACGACTGAAAACACTACCCATAATGCGGAGCAAACCGAATCGGAAAAGGCGAATAAGCTGTTTGAAGACATTTTCATGGAAAATGTTATGCGCAGCCCTATGTATCAGTCTTACCTTGGTATTAAAGATGACCAGGATAAATGGGACGATATTTCTGAAGAGCGCGCAAAAGAAGATTTAGAGTTTCAGAAAGCACAGCTGGAACGGGTAATGGCTATTGATGAGTCTAAGCTGAATGAGCAGACTAAAATAAGCTGGACGCTAATGAAGCAGAAGCTGGAAAACGACATTGCTGACTTTAAATGGCGTCACTATAACTACCCGGTTAACCAAATGTTCGGTATGCACTCCAGCGTAGCATCGTTGCTAATTAATCAGCACGGTATTAGCGAAGTGGATGATGCAGAAGACTATATTGCGCGTCTTAATGGCCTGCCGGAATTATTTGAGCAGTTGGCAGAGAACCTGGAGCTGCGGGCTGAGAAAGGCATTATCGCACCTAAGTTCGTTTACCCTTATGTCATTAGCGACAGTGAAAATATCATTACCGGTGCGCCGTTTGATGATGGTGAACCCAGCGCGTTATGGGCAGACTTTTCTAAGAAAATAGACGGCTTAGATATTGATGACAGTCAGCGCGATGAGCTTTTAGATTCGGCGAAAAAAGCGATGCTGGAATCAGTAAAACCGGCCTATGAAAGCTTGATCACCTCAGTAGAGGGCATTGCTGAGCAAGCGGATACTAAAGACGGCGCCTGGAAATTTCCTGATGGCGAAGCTTTTTATAATAACGCATTAAAACGCACCACCACGACCGATCTGACTGCCGATGAAATTCATCAAATTGGTCTGGACGAAGTAGAGCGTATTCACGAAGAAATGCGCGGCATTATGAAAGAAGTTGGCTTTGACGGCACGCTTCAGAAGTTCTTTGTGCATATGCGCAACAGTGACGACTTTACTTATTCGAGTACGGAAGAAGGTCGTCAACGTTATCTGGATGAAGCCACTGCCGTTATTGATGACATGCGTGGACGCCTTGATGAATTGTTTCTTAATAAACCAAAAGCTGAGTTAACGGTAAAAGCGGTAGAGCCTTTCCGCGAGAAGTCTGCAGGTAAAGCATTCTATCAGCAGCCGTCAATGGACGGTTCACGTCCGGGAATCTATTACGCCAACCTGTACGATATGTCATCTATGCCGACGTATCAGATGGAAGCTTTGGCTTATCATGAAGGTATTCCGGGTCACCATATGCAAATTGCAATGGCCCAGGAGCTGGAAGGTATTCCGAGTTTCAGAAAGTATGGCCGCTACACGGCTTATACAGAAGGCTGGGGGCTATATACCGAAAAACTTCCAAAAGAGATTGGCCTTTATGAAGACCCTTACTCTGACTTTGGTCGTTTAGCTATGGAGCTTTGGCGTGCAGTGCGTTTGGTTGTTGATACCGGTATCCATGACAAAAAATGGACTCGTGAAGAGGGTATCGATTTCTACGTGAACAATACGCCGAACGCGAAAGCCGATGCCGTGAAAATGGTTGAGCGTCATATTGTTATGCCAGGCCAGGCAACAGCCTATAAAATTGGTATGAACAAAATTCTTGAATTGCGCGAAAAAGCTAAATCAGAGCTTGGTGATGCGTTTGATATTCGTGAGTTCCATGACGTTGTGCTGGGTAGTGGTCCGGTACCACTTAATGTACTTGAGCAATTCGTTAACGACTATATTAGCGAAACGAAAAGTTCTTAAATCTTTTCCCTAAATACAGCGCATCACCGCACTAACTCTGCGGTGATGCGCTGCTTTCATTGGTTATTCACTTAGTCGATTCCCACCGCCGCGCTTGGCCTGATACATAGCTTGATCTGCCCGGTTTATTAGAGCGTCTACGGTGTCTCCGTGTTTAGGCCACAGAGCCATTCCTATACTGGCGGTAACAACCTCTTCTCCATGCGGCAGTATTAATGGTGCCTGCATTGCCTGACGAATTTTCTCAGCAACGGTTCGCACTATATCGACTCCTTCATCTGTTGTCGGAACCGCATCAATAAGTACCACAAACTCATCGCCACCTAAGCGCGCTACCGTGTCGGTTGCACGAACTGAAGCTGCAATCCGTTCAGCAACTCCCTTCAGTAACTGGTCTCCGGTTGCGTGCCCATAGGCGTCATTGATAACTTTGAATTTATCGAGATCTAAATACAACAGACCCAGGCCGCCGCCATCGCGTTCTGCTCGTGTTTGTGATGTACGAACCCGGTCATAAAATAGTGCGCGGTTGGGGAGCTGGGTTAATGGATCGGTCAGTGCCATATGCTCTAAGCGCGCTATTAAAGCTTCACGTTCTGCTTCAAGTTGCTTTTGCTCAGATACATCCCGGGCAACGCCAACCCGCATCTGGTCTCGTTCAGACCAGCGCGCGGACCATAGCAAATGCACTATTGAGCCGTCTTTACGTATGTATCGGTTCTCGAACTGAACAACCTCGTTACCTGAGTTGACTTGTTGAGCGATAGCCATGGTTGCCTGATGGTCATCGGGGTGCATAAAGTCAAACATTGAACGACCAATCATTTCTTCAGGGGTATAACCAAAAACACGGGCTGCACCCGGGCTCAAATAACTGAACTGGTGCTGCTTATTAACAACGCAAATCGCATCTAATAGCAAATCCATGTATTCGGCAAGATCGGCGAACGCGGCTTTATTCATTGAAAATATAAGACCCGGCTGGTGTAAATAGGAATATGGACATGGTTACGCTTAAGCAAAACCATTGTCCACTGTTTTAAGCAGGTTTTCTCCTGTGCGATTTAGTACGTAATTTTATGTTCGTAGGTTCAGTATACACATTCCAATCTTTACAAAACCACGCTAGCATAGAAGAAAAGCGGCTAAAGAATTTTATGAAATATTGGCGAAAATACCACCCGACTATTGGCGCTGATGACCCTCGGTATCATCAGGTGTCGCTAGTTTTGACGGCCTTGTCTTCGACAGCGTTCAGAGCAGTATTTAACGTCATCCCAGCAGTCCTTCCATTTTTTACGCCAGACAAATGGACGCTGGCAAACCGGACATAGCTTGCTGGGCAGGTGCGGTTTTTGGTGCGCCAATTGAAAGCTCCTCTTTTAATAAAGCATGAACAGCGTTTATTCCAACTGCATTCTACGGCTCCTTAAAGATATTGAAAGAGTTGAGTGAAATCTCCACTTCTGTGCTATTGATTAAGGATGGAATTGAAACCGAGAGTCGTATTATGAAACACAACATTTCTTATGGTTTAGTTTTTGGTCTGGCGTTGTTAATGGCGGGCTGTGCGTCACCGTCTTCTTCCGTGCTTATTGGTGATGCTCGTCCGGAAATTCCGGCTGAGCAGGTAAAAGTCTATTTAGAAAAACCAGAAAACTATGAGGAAATAGCTTTAATTGAAGCAACCAGCGACTCCTCGTGGAGCTTTGGTGAGCAGGCGAAAATGGACGCGGTATTAAAGCGCCTGAAACAGGAAGCGGCAAAAGTTGGTGCTAATGGAATTTTGCTTCAAAAAACGGGTGAAAAAGAAGGTAACTCTGTTTATGTCGGCACCGGCGCAGGGAAATACTCGGGTAACTTGGGCTTAGGAGTAAGTGTGGGTAAGGCTTTTGGGTTGACTGATAAAACCGGAGAAGGCATTGCTATTTATGTAAAATCTGAAAACGAGAAAGGCGTTGAGCCGGAACAAAATAATTAAGTCCGGCACCGCCCCGGCCAGCTAACTACGAGACAATGTCTTAATTAAGTGCCAGCCAAATTGGGTTTTGACCGGGCCATGCACTTCAAGTGTGGGCTTACCAAACACCACTTTGTCAAATGCCGGTACCATTTGTCCGCGGTTAAACTCGCCTAAGTCACCACCTTTTTTGCCCGATGGGCAAAGTGAGTGCTTACGTGCAAGCTCAGCAAACTTTGCACCTGTGGCCAGTTGCTCTTTTAGTTTTTCGGCTTCATCTTTCGTTTCAACTAAAATATGTAATGCGTGTGCTCTTGCCATTTCTACCCCCGGTGTTTATATCGGTTTTATTCAGGGACTTCAGTCGCGTTCCAGTTAACAGCCTGCCAGCGACCGTCCCGTTCAATAAGAACGCCGGTATTGTAATAGTATTTTGTCACTTTTCCTTCTTCTTCGGCGGTTAGTGTGAAATTAAAAACCACCGTGTCACCAAATTGTTTTACTTCGATATCTTCGGCACCGTACCAAACTTCGACGTTTTCCGGTTCTTTGGTTTTTGAGCTTTTCACGCCGGACATAAGGTGCTCTTTACCAAAGCGGTTTCCAGTCGAGCTGGTGTAAGTGAGTTCTTCTGCCCAGAAGTTATCGTGAACCTTGTGGTCATTGATGCTGGCACCGTAAAGAAAGCCCTCAACAGCCTTCGTTGTCGCTTCCTCTACATTTTCTTGAGCTAAAACCGTACTGCTGAATAGCAGGCTGAAAACTATAATTAAGTATCGCATCGTCAGTCTTCCTTTAAGTTATACTTTTATTTTCTGTATGCTGTCAGCATATGGCAAGCTCTGATATACGGCAAACAGGTTTACAAATGCTTATCAAACAAACGGAACTTCAGTTAGCGGCTAAGCCGCGTGGTTTTCATCTTATTAGTCATGAAGTAGAACAAGCTTTATCACAACTCGGTTCGGTTAAAGCTGGGCTATTACACGTATTTATAAAACACACATCGGCATCGCTGACCATCAACGAAAACGCTGATCCAACAGTGCGGCAGGATTTTGAAAGCCACTTTAATGAAATGGTACCGGAGAATGCGCCCTATTACCGGCATACATTTGAAGGTTCTGACGACATGCCCGCACATTTAAAGTCCAGTATTCTGGGAAGTAGCGTGACGGTTCCGGTTACCGAAGGTGGTCTGAATATGGGAACATGGCAAGGTATATACCTATGTGAACATAGAAATCATGGTGGCGCCCGTACTTTAGTTTTGACATTGCAGGGTGAGTGAGGGGTAGCGAGTACTCACTTAGCCAAACCTGGCAATAAGAAAAATAAGAGCTAAAGCAGCAATTACCCCGACAATGGTGAAAATGCCGTGTTTGTAGATACGCTGGTCTTTCCGTTCTGTCGTCATGCTTTTTCTCTATGCTGATAATTTACGCATTGCCCATAAACCAATAACGGGGCCGGGCAGTAAAAGCCAGGTTACCCATTCATTATGTATAGACCAAAAATTGCTGGTTAGCCATATTGCCGGTAGTGTTAAAGAAAAGCCAATGGCATTCATTATAGCCAGTGCCGAACCAATATTCTCCTTTGGCGCAAACTGGGCGGCTAGTGCCGAAAATTGTGGGGAGTCGGCGATAACAGTCAGTCCCCACAGTAGTAATAAAGCGAAAATAAACCCTGCCGGAAGCTCTGTCATTAAAGGGTATAGTAAGCAAATAGCACCGGAACTGAATAAAGCCAGTCGGGCAACGCGTAAACCGCCTATTTTTTTACTCATGATACCGCCGCCAATGCAGCCCAGGCTACCAATAGCAATAATGCTAAAGGCCAGCCAGGGCACTGTGCCTAACGGCACGTTGAGAGTCGCTAATGGGTGCAATACCAACAATGGTGTCAGCATCCAAAAGGCGTAGAGTTCCCAGGCATGACCAAAGTAGCCTATTGCTATGGCACGAAACTTAGGTTGGGTTAATGCGCGTAATCCGGAACGTAACGTTTGGGGTGTCGCTACGCTAGGTAAATGAGGCCCACTACCAAGCCAGCCCACTAATAAACCGCCAAGCAATGCCAGTATTGACGAAGTTAAAAGAGGAATTTCCCAGGAAAAGTCCAGAGTAATGCCACGCATAAGATGTGGTAGCGCTGTTCCGAGCGTTAGCATGGCTAATAACCAGGAAAGGGCACTGCCAGCGTAGCGTGGAACCCAGGATATCACCAGTTTCATTCCCATTGGGTAAATTCCTGCCAGGCAAAGTCCGGTTAAGAAGCGCAGCAACCAGGCTATGCTGGCGATATCAACGGTAAGGATAAAGAGTGCATTAACGACTGCACCAAGCATGCTTGAGAACAGGAAGATCTGACTTGCCCGGTAACGATCAGCCAACCCGGTTAATGCCTGCGTCAGAGTGCCGATAATAAAGCCCAGCTGCACGGCAAGTGTTAGAGCGCCTAAGTCTGACTCAGTAAGTTGCTGTTCTGCCGATAAAGGATGCCAGACTCCGTTAATGCTGAACCACAAGGAAGTACCGAGTAATTGAGAGAGAATAATTAAGGGTAAAGCGAGTTTCTGGTGCAGTTTGATATTGCTTAGCATGGCGCCGTTAATGACCTCTTATAGGAGGTTATTTTTATCGGCATTACATTACCTTAGTTAACGAACTAATGCGACGTTGGGGTTTTTTCTGTGATAATTTACGTTGAAAACCCTATTGTTAAGACAAAGAGCCATGCTAAAAAAAGCTGAAATTAACGAGTTAAAAGTGGCGCTGACCTGGCCTGAGAATGCCGCAGAGTTCCGGCTGTGGTTTGGCGATAAAGTTCGGTATGGCAGCCCGGCGGATGCTATCTGGCAACAAATTAAAGGCAACGAACGCGGGACTTTTACGTTTTATCAGAATGAAGAGCTGGTTGGTTTTGCTCAGGCCTATGAAAAAGTCGAGAACGGTATTCACATAGCCTGCCTTATTGTTAACCCGAAAGTTAGAGGCCAAGGCGTTGGTCGGTTGTTTGTAAAAGCATTACTGGAAAATGCCTGGGCGCAGCAGCAAACCCGGTTTATTACGTTGAATGTATATCCTGAAAATATCCCGGCCCGGTCACTTTATAAAGATTTGGGATTTCAAGAGGTGGGCGAGAATAATGATATGGTCTCTATGCGGCTGGAGAGAGAATAATTCAAAAGGCTTTGCTCTGTATTTAAGATAAACTGGTCGTTATTGGTCAACACTAAATCTATGCATACGGGCTTCCCATGACAGAAAATGAATTACATCGACGCCGCTTAATTTCAGCAAAGCAGTCTGAAGAATCTATTGCCAAAATAGAAGGGCAAGGCTCGTATAAGTTGGCATTTGCCGACCATGAATTTTTACTACAGGACAATTTGCGCGCGGTACGCTTGCAACTGGAGTATTTAAAGCCTCAGTTAACCCTGGAAAAGCATCAGATAGACGCAACCATTGTTGTGTTTGGTAGTGCACGATTTTTATCGCCTGAGCAGGCGCAGCACGATGCTCGTATGGCCGAGCAGGCGTTAGAAGAAGAACCAGATAATGACAGCTTAAAAGGTAATTTAAAGCGCGCTCAGCGGGCATTAAAAAACAGCGCTTATTATCAGCAGGCAATGGACTTTTCTCGTATTGCCACTGAACATAACCTGAAGCACAATGAAGAAAACCTAATGATTGTCAGTGGCGGTGGTCCCGGTATTATGGAAGCCGCTAACCGGGGGGCAATGGAAGCGGGAGGCGAAAGTATCGGGCTGAATATCGTACTGCCTCATGAACAACGACCAAACCCATATATAACGCCTGAATATTGTTTCCAATTTCATTATTTCGCCATTCGCAAAATGCACTTTTTGCAACGAGCACGTGCGTTGGTTGCTTTTCCCGGCGGCTTTGGAACACTGGACGAGTTATTCGAGACCTTAACTTTGGTACAAACTAAAAAGTCCGAACCTGTACCTATCGTTTTGGTCGGTTCTGAGTTTTGGCGTCGGGCAATCGATTTCGATTTGCTGGTAGAAGAAGGCACTATTGCAGAATACGACTTAGATTTGTTCCAGATTGTGGATAGTGCGGAAGACGCGTGGCAGGCTATTTGTCATTGTTATGACTTAAAGAACGGGAGCAAAGGTTAACCTGCTCCCGTTGTGGTTGATTTTATTAAACCATAGGTTTCGTGCTCTTGCCGCTTTCGCCGGTTCGGCGCCACAAGCTAGTGATGCGTGCAGAGCGGACGATAAGCCAGGTCATGGCGAATAAACCAAGGCCTAAACCAAGTGCTAACCAGCGGTTATAAACGGTTGCTGAATAGATACCGCCATTGCCAACGGGCACAACTTCTTGTGGCATTAACGGAAGGCCATGTCGTGTGGCCATATCTTTAATGCCACTAAAGTGAATACCCGGAATATCTTCTTGCAGGAAATAGCCCATCATGGTGTCGACAGCAAAAGCTCGTGAAGGAGCGTCCCTCTGAAGACCAGACTTGAACATATCATCAATACCGGGAGGGCCTACTATAGTTGCGCCACCACCAACATTTATGAAGGCTTTGTATTGACGGTCAGCTGAATATTCACGAAATATGGCAATACGGTCAGCGACGGCTTCCTGGTAGCTTGCAGGATCAATAAAATTGATACCGGCTCTTTCTATTGTATTTCGTATTGAGGTAATGCCTTCTTCGGGGATACCAATTCCCCGATCTTCAATACCTCCAATAGAAGCGTAAACGGGTTTTGAACTGAGTACGCCGGCTTCGCGGAGTTCTCGCTCCATATCAAGCCATAGAAAGTTGGGTACGTTTCCGCCCCACTGCGAGGATGATGCGGAAGCGATAATAATCGCTTCTGCTCCCATCGCTTCGATAGCTGAATAGACGGCCAGGTTCATTGCCGGAAAGGAGCCTGATACCGTAACTGCAACTAAATCTCCTTCCTGCACACCAGCATCTGCCATTAATTTGACCGCGACCGCTGCCCAGTTAGGGTTAACAGTGGTTTGCTTGGATTCGCGACTACCATGGTTAGTGGTAACAATACTGTTTTCCAAACCAACCATGCCAGAGCGTTGGGGGTCGAACTCCGGGTTAATTGGAGCCAGTTTTGCGCGTAACGGTTTAAGAACCTGCATACCTTCACGCATTATTTTTGACGCATTAACCATGGTTGCGTAATTGTCATCAACGACGGGATCGCGTTGTTTTATATTTTCCGCAGAAACCATAACGATTACTGACAGTACGATAAGAAAAATAAGTCCCCAGGTTGGTACGCCCGACGAACGCCAATAAATCTTTGTAAAACTACTCATGATTCGTCCTCCTGTTACCAGCCTGGCATCTGAAATGCTTGGCTTGCTTCGTACATTTGTAATGATTCGGGCATAATGATGATAAGTGCCAAGCGGACCAGTACCGCAGTTACTGCGAGTCCGCATAAGGTCTGCAGTACGCCTTGCCGATCAAACCAAATAGCGATAAGCCCGGGAATAATGTAGCCGACGATGCTACTTTCCATAATCGACATCATAAAGCTAGATTCAAGAGTGGCAACTTGAGCCTGTGCATCACCACCGCCTGCTATCATTTGCAAATCTACCCAGTTAACAATGTTACCAAGGAATAAATCCATCAAGCCGGCAATGAGATAACCGGTAAGAATCATGATAATGGTTTGGCGACGCCCATAAATAATAGCGAAGCTGGCAATAACTCTGACAATTAGGTAGGTAATAAGCGCCGCAACAAGCGTGATAGCCAAGCTTAGAGGATCAGTCAGTTGCAATGCAACATAACCGGGAACAACCAAGCCGCCGGCGGCTAAACCTAATGTTTGTGTGAGTAACAAAGTAAAAAATAAACCGACACCAATGGCAACGGCAAGAATGTTTAATGCAATCATAAATCTTCCTCCTTGATTGCCCGGTTCTGGAAGAAACGAGCGACTTCTTCGCCACCTCCGTGAATGTTGCACATACCGACAACTAATGCGCTGCTGCCGGATTCTTCTAAAATAGTTTCGGTAATTTCGGTCATCTCAGCATTTTCCATAACAAGTAGCTTTTCGGGGTCAAGGCCGTATTTCACGGCATTACGGACGAAAATAAAGGTTCCTGAGCCCATCAGCAGATATTTATCTGCCGGACTCCATTTGACGATGTCTTCGGCCATTTGCTGAGAGCGGTGGGGGCGGTCAGCCCTGCAGTTGATCAAAACAATTTTACGTCGCTCTTCGCCATGTTTTTCCAGCATATTTTCCCAAATGCGTCCTGTAGACTCAGGGTCATTGGCTGCAAAGGCGTTGACGAATACAATTTCGCGCTTGAAGTAGTTAACGTGAAGAACCTGCATGGCACCCGCTTCCGGCTCTAATGCAACCATGCCATCCAGAGCTTTTTCCCGGTCAACACCAAGGTGCTGGCAGACATTCAGAGCTAAAGCAACATTTTCGGCGTGCTCTGCGTAACGGAAACGCTTCATGGTGTCATCGGTAATAGCGTTAACTTCGTCCTCGGTTACGCCATGCAGTTCACTTTTACGGTCGTTACATGAATGTTTAAACACATCCAGTAAGTCGCGTTCGGCGGTGAATAAGTCGCCTTTTAGTGGGGTGCTACCTGCCAGAGCTAAGGCGACATCGTTCTCTCCGGGGCCCATAACATCTAAATGGTCGGCACGGGCATTGGTAATAACACCAACAGTTGAGCGAACCATTCGCAATTCACTCAAAGACTGATACTGAGGCTGCAGTGCCATACATTCCATAACCACAATTTCAGGCTTTAATGCTGCCATTCTTTTGAGTGTGCGCATTTGTTCAATAATATTTGCACCGCTTATTCGGTAAATAGGAAATTCGCGACCATCCGGGTCGGTAATAGCTGCTGCAGAACCAGTTGTTTTAGCACAAATGCGTTTACCACCACTGCGTAATCCTGCCGCAATTAACCGGGTAACGCTGGTTTTTCCCCGAGTACCATTTACATGGACTCGCACTGGAATTTTACGGACAAGTGCCCAATGGCGAACGGCCTCAAAAGCGCCGGCTATCACCAGAACAACCCACAGTGCAGCCACGATAGCGAGCATGCTGGGTATTTCCACGAGAATCCTCCTGAATTAATTCGTTTAAAACGGGACTATAATTACAGACTATCCCTTAATAGTGCTATTGTTTTTAGGGATCTTTACAAAAGGGTAATCCAGAATGCTTAAAACACGAACAACAGAAATAAAGTGGGGCGTTATTTTTATTATAGTCAGTATGTTGTGGGTATTAATAGCAAGGCTAGTTGGTCTTCATGACAATTACATTGCTTACCATTCAACTTACTCGAACTTCTTTGCACTTATTGCTATCGCCATTTATGTATTAGCACTTAGAGAAAAACGAGAAAAAGATCTTAACGGATCAATGACCTGGAAACAGGGGTTTATCAGTGGTCTGATTATAGCCATTGTGGTGGCGGTTTTAACGCCAATTAGCCAGTGGATAACACACGTTATTATTTCACCGAATTATTTTGAAAACGTTAGTAACTTTGCTGTTAATGAAGGTGGAATGGACGCTGAGCAAGCAGAAGTTTATTTTACTTTAGGTAGCTATATTATTCAGTCAATGCTTTTTGCCCTTGTTGTCGGCACCATCACGGCAGCAATAGTCGCGATATTTATGAAAACACCGCAACTTGACGATAATTAATTCGCTTTTAAGATTGGCCGGAGTACGTCAGCCCGGCCATCAATTTCGGTGAGCAGCTCTAAATTGAGTAATTCTGCCAGCATTGGGTATATATGGATATTCTCAAAACGCTCAATTTGCTGGCCACGATGAAAACCGGTTCCGGCTGCAACAAAAAAGCCGTCCATATCGCGGGTGCCGTAATACCCGTGAGTGCCGCCGTCTGACCACTGATCACGCGGCCGTGTAGCGAAGCTGGTAGGAGCATCCGTTGCTAAAACAATGGCAGGAACCCGTGGGCTATTCACGAAATGCCGCTGAGCCAACGCTGCTTCCGATTCTGTATAAAAGGGGGCATCAGCCATTTGGTTCAGGCGTTGTCGGAGTGAGTCCACTTGCTTGTCCGAAGTCTCCTCATTTGCGTAAATAAGCAGTCGAGTTTGTGCATTCACAACGTTAAAAAGCTCTTCATCAATATTCAGCTCATTAACATCAATCATCTTGTTGGCCTTTATCGGCGCCATGCCGTGGTCAGAAACCAGAACCAGATTAACCGGCGCATCCACTTCCGTTTGCATTCGCTGCCATAACTCGCCAATAAGCTTATCAACGTGCTGAACTGCACCTTTCACTTGTTTAGCGCCCGGGCCAAACCGATGACCCATGGTGTCAACGACAGAAAAATAGCCAGTAACCAGTCTTGGACGCGCTTGCTCCGGTAACTTTAACCATTCAATAATTTGGTCTACTCGTTGGCTATTAGGAACCGGTGTACTGTAATGATAGAAGTAACTGGGCGTCCGGCCATTAATGCGGGCATCAGACTCAGGCCAGAAAAAGGTCGCCGCTTTTACGCCCTGAAATTCGGCAAGGTTCCATAGGGGTAAAGCGGTAATCCAGCTACTGTCCTCTAAGCCGTCGCCCATGCTGTACTTTTGCTGGCGTTCGGTATCGTAAAAATTATTATCCACCAGGCCGTGATTAGTGGGATAACGGCCGGTGATAATAGATAGATGATTTGGGAATGTCTTTGACGGATAAACAGGAATAAGCCCTTTACTGCGCACACCGCTTTTAGCTAATTCTGCAATGTTTTTGGCGTCATGTTTTTCAATATAGTCGTGACGAAAGCCATCAATTGAAATAAGCACCACAGTTTGTTCATTACTTTTCCCGAAAGTAAATGACGAAAAAAGAACAAGGCAGACAGCTAAAAGCGTTCTCATAGTAATTTCCGGTATCCGATTTTAGACCTTTTTAACAAATTCAGATTTCAGTTTCATTGCACCAATACCATCAATTTTACAGTCGATGTCATGGTCACCATCAATTAAACGGATATTCTTAACTTTGGTACCGACTTTAACGACCGATGATGAACCTTTAATTTTAAGATCTTTAATGACAGTGACAGTATCGCCGTCTTCCAGTGGTGCACCGTTGGCATCGCGAAAAGTGGGTGCATCGTCAGTTGTTTCTGGCTCGTTTTCAGACCATTCGTGTCCGCATTCAGGACAAACTAATAAGGTACCATCGTGGTAGGTGAAGCTTGATTTACACTCAGGGCAGGCTGGGAAGTCGCTCATGTCAGATCCTTTTGAGGAGATGAAAGCGTGCGATTATAGCCTGTCAGAGCTGTCGGCGCACTAGACAAAAATTAATACCACTAGTGTTGTGACAATGGCCAGCAAAATATTCAGTACCAGGCCTTCTTTCGCCATGTCTTTTATAGTGACTCTATTAGAGGCAAAAACAATAGAGTTTGGCGGTGTGGCCACCGGCATGCAAAAGGCACAACTGCAGGCAATAACCGCCGGTATCATGAGTAACTCGATAGGTAACTCAAGTGCTGTTGCCGTGGCAGCCAGAATTGGCATCAGTAAGGTGGCAGTTGCTGTATTGGAGGTGACTTCTGTAACGAAGGATACGGTCAGACTCAAAACAAAAATCAGTAACCACAATGGCAGGGCGTCCAACGTCGTGAGAGACTGACCAATAAGTTCGCCAAGCCCACTTTCCATAACGCCGCGGGCTAAGCAAATACCGCCGGCAAATAATAGCAGAATGCCCCAGGGAATATCTCTAGCCAACGGCCAGTTTAGCAGTTTCTCGTTTTGCGCATTTCCGGTAGGAATAACAAACATAGAGACAACGCCGGCCAGGGCAACGGTCGCGTCATTGAGGTTGCCAACGCCAAGCAATCCAGTCCAGCCGCCAAAGGGAGCGGTACGTGTTATCCACAAAACGACGACAGTACCAAATACCATCAGCACGCGCTTTTCGTAGGTTGTCATTTCACTGGTGGTTGGCCACTCAAGTGGCTTTGACAGTTTGACGTTACGCGTTAACCAAAGTGCGATAATAGGTAACCCCAGCAGAACCATGGGTAAACCAATGCCCAGCCAACGGGTAAAACCGAATTCTACGCCGGTAATATTCTGGTAAATAGACGCAAAAATCAGATTTGGTGGTGTTCCTACTAACGTCGCGACGCCGCCAAGTGAGCCGGCGTAGGCCAGGCCTAACAGCAAAGCCCGCTGGAAATTTTCGTCGTCGCTGGCATCGGCCAGAGCTAAAGCAACGGGTAAAAGTGCTAAAACACTCGCTGTGTTCGATATCCACATGGACAGAAAGGCGGTTGCTGCCATAAAGGAAATAACCACTTTGCGACCATTGTCAGCACCAATGCGGGCAATCAAAGACAGAGCCATGCGTTTATGAACACCGCTGGCTTCAACGGCTTTGGCCAGCATGAATGCCCCCATAAACAACAGAATGATGTTGTCGCCTAAAGCGCCTGCGGCGGTTTGTGTGTCGATAACCCCAAACGTTGGAAGCAACACAAAAGGCAGTAATGAGGTGACAGGTAAAGGGATGCACTCGGTTACCCACCACCAGGCCACCCAGACAACGGTGCTTAAGGTTAGAGCCGCGGGTAACGGCATGTTTGCCAGTTGTGTTGTGAGTAATACAATAAGGGCGGTTATGGGCCCCAGTGCTAAATGTTTCATTAAGTGGTTGTCACATCCAGTTCATCTTTTACCCTGTAAGATAATAGAGAAGTGACTGAATCACCAACGAAAGAAAAAAGGGCAACCTATGAGTCAACAACTCGTGCGTTCCACCTCGCTGGCCGGAGCTATAGTTTTAGGGCTGGGTTCCATTTTAGGTACCGGTGCGTTCGTTAGTGTGGGTATTGGTGCGGATATTGCCGGTGGTGCCGTTTTATGGGCCATTCTCATTGCGGCAGTAACGGCCTTATGCAATGGTCTGTCTTCGGCTCAGTTAGCTTCCGCACACTCAGTAAGCGGCGGTACCTATGAATATGGTTACCGGTTTCTGACCCCGGCTTATGGCGTAACGGCGGG
>TARA_R100001369_G_scaffold87479_2_pt1 | contig 39196 bp, 31 predicted proteins | sample TARA_R100001369 | Tara Oceans TARA_R100001369 (sample SAMEA2621528) | marine metagenome | biome: marine biome (ENVO:00000447); feature: surface water layer (ENVO:00002042); material: "saline water (ENVO:00002010), including plankton (ENVO:xxxxxxxx)" | depth 5 m
AGTGTCGAAAGTGAATTTTCCATGATAGGCACCTTTTCCACTATTTCCAACACCTCCAAACGGCATTTTTTTATTCACTACCTGTACCACAACATCATTAATAGCACCACCTCCAAAACTGTAATTTTTAATAATTTTTTCTGAAAATGAGTTCTCTTCACTAAAAACATATAAAGCAAGAGGTTTGGCATAATTAGAAATAACAGGATAAATATCCGTTTCATTAGAATAACTTATCACCGGAAGGAGAGGGCCGAAAATTTCATCTTCCATTATCTTACTTTCCAAAGATGGCTCATCTATTATGCTGGGGCTAATAAAGAGATCTGCTGCATTTAAATCTCCTCCAGCCACACAATGCTCTCCTAATAACATATTGCTTAGTCTATCGAAGTTCTTAGAGTTTATTATTCGCGCATAATCTTTAGAGTGTTCAGGATTTGTTCCATAAGCTGCGGTTATTTCTTTTTTAACCGCATCAATAAAATTGGATTTAATGCTCTTATCAATTAAAATGTAATCTGGAGCTATACATGTTTGTCCTGCATTTAAGAATTTACCCCAAACAATTCGCTTTGCCGCTAATTCCACCTTCGCAGAACTATGTATTATACAAGGATTTTTTCCGCCCAACTCTAAAGTTGAAGGAGTTAAATGCGGGGCAATAGCTTTGGCAACAATTCTTCCAACAGGCACGCTTCCGGTAAAGAATACATAATCCCATTTTTCTTTCAGCAATTCTTCAGAGATTGGAATACCTCCTTGAATCACTGCAAGCATAGCAGGATCAAACACCTTTTCTAAAATATCTGCTAAAATCTGAGAGGTATGCGGAGCCAATTCACTTGGTTTAAGAACAACAGTATTTCCAGCGGCAATAGCTCCCATTATTGGAGAGATCGCCAGTTGAAAGGGATAATTCCAAGGAGCAATTATTAAGCAAGTCCCGTAAGGTTCAGAATAAATATAATCGGATGAAGGAAAGTTGGTCCAAGAGCTTGAGATCTTTTCCGGTTTAGACCAATCCTTTAATCTCTTAATTACATATTCCAGTTCACTTATTATAAATCCAGTTTCACTTAAAACACTTTCAAAAACCGGCTTTTTAAAATCCTTGTAAAGTGCATCGCAAATTTCTTTTTCTCGCACTTCAATAACCGATCTAAGCAATTTTAATTTTTCAATCCTTAAAGCTACTTCTTGGGTCTTACCTTCTTTGAAGAAAGATCTTTGGGTAGTTAATAAATCACTTATTTTGTTATCCATTCTAATATAAATTAATGCGATGTCCAAGTAGGGCCTCTATAAAGGAAATATAGGTATTCCATTCAAAATTTCCTCTTTGTTTCTTAAGATTATTAAGATTAATCTTGTTCAATTAAAGAAAGTTTCTCTAAAATTTGCAATTTGCACCATATTTCAAAACTTGGCTGAGAAGAACTTAAAATATTCGAAAATACTGGAACTTAATCTCGCTGTGCTTTTTATTAGTACCTCGGGAGTATTGGGGAGATATATAACCTTAAATCCTTTTGTAACTATATTTTATAGAACACTTTTAGCGGCAATTCTCTTTTATGTATTCTGTAGATTTAAAAAATTAGATCTTAGAATTTCTAATAAAAGGGATGTTTTAAAAATCATGTTGTCTGGATTATTAATGGCAGGACATTGGGTGGCTTATTTCTTTGCTCTTCAATATTCTAATGTTGCTATTGGGATACTTTCCCTTTTTACATATCCGGTTATTACGGTAATTTTAGAACCTTTACTTTTAAAAACTAACTTCAGTAAAAGTCATTTAGCATTAGGCTTTTTAGTGCTGTTTGGAATTTATTTTTTGGTGCCCGAGATCAGCTTTCAAAACAAGTATACTATCGCAGTTTTAATGGGTATCTTATCTGGAATATTCTATGCCCTCCGAAATCTTTTGATGAAGCGAGAAATTGAAAAATATAATGGGTCTGTTTTAATGATGTATCAAATTGTAGTGGTGGCGGTAATTCTTTCGCCAGTATTATTTTATAGTGACTTTAATGAAGTAGTGCTACAATGGGCACCTCTTTTAACGCTAGCGATTGTTACTACCTGTATAGGCCATACCCTTTTCTTGATGAGTCTAAGAAATTTTTCAACAACCGCGGCAAGTATCATGAGCAGTGCTCAGCCATTGTATGCAATAATTCTAGGGATGCTTTTTCTTTCAGAATATCCTAGCTTAAAAACCATTATAGGAGGTGCGCTTATTATTAGCGCAGTTATAGTAGAAAGTATCAGATCCCTTCGGAAAAATTCTGCTGTAGAAGGAATCGATTAAGTAAATTAGGTTTAATTAGAATTCATTAATAATATATTTGGTTTCAGTTAGCACACTTTGAAGACCTGATTTTTTAAAACCTTTATAAAGTGCCTGATATATATTAGATTTCTGCTCTTGAAATATTTTGCTTAGTAACTTTAGTTTTCCCGTTCTAAAGTCGACTTCTAAAGTCTTTCCAGATTTAAAAAATGCTCGTTCCGATTGTATAAGATTAGGAATATTTATTTCCATGTATTATTTAATTTTACTTAATTTCTCCATTTTTTTTAAATGTTAAATGCTATATTAAAAAAACACGTACATTTGCATCGTGAATTCAATAAAAGAAATAGTACAATCCAATCTCCGCTGTAGGCTACGCTCTACCAACTAAGCGGCGCATTTCTTTTTTATACATCTATTGAATTTTACTATTTTGTCAAACTTTTCCAGCATATTTTTAAGATCTATTTTCGGTTTTTACACCGGGATCGTTTTAAGGCGTCTACGCTTTAGTCGTCGCACCTAGTGTGCGTCTAACTTCTATGGAACTAAGGTGAGTCCGGTTCCCAATTCAATTCAATTTTTATTTAATATTTTCAACTTTAATCTTTTATAAGATGAAGATTACTATTGCTAATTTATCTCATGCTAAATACGCAGAGATCATTTGTGACACTATGGAAGAATCGGCCAAAGTTCGCGGTACCGGTATTGCCAGACGATCACCTGAATATATCCTCAAGAAGATGGAAAATGGCAATGCCATTATCGCTCTGGATGGGGAAAACTTTGCAGGATTCTGTTATATAGAAGTTTGGAGTCATGAAAAGTTTGTAGCAAACTCGGGGTTGATCGTGCATCCTGATTATAGAAATTTGGGACTAGCAAAAAAGATCAAGAAAGCAATTTTCGCACATTCCAGATCCAAATATCCAAACGCAAAGATCTTTGGGATCACAACCGGTTTAGCCGTTATGAAGATCAATTACGATCTAGGATACCAGCCTGTAACCTTTTCTGAATTAACCACAGATGAAAGCTTTTGGAATGGTTGCCAGACCTGTAAGAATTTTGATATTCTAACCCGTACAGAACGTAAAATGTGCCTGTGTACAGGAATGTTGTACGATCCTGCAAAGAAGAAAAGCACAGAAAAAAAGGAGAAGTTAAATGAAAAAGCTTTCAAAAGATTGAAGAGTATCAAGCAAACTCTTTTTTATAAAACCAATAAAGAAAATATATAAACTGTTGAATGTAAAATAGCATTTCAGTTTAAAAAATAGCAAGAATGAAAAAAATAGTAATAGCATACAGCGGTGGATTAGATACTTCTTACTGCGCCAAATACCTTTCTAAAGAAGAAAATTTTGAAGTACATGCAGTAAGTGTAAATACAGCTGGTTTTACTTCAGAAGAGATCGAGAAAATTGGGAATAACGCGAAAATGATAGGCGCTAAAACCTATAAAAATATAGATGCAGTTTCTAGTTTTTATAACAAAGTGGTAAAATATCTCATTTTTGGAAATGTGCTTAAAAATAACACTTATCCACTATCTGTAAGTGCAGAGCGAATAATTCAAGCTATAGAGATCGTGAATTATGCGAAAGAAATTGGAGCAGAATATATAGCACATGGAAGCACCGGCGCGGGGAATGACCAGGTTAGATTTGATATGATCTTTCAAACTCTGGCGCCGGGAATTAAAATTATAACGCCAATTAGAGATAAGAAGCTTACCAGACAAGAAGAAATAGCCTATCTACAACAAAATGGGGTAGACATGAATTGGGAAAAAGCTAAATACTCGGTTAATAAAGGACTTTGGGGAACCAGTGTAGGTGGATTAGAAACTTTAACTTCTTCCTCACCACTTCCGGAAACTGCTTATCCATCACAAATGGTGGCAAAGGAGTCTAAACAAATTTCGTTAACTTTTACAAAAGGGGAACTCACTGCAGTGAATAACAAAGAGAATTCTCCAGAGAACAATATCGAGACCCTGGAAAATATCGCATCAAAATATGCGATTGGGAGAGATATTCATGTTGGAGATACAATTATCGGAATTAAAGGAAGAGTTGGTTTTGAAGCTGCATCGGCACTAATTACCATTAAATCTCATCATTTATTAGAAAAGCATACGTTGAGTAAGTGGCAACTTCAGCATAAAGATTATATGGCCAATTGGTATGGAACGCATCTGCATGAAGGTATGTATTTAGATCCTGTAATGAGAGATCTTGAAGCATTTATGTCTAGTTCTCAAGATCAGGTTTCGGGGAAAGTGTTTGTGAGTCTTCACCCATATAGATTTACATTGGATGGAATAGAATCTAAGAACGACCTTATGAACAATGGTTTTGGGAAGTATGGTGAAGAAAACACAGCTTGGACTGCAGATGATGCTAAAGGCTTTATAAAGATTCTCTCAAATTCAGGAAAGATCTTTCAACACGTAAAAAATCAATCATGATCACAGCAGGAATTATAGGTGGAGCAGGATATACTGCAGGCGAATTAATAAGGATCTTATTAAGACATCCGGAAGTCTCATTAGATTTTGTTTTTAGCACTTCTCAATCTGGAGCTCCAGTAAATAGGATTCATCAGGATCTTTTGGGAGAAACAGAGTTGCTTTTTGGCGACAAGATCAACTCTAAGGTAGATGTGGTATTTCTTTGTTTAGGACATGGAAATTCGAAACAGTTTTTAGCGGAAAATCAGTTTTCAGAAACCACTAAAATTATAGATCTAAGTACCGATTTTAGAATTCTTTCAGACGATCATAATTTTGTTTATGGCTTGCCTGAATTCCGAAAAGAAGAAATTAAGAAAGCGCAGTTTGTGGCAAATCCCGGATGTTTCGCAACAGCTATAAGTCTTGCCATTTTACCATTAGCTGCAAAGCAATTATTAAAAGAAGAAGTTCATGTAAATGCAGTTACTGGTGCTACCGGTGCTGGAGTGTCGCTGTCTGCCACATCCCATTTTACATGGAGAGATAACAATTTTTCTGCGTATAAGGAATTTGAGCATCCGCACTTAAAAGAGATCACTCAAAGCATCAAATTTTTACAAGAAGATGTAGAACCGGAGGTAAGCTTTATTCCGAATAGAGGAAATTTTTCCAGAGGAATCTTTGCAACTTCTTATACCAATTTTGAAGGAAGTCTGGAAGATGCTTTAATGATCTATGATGAATATTACCAGAACGAACCTTTTACTCATATGATTTCTGAAGAGGTTCATTTGAAGCAGGTGGTTAACACCAATAAGTGCTTGTTAAATCTTAAGAAATTTAAGAACAAATTGCTTATTACAAGTGCTTTAGATAATCTTTTAAAAGGTGCTTCCGGACAAGCGGTGCAAAACATGAATCTGATGTTTGATTTTCCGGAAGATCAGGGATTAAGGCTAAAAGCAAGTTACTTTTAGATATTTCTAATTTCAATTTTTTAAGTTTTAGATATGAATTTATTCGATGTTTATCCTTTATATAATATTACTCCGGTAAGCGGGAAAGGGCCTTATGTTTATACCGAAGCTGGCGAGAAATACTTAGATCTTTATGGCGGTCATGCTGTGATCTCCATTGGGCATGCACATCCTCATTACCTAAAAATGTTGGGAGAACAGTTGCATAAATTGGGGTTTTATTCTAATTCTATTCAGAATCCTTTGCAGCAGGAATTGGCAGATAAATTAGAGGGAATTGCAAAGATCAAAGATTACAGTTTATTCTTTTGTAATTCCGGAGCTGAAGCTAATGAGAATGCCTTAAAGTTAGCCTCCTTCCATACCGGAAAAAGTGGCGTGGTCTATTTTGAAAACGCTTTCCACGGAAGAACCTCTGCAGCAGTTGCGGTAACCGATAATGAAAGTATTAAAGCAGCATTAAATAATTTACATGAGGTAACAAAAATTGCTTTTGAAGATGTGAATGCTTTGGAAGAAACTTTAAAACAGAGCAAAACCGCTGCCGTGATCATGGAAGTAATTCAAGGCGTTGGTGGATTAGATGAAGCCAGCACCGAATTTTACGTAAAAGTTGAAACATTATGCAAAAAGTATAATGTGGTATTAATTGCAGATGAGGTACAATCTGGATACGGTAGGACTGGCGATTTCTTTGCCTATCAAAAACACGGAATTAGGCCCGATATCATTTCGATGGCTAAAGGGATGGGAAATGGATTTCCTATTGGCGGAATCTTAATTGACCAAAATATACCTGCAAAACACGGAATGTTAGGTACTACATTTGGAGGAAATCATTTAGCCTGTGCTGCAGGTATCGCGGTATTAGATGTTATTAAAAAAGAAGAGCTTATGAAAAATGCAGCATCCTTATTTAATTATATTCAAAAAGAAGTGGCAACTATTCCGCAGATCAAGAGATTTAAGGGAAGAGGATTGATGCTGGGATTGGAATTCGAGTTTGAAGTGGCGGAATTGCGGAAAGCCTTGCTTTTTGATCATCGTATTTTTACAGGAGCTTCTTCAAATAAAAAGTTATTGAGGATACTTCCACCTTTAAATATTCAGCAAGAACATTTTGAAATGTTTTTTAAAGCTTTAAGAAGCAAATTGAAGAATTATTGATTTATAAAAATTCTATTTCCATAATACTGGAAAATTGAAAAAAAGAATTAGAATGAAGAATTACACTAAAATATCAGATATAGAAGAGCTTCTTCCTTTATTAGAAGAGGCACTTCAGTTAAAAAAAGAGAATACCGATCCACAACTTGGAAAAGGAAAAACCTTAGGAATGCTGTTTTTCAACTCTAGTTTAAGAACCCGACTAAGCACAGAAAAAGCAGCTAAGTTATTAGGGATGGATGTTATGGTGATGAACGTTAATAGTGATGCTTGGGCCTTGGAATTCGAAGATGCTGTGGTGATGGATTCTAATAAAGCCGAACACATTAAAGAAGGAGCTGCCGTAATCTCTCAATATTGTGATATTATAGCGGTGCGGGCATTTCCTGAATTACAGGACAAAGAAAAAGATAATGCCGAATCCGTGATCAACGGATTTATTAAGTACGCTTCAGTTCCAGTTGTAAGTCTTGAGAGCGCCACGGCGCATCCTTTACAAGCTTTAACCGATGCACTGACCATCTTGGAAATTAAAACGGTAAAACGGCCAAAGGTGGTGCTTACTTGGGCTCCTCATCCTAGAGCTTTGCCACATGCTGTGCCTAATTCTTTTTTAGAGATGATGCAGCGAATGGATGTAGACCTAGTGGTAACCAACCCTGAAGGTTATGACCTTAATCCTAATATAATTAAAGACACCAAAGTTATTCATAATCAGGAAAAAGCGTTGGAAAATGCAGATTTCGTTTATGTAAAGAATTGGAGTAGTTATGAGCAATATGGAAAAGTGCTTTCTACAGATGCTTCTTGGACCTTCTCAAATAAAAAATTAGCAATTACTAATAATGCTAAGGTTATGCATTGTTTACCGGTAAGAAGAAATGTGGTTATTGCAGATGAGATTTTAGATGGAGAGAATTCAGTAGTGATCCATCAAGCAAATAACAGAACCTTTGCGGCGCAAGCAGTGTTAAAAACAATTCTTAAAAATTTGTAAGACCAATGGAAAAGCAAGTTTTAAAGATAGTTAAAGTAGGAGGAAAGCTTATCGAGAAAGAGGAAGATATGAAAGCTTTTCTATCCGATTTCTCGGCATTAAAAGGGCCAAAGATCTTGATCCACGGTGGAGGGAAAATGGCAACTGAAATGTCTGAAAAATTAGGTTATAAAACCAACATGGTGGATGGCAGAAGAATTACAGATGCTAATGCTATGCAAGTGATCACGATGGTTTATGCCGGGCTTATTAATAAACAGATCGTAGCAAAACTTCAAAGTTTAGGGTCAAATTCGGTTGGACTTTGTGGGGCAGATGGGAATGCTATAATTTCTAAAAAACGTGAAGTAAAGGAGATCGATTATGGTTTTGTTGGCGATATAGAAAATATAAACACCTCTTTTATAAATTCTTTTTTAAAACAAGGGATCGCGCCAATATTTTCAGCGGTTTCCAGCAGTTTAGACGGACAGCTTTTCAATACAAATGCCGATTCTATTGCAGCCGAATTAGCAATTGCTTTTTCTGAAATGTATAATACTGAATTGCTTTTCTGTTTTGAAAAACCAGGGGTTTTAAAAGATTCAGCAGATGATGCTTCCGTAATACAAGTATTAAGCAAACAAAATTATGAAGAGCTGTTGGAAGAAAAGATCGTTAGTGAAGGCATGCTTCCTAAGTTACTCAATTGTTTCTATGCTTTAGAAAATAAGGTTTCTAACGTTTTATTGGGTGGAAAAGATCTACTTCAAAATGATACACTCCATACAAAAATCACGAAATGATCTCACTTTACAAATTGCAACAAGAAGCATTAAGTCTGCTAGCTAATCTTATAGAAACTCCTTCATTTTCAAAAGAAGAAAATGCTACCGCAAGATTATTAGAACACTGGTTCAAGAAAAAGGAAATGGTCTTTTTCACAAATGGAAATAACGTTTGGGCAAAAAATAAAATTTTTGATTCCAGCAAACCAAGCTTATTGTTAAACTCGCATCACGATACGGTAAAACCTAATTCGGCTTATACAAAGGATCCGTTTTCAGCAATTAAAGAAGAGGGAAAACTTTATGGATTAGGGAGTAACGATGCCGGTGGATGTTTAGTGTCCTTACTTGCTGCGTTTACTTGGTTTTATGATCAGGAAGATCTTAACTACAATTTGATCTTTGCGGGAACGGCAGAGGAGGAGATCAATGGGAATAATGGGATCGCCAGTATACTTCCAATTTTACCAACGTTTGACGCTGCTATTGTTGGGGAGCCAACTTTAATGCAAATGGCGATCGCAGAAAAAGGACTGGTTGTTTTTGATGTAAAGGTCAAGGGAACACCATCTCATGCTGCGCATCCTAATCTCGATAATGCTATTTATAAATGTATTTCGGTTCTGGAATGGTTTAAAAACTTCAAGTTTAAAAAGGTATCAGAAGCTTTAGGCGAAGTTAAGGTAACGGTAACCCAGATAAATGCAGGCTCACAACATAATGTGGTGCCGGCGAGTGTAGATCTGGTGGTAGATGTGCGAGTCAACGATAAGTATACCAATGCTGAAGTTACCGAGATATTAAAGCAAAATGCGCCGGTAGATGAAATTGTCCCAAGATCTTTAAGATTAAATTCTTCTTCCATTCCTAAGGAACATCCTTTGGTGCTGGCGGGAATAGAACTAGGAATGTCCACGTATGGCTCTCCAACACTTTCAGATCAAGCAATGTTAAGTTGTCCGTCCCTAAAATTAGGACCTGGAGATTCTAATAGGTCACATTCTGCAGACGAATTTATATTCGTGCAAGAAGTGGAAGAAGGAATTGCAACCTATATAGCGCTACTTGAAAAAGTGCTTAAATAGAATTAATTATACCTGGTTCTTTCAATAAATAAAAATCGAGAATTGAATAAAAACAACTACTATGAAACTTTGGGATAAAGGAATTTCAATAGACAAAAAAATTGAAAAATTCACAATTGGAAACGACAGGGAACTAGATCTTTTTCTTGCAGAATATGATATCATAGCTTCTAAAGCGCATGCTAAAATGCTTGGAGAAATCGGGATCGTATCTAAGGAGGAAGTTGGATTGTTACTGAAGGAATTGGATAAGCTGAAGCTCCAAGTTGAGAAAGGAACATTTGTTATTGAAGATGATTTTGAAGATGTTCACTCCAAAATTGAATTTGAACTTACAAAAACACTAGGCGACACCGGTAAAAAAATTCATACTGCTCGTTCCAGAAATGATCAGGTTTTAGTGGCGATGCAATTGTATTTTAAAGCCAATTTGCAAGAGATCTATTCAAAAACTGAAGATCTTATAGAAGTTTTGCTGAAGCTTGCGGAAACTCATAAAGAAAAATTGCTTCCCGGATATACACATTTACAAGTCGCTATGCCGTCATCTTTCGGATTATGGTTTTCTGCATACGCAGAAATATTGATAGATGACCTTTTTCTCTTACAGGCAGGCTTGAAAATTGTAGATCAGAATCCGCTTGGTTCTGCGGCGGGATATGGTTCTTCTTTTCCAATAGACAGAGACTTCACCACTAAAGAACTCGGATTTAAAACCATGAAATATAACGTGGTGGCAGCGCAAATGAGTAGAGGGAAATGTGAGAGAACCGTGACTTCTAATATCGCTTCTTTGGCAAACACGCTTTCCAGATTCGCTATGGATATATGTTTATATATAAGTCAGAATTTTAATTTTATCTCTTTTCCAGACCAACTTACTACGGGATCTAGCATTATGCCTCACAAGAAAAATCCGGATGTTTTTGAACTTATTCGTGGAAAATGCAATAAGCTGCAAGCCATCTCCAATGAAATGATCTTGATCACCAATAATTTACCAAGCGGTTACCACAGAGACCTTCAGCTTATTAAGGAGAACAGTATTTATGCTGTAGAGAATATTAAAGAGATCTTAGATATTTTTATACATTCCATTTCGCTCATCGAAGTGAAAACTATCGATTTGACAGACGACAAATATAAGTACTTGTTTACTGTAGATAGTATTAATGATTTGGTGGTTTCAGGATGCTCATTTAGAGAGGCATATAAAGAGATTGGTTCTAAGGTGGAAAATGGTTCTTACAAACCTTCTATTTCCAAAAAGCATACCCACATAGGAAGTAAGGATAATCTAGCTTTAGACCTAATAGCAAAAAAGAAAGATCTGTAAAACAGGTCTTTCTTTTTTATAATTTTTTAAAGCAAAGATTTATCTAATATTAAAGGTATCTCCTTGATTAATATTTCCAGTTTTATAACCTTTCATAAACCATTCTTTTCTCTGTTGAGAAGTTCCATGAGTAAACGCATCTGGAACAACTCTGCCTTGTGTACGTTTCTGGATGGCATCATCTCCAACAGCATTCGCAGCGCTTAAAGCTTCTTCAATATCCCCTTCTTCTAGATATTGTTTATTGTAATAAGCCCAAACTCCCGCGTAAAAATCGGCTTGAAGCTCAAGAGCTACAGATAATTCATTAGCTTCGGTTTGACTTTTACCTTGTTGCATTTGTCTCACTTTTGCTGAAGTTCCTAAAAGAGTTTGAACATGATGTCCAACTTCATGAGCAGTAACATAAGCAATTGCAAAATCGCCTCCTTTTGCTCCAAATCGGCTTCTTAATTCATTAAAGAAACCCAGATCCATATATACTTTTTGATCTGATGGGCAATAAAAAGGTCCGGAAGCTGAAGATGCACCACCACAGGCAGTTTGAACTCCATCGGTAAAAAGCACCAAACCAGGTTCTTGGTAGTTCATATTATTTTCAGAGAAGATCTCATTCCAAGTATCTTCTGTATATGCGAAAATGGTATTCATGAATTCACCCATTTCAAGTTCTTCGGCAGTCAACTCTCTGTCTTCTCCAGAAGAGGTTTGGGTTTGAGTTTCTAATTGTCTTAAAGTATCAGAAACATCACCTCCCGAAAAGAGTTGGATGGCAAGAAAAATAAGTCCTATTATTCCACCACCAACAGCCACTTTTCCACCTGTTGAAGAACCTCTGCGATCCTCAACATTAGTGCTCTGTCTATTGCCTTTCCATTTCATGGTTTTTTCTTTTAAAAGTAATAATTATAATGTTAAGCTAATTATAAATTGTTTACCGCATTCCAAATAGGATCACTTGGAACAGGCGCTATTATAGTAAGTTCTTCATTCTTCACAGGGTGAATAAAACTTAGTCTTCTAGCGTGTAAATGAATGCTTGCATCTTTATTACTCCGGTCGAAACCATATTTAAGATCTCCTTTTATTGGACAACCAATTGCTGACAACTGACTCCGAATCTGATGATGTCTGCCTGTATGCAGATCTACTTCTAATAGATAATAATTATCTAATTTTTTAAGTACTCTATAATCAAGAATTGCTTTCTTACTCTCGGGAACTTCCTTTATATGGGCATAGGATTTATTCTGTTTCGGATTACGTTTCATATAATGAACCAAGGTTCCTTCTGACTGAGGTGGTATATTTTTAACCACCGCCCAATAGGTTTTCTTTGCCTCTTTATCTTTAAATAATTTATTAAGACGAGGTAAGGCCTTAGAAGTTTTTGCGAAAAGGACTATTCCACTGGTAGGTCTATCCAACCTATGGACAACCCCTAAATAAACATTTCCAGGCTTATCATATTTGTCCTTTATATATTCTTTAACTACTTCACTAAGCGGTGTATCTCCGGTCTTGTCTCCTTGTACAATATCTCCAGGTCTTTTATTGATGATGATGAGATGATTGTCCTCAAAAAGTATTTGAAGATTATTTTTAGTAGATACAATCTTTTCTAGGGTCAAGATCTTGGTTTTGAAGATTCAAAATAAATATTAGAAAAAGGAATTTAATATTGTTCCTCATCTGTTGGGAAATTCTTGCTTTTAACATCATTCTTATAACCTTCAAAAGCTTTGGTCATTTCTCCATGTAGATCTGCGTAACGTCTCAAGAATCTAGGATTAAATTCATGAGTCATTCCTAACATATCGTGAGTTACCAATACCTGCCCATCTACACCATTTCCAGCACCAATTCCAATTATAGGTATGCTCACACTTTCTGCCACTTCTTTAGCAAGTTTAGCTGGTACTTTTTCAAGAACCATAGCGAAACAGCCTAATTTTTCGAGTAAAAGAGCATCATCTTTTAATTTTTCAGCTTCTTGTTCTTCTTTTGCACGAACGGTATAAGTCCCAAATTTATAGATGGATTGTGGGGTAAGACCTAAATGTCCCATTACAGGAATTCCGGCATTTAGGATCCTTTTAATAGATTCCTTTATTTCCTTTCCACCTTCCATCTTAACGGCATGCCCGCCGCTTTCCTTCATAATTCTAATGGCAGATCGCAGCGCTTCCTTTGGATCACTTTGGTAACTTCCAAACGGAAGATCTACCACTACTAAAGAACGCTCTATTCCTCTCACCACACTTGCAGCATGATAGATCATTTGGTCTAGAGTAATTGGTAAAGTAGTTTCGTGACCTGCCATAACATTACTAGCAGAGTCTCCAACCAAGATCACATCTATTCCAGCGCCATCCACTATTTGCGCCATGGTAAAATCGTAAGCAGTAAGCATGGCAATTTTCTCTCCGTTGGCTTTCATTTCCACAAGAGATTTAGTGGTTATTCTTTTATATTGTTTCTTGGCGACTGACATTAGTTGATTTTTTTAGATGAGTAAAAGTAGTAAATTAGAGCTCTACATTCAAACCTTAGTATAATGAAGATTTTACCTTTAGTTTTCTTGTTTTTATTTAGTTTTTCTTCATTTTCACAACACACTGAAGAGGAGCTGGAAGCTAAGGCTACAATCGATGCCTTTTTTGAAGCCTTTCACAAAAGAGATTCTATTGGTTTAAAGGAAATTGCTCATACAAATATCATGATGCAATCTATTACAGTGAACGAAGATGGGAATAATAAGATCATTACTGAATCCTATTCCAGTTTTATAAAAGCCATCGTATCTATTCCCACAACCACAAAACTGGAGGAGCGTTTATTGTCTTATGATATTCGAGTGGATGGACCTATGGCCAATGTTGTTACTCCGTATTCCTTTTTTATAGATGGAGAATTGAAGCATTGCGGGGTGAATAATTTTCAGTTATTCAAAGAAAGTGAAAAATGGAAAATCGTATATATTATAGACACTCGAACTACTAAAGATTGCAGTTCTAAATAAGCCATTGAAGAATTACAAAATTCTTGGCAGCAATAAAATAAGTACAGTGGCATTATTCATAGCATGCATTGCAATTGGCCAGATCATCGTTTTGTTCTCTACCTTTATCTTTCCGAAGTAAAAACCCGCGATTATCCTTGGTACAATCATTAAGAATAGCACTAGATCTACCTGAAAGCTATCTACATAATTTGAGATATGTACCAATCCGAAAATTATTGCGGTTAGAACCCAAACTCCCACATAATTTCTGCTTAAAATACCGCAAGCTTTAAATTGGAATTGTAACGGGATAGCTTCTCTCAAGAACAGAAAGGTGATGGCTATAAACATGATAAGAAAAATATATTTTATCGCCCAATGAACTTCTACGGGAATAAAAATTAGCATCACCATTAAAACCCAGCAACACAAGAAATAGATAAAATCGTTTGGAGAAGGTCTTATAAGTGTTCTAAACATTCCTTCTTCCAGAATAGGAGCAATGATCACTGCCAAAATTGCAAATTTCCAAGGTTCCTCTTTCATTAGAGAATTAAGATCTCCTTGTTCATATTGCAACATATCCAATTCAGGAAAGAGCACCTGAAGAATTCCTAACAGGCTAAAAAAGAAAAAATAGGCTAATAGCAGCCAGCCATAATTTCTCAGCAAGTTCTTAATCTTAAAAAATGTGATGTGGTTTAAAGTATTCAATGAGCTTTTGGAATAATCTTTTTTAAAGTTAAGTTATTTAAAGCAGATATTTGGTTGAAAGCTAACAGTCGCTTAAACTCACTTTTACAGCAAGTCCACCTTCTGAGGTTTCCTTGTATTTAGAGTTCATATCTTTTGCCGTATCCCACATGGTTTCTATCACCTTATCCAAAGGCACTTTTGCTTTTGTAGCATCGCTATCCAAAGCAATTTCTGCTGCATTAATAGCTTTAATAGCTCCCATCGCATTACGTTCTATACAAGGTATTTGTACCAAGCCTGCAATAGGATCGCAGGTTAAACCTAGATGGTGCTCCATTGCTATTTCACTTGCCATAAGCACTTGGGCCGGAGTTCCTCCCATAAGCTCGGTTAATGCACCAGCTGCCATGGCAGAGGACACACCAATTTCCGCTTGGCAGCCACCCATTGCGGCAGATATAGTGGCTCCTTTTTTAAATAAGCTTCCTATTTCACCAGCAACAAGCATAAATCTCTTTACCTCTTCAAAAGTAGCATTGTGATTTTCTATCACCATATAATACATTAGAACTGCAGGAACCGTTCCTGCGCTTCCATTGGTAGGGGCGGTTACAACTCTTCCTAAAGAGGCATTTACCTCGTTAACACTAATGGCAAAACAGCTCACCCATTTAAGGATCTGTCTAAATTTTACTTCGGTATTTCTAATGGTTTCTAGCCAATCTTGAGGAGTATTGTTGGTTGCATCTCCAAGTAAACGTTTATTCATATCGAAAGCACGGCGGTGCACCTTTAATCCGCCGGGTAAAGTTCCTTCGGTATGACAACCAATATACATAGATTCCAACATCACTTCCCAGATCTCTTTTAATCCGCTGTCTATAGCTTCTGGAGTTCGTAGAGATTTTTCATTTTCCAAAACTATTTCAGAAACACTCTTATTCTCTGAATTACAAAATGCAAGCAGTTCTGTAGCTTTTTCTATTGGAAAAGGAAAAGCCTGAAATTTTTTCATTTTTTTAGATGCGTTCTTACGTTCTTCTTTTACCACAAATCCGCCACCTATAGAGTAATAGGACGATGAGGTTTTTTTACCATTTTTTAGAAGTGCTCTAAAAGTTATTCCATTTGGATGAAAAGGAAGAAATTTGCGATTGAATTTTATATTGATTTCCGGATCGAAATAAATGGCATTCTCTCCATTTAAGATGATAGATTTTGTGGTTCTAATATTAAATATTTCCGGGTCTATAAGTTCTATATCCATAAGAACAGGATCGAATCCTGCCAATCCTAACATCACCGCTAGATCTGTAGCATGCCCCTTCCCTGTAAGAGAAAGTGATCCATAAAGATCTACATGTACATTTTCTACTTCAAAAAAACGGTCTTTATCTTTAAGTTCCTGTATCCACCGTTGCGCTGCACGCCATGGTCCAAGAGTGTGAGAACTGGAAGGACCAACTCCAATTTTTAACATGTCGAAAACACTAATGCATTCTATTTTTCGCATTCTTATCCAATATTTGATCACAAAAATAAGGATTTGATAATATAGCTCTTCATTTTTTCGAAATTCTTATTAAGAAATGTTTAAGAATTTTTGCATTAGGGATTGCAGCGACATCCTTTTAATTTTTCTTTTAAAATTAAAAGATATAGCGCAAAGCCCGACAACTTTATTGCGCTCATTACTGGCGCAATGAAGCTGAAATGCCAATAAGAACAATATTTATGACAACCTGTCAGAACTAAACCGCTGGCATAATGATTGACTATTTGTGTTTGTGAAATTGAATCTATAAAATTTAAATACGTATACTGTTATGAGTAAAATAATTGGAATTGACTTAGGTACTACTAACTCCTGTGTATCTGTAATGGAAGGTAGCGAGCCTGTGGTAATCCCTAATGCTGAAGGGAAAAGAACAACTCCTTCTGTAATTGCATTTGTAGAAGGTGGTGAGATTAAGGTTGGAGATCCTGCAAAACGTCAGGCTGTTACAAACCCAACTAAAACCATATCTTCTATAAAGAGGTTTATGGGGAACAAATATTCTGAATCTTCTAAGGAAGCAGGAAGAGTTCCTTATAAAGTGATTAAAGGAGATAATGATACTGCAAGAGTAGATATCGACGGGAGAATGTATACTCCTCAAGAATTATCTGCTATGATCTTGCAAAAAATGAAAAAAACTGCTGAAGATTACCTTGGACATGAGGTGACTGAAGCGGTTATTACTGTTCCTGCATATTTTAACGATTCTCAACGTCATGCAACTAAAGAAGCTGGTGAGATCGCAGGACTTAAAGTAAGAAGAATTATAAACGAGCCTACTGCTGCGGCATTGGCTTATGGATTAGACAAAAAATCTATCGACCAGAAGATCGCTGTTTATGATCTTGGGGGTGGTACTTTTGATATCTCTATCCTTGAATTAGGAGATGGTGTATTTGAAGTATTATCTACAAATGGAGATACTCACTTAGGTGGGGATGATTTTGACCAGGTGATCATAGATTTCCTTGCAGATTCTTTCAAAAAAGCTGAAGACATCGATCTTAGAAAAGATCCTATGGCTTTACAACGTTTAAAAGAAGCAGCTGAAAAAGCGAAGATCGAATTATCTTCTTCTACACAAACAGAGATCAACTTACCATATGTTACGGCTACTGCAAGTGGACCAAAACACTTGGTAGAGACTTTAACTAGATCTAAATTTGAGCAATTAGCTCATGAGCTAGTAAAACGTTCTATGGATCCTGTGAAAAAGGCATTAAGTGATGCGGGTCTTTCTGTAAGTGATATAGACGAAGTTATTTTAGTAGGTGGTTCTACTCGTATTCCTAAGATCCAGGAAGAAGTAGAAGCGTTCTTTAAAAAGAAACCTTCTAAAGGAGTTAACCCAGATGAGGTTGTTGCAATTGGAGCAGCTATTCAAGGTGGGGTATTAACAGGAGATGTAAAAGATGTATTGTTACTAGATGTAACTCCTCTTTCTCTTGGTATCGAAACTATGGGTGGTGTATTAACTAAGTTAATTGAGTCTAACACAACTATTCCAACTAAAAAGTCTCAGGTATTCTCTACAGCGTCAGATAATCAACCATCGGTTGAGATCCATGTGCTACAAGGAGAACGTCCTATGGCAACAGATAATAAAACCATTGGTAGATTCCATTTAGATGGAATTCCACCAGCACAAAGAGGAACTCCACAAATTGAAGTGACTTTTGATATTGATGCGAATGGGATTATTAAAGTAAGTGCTACAGATAAAGCTACTAACAAAACTCAGGATATTAGAATTGAAGCTTCTTCTGGATTAACTGAAGAGGAGATCCAAAAAATGAAGCAAGATGCTGAAGCAAATGCTGAATCTGATAAAAAGACGAAAGAGAAAGTAGATAAGTTGAATGAGGCAGATGGAATGATCTTCCAAACTGAAAAGCAATTGAAGGAATTTGGTGATAAGATATCTGAGGATAAGAAAAAGCCAGTTGAAGATGCTTTAGAAGAATTGAAGAAAGCTTACGAAACTCAGGAAATCGCTACTATTACTCCAGCATTAGACAAATTGAATGAAGCATGGAAAACAGCTTCAGAAGAAATGTATAAAGCGCAAGCGGATGCTCAAGGTGCACCAGGTGCTAATGGAGCTCCAGGAGCAGATGCTGGTGGAGCAGATAATGCTAAACAAACGGATGATGTGGAAGATGTAGACTTCGAAGAAGTTAAATAAGCATTTATATACTAGATCTTCCCTACAAGCTCGATAATGAAAAGATCCCGATGAAAATCGGGATCTTTTTTTGTTTTTGCATTATTTATTAATAGGGGTTATACATATGCTCATCCCCTCCTAAATCCTCCCCGAAGGGGAAGGACTTAAAACAATTTGCACCCTTCCCATTGGGAAGGGCTGGGGAAGGGATGATTTTAGATATTACATTCATTCATCCCCTCCTATATCCTCCCCGAAGGGGAGGACTTTAAAATTGTTAATGTCTATAGTAGGTAAAGTGAGGATGATGAAAAAATAGGTGCACCCTTCCCCTTGGGAAGGGCTGGGGATGGGATGATTTTAAATATTACATTCATTCATCCCCTCCTAAATCCTCCCCGAAGAGTAGGACTTTAAAACAGGGCTGAATAAATGATCATGTTTATTGACGTGTCATCCCGACACAGGAGGGATCTTAAAGAAAATTGTCATTGATAATTTTGTCTATAGTAGGTGAAGTGAGGATGATGAAAAAATAGGTGCTCCCTTCCCCTTGGGAAGGGCTGGGGATGGGATGATTTTAAGTAAAATTATTCCTTAAGAATTATAGTAATAAAATATAATAAAGATATACCAAGGTGAAAATCACCAATAATGCGAAACAGATCAAGCTAAATATTTTATATGATTTCGTAGGTTGATCTTCTTTTTTTAGATGATCCCCAGTCACCAATTTAAAATTGAACCAAGCTAAAAATGGCGCCGATAAAAACGAGAGTCCTGTGGCAAAATCTATTAAAAATATAAAAGAGCCAGAGAGAAAGAATAGAATACACAAGGAAAGAACGGGAATCACAAAGATCCCTATTTTATAATCTCTCCATTTTTTCTTTTCATTCTGAAGCTTTTTAGCTTCCGGATTCAATAATTCAGAGATCACTCTAGGAAATGCATCGGTTACTGTAAGCGTGGTACTTAATAAAGTAACAAATGCAGCGATAGAAATTATTGGAGTACTCCAAGAACCTAATGTTTTTCCATAGAGTTCTACCAATTGCGAAGAAAATTCAACCGAATTTGGCGAAAAAGAAGTGCCGCTACCAAACATAACTAAAGCACCTAGAATAAGAAATAACAAACCGATAAACGAAGCAGATAAATACCCAATATTAAAATCGGTAAAGGATTCTTTTATACTTGGTCTATGCTTGGTTTGCTTCGCTTTTTCTTGGGTCCAGATAGAATGCCAGACCGAGGCATCTATGGGTATTGGCATCCAACCCATAAATGCAATTATAAAACCAATACTCGCAGTAGTCCATAAAGATGGAGAAGAAGTATGTAAAGCTTTTTCTGCTGTTCCTGCTCCAAAAGCCATAATTACAGCCGCAAGGGTTGCAATAGTAAGAAAGCTAACAATGATCTTCATACTTTTATCCAGACCGGGATATTTCCCAATGAGAAGAAGCGAGATGCAGAAAATTAGGATAACTAGACTCCAAATAAAGGGTGACCATCCAAAGTTAAAAAGTTTTTCGGCCAAACCGGCTGTTACAATGGTGACTGCTGCCTGAATAATAAACATAGTTCCCACAGTAAAAAATATAAAGGCCCCATAAGGAAACACTCCTAGTTTTTTATAACCGGTGATAAGGTGATTTCCAGTGGCAGCCGCATATCTTGGTCCAAATTCCAGAAAAGGATATTTCGTTGCACATGCTAACACCAATGCCCAAATAAGAATAAATCCGTAATCTGCTCCCGCGCGGGTAGCTTGTACCAAATGAGAAACTCCAATGGCGGCTCCGGCTAGCAAAAAGCCTGGGCCTATACTTTTTAATAAGGAGCTTTTAGAATTAGAATTCTTTTTTATCATTGAATAAAAATATCCACGTAAATCTAAACTAAAGTTTCTATAATAGATGGTTTCATTTCATGAACTCCATTAAAAGGGATTATAGTAAGGTTTTCTGGGAAAATTTCCTTTAACCGAAGTTTCTCATTATGCAATCGTTCTTTATCCATAAAGGGATCTTCATTTCCATAGAGCATGGAAATTTTACTCGTTTTAAGATGCTTAAAATCTTCTGGATTTAATTCCTTTGGAAGTCCGCCAGAGCAGAGGATTAGATGAGAGCATTCTATTTTTTTCTTAGAAACCCAGCGGGTTGCTACAGAAACTCCTTGAGAATAGCCGAGTATGATGAGGTTTGTTGTAGATTCCAAATCTTCCGCCTTATAAACTTCCTCTAAATAATTCATGGCATTTTCTACTTCCTGTTGGGTATTATCTTTCGTGAACCAAGAAGCCCCTACATGTGTGTACTTTCCATTTAGATAATATTTGGAAGCAGCCTGTGGAGCAATTAAATAATTTTCCTCAGGATATAATCCTTTAAAGTATTTCAGAAAATATTTAGAGAGATATCCAATTCCATGAAAGACCACCCAAACATTCTTCGTTTTTGAAGTGCGTTCATTTAAGGTCATGTAGGTATTTGTGAATTTATAAGAAACCTTTTTTTCGGTTGGATTCATCCTTTTTGGTTTTGTATTTTTACAAAGTAAACAATCTTATTTGGAATGGAGAAACAAGAAATTCTGGCAGCCTGTAATGTAATGTGCAAAAACACGTTAATGGAAACTTTAGACATTAAATTTACCGATATAGGTGACGATTTTGTAGTAGCTACCATGCCTGTAACATCCAAAGTGCATCAGCCAGATGGAGTTTTACATGGCGGAGCAACCGTGGCGCTTGCAGAAAGCGTGGGAAGCGTAGCATCTCATATCTTTATGGATTCTAAAGAATATTTTATTCGTGGAATAGAGATCTCAGCCAACCATTTAAAAAGCATAAAAGAAGGATTGGTCTATGCAAAGGCAATTGTAATCCATAAAGGTAGAACAACCCAACTGTGGGAAATTAAGATCACCGATGAAGCAGATAATCTCATTTCAATGGTAAAACTAACCACCATTTCACTGCTTAAAAATAGTTAATGAAGGCTTCAGATTTTTTTGAATTAATAGAACAAGACCTGAAAGAAGGAAAAGCGATGGTGAGCTATAGGCTTCCAGATAAGGATGCTGTTCAGCTTTTATCGCAAACTTCAAGGGGAGTTTTCAGAATAAAAGATTTTTCGGAAAGTGGATTTATCTTTGCGCCATTTGAAAATTCTGAAAATCCGCTTTTTATTCCCGAAAATGACTGTGCTAAAACGGTTTTGCCCTTTTTTGAAAAAGCAATTTTTCAATTAAGTACTACTGAAAATTCTTCAGAAAATTTTAATGCTGAGGAAAAATCTGCTCATATAAATTTAGTGGGTCTTGGGATTGAAACTATTCTAAAAACCGAACTTCAAAAGGTCGTTCTTTCCAGAAAGGAAATTCAAAAAGTAACTGCTTCTGCGGCTGAAATATTTAAGAATTTGCTATCACTTTACCCAAATGCCTTTGTTTATTTATGGAGTCATCCAGAAACTGGAGTTTGGATCGGGGCAACTCCGGAAACGTTATTGAGAACCGAGCGCACTAAGTTTAGTACGATGTCACTTGCGGGAACAAGGATGCGTCAAGATTTTTCAGAAAATAATTGGACTCAAAAAGAAATTATGGAACAGCAAATCGTTACCGATTCTATTGTTTCAAAATTAAATGACTTAGGATATTCGGAGGCGGTCTTAAATGTTTCTGAAACCTTTACAAGTGAGGCGGGGAGTTTACTTCACCTAAGAACAGATATTACGGGGAATTTTAAAATGGATACTACAGAAATAGGCAGCATTCTAAAATCATTACATCCAACTCCTGCAATTTGTGGGTTGCCAACAAAAGTAGCTCGTGAATTTATTCTTAATCACGAAAATTATGATCGAGAATTTTATACTGGATATTTGGGTCTAATAAATATGACTACCGAGATCAAGCGTAGCAATAGAACTAGAAACCAGGAAAATCAAGCGTATTCCAGTATTAGAAAAGATTCGGCCTTATTTGTAAATTTACGATGCTTAAAATATACAGAAGGAGAAGTTGCTATTTATGTGGGTGGTGGAATAACCAAAGATTCTGAGCCTTCCTTAGAATGGGAAGAAACCGTTAGTAAAACACGCACTATGAAGGCGGCTTTATAATATAGCCTTCTTGTAAGAATAGTTGCTAAAAATTGTAATTTTGAGTTTGATAGGATTTCTTAGAAGTCATTAGATATTCTATCGTCTTAAACTTCATTTAAAATGTTATCGTGAAATACTCCAAAATACCGGTTGCCCAGTCCATAGTTGCTTTATGTGTTGCAAAGAATATCAAACACGTTGTGATCTCTCCAGGCTCACGAAATGCTCCATTAACTATTGGTTTTACTAATCATCCGGAAATTGAAGCCTACAGTATTGTTGATGAACGATGTGCTGCTTTTTTTGCTTTAGGAATCGCACAGCAGATCAAGCTACCAGTAGCCGTTGTTTGTACTTCTGGCTCTGCCTTGCTTAACTATTATCCTGCAATTGCCGAAGCATATTACAGCAATATTCCATTGGTGGTGATCTCTGCAGATAGGCCTATAGAACGTATCGATATTGGAGATGGGCAAACAATCAGACAGAAAAATGTATTTGAAAATCATATTTTATATTCGGCTAATCTATATTCAGAATTAGTTCTGGATAATGAAGCTTCAGAAAAAAAGCTGATTCAAAAACAATTTGAAAGTCGTAGGCATAATGAAAGGGAGATCAATCTGGCCTTGAACAATGCTATAGAAAATAATGGTCCTGTACATATCAATGTTCCATTTTACGAGCCATTGTATGCTGTGGACGATCACAAGATCACAGATCCTGTCCAGATCTTTCCAGATCTTAGTATACGGGAATATTCTAAAATTGAGTTGCTGCCATATTTAAATCTTTGGAATAGGGCGAAGCGAAAAATGATTATTGCAGGAGTGATGCAACCAAATAGTGTGGAGCAAAAATATCTTGATCTACTAGCAAAAGATCCAACAGTGCTTATTTTAACAGAAACCACCTCTAATATTCATCATCCAGAATTCTTTACGAGGATAGATACATTAATAGGACCAATAGAAAAATGTGAAGATGCTAATGAGCAATTTGAGGCATTGCAACCAGAGATCCTATTGACTTTTGGTGGGATGATCGTTTCAAAAAAAATAAAATCATTCTTAAGGAATTATCAACCCCAACAACATTGGCATATAGATCCAAAAACGGCATATAATACCTTCTTCTGTTTGAATAAACATTTTGAAACTACGGTTAACGTGTTCTTTCAGAATTTCTTACCAGAAACAGTTTCGGTAAATAGTGAATATGCAAAGCATTGGAAAACTATAAACGAGCAACGTAAAAAGCGTCATGACCTTTATGTGGATAAGATCCCTTATTCAGATTTCAAGGCAATGCAAGCTATAGTTCCGGCAATTCCTAAGGATTACAACGTGCAGCTAGGGAATAGTTCTACCGTTCGCTATGCTCAATTATTCAACTGGGAGCCCACACAAGACGTTTTTTGTAATAGAGGTACGAGTGGAATAGATGGGAGCGTTTCTACGGCTGTGGGTGCTGCACTGGTCAATAAGCATCCAACCATACTTATTTGTGGGGATCTAAGTTTTATATATGATAGCAATGCGCTTTGGAATAATCACATTCCGGCAAGTTTTAGAATTATTGTGATAAATAATTCTGGAGGAGGAATCTTTAGAATACTTCCTGGGAATAAGAACACAGAGAATTTTGAAACCTATTTTGAAACTGTTCATGACCTAAATGCAAAACCACTTTGCGACATGTACAATTTGGATTATTCCTTTGTAAAAGATTCAGAAATATTGAATAAAGAATTAAATGTATTTTTTGAAGTTTCAGAGAGACCAAAATTATTAGAGATATTTACACCACGTACTTTAAATGATGAGGTTTTGCTTGAATACTTCAACTTTATGAAATTTTAATCCTCTTGCCTGATTTTAAAATTTTATGGCCTTTAAAATTTGATTTCCGAAGCCATTTAGAAAGCTTTAGGAATATCAGATTTCCCAGAAAATATTAAAGTATCTTTGCATTTTAAAATTCAGTTATGCTTGCACTAGGACAATACCATACATTAATAATAGATCGTGATACCGAACCGGGATTATTTTTAACCGGATCTGGAGACGATGAAGTATTATTACCAAATAAATACAAACCTGAAAGTTTTAATATTGGAGATGAAATAGACGTATTTGTTTATTTAGACCATTCTGAACGTCCTGTTGCAACTACACTTCGCCCTTACGTAAAATTGGATGAATTTGCTTATTTAAAATGCGTGGAAGTGTCGGATATAGGAGCGTTTTTAGACTGGGGATTAGAAAAACATCTTTTTGTGCCGTATCGTGAAATGGCATCTAAGATGCGTAAAGATAGTTGGTATCTAGTTTTTTGCTATTTAGATGAAGTTACTGAAAGATTGGTTGCTTCCAGCAAGACCAATGCTTTCATGGATAATTCAGAGATTACAGTAGAGCCTTATGAAGAGGTAGACATCATAGTAGTAAATCCTACAGATCTTGGCGTAAATGTGATTGTTAATGAGTTACATCAAGGACTTATCTATAAAGATGATATATTTCAGGATCTAAATCCTGGAGATCGTTTAAAAGCATGGATCAAAAAGACCAGGCCAGATGGTAAATTGGATGTTACACTGCAACGTCCTGGATATAGAAGTATCGAGCCAAATGCACAAAGTATCTTGAATGAGATCTCTCTAAAAGGGGGGCATTTGAAGCTTACAGATAAATCCGATCCTACCGAAATTCAGCGAGTATTACAAATGAGTAAAAAAAGTTTCAAAAAGGCAGTTGGAACACTTTACAAGCAAAGAATGATAGATATAAAAGATGATGGTATTTATTTAAAGAAGGACTAATATCTTCTATAAAAAGGAGAATATCTGCTGTAATAAATTGGAGTGGTGTTTTCTGAAGCATCTTTATAAACCGTATTCCTTACACTAGTCTTAGGTAAATAAGGATTAAAATTCTGATTGAAATATCTTGCGTCATTATCTCGGGGATTAACAGAAAAACTAACCGAATTCTTTTTCTCTGAAAGTTGTACAGGCGGAGCTAATTCTACATATTTGTTTGCTCGCTCATATTCCACTTCTCTCATAACTTCAGAAATATTTACCTCTATTGGAATTTCTTTCTCATCAAAATTAACAGTTCTAATTTTGAATTTTCCAACATAAGGATTTTCCGGAGCTAGGACAGATAAAGATGGAGTGATCTCTGTGCGCTTTATAATAAAGTTTTTTGGCGAACTAACCACAGGAATTTCCTGAGCCTTTCCATAAGTGGTAGCCATTAATAAAATAAGAAGCACTGTGAAAAATTTCATTTTGATCATTTAACTCAAAGATATCAAGAATTATGCAATAGATAATTATTGAGCTAATTTCTTTGAACTTTAGTAGAAATCTGCTAAAATCTTATTTTTTAAATTTTTTAAGAACAAAATAATTTTATTTTTGAGCTAGAAAAAAAACAAAACATATGAAAAACACATTTTACGCAGTAGTATTTTTATTAGTAGGATTCACTGGATTCTCACAAGAATCAGATTCAGCTTACAAAGCGAAGGCAGTTCAATTAATTGAAATTAACTCTGGAGCAACTTTCGATGTTATGCTTAAGCCTTTGGTAGGAATGGTTGCTGAAGAAAACCGTGATGCTTTTAAAGCAGAAGTTAAAGAAAGTATGAAGGACCTATTCGATAAACTTGCTGTGGTTTATATGGAAAGTTTTACTGAAGCAGAATTAGATGAAATTCTTGCATTTTATGCAACTCCTGTTGGACAAAAAATGACTGCAGAATTACCTGTAATTACTGAAAAATCTATGCAAATTGGTCAAACGTGGGGAATGCAATTACAACCACTTATGGCTAAATATTCGAAGTAATAAGCGCCTAATATTTTTTAAAAGCCTGAGATTTACTTCTCAGGCTTTTTTTTATGACCGATTTTACTCAATTTCCAATTTCCTAATTCCAAATTCGTCAAGATGTCGGGATTGTTTCAGAATGACTTTGTAATAAATTGTCATTCTGAAGGTAACCTAGTGGACTGAAGAATCTCTTTAAAACAAAATCTATTTAATTACAGATCCTTCCATATGTCAGGATAACAATTAATAGAAATCTACAACTTGTTACGAAAGCTTTCCGAACATAATTCCTAATTCTTCTGCACCGAATATTATGTACAGTTTTACAAAAACTCTATTTTTATAAAAAATTAGAAAAATGAGCAAGATACAATGGAAGCCTGCTAAAATATACGAGGATATAACTTATAAAAAAGCGAATGGTGTTGCCAGAATAGCTTTTAATAGACCAGATATACGCAATGCATTCAGGCCAAAAACAACAAGTGAATTATATGATGCTTTTTACGATGCCCAGGAAGATACTTCCATAGGAGTAGTATTGCTTTCTGCAGAAGGACCTTCCTCTAAGGATGGAGTGTATTCTTTTTGTAGTGGTGGAGATCAAAAAGCTAGAGGACATCAAGGATATGTTGGTGAAGATGGAATGCATAGACTTAATATATTAGAAGTTCAGCGTTTAATTAGATTTATGCCAAAAGTTGTGATTGCTGTAGTACCAGGTTGGGCCGTAGGCGGTGGGCATAGTTTACATGTAGTTTGCGATATGACCTTGGCTAGTAAAGAACATGCTATATTTAAGCAAACCGATGCAGATGTTTCCAGTTTTGACGGTGGTTATGGGTCAGCATATTTAGCTAAAATGGTAGGACAGAAGCGAGCCAGAGAGATCTTTTTCTTAGGAAGAAATTATTCTGCTCAAGAGGCTTTTGAAATGGGGATGGTAAACGCGGTAGTTCCACATGCAGATCTAGAGAACACAGCTTACGAGTGGGCACAGGAAATCTTAGCTAAATCTCCAACTTCTATTAAAATGTTGAAATTTGCGATGAACCTTACCGATGATGGAATGGTTGGCCAGCAAGTTTTTGCGGGAGAGGCTACTAGACTTGCTTATATGACAGATGAAGCAAAAGAGGGAAGAGATGCTTTCCTAGAAAAGCGTAAACCAAATTTTGAAAAGAAATGGTTGCCGTAAGCCTCATAAAGGGAATAATTAGCATGACTTCATGCTGTTTTGTTTCTATTTTTTGATATTCTATTTTTTTAATGTCACCCTGAGCGGAGTCGAAGGGTCTCACCTTTTGATTACTCTCTGGGTGATTAAAAGGTAAAATAATCCTGTATTAATTTCAGAATCTGTTTTACAATTTTATATTCAGTAGAAGCTGAAACAATCCCTATAACCATTGGAATTGTTTGAAATGAAGTTCATATGACATTAAAAATCCCCGTTCTAAAATTTAGAACGGGGATTTTTATATTTTAAATTCTATCGGTTTATCTCAATTTTGGATATTTACCAGGATTAGCTTCATTCATGATCTCATAAACCTTTTCATAGATATCTTCTGTAGAAGGCTTAGAGAAATAATCTCCATCGGTTCCATAAGCTGGTCTGTGTTCCTTTGCAGCAAATGTTTGTGGTTTGCTATCTAAATGAATATATGCATTCTGATTTTCAAGAATTTCCTGCATGATATAAGCAGAAGCCCCTCCAGGAACATCTTCATCTATTACTAACAACCTATTGGTCTTAGCAACGCTTTTTACAATGTCCTTATTTAGATCCAATGGTAAAAGCGATTGTACATCGATCACTTCAGCATTTATTCCTACTGCTTCTAGCTCATTAGCAGCTTCTTCTACCAATCTTAGGGTAGAACCATAAGAAACTAAAGTAATATCCTTTCCTTCTTTAATAGTTTCTACAACTCCAAGTGGGGTTCTAAATTCCCCTAGATTATTTGGTAATTTCTCTTTAAGACGGTAACCGTTCAAACACTCTACAACCAATGCGGGCTCATCTGCTTGCAGTAAGGTGTTGTAAAATCCTGCTGCTTTGGTCATATTTCTTGGTACCAAAATATGGATACCTCTTAGTAAATGTACTAAGGCTCCCATTGGAGAGCCACTGTGCCAGATACCTTCTAATCTATGTCCTCTGGTTCTAATAATAACCGGAGCTTTTTGTCTTCCTTTTGTTCTGTATTGCAAGGTTGCAAGATCATCACTCATTATCTGAAGTGCATATAAAATGTAATCTAAATATTGAATTTCAGCAATAGGACGTAAACCTCTCATAGCCATTCCTAAACCTTGACCTAGAATTGTGGCTTCACGAATTCCAACATCTGCAACTCTAAGTTCACCATACTTTTCCTGAAGTCCTTCCAATCCCTGATTAACATCTCCAATTCCTCCGCTGTCTTCCCCAAAGATCAAAGTTTCTGGTCTTGTTTCGAAGATCTTATCGAAGTTATCTCTTAAAATTATTCGTGCATCTACATCCGGAGCGTCATCATCGTAAGCTGCTGGTACTTCCTCAATAGAAATAGCATTGTTGGCAGAGACACTATATAAATTGCTGCTGTATTCTGGTTGAGATGCGGTTGTATAGGTCTCTATCCAATTTATAAGTTGAGATTTAGCATTGCTTTCCATCCCGATCATGAAGCGCAAACTCTTCCTTGCAGCCATCAAAAGATCCTTTTTAAGAGGGTCTTTAATTTCTGATAGATCCTTTTTTAAAGACAAGATCGCTTCTTTATCATTAGAATTTGAAGCTGCATTTTCCATAAGTGGTAAAAGCCCGGCAAGTTTTTCTTTCATAGGTTGGCTATAAGCAGTCCAAGCCGCCTTTTTACCATCTCTTACCTGTTTCTTTATATCTTGATCTATCTCACTTAATTCTTCTTCTGAAGCAAAGTTATTCTCCAAAATCCATTCCGTGAACTTAACATTACAATCGAAAGCTCTTTCCCAGCTTAATCTATCTGCATCTTTATAACGTTCATGAGATCCGGATGTTGAATGTCCTTGAGGTTGCGTTAATTCATTAACATGAATAAGTACAGGGGAGTGCGTATCTCTGGCTATTTTTGAAGCTTTTTGATATGCTTCTACAAGTGCTACATAGTTCCAACCATTCACTACGATTATTTCATAACCTTTATTGTCTTCATCTCTCTGAAATCCTTTAAGAATCTCAGAAATGTTTTCTTTTGTTGTTTGATGTCTGGCATGAACTGAAATTCCATATTCATCATCCCAAACACTCATAACCATTGGCACTTGTAAAACTCCAGCAGCATTAATGGTTTCCCAAAAATGACCTTCACTTGTACTGGCATTTCCAATAGTTCCCCAAGCAACTTCATTTCCATTATCAGAGAATTTTTCAGCACTTATTCCTTCAACATTTCTGTAGATCTTAGAAGCTTGCGCTAATCCTAGAAGTCTTGGCATTTGTCCTGCCGTTGGTGAGATATCTGCACTGGAATTCTTCTGATTCATCAAATTTTTCCAACTTCCATCTGCCTCTAAACTCTGAGTTGCAAAATGGCCTCCCATCTGTCTTCCAGCAGACATAGGTTCATTTTCTATATTGGTATCGGCATAAAGGCCAGCAAAGAATTGCTCTATGTTAAGTACGCCAATAGCCATCATAAAGGTTTGATCTCGATAATAACCAGAACGGAAATCACCGTTTTTGAAAGCTTTAGCCATAGCAAGCTGCGGAATCTCTTTCCCGTCTCCGAAAATTCCAAATTTGGCTTTTCCAGTTAACACTTCTCTTCTACCTAATAGACTACATTCTCTACTGGTAACTGCAATTTTATAGTCTTCTAAAACTTGAGTTTTAAAGTCTTCAAAGGATATAGATTCTTTAGATTGTGTTTCGCTTTGCATGAAATAAAGTTTGAATAGTTACAAATATAGCTAAATCTAGGGTTAATTACAATTCAATAAAATTGGCATAAATTATATAAAAATGCAGAAAATATTGAATTAGTTAAACTATCGACAATTATCGAGATATTATTAAAGTTTAATTGTGAATATAATAATCTGTATTCCAATTATTCCTTAAAATATAATTGAATTTTATATTTTACAATTATTTACTTAGTACCACTCTCGTGTAAATAATCTAATCAAGGTATTAAGATCTAGGGTTACAATAAATCTCACTTTTTCGTCGTAACCTTTTTGCCCGATCTCCCAACCTAAATTAGAATAAACCGGTAAGAAAATCTCGAAATAATCTGCTACAAAACTCAGTCTTATTCCTGAATCATACACAAATTTTGGACTAATACCTTCGTTTTTAACAACACCAAGATCTCCATAAGCATAGATCCATTTCCATATGTTTGTACTGGCATTGGTTGTAGCCATCCACTGATTTGCAAATGCTGGTTCTAATTTAGATTTAAAGCCACCTTCTGCTAATATAATCTGTTGGCTAAATAATCCGCTGTCCTGACTTCTTCCGTAGTAGTTATAATCGAACAAGTAATCTGTGGGTCTATCAAGGGCAAAACTGTAATAATCGGAGTCAGTTTCATCATTATAAAGAAATGTTCCAGCAAAGAAGCGAAGATTGATTTGCCTGTTATTTTTAAAAAGCTTTCTATATTCCAAGGTCATAGAAACCTTACTAAAGTTCTTTGCTAGCTGGTAATCCACTCCCGCACTTAAATAATCTATTAAATTGGTATCGCTAAATCCGTACCCTATATTAAGGATGTTATATTCTGGTTGTTCAACTGGATTTAAAGGATCTATATCCTGCTTTACGTTTATGTTTCTAATAGAAATGGATTGTCGTTGGTTGTCCCTTAAATAAGCATTTCTAAAATATAGTGCTACAAACGGAGTAAATTTTTCATAGAATAGGTCGTACCCAAAAGAGTAACGCGTGCCGCCAGCACCAAATTTTATTGCAAAGAGATTTTCATCATCTATATAAGAAGTGTAATTGGCAGAAGCAGACCCTACCACCGTCTTACTTGAAAAACCATATTTTGGGGAGATCTTCCAATCAAAATTCTTATTTAGAAAAGTTTTGTTGTAAAGCTTAGGACCAATTGAAATACCATCATACAAGTTATAATTGAACTCTGGCATAAAAAAATACTGGCTATATCTTGGATCTTCTACATCTTGAAATAACCGAAACTGTAATGGTTTGTTCAAGAAGGTGGTAACACGCCTATAATTATCTCTCTGGTTAATCTCCGGAACAGTGCCTTCATAATTTAAAGCTAATCTATCTATACTATCCCGGGGTATGGTGACTACTTTTGTATCTGTAACATTTTCCACCCAAGTCTTATAAACAACTTTTCCATTATTTAGACCATAAAGAGAAATAGGCATATCGGTATCCCTTTTATTTTTAATAGTAACCTTTAAAGAATCGGAGGTTCTTCTAAGCTTGCTAATAGTATAATCTATTTTCTTACTAGAGTTTATATAATCTTCGTAGAACCATGAAATATCCTTTGATGTGTTTTTCTGAAGTATATTTAAAAAATCTTCTTGACTGGATTGTTTTAGAACATGTTTACTATAAAATTCTGAAATAGATCTTTTTATATCCTCAGATCGTACATAATCTTTTAAATACTTTACTCCAGTACCTGCTTTGTATGCATTCGCTATATTCTGATTAAATTTAATCAACGAATCCTGGGCAGTGGAGAGTGGCTGATCTATATTCATTCTAGCCATGTGCAAGTATAAGAAAGGATATTGGTCGTTAAATTCTAGGTCTGCCGCATGGAACCATCGAACTCCAAAAACATCACTTAAGTTTCCTAAAAGCTTCATTTTAGGATAATATTGGTCTACGTAATCCATCATTAATGAGATCATGATTGCATCATAAACCCATTGCTCTTCTCTTGGATTTAGCAGAATTGTATTCTTGATATATTGATTGGTGATGGTTTTTAATTGCTTGATATCATACTGAAAGCCATCAGGGAATGGTCTTATAAAATGAGGTAATTGATTAAGACCATACACTGGATTGTTCAAATATTCATCTCTGGTAACCATTAAGGCAGGCTGAGGATATTTGCCTAGACGGGTCTCCAAGAATTTCATGATCCTATTCAAGATCGCTCCTTTAATATCAGGATTTAAGCCTTCATCTTCTAAATTTGTCACAATTTGAGTACTATTAGCCATAATAGATTCAAATCTATAAGATTTTGTAAGGTATAATTGTGAGGAAACAGAATTGTCCCCAGATAAATAACTGGTCTTATAAGTATCTTCGGTTACTAATCTATCCAGAGTTAAGGGCGATGCCACATACAAATAAGGTCTGGTAGATAATTTTAACTTAACACTTACTGGCGCAGCGTATTGGTTGCCTAAATTTTTATCACTGTAGATCTGCCATCCATTATTGTAAACGGCAGGAGTGAGGTACCAATAATTCAGTTTGAAATTCCCATTGTCATCATAACCAAAACGGGTAAATTTTTCAGAAGGAACTTTTACAGAATATAAGAGATTAATACTAACATAATCCCCCGGTAATAATGGTTCTTCGAGATCTATTTTGAGAAGGTCGGCCGCATTTTCCGGACGTTCCCAATTGTATGCTTTTAAATTATTGTTTGTAATAGAATAGATCTTAGTGTAGCCTCGTTCTTCTTCTTTTGCGAAATGAAACCTTCGTGAATAATCTTCAGCAAAACGTTTGGCGAGCGGAGTAGATTTGTCCTTGTAACTATTTGCCCAATCATTAAGATAGATCTCTGTTAACGTATCCTTACTAGTATTCTGGTACTCTATTTTATGCTGAATATTGAAGATCTTTATAGAATCATTCAATACCGCAGAAATATCCATTTTGGTTTGAGCTTGAAGGCTTACCATCCCAGAAAGACTAATAAAAATTATTAAAAGCAATTTAATTTTCACAGGGCTAAAAGCATTACTTATTAATTAATTCAGTAAGAAATTCAGAAAAATAATGGGCTGCCTAATATAAGATTAGCAGCACTATTTAAATTAAATATACTAGAAGTTAGGACTAAGATTATATTCATCGTAAAATTTATCTAAGATATCTATAACCTCGTCTTCGGTATCTACCACTTGAACAAGATCTATATCTCCATCACTAATATTTTGAAAAGTATCAAAAAGGGTGCTTCTAATCCAGTCTATTAATCCTCCCCAATACTCTCTTCCTACTAGAATAATTGGAAACTTGTCTATCTTATTTGTTTGGATAAGCGTAATAGCTTCAAAAAGTTCATCTAATGTTCCAAAACCTCCTGGCATAACGACAAAACCTTGAGAATATTTAACGAACATTACTTTTCTAACAAAGAAATAATCGAAATCCAAACTTTTATCCTGATCTATGTATGGGTTATCATGTTGCTCGAAAGGGAGGTCTATATTTAAACCTACAGAAGTTCCTCCAGCAAGATGCGCCCCTTTATTACCAGCTTCCATAATTCCAGGACCACCACCCGTGATCACACCATATCCATGATCTACTATTTTTTGAGCTATTTTTTCGGTTAACTTGTAATATTTTTGATCTGGTTTAGTACGAGCAGATCCAAATATGGAAACACAAGGACCAATTTGGCCAAGTTTTTCATATCCTTTTACAAATTCACCCATTATTTTAAAAATAGCCCAAGAATCGTTTGTTCTTATCTCATTCCAGGCTTTATTTCCTTGTTTAGCTCTCATTGTAGTATTATTCAAAATCTTACTAATTGTTTAATTCTTTCTTTAAGTAATGCGCCGTATAACTTTTTTTGTGTTTAGCCACTACTTCCGGTGTTCCGGTAACTATTACCTCACCGCCATTTTTCCCACCTTCATATCCAATATCAATAATATGATCGGCTAGTTTTATAACATCTAGATTGTGTTCTATTATAAGTACAGTATTCCCCTTATTGGCAAGCTTGTTTAGAACTTCCATTAACACGCGTACATCTTCAAAATGCAAACCTGTGGTAGGCTCGTCTAATATATAAAAAGTATTTCCGGTATCCCTCTTAGAAAGTTCGGTAGATAATTTTATTCTTTGTGCCTCTCCACCAGAAAGGGTCGTGCTTTGTTGGCCTAAAGTGATATATCCTAAACCAACATCCCATAAGGTCTTTAATTTTCTATAGATCTTCGGAATTAATTCGAAGAAATCTGTCGCTTCTTCAATGGTCATTTCTAACACATCTGAAATTGATTTTCCTTTATATCTAATTTCCAGAGTTTCCCTATTGAATCTTTTCCCTTGACAGGTTTCACATTCTACATAAACATCTGGCAAAAAGTTCATTTCAATTACTCGAAGTCCCCCTCCTTTACAAGTTTCACATCTTCCACCTTTTACATTAAAACTGAATCTACCGGGTTTGTATCCTCTAATTAAAGCTTCAGGGGTTTTAGCGAATAAATTTCTAACTTCAGAAAAGATCCCTGTATAGGTGGCGGGATTAGATCTGGGAGTTCTACCAATTGGTGATTGGTTAATATCTATAACCTTGTCAATTTCATCTAAACCTTTTATGCTTTTATAAGGCATAGGCACTTTTACCCCATTAAAGTAAAAAGCATTCATTATAGGATAAAGCGTTTCGTTTATTAGAGTAGATTTTCCGCTTCCAGAAACACCAGTTACCGCGATCATTTTTCCTAATGGGATCTTTACAGTTACATTTTTAAGATTGTTCCCAGTAGCTCCACTGAGGGTGATAAACTTACCGTTCCCTTTTCTACGTTGCTTAGGAACTTCGATTTCCATAGTTCCATTAAGATAGGAAGCCGTAATGGTATCATGTTTTTTGATCTCTTCCGGAGTTCCTTCACTAATAATTTCTCCACCATGTTTCCCTGCATGAGGGCCAATATCTATCACGTGATCTGCACGTTCTATCATATCCTTATCGTGCTCTACTACAATTATGGAGTTTCCAAGATCTCGGAGTGCTTCTAAAGAATTAATTAATTTTTCATTATCTCTTTGGTGTAATCCTATACTAGGTTCATCCAAAATATAAAGCACTCCTACCAATTGTGAACCAATTTGAGTAGCAAGTCTAATTCTTTGGGCTTCCCCGCCGGAAAGGGATTTAGAGCTTCTGTTTAGAGATAAATAAGTAAGCCCAACATCTACCAAGAATTGTAATCTAGTGCGTATTTCTTTTATTACTTCTGAAGCTATTTGTAATTGCTTATTAGATAAGGTACTTTCCAGATCTGCAAACCAGCTGGCTAGATCTGTAATATCTTTATTTGCAAGTTCTGCAATATTCTTATTGTTGATTTTGAAGTATAAAGATTCTTTTCTAAGTCTGGTACCTTCACAAACATGACAATCAATTTTGTCCATATATTCCTTAGCCCAGCGTTTTAAAGAAGTAGATTCATTATTGTTGTAGGTGTTCTCAATAAAAGTAGCAATACCTTCAAAATCTATTTTAAAATCTCTTGTAATTCCTAGAGTGTTAGATGATTTAGAGAATTTTTCCTGACCTCCAAATAAGATCATTTCCAAAGCGGCAGCAGGGATCTTTTCTATAGGATCACTTAATTTAAAATCAAATCTTTCGGCTATAAGTTCTAATTGAGAAAATACCCAGTTCTTCTTCTGAGGTCCATGTGGCGCCAAAGCTCCACTTTTAATAGAAAGGTTTTTCTTCGGAATTACTTTATCTACATTCACTTTATGCAGGGTTCCAATTCCATTACAATTTGGACAAGCGCCTTTTGGCGAATTAAAAGAGAAATTATTAGGTTCGGGATTAGGATAGGAGATGCCAGAAGTTGGGCACATTAAATTTCTACTGAAATATCTAACTTCATTAGATTCTTGCTCCAAGACCATGAGTACATCGTCTCCATGATACATGGCAGTTTTAATACTGTCTTCAAGTCTTTTTTCAGATTCGGCATTTTCATCTATCTGCAGTCTGTCCACTACGATCTCCACTTCGTGAATCTTATATCGGTCCAGCTTCATACCCTTTACAAGGTCTCTAACCTCTCCATCGGTTCTTACTTTTACAAAACCCTGTTTTGCGATCTGCTCGAATAATTCGCGATAATGTCCTTTTCTAGATCTTACAACGGGAGCCAAAATGCTTATGCGTTTCCCTAAAAAATTCTTGATAATAAGTTCTTTAATTTGCTCGTCGTTATAGCTCACCATTTTTTCTCCGGTGTTATAACTAAAGGCATCGCCGGTCCTGGCGTATAAAAGTCTTAGGAAATCGTAGATCTCGGTAATTGTACCTACTGTACTTCGAGGATTTTTTGTGGTTGTTTTTTGCTCTATTGCGATAACAGGGGATAATCCTTCAATTTTATCTACATCTGGACGTTCCATCCCACCTAGGAATTGTCTTGCGTAGGATGAAAATGTTTCAATATAACGACGTTGCCCTTCAGCATAAATAGTATCGAATGCTAAAGATGATTTTCCAGAACCAGAAAGCCCGGTGATCACCACTAATTTTTCACGAGGAATGCTAACATCAATATTCTTTAAATTATGTACCCTAGCCCCTAATACTTCAATGTTTTCTTCCGCTTTAGCCATATTTTTTATCAAGAGGGCAAAGGTACTTAAACTGTTGCTAACTAAAAAGTAAGCTAGAATATCCTAGGTGTTAATATAAAGGTAAAACTTGACGAAAATATAGACCAAATATTTTACAAGTTGAATTGAATTTAAGGCTAAGATTCAACCTTCATAGACAATATGATGAATAAGATTTCAATACGGTTGCTAGTTTTTATTCGATTTCTAGAATTTTATCTAGAAATATAGTTTTTCAACGAAGATATTAACTTATTGAATGTCAGAGTAATATTACTTAAATAAAATTTATTATATAGGTGATTTCCCTTATATTTAACTCTACTTTTTTCCCCACAAATAGAGTTGCCGATATTCTGGCTACTAAAAAAAAGCAATTACCCCGTTCCCCCTTCCTATGATTTTCGATCTGATCGATGTTATTAAGATTTGCCCAAATCTCAACGTTTGACCTACAAGTAGTTTTTAATTTTTTAATAATTATTGAGGGATGAAAGTGGATAAAAAACAATTGTTAATTATTAGTAACCAATTAGAATTAACTACCAATTTAAAAGAGAATTTAAGTGTGCATTGTGAGATCTCCCAAGTAAACTCCATGCATACAGGATATAAGCAAGCTTTAGACGTACTGCCTGAGATTATATTTATAGACCAAACATCAATTACAAGTAAGAATTTAAAGAATATCTCTAATTTTAAATCTACTCACTTTTTAAATAAATGTTGGTTAGTGATGTATGCAGATATCAAATGTAAAAAAAGCATACAGCAACAATTCAAAAATTCTGTAGACGAAATTATCTATTCTTCTATATCCATGCCCGAATTATTTAGTAGAATAATTCAGCAAACACATTCCAAATTTTCCATAGCAAATTATTGGAAAGATTCATTTTTGGGACTTTTTAACCTCTTAGAAAATCCTGTGGTCTTATTGCAACAAGATAGTATTGTTGCAATGAACGATTCTTTTAAGCAATCCTTTAAAATAGAAAAACACGAAGATCTTAAACTAACCGATTTTGTGAATTGCGAGAACAAGACGAAGGTGAAGGCAAGCTTAAGAAATTTTGCCAGGGGGAAGCATATGAAGGCAGTTACTAAAACAGTATTGCTTTTAAAAAATGATAAAACAAGAAATGCCAAGATCAGTTTTAGTAAACTCGATAAAATGATCCATGGACAATTTATAATGATGATACATTTATTTGATGAGGAAGTTCTAATTAAAGAGAAAATAGGTAGCCATTCCGAAAATGTGGAATCTTGTTTTAAAGAAAATTCTAATCTCATCGATTTTAGTTTTACTAAAAGAGAAAAAGAAATTATTCAATTATTATGTAAGGGCTATAAAACGAAAGAAATTTCTGACACATTGTTCATCTCTACAAAGACCATAGAAAAGCATAGAGCGAATATTGTAAAACGCACCAATTCTGATACGATTTTGGAAAGCATCATTTATGCTATAAACCATAATTTAATCGATGTAAGGTATTCTTAAACCCACGTAGTTAGTGCAAGATATAAGGGAATTCCCCTATATTTTCAAAACTAAAAATGCATATATCTTTACTTTAAACAAGATTGTCACCCCCATCTGCATCCTCTTGTTCGAATGTTACTCCAAAAGAAAAGCACCATTACTATTACAATTAAACTTAAAGTACCTCCTAAGGGTATTTGCGTGATAATTTTATTAACCATTCTAAATATACTATTAATCTAAACTATTAAATTATGAAAAATTTAAATTACTGTTGGGGCTTTGTACTTGTTTTCGCAATGCTCTTTACCTCCTGTTCTAAGGAAGAAAGTGGAGCTTCTGTATCCGATCAAGATACAGTGCAATTACAACTGGGCGCCTTGCTAAATGATTTTGCTACAAGACAAGCAAATAAAGCACATGAGACTGATCCTACTGAGTGTAGAGATGCAGATCCCGCCTATGTTAAATTAGGACTTACCAATGATGCTACCGGATTCTTTGTAGGTGGACCAGGGAATACTGATCCATTCCTTATTGAGGTAAATATCAAGAATAACAATGGAAGCTGGGAAACAGAATATTCTGATCTTTTAGGACTTCCAGCTGGAGATTATACGCTAGAATATTTTATCG
>TARA_R100001369_G_scaffold67906_5_pt1 | contig 39041 bp, 32 predicted proteins | sample TARA_R100001369 | Tara Oceans TARA_R100001369 (sample SAMEA2621528) | marine metagenome | biome: marine biome (ENVO:00000447); feature: surface water layer (ENVO:00002042); material: "saline water (ENVO:00002010), including plankton (ENVO:xxxxxxxx)" | depth 5 m
TTTTTCACCGCTTTTCAGGTCCCCAGAGCGCACTAGTTCATCGGTAACCCGGTCAATGGCCCGCTTGGCGCGACCAATCATCTCATCCACCTCACCACGGTTAATGGTTAGCGGCGGCGCAAAGCCGAGAATATCGCCTTGGGGCATGGCGCGAGCAATCAGGTTCTCTTCCATAGCGGCAGCTGCCACGCGGGGGCCGACTTTGAGTGCCGGGTCGAAGTGCAGGCGCTGCTTGGCATCCGGGGAGAACTCCAGTGCCGCCATCAGGCCTACACCGCGAACGTCGCCCAGCAGCGGATGACCTTCGAAATTGGCTTTTAGCTGCTGCTGGAAGTAAGCACCGGTTTCCGACGCGTTACCCACCAGGTTTTCACGCTCGATGATATCCAGGTTGGCAAGCCCTGCCGCACAGCCCAGAGCGTGGCCTGAATAAGTCCAGCCGTGACCGATGGGGCCGTATTCGCCGGTGCCTTGCTCAAGCACTTGCCAGACTTTTTCACCAACGATGACGCCGGAAAGCGGTTGGTAGGCGCTGGTCAGGCCTTTGGCGATGGTGACCAGATCTGGCTTCATGTTGTAGTGGTGACTGCCGAAGTCAGAACCGGTACGGCCAAAGCCACAGACCACTTCATCGGCAATCAGCAGCACGTCATACTTCGCCAGCACGCTTTGAATGGCATCCCAGTAGCCTTCCGGCGGCGGTACGATACCACCAGTACCTAGTACCGGCTCACCGATAAAGGCGGCCACGGTATCTGGGCCCTCTTCCAGAATCATCGCTTCCAGCTTGTCGGCGCAATACGCAGAGAACTCAAGCTCGGTCATGCCTTGCTGTTCGGCGGCACGCAGGTAGTAGTGCGGCGCTTCGGTATGGCGAATGGTATCGATGGGCAGATCGAAGTGGTCGTGGAACGCTTTCAGGCCGGTCAGCGAGCCCGAGGCAATGCCCGAACCATGGTAACCACGCATGCGTGAGATGACCTTTTTCTTCTGCGGGCGGCCCAGCACGTTGTTGTAGTAACGCACGATCTTGAGCTGGGTTTCGTTGGCGTCAGAACCAGACATGCCGTAGTAGACCTTGGACATATTCATCCCGGCGATTTTGAGAATACGCTCGGAAAGCTCGATCTGCGGCTCGTTGGAGTGACCTACGTAGGTATGGTAGTAAGAGAGTTCAAGTGCCTGCTTATAGATCGCCTCGGCGACTTCGGTGCGCCCGTATCCGATGTTGACGCAGTAAAGCCCGGCAAAGCCGTCGATAAATTCGCGGCCGTCCTTATCCACGATATTGATGCCGTTGCCGCCGGTAATCACGCGGCCCGGCGCATCGCCATGGGCGAAATCGCGCAAGTGGGTAGAGGCGTGGAAAGTGACTTTACGGTCGCGTTCGATCAAATCCTGATGCAAGCTCATAGTGTTCTCTCTGTACGGTAACCCACCCGCTGTTGGGGGAGGTGTTTTATCTTTGATGACTGACTAGACTTTGGGCACCTAGCGGTGCCTTCGCCCGGCCAAGCCGGGCTCCCACAGGGCCAACTCAAGTTCCCGGGCTTAACTACCCGATACTGAGCCCAGCGCGCCCAGGCAGTAATACTTTGTTTCCAGGTATTCATCGATACCCGTGGCACCGCCTTCACGGCCAAGGCCAGACTGCTTCACGCCACCAAAGGGAACCGGCGGGCCGGTCATCTTAACCGAGTTAACGCTGACCATGCCGTACTCCAGGGCGCGCATCAGCTTCCAGATGCGGCGAATATCGTGGGTATAGATATACGCCGCCAGGCCGTACTCGGTGTCGTTGGCCATTTCAATCACTTCGTCGTCGGTGCTGTAGGCGGTGATACCGGCCACAGGCGCGAAGTTCTCCTCCCGCCACACCTTCATCTGCGCCGTCACGCCGGTCAGCATCACCGGCATAAAGAAGTTTTCCCCCGGTGCCTGGCTTTGATCACCACCCACCATCTTGGCGCCTTTGGAAATGGCGTCATCGACAATCGCGGCCGCCTTTTCTACCGCCTGACGGTGAATCAGCGGGCCAAGGTCTATCTCACTGTGGAGGCCATTTCCCACGGTAAGCGCCGCCATACGCTCGCTGAAATGCTCTACGAATTCATCATGGATAGATTCGTGCACCAGGATGCGATTAGCAGCCAAGCAGTCCTGCCCAGCGGTTTGGAACTTGGCGTCAATGGCCGCAAAGGCCGCCTCTTTGGGATCCATATCGGGCCCAACAATAAACGGAGCATTGCCACCCAACTCCAGGGAGAGCCGCTTGACGGTATTAGCACTCTGCTCAATCAACAGACGGCCCACGCGGGTAGAACCGGTGAACGACAACGCCCGAATACGCGACTCACCGCAGAGAATTTTTGAGACTTCCGCGGGGTCACCCAGCACTACGTTGAAAATCCCTGCCGGAATCCCTGCCCGCTCGGCAAGCTCCGCCAGCGCCAGCGCAGAGAACGGCGTTTCGTTGGCAGGCTTCACAATCACCGGGCAACCCGCCGCCAGCGCCGCGGCCGCCTTGCGGGTAATCATTGCCAGCGGGAAGTTCCACGGCGTTATCATCGCGGCAATGCCGACCGGCTCTTTAATGGTACCGAGCGACGCATTCGGGATATGACTGGGAATAGTTTCGCCATAAGTACGCTTGCCCTCTTCCGCGAACCAGCGCACGAAGCTGGCACCGTACTCTACTTCGCCACGGGCGTCGGGCAGCGGCTTGCCCTGCTCCAGCGTCATGATGGTGGCGAGGTCTTCACGGTTGGTTTGAATCAGGTCGTACCAAGCCAGCAAACGCTCACAGCGCTCATCAGCACGCAGCGCCCGCCAGTGCACAAACGCCGCTTCTGCGGCATCCACGGCGGCAGTGACCTGCTCGGATTCCAGCAACGGGATATGACCAATGGCTTCATTGGTGGCGGGGTCATAGACAGCCTCTTCGCGGCCACCTTCCCCGTGAGTCCACTTACCGTTCACGTAGGCGTACTGCCGAAACAGACGCGGATCTTCCAGGCGCTTGGCGAGCGTGGTCGATAGTGTGGTCATGGGAACCTCTCCTCAAATGCAGTCTGGCTAACCGAGCGCTGCAGTCACTGTGTGGCATTGTCAGCAAGCGCTCATTAGCCTTGCCATCGAATGCCCCAAGGTTAACGGAGAGGAGCCACGAAGTGTTTTTGAAAACCGAGACTTATCACGCGACTTTTTTTGTCAGAGGGCGTTTGGCAGTGCTTTTTTTTGGTGGGCTTACGATAGGGGCCAAAACTGCATTAAAGAATGTCGTCGGTATCGATGCCTATAGGAACGCGCTTAACGGTTTTGGTCACGATATAGGTGAAATAGCGCTCGATACCGGCTTCAGAGACCAGCCATCTATCCATCAGGCGTTGATAGCTATCGATGGTGCGCGCTTCAAACTTCACTAGGTAATCCACCCCACCGCCCACCGCCACACACTCGGTTACTTCCGGGGTTTGCATCACTAGCGCTTCAAAACGAGTGAAGCTTTCGGCGTTGTGCTGCTTGAGCTCAATCTGCACCCAGACAGGATTGCGCGGCACTAACACGTCCGCGTTGATGCGCGCAGTATACCCTTCAATAATGCCGGCTTTCTCCAGGCGCTTTACCCGCTCCCAGCAGGGACTGACCGAGAGGTTGATCGCCTCGGCCAGCTTCGACTTGGTGATTCGCCCATCGCGGGAGAGGATATCGAGAATTTTTAGATCATAACGGTCAAGTTTCATCATGCCGAGGATTACGCCTCCAGGCGTTCAACAACATCGGCAATCACCGCCAGGGTATCCCCCATATTGATCAGTGAGGGTGCACGGCGAGCCATTAGAATGCCGTCGCGCTCTGCTTTATAGGCAACCGGATCGGTGCCGCTGCGGGTCATATCGTACACGTAGGCGATGGTTTGGCCTTTTTTCACCTCATCACCCAGGGCCACCAATAGCTCTAACACGCCAGAGTGCTGGCTCTGAACGTAGCAACTGGCGTCGGGCATATCGAGATACAGCTGCCCACCTGTAGGCATTTCCACTTTGCCTGCTATCAGGCCGTAGTGAATCAGGAAATTGCGCACGCCGCGCTCGGCAATGGCAATGCTTTGTGGAGTGGAAGTGCCGCCGCCGCCAAGCTCGGTGGCCACAAAGACTTTGCTCTGGCGCTCGCAGGCGGTATCGAAGAGTTTTTCCGCATCCAGCTCAAACATCACCATGGCATAGGGGGCGCCGAATGCTTTGGCACCTTCAAGAGCGGCCTGCTGCTGCTCTTTATTATCCAGCACGTGAGACGCGCCAAAGGGCAGAATATCCAGCGTGCGGCCGCCCGAGTGAAGGTCGAGTACCACGTCGCTCATCGGCACCAACACGCGGGTGAAGTAGTCGGCAATTTGCGGCGTGACACTGCCGTTGGGGTCGCCGGGAAAACTTCGATTAAGGTTGCCCTTGTCCATCGGCGAGGTACGCTTGCCTGCAATGACCGCTGGAGTATTCATGCACGGCACGATAATCACCCGCCCAGTCACGTCCTCTGCCTTCAGCGTTGAAGAGAGTTTCAGTAGCGAGGTGATGCCTTCATATTCATCGCCGTGGTTGCCGCCGGTCAGCAGTGCCGTGGGGCCTTCACCGTTCTTGACCACGGTCACGGGAATCATCACCGCGCCCCAGGCAGACTCATCGGTAGAAATCGGTAGCTTTAAAAAGCCGTGCTGAACGCCATCGGCATCAAAATCAACGGTGGCGGAAATGGGACTTGGTCGCATCGTCGTCATGAAAAATTCCTTTATGTTACGGGCAGCTATATCAGCACTACTTCACAAACAGCTGGCGCGGAAAATTGGCCAGGGTTTCGCAACCATCTTCGGTAATCAAGATGCTTTCGGTAATTTCCAAGCCCCAGTTTTCTTCCCAGAGCCCCGGCATAAAGTGGAACGTCATGCCTGGCTCCAGAATAGTGTCATCGGAGGGGCGTAGGCTCATGGTGCGCTCACCCCAGTCGGGCGGGTACGAAATACCGATGGGATAACCACAGCGGGCGCCGCCGCGGTCAAACCCGTATTTATCCATCGCCGCCCCCAGCGCCATGGCAATATCCGCCGTGCGGTTACCGGGTTTGGCCACTGCCAAGCCGTTTTCAATGCCTTCCAGCAGAGCGGATTCCGCACGAATAAAATCCATCGGCGGTGTGCCCAGAAACACGGTGCGCGACATCGGCGCATGATAGCGCTTAAACACCCCGGCAATCTCAAAGAAAGTGCCTTCACCTTTGCGAAACGGCGTGTCGTCCCAAGTCAGGTGCGGCGCGGCCGCATCTTTACCGGTGGGCAGCATGGGCACAATAGCGGGATAGTCGCCACCAAATACCTTGCCATTCTCATCCACAAAACCTTCTATGCCAACGCGGTAAATCTCTGACACCAGCTTGCTCTTGGGCAAGCCTGGCTCAATCACCTCAAGAATACGCGTATGCATGCCTTCCACGATCTTGGCGGCAATGCGCATATAGGCAATTTCTTGCGGCGACTTGATTGCCCGGCACCAGTTCACCAGCGAATTGGCATCCATAAAGCGCGCGTGAGGCAGCTCTTTTAGCAGGCTCAAATATGCCTTGGCAGAGAAGTAGTAGTTATCCATTTCCATGCCCACCACACCCAGATGCCAGCCGCGATCCGGCATGATCGACTGGGCCAAGTACTCCATGGGATGCATGTCCGGATTCTGCACGTAGTAATCCGGATAGTAGGTAATGTTTTCGGGATCGATCCAGCAGGTACGCAAGGCACCGTTGGCATCCATGCGCCGACCGAACCATACCGGCTCGCCTTCAAGGCCCACCAGCACACACTGATGCACATAAAACGACCAACCGTCGTAGCCGGTTAGCCAAGCCATATTGGAAGGGTCACTGACGATCAGTACGTCAATGCCACGACTGGCCATTTCAGCACGCACTTTCCACAGGCGGGTAGCGTACTCTTCGCGCGTGAAAGGCAGGGAAACCTGAGTCATCGGGCAACTCGCCATTAAAGATCACCAAGAACCAGCGCACTGCCTACTATCGGCACGCAACGCTGGGCCACAGGATCGACCTGGCCACCACCGATCAGGCGTCGGGGTTGCATCTGCCGCACTTGCAGCAGGCCCGCCAATGTCGTCTTAAGCCGATACTAGCACCGACCCTTGGTTAGCGGTCAAAGGCTTTATGACAAAAAGTGCATACTGCATCATTATTTGCACTAAGCGAGCTTGCAACGGCTCCTATCGCTCACCATGATAACCTGCATTGGAAACACGTTTAGCGAGAGGAAACGAAATGAAAATTGTCGTGCATATTGATGAGGCGGCGCAGTGGCAAGCAGCGCTCGAGGAAGCGTTACCCCAAGCCACCGTACTCACCAGCGAGGCGCCAGCGGATGAGCGTAAAGATGCTGACTATCTCGCCGTCTGGAAAGCCCCTGCCCATTTGCTGCAAGAGCAAACCCAGCTCAAAGGCATCATCAATTTAGGCGCAGGGGTGGATTATCTGCTGAAAACCCCAGGCCTGCCCAGCGACGTGCCAATTGTAAAATTGCGCGATGCGGGCATGGGTGAGCTGATGGCCGATTACGCACTCTATGGCGTACTGCACTTTTACCGCAGCATGGATCGTTACTCAGAGCAGCAAAAAAGCGCCACTTGGGAGCCGCAAGAGGTGGTGGAAAAATCCCAGTGGCCAGTGGGTGTATTAGGCCTGGGCGCCATTGGCAGCTTTGTGGCCAGCGCCTTGCAGCAAGCAGGTTTCCCTGTACTGGGCTGGAGCCGCTCCCCCAAGCAGATCAGTGGCGTGCACTGCTTTCATGGCGATGATGGATTAAGCGAACTGCTCGGCCAAGTGCAGAGCCTGGTCACCATTCTGCCCGATACGAACGCCACTCAACATATTCTCAACGCCGAGCGGCTGGCCCAACTGCCCCAAGGGGCTAATGTGATTAACCCTGGCCGGGGTAGTTTGATTGATGAGCAGGCGCTATTGGAAGCACTGGGTAGCGGTCACCTGCGGGGTGCGCTATTGGACGTATTCCAGGAAGAGCCGCTGCCCGCTGACCACCCGCTCTGGCAGCATCCTAAGGTAATCGTCACCCCCCATATGGCGGCGCCTACTCCGCTGAATGATGCCATCGACCAAGTGATCGCTTACTTGCATGCCTTTGAATCGGGTGAAAAACTCTCAACCATCAACCCGGAGGCAGGTTACTGACGCTCCCCCCCCGCCCAGACTATACTAGCGCGCTGGGAACCAAGCAGTGGCTAAAGGCTCTTAGGAAGATACCCTTTATGGAGGAAAGGTCCTTGGTCAATGTTTTCGCACAACTGCCTGGCCACGCGCTCAGGTGTGTGGGGTTGGGTTTTGCTATTTCCTGCTCAAGTGGCATGGCATTAGCAACTGAGACATTCGAAGAGCCGCAGCCCTTTGAAGCCCCTAAGCCCTTTGAAGCACAGTACAGGCTGGAGGTTCGCGGTTGGCCTGGGGCTACCATTACCCACCGCCTCTCTAACGAAGGAAATCACTGGTTAAGCGATATGCGCTTTTCAATCACCGTGGCGCGCGGCCAGGAGTTCAGCCGTTTTTCGCTCAATGGCGATGACACCAACGCTCTGCTCTTTAGCAGCAGCTATTCGGTGCTGGGCGTGGGTGATAGCTATCAGCTGAACGAAGGTGAGATCCCCACTTTAGATCGCCAAGCGGCGCTATTTGATCTCTCCCGCCGGGCGGGACACGAAAACTGTACACAGAGTACGCCCTGCGCGATTGAGTTTGTCGATCAAAAAGGCCGCGATGAGCACTTTCAATATTATGTTACCGACCCAGGCAGCATTGAGGTTCCCGCAGGAGAGTTTGAAGCACTGAACGTATCGCTCATTGATATCGAGAAGCCCGACCGCCTGCTAACCATTAGCTTTCACCCTGACTGGCCCGGGCTGATTCTTTCGGCGGTGTATCGAAAAGAGGGTCGCCGCGAAACGCAGCTGACATTAACTAACTTCAACCCAAACGGTGGCGCGACGCCCTAAATGTTTTCCGGTTTATTGATTGTTCTACTACCGCTTTTTCTTGGCTATCTGGTTCGCGTCCGTTCCATACAGTTACAGAACCTGATTAACCGAGCGGTTAATGGCTCGGTTTACCTGATTCTGCTATTCATGGGCATAAGCCTTGCCGGGCTTGAAAACCTGACTAGCCAGCTTTCGCGCTTGGGTGGCAACGCCTTGCTGTTATTTAGCATTACCACGCTGTTTAACTTAGCAGCGCTATGGTGGCTATCGCGCCGTTTAACGCTCAAGGCCGGTAGCTCACCAGTGGTGAAAAATGCTCCTACCAGTAAGCTGGCGGCCATGCGGGGGTCGCTGTTACTGGTCGCTGTGGTGGCTGGGGGCGTTATCGCTGGCCTGCTGCTGGGGCCATACTTGGGTGAAAGGCTTTTCAACAGCGCAGATTTACTGGCCGAATGGGTACTCTACCTGCTGCTGGCACTGATTGGCTGCCAACTGCGTAACTCCGGCATGCCACTCAGGCAGATCTTACTTAACCGCATGGGGCTGGCGATTGCGGTGACGTTGGCAATAAGTTCGCTGCTGGCAGGCTTAGCTGCCGCCCCGCTGCTCTCATTAAGCTGGAACGAAGGCTTGGCGATGGCGTCAGGCTTTGGCTGGTACTCTCTTTCGGCCATCTTGATCGGCGACCAGCTAGGCCCACTGATGGGCGGTGTGGCGTTCTTCAACGACCTGACCCGGGAACTGCTGGCGTTTATATTGATTCCGCTGGTGATCCACCGCCATACCGCCCTGGCGATTGGTTATGGTGGCGCCACCTCCATGGATTTCACCCTGCCCGTCATTCAGCAACACGGCGGTGTGGCCTGCGTGCCCATTGCCGTGGTCAGCGGATTTATCCTTTCACTGCTCTCACCGCCGCTAATTCTGTTCTTTCTTTCGCTATCGGGCTAGCCCGGATTCCTCACTGCACCTCAATGAGCTGCATAAATAGGTCGTAATGCCGCCAACGGCCTTCAGGTACCACTTTGGATAGCGGCTGTTGGTGTGTTTTCTGGTGTAACATACTGAAATAATAACACTTTCAGCCGCTTTCTATTATCCCCTGTGAGAAATTCGGACTAGGGCCTGTTGACGTTTCACTCGCGGCCGCGATGAAACGTCAACAGGCCCTAATTGTTCAGGCTATAAAGCAGGCGTGCGCGCTCTAAATGTTTGCGCATCTCCTCTACGGCAGCCTCCTTATCTCCCTGCTCGAGGCAGTCAATAATTTTGGCGTGCTCCAGCAGGGTAATATCTTCATTCCCTTCCCAGTGCAGCAAACTGGCGTGAAAACGCGCTAACCAACCCAGCATGGCTTGGCTAGTTGCCATAAAAATCGGATTGCGGGTTATCCCGGCAATGGCAGTATGAAAGGCCATATCGACCTCTATAAAGGCTTGGGCATCGCCATTTAAGTGTCCGCGCTGCTTCTCTAACAGCTCTCTCAAGTGAGCAATGTCTGCCGCAGAAGCCTGACCTGTCGCCTTCTCTACCATTCCCAGCTCAAAGAAGGTGCGCGCTTCTTTAAGTTGTTCAAGCGACTGTGGCGAGCTAGCGAGCATATGACGAGCGGTTAAATCGATCTGCGACATCAACCCTACCGCCGTCGGCTGCAGTACTTTAGGGCGCTGACCATGATTTATCTCGACAAGTCCAATACGTTCAAGCGTTTGCATCGCCTCACGGATTGCCGGTCTTCCCACGCCATAGCTATCCATCAGCTCGCGCTCAGAAGGCAGCGTATCACCCGGCTTGTATTGGCCCGCCTCAATCATTTTATACAGTCGATCAAACACCTCATCTGAAAGCTTGCGCCGAGTAATTTTAGGGGCTGGTTGCACGGCGATTTCTCCTCACAAGCCAAACAGCGGCTTGGTTATCCAATGAGCTTTAGCAGTCTAGCCTAGCTTTGAAGCGTTATAAATTGAGCGAAATTTACTTAAGTGCGACCAAAGCAGCATTTGACATACTAATATAGATATTATGTCATCATACCAGTTGTCGAGCAATCAGCTCTTTCTCTTTAGCCCCTCGGCCAACACATGGCTAGCGCCATGCAACCCCTTCATTGGAGTCTGATATGACAAACATTGCCCTTATCGGCGCAGGCGGAAAAATGGGTTATCGCCTGTCGAGCAACCTGCAACAGTCAGATTATAACGTCAGCCACGTTGAATTGAGTGATGCAGGCCGCCAGCGCCTATCAGAAGGCCTCGGGCTCAACTGTGTAGATGCCAAACAGGCGGTTCCCGAGGCTCATGTAGTGATACTAGCGGTTCCCGACACACTAGTGGGCCGCGTTGCCGATGAGCTATCGCCACTAATGGCCAGCGGCACCATGGTGATCACACTGGATGCCGCCGCCCCTTTTGCCGGCCACCTGCCCAGCCGTGACGACTTGGTCTACTTCGTGACGCACCCTTGCCACCCTCCGATCTTTAATGATGAAACGAATCTGGATGCCAAGCGTGACTACTTTGGCGGCGCCAAAGCTAAGCAACACATCGTCAATGCATTGATGCAGGGCCCTGAAGAGCTTTATGCATTAGGCGAAGCGATCGCGAAAACCATTTATGCCCCTGTGGTTCGCTCGCACCGAGTGTCGGTTGAGCAGATGGCACTGCTGGAGCCCGGCCTTTCTGAAACGGTGTGCGCCACGCTGCTGGTGGTGATGCGCGAAGCGATGGATGAAGTCGTCGCCCGCGGCGTTGATCAAGAGTGCGCGCGCGACTTTTTGCTCGGCCATTTGAATATTCTGGCGGCGGTCATTTTTGATGAGCACCCCGGCGTATTCTCCGATGCCTGCAATAAAGCGATTGAGAATGGCAAACCCCAGTTGATGCGCGATGACTGGAAACGCGTATTTGAGCCAGAGGAAATTGCCGAAAGCATTCGGCGTATTACCTAAGACGAAGGTGCCATAAAAACCTCAGCTCTAACGCTAATTACAACAAACTGGAGTAGAACATGACCTCTTACAAGCTCAACAAAATCTCAGTCAGCATTGCGGCTACCCTCGCCTCAGCTCTTGCACTAACCGCCAGCACCTCAGCGTTTGCCGTTCAAGAGATGAATCTAGCTTTCACACCGCCGCTCAACTCCCACTATGGTGAGGCAGGCCAAGCGTTTGCCGAAGAGATTGATCGGCTTAGCGACGGTGAATTTAAAATCAATCTGCGCCCTGCCAGTGCATTAGGCGGCGAACGCGACGTGCTTGAAGGTCTTCAGATCGGTTCAGTAGAGCTGACACTAACCTCCACCGGCCCTATTGGTAATTTCGTACCCTCAGTTTACGCCCTCGATTTCCCGTTCTTGTTCCGCGACTACGATCACGCCCATAAAGTACTGGATGGCGAGATTGGCCAATCGTTACTGGAGGAATTCGAAGACGAAGGCTTAATTGGTTTAGCCTGGGCGGAAAACGGTTTTCGGCACCTCACCAATAGTGTGCGCCCGGTCAAAACGCCCGAAGATATGGAAGGCATGAAGATTCGCACCATGGAGAACCAGGTGCATCTGGAAACCTTCAAAGCCTTGGGCGCCGCACCAACGCCCATTTCTTGGACAGAAGTCATTACGGCCCTTCAGCAAGGCACCATCGACGGCCAAGAAAACCCGATACCCATTTTGACCGTGAATAATATGTGGGAGATCCAGGATTACCTGACACTGACTGGGCACGTTTACTCCCCCACTGCCCTAGTGATGTCCAAGATCTACTGGGATGACCTGAGTGAAGAGCAGCAGGGCTGGTTCCGAGAGGCCGCCCAGGTAGCCGCTCAAACCTCACGTGATGCCGTCCAGCGTATCGAAGAGGAAGGCGTTGATCTGCTGCGCAGTAACGGCATGGAAGTGGTGACTGAGATCGACTACGAGCAGTTCCGTGCCGCCGCCGAACCTGCCTACGAACGCTACGCCGACCAGTATGGCAGTGAACTACTAGAGCGTATCCGCGCAACCGAGTGAGCCATCCTCAGCTGCACGCCTCCCTTACGGGAGGCATCCCCCCCCGACGATGAGGTTTACGCTTATGTTGTCGCTACTGAATAGCTTGGCCCAGGGGCTCATCAAGCTCAGCCATAATCTCGCTGCAATACTCCTCGCCATTGCGGTGGTTTTAGTCTCCTTCCAAGTCTTCACCCGTTTTATTCTCGGCGACCCCGCTGCCTGGTCAGAAATCCTGGCGCGAGGATTAATTGTCTGGAGCGTGTTTTTAGTCAGTGCTGCGGCTTTCTGGTACGGGGCCATGATTTCCATTGACCTTTTCCTTGATCGCTTGCCGCCGCGTTTGCGCATTTATGGTCAGCGTTTGGTATGCGCCGCCGTATTAACACTACTCACAATTCTTGTCTGGCAAGGGTACCTGATCACCTTGCGCGTATCTGGACAGCAAATCGCCATGCTCGAAATCCCTATGTCCTGGTTTTATGCCGCTATACCCACTGGCTGTGCCGTCGCCATTGTCGCAGTGGTTGCGCGCCAGCTCTGTGCCGAATATCAGCATCATCACGGGCAGCACAAGACGAGTCCTCTCCGCACTGATGTAGGAGAAACACTATGAACCTGGCAATCAGCTCAGCGTTGATCGCGCTGTTTGCCTTGTCGATACCGATTGCGGTTGCTATCGCCTTAACCGCGGTGATTGGTCTTTATTTCTTCAGCAGCGTTCCACTTATGGTCGTCCCACAGCGCATGTTCGTGGGGTTGGATAGCTTTCCTCTCATGGCAGTGCCGTTCTTTATTCTAGCCGGCCATATAATGAGCAGCGGGGGCATTGCCACCCGCATGGTCGAGTTTGCCCGCTCACTGGTAGGCGGCATTCAGGGCGGCCTGGCCTGCACCTGCGTGGTTACCTGCATGATGTTTGCCGCCATCTCGGGCTCCAGTGTGGCAACTACCTTTGCCATTGGCGCCATTTTGATTCCTGCCATGGTAGCCCGTGGCTACCCGGCGCCGATGGCCGCCTCTATTCAGGCCTCTTCTGCGGAACTGGGCATTATTATCCCCCCGTCAGTGCCATTGATTCTCTACGGTGTCAGCACAGAAACGTCCATTACACAACTATTTCTCGCTGGCTTTGGCCCCGGTCTAATGATCGGGCTAGCCTTGATTGTAATGGTCGTTATTTGGTGCCGCTTAAAAGGCTATGGCACCCAGGATGGTGATTTACGCTCGCCGATTTGGCCCGCATTTCGCAGTGCCTTTCTCGCTCTACTAATGCCGGTCATTATCATTGGAGGGATTTACGGTGGCATCTTTACCCCCACTGAGGCCTCCACGGTGGCAGTGTTGTATGGGCTGTTTTTAGGTATGGTGGTTTATCGCACTATCAAACTAAATGATTTGCCGCGTATTTTCCGCGAAAGCGCCCTTTCGGCAGGGTCAATCATGCTGATTATTGCCGCGGCCTCTATTCTGAGTTTTGTGATTGGACGTTCAGGTTTGGCCAGTGATATTGGCGCCTGGGCACAAAACACTTTTGATAATCGCTACACCTTCCTACTAGCCATCAATATGTTGCTACTGGTGGTCGGAATGTTTATCGAAACCTCCGCCGCCATTTTAATTCTTGCCCCCATTTTGGCCCCCATTGCGATTGGGTTCGGCATTGACCCAGTGCATTTCGGCATCGTGATCGTCGTGAATTTAGCGTTGGGTATGTTTACCCCGCCTCTAGGAGTGAATCTTTTTGCCGCCGCGCAAGTAGCCAAGCTGCCCGTTGAACAGCTATTTCGATTTTTGTTGCCGCCGGTACTCACCATCATTACCTGCCTGATGCTGATTACCTATGTGCCGATGATCTCGCTGTTTCTGCGCGATCTCCTTTTTTGAACTGCCGGAGTCTAATTGATGAGCACACGTATTCACGCCCGCTACCTGATTGAGACGCCCTACCCAGTTGAACACGCGGCTCAAGTCATGGCCGGTGAGCAATCGTCCGGCACCTTTACTCGCTTAGCCAATGAAACCGATGCCTTGCGGGAAGCCCATGGGGCGGTCGTCGAAAACATTGAGACACTGGAGGCGGTTGAGGCACCTTCGCTGCCCATGCGCGCTGATTTGGCGCCGCAAGGCCACGCTTTGTTTCAGCGCGCACTAGTGGAGCTCTCCTGGCCGCTGGAAAACATGGGCCCTTCTCTACCGAATCTAGTGTCTACCGTTGCGGGCAACCTGTTTGAACTCAAGGAGTTTTCCGCACTGAAATTACTGGATATCGACTTACCCAGCGCCTTCGCAGACGCCTACCCTGGCCCACAATTTGGAATGTCGGGCACACGTCAGCTAACCGGCATTACCAGCGGCCCGCTGTTAGGCACCATTATTAAGCCCAGCGTAGGCTTATCCCCAGCTGAAACCGCTGACATGGTGACGCAACTCGTGGCGGGAGGTATCGATTTTATTAAAGACGACGAGCTGCAGGCTAACGGCCCCCATAACCCACTGCGAGCGCGCGTCGATGCCATCATGCCGATTATCAACGCCCATGCGGAGCGCACCGGCAAAAAGGTGATGTACGCCTTTAATATCAGTGGTGATATCGACGAAATGCGCGCGCAGCATGACTACGTGGTGGCTGCTGGCGGCACCTGCGTCATGGTCGCTGTTAACAGCATTGGCTTAGCAGGTGTCGCGCACTTACGCCGCCACTCCCAGGTAGCGCTGCATGGTCACCGTGCAGGCTGGGGCATGTTAAGCCGTTCACCTCACTTGGGAATGGCGTTTGACGCTTACCATAAACTGTGGCGGCTAGCGGGAGTGGATCATATTCACGTCAATGGCCTGCGCAATAAATTCAGCGAAGAGGACGCTAGCGTAATCAATAGCGCTCGCGCCTGCCAAACAGCGATGTTTGAGGCACCTGCAGCGGGTTATCAGATTATGCCGGTCTTCTCGTCGGGGCAAAGCGCCGCCCAAGTGGCTGATACCTATCAGGCACTTGGCAATAGCGATCTGATTTACTGCTGTGGCGGCGGCATCATGGCTCACCCTGGCGGTATTGCCGGTGGGGTAGCAAGCCTGCGCCAGGCGTGGCAAGCAGCCATGGCGAATATTCCGCTGGCAACCTATGCCCGTGAGCACCGAGAACTTGCCCAGGCCATGGAGACCTTTAGCGTATGAGCACGCCTCTTCTTCTCTCCTATTACGGCGATGACCTCACTGGTTCGACCGATGTGATGGAAGCGTTAAGCCTGAACGGGGTGGAAACAGTGCTTTTTCTGGCACCGCCCAGCGAAGAGCAATTAGCTCCATTTGCCGATTTTCCAGCGATTGGCCTAGCAGGTACCAGCCGCAGCGAGTCCCCAGACTGGATGGAAACACACCTAAACAACGCCCTGGCATGGTTGCAATCCCTTAACGCTTCTATGTGTCACTACAAGGTGTGTTCCACCTTCGATAGCGCGCCAGATATTGGCAATATCGGCAAAGCGCTGGAAATAGGCAAAGCCCTGTTTGCGCAAAGCTGCGTGCCGCTGGTGGTAGGTGCCCCTCAGCTAAAGCGCTATACCGTTTTTGGCCAACATTTTGCCGCCTTCGATGGCGAGGTTCACCGTATTGACCGCCACCCAGTAATGAGCCGCCATCCAGTAACGCCCATGGCAGAGGCCGATTTAAGGCTTCATTTGGCTAAACAAACCCAACTCTCTATCGGTTTAGCCGACGTACTGTGCATCGAATCAGCCAATACCGATTCCCAGGTTGACCAACTAAGTCGCTCGAATGACGTATTGCTCTACGACACACTGAACCGCAACCATCAGGCAAAAGTGGGCACACAGCTATGGCGAACGCGATTACCTGATGGCAGCTACGTGGTGGGTTCATCCGCCGTAGAGTATGCGTTAGTAGATACTTGGCGAAAGCAGGCGCTCATTCCCGAAAACCCACCGCTGTTCTCCTCTCCTGGGGCGGTTGAAAAAATTGCCGTGGTGTCGGGCAGTTGCTCTGAAGTAACTGCCCGGCAAATTCGACATGCGGAAACCAACGAATTTCGCGTCGTTGCCATTGATGTCGTCAAACTTATCGACGATCGGACGCATGCCGACACCATGAACAAGGCATTGAAAGAGGCTATCGAAGCACTCAATCATGGCAAAAGCGTCATAGTGTACTCTGCCCTGGGGCCAAACAGCGATGCGGATGCTGTGCATCAGGGCGGGGAAAAGGCACGCCATCTTATTGGTCGCTCGCTAGGTCAATTATTACGTCAGATGGTAGAAGCCCATGGGCTTAAGCGCGTAGTGATCGCTGGGGGCGACACTTCCAGCCATGCGCTTAGCCAACTTGGCGTACACGCCCTCACCACGCGCCTGCCGCTGCCGGAAACGCCGGGCTCGCCGCTCTGCACCGCCCATAGCAACCAGCCAGCCTTTGATGGCTTGGAAGTCGCCTTAAAAGGCGGACAGATCGGCAGTGAAAGCTATTTTGTGACTATTCGTGATGGCAAAGCCTAGGCGTCTTAACCCCACTAGTGTTGTAGCGACCTGAATTCGGTAGGATTGGCGTCATCGCACGTTTCGCTGCCCAGGATGCCCTCTCCCCATGCTCAACGGAATTTGGTTAAGCTTCTTTATCGCTGCCTTCGCGGCCTCACTCTGGCAGTGGTTGGTAGGCGGCGATAGCGAGGTATTTGCTCGCTTGGTGCAGTCACTGTTCGATATGGCGGAAGTGAGCGTTGATATTATCCTGGTGCTGCTGGGCACCATGACGCTGTGGCTGGGGTTTCTCTCGATTGCCGAAAAAGCCGGCTTGATTCGCCTGCTTGGGCGGGTGCTCGACCCGCTGTTCTGCCGCTTAATGCCAGAGGTTCCCCGTGGCCACCCGGCCATGGGGCTGATCAGTATGAACTTCGCGGCGAATATCCTGGGGCTGGATAACGCCGCCACACCGATTGGCATCAAGGCGATGCACTCGCTGCAGAGCCTTAACCCCAGCAGTGAGACCGCCAGCAACGCGCAAATTCTGTTTTTGGTGCTCAATACTTCTTCTCTCACGCTATTGCCGGTAACGATTTTTATGTATCGCGCCCAACAAGGCGCTGCCGACCCCACGCTGGTCTTTTTACCTATTCTGCTGGCAACAACCGCCTCCAGCCTGGCGGGGCTTTTGGCGGTGGCGGTGATGCAGCGCTTAAAACTGTGGCAGCCCGTGGTACTAGCCTATTTAGCGATTGCTGCGCTTGCATTGGGGCTACTGATCACCATGTTGGCAGGTATGTCCACCCAGGCGCTGGCGGCGGCCTCTACGCTAGTGGGCAACCTGACGCTATTTAGCATTGTGATGATGTTTTTAGTGGTAGGGGCGCTACGCGGGGTGAGGGTGTATGACGCCTTTATCGAAGGCGCAAAAGAGGGGCTGAGCTTTACCATCACGCTGCTGCCCTACTTGATCGCCATGCTGGTAGCAGTCGGCGTGCTGCGCGCAAGCGGCGTCTTGGACGCAGGGTTAGGCGGCATCCGTTGGATAGTAGAAGGCTTCGGCTGGGACACCCGCTTTGTCGATGCCCTCCCCACCGCTTTCGTGAAGCCACTTTCTGGCAGCGGCGCCCGCGCCATGATGATCGAAACCATGGATACCTTCGGCGTAGACAGCTTCGCCGGGCTACTCGCGGCCACCATGCAAGGCAGCACTGAAACCACCTTCTATGTGCTGGCCGTCTACTTTGGCGCCGTGGGTATCACTCGGATTCGCCACGGCTTAGGCTGTGCGCTGATCGCCGATGTGGCGGGAGTCACTACTGCGATTGCGGTGTGCTACTGGTTTTTTGGATAGCTGACGTTAGCGGGCTTTCGTTCACTAGGCTCAGCGTCTACCTTTCAGGGGAGCCGCATTAAGCTCTACAGGCAAGTAGATCAGGTGCCATCGTTAAGCAGTAGAAAGGCGTTTAAACATTCGTTGCTCCCGGGTGTTTACCGTTCAAGGACGATAGGTGAAATATGGCAGGCGCAAGCAGTATGTTGATAGCGCTGGCGGCCTTCTGCTGGGGGATATCCGGGGGAATCGCAGGCATTTTGCTAGACGACGGCTGGGATGCAGCCGTCGTATCATTTTATCGGGGGGTTATAGGACTTCTCTTCGCACTTGGGTGGCTGCTGCTTCAACGCCGTCATAGCGGCTTGAACAGCAGGCAGCTTTGGTTCTGGTCGGTGATTGCAGGCCTAGGCGTAGCTGGCAACTTTACGTTCTATTTTCTTAGTATTGAGTATGGCAACGTTGCGGTCGCTGCTACCTTGATGTACTGCGCCCCTGTCTTTGTCTATCTCGTCTCATTTGCTCTCAAACTTGAGCGCCCCACCACTGCCAAGTGGCTGGCCATTGCGCTGGTTATGGTGGGTATTGTGCTGTTAACCAAGTTGTATGCCATCAGCGCCAGTGGTCTCTCGTTAATTGGCGTGGGCACCGGGTTGCTTGCCGGGTTCTCCTACGCCGTGTTCATTTTTGGTTTCAAATATGCCGCGCCCCATGGCAGTCCCCAGGCAATTCTTTCGGTTGCCCTCACCGTGCTGGCCATCGCATTGCTGTTGCCAACGGACATTAACCAGGCTGTCTGCGTCGTCAGCGCACCGGAGCTGCCGCTGTTTGTAGCGCTGGGCATTCTCGGCGCTGGGCTATCTTTTCTGCTATACGTGGTAGGTATCAAGCATGCGGCACCTGCGCTAGCCTCCATGATTGCCATGGTCGAGCCGATCACCGCTACCCTGTTTGGCGTAGCGGTGTTAAACGAAAGTCTGGGCGTTATTCAAATGGCAGGTATGGGAATCATCTTGCTAACCGTCACCGCACTGAGCGTTTCTTCCCGCTGATTGGCTTAACGGCTACACTCACCGCGCATGGGCGCACTCAATGCCTTGCGCAGCGTTGCCCCCAACAGCCCTTGTCCAATTAGCACGGTTAGCTTCGCGATAGCGGCTTCCAGGGTGATATCGCTTCCGGCAATCACGCCCGCTTGATTGAGTGCGGCACCGGTGGCGTAGGCCCCCTGCACTACCTCGCCTTGGGCACACTGGGTAACGTTAAGCAGCGCTACGCCTCTCTCGCTGGCCGCCTTCAAGGCGTCAAGCAGCTCGCCTTCAAAGCTAAGCGGGTTGCCAACCCCGTAGCTATAAAGCACTAGCCCTTTTAGCGTTTTATCCGCCAGCAACGCCTTTGCGCGGCGCAGCGACATTCCTGGATGCAGCGGCAGCACCGCCACCGCCTCGTCGTCCACCTCAATAGGTGCAAAATTCGGTTTACCGCTCAGCAGCGCCGAGGGTTGGGGAAAACTAATGCCAATACCAAGCTCGGCAAGCCAAGGGAAGTTGGGTGAATCGAAGGCATCTAAGCCTTGAGTGCGCATCTTGCGGGCTCGGTTACCGCGCAACAGCCGGTCGTGAAATGCCAGGCTTACTTCACAAGGTGTTGCTGGGTGAGCAGCAAGCTGCAGCGCGCTGACCACACTGTTCAACGCATCGCTTCTTGGCTCACCCAGTGGAATTTGGGAGCCGGTGAAGATCACCGGCTTATTCAACGCACCGAGCACAAACGAGAGCGCTGCGGCGCTGTACGCCATGGTATCGGTGCCGTGGAGTACCACAAAGGCATCGTAAGCCTGCCAGTGCGTCTCCAATACTGCCACCAAACGATTCCATGTCTCGGGCATTAACTCGGCGCTATCAATCAGCGGCTGCATTTCCAGCACATCAAACGCTGGCAGCCGGTAAGGATCGGCTAGGGCCAAATGCGCCGCCAGGCGTTCGGCCAGCCCCGCGCAGGGTATATAACCTTGTGGGGATGGCTGCATACCAATCGTCCCGCCGGTATAGAGCATCAGTACGCGGGGCATAGGCACTCCTTTCCTATCGATCCATTTTAGATGACAACTTACTTCGCAGGCGCGCCTTCAAGGCGCTGTTTTAACGCTTCAGCCTCCTTGGGCTCTAGCTCCCAGGCTTTCGGATCCAGATCGAGATCGGGATGCTGGTTGGTATCAAAAATCGGCTGTTTGATCCCCTGTCGGCGTTGCACATCGAAGTCTTTCAAAATGCGTAGGCCGCACTTGAACAGCATGATCAACGCAATCAGGTTGACCACCGCCAGCAGGCCCATGGTGACATCAGCAAAGCCGAACACGGTGCCCAAATCAGTCGTCGCACCCCAGCAAACCAACAACACGATGGCGACGCGGAAGGCGTTAAACAGGTTCTGGTTGTCGCGGCTAAAAAAGTTGAGGCTGTTCTCACCCAAGTAGTAGTTGTAGAGAATGGTGCTAAACGCAAACAGCAACAGTGCCAAGCTGACAAAAGTGCGACCCCATTCGCCCACATGGTCGGCCAGCGCTGCCTGGGTTAGGGCGATGCCTTCAACACCAGCGCCTACGGTCGGGTCATAAGCACCACTGAGCAGAATCACAAACGCCGTGGCGGAACAGATAATCACGGTATCGATAAATACCGAAAACGCCTGCACGATGCCCTGGTTGGCAGGGTGCGGCACATAGGCCACCGCCGCGACGTTAGGCGCACTACCCAAGCCCGCTTCATTAGAGAACAAGCCACGCTTCAGGCCCATCATAATTGCCGCGCCAATACCGCCGCCAATCAGCGGTTCAAGGCCGAAAGCGCTCTTGACAATCAGCGCTATCACGCCAGGGATTTCGGTAATATTCATGGCGATGACCAGCAGCGCAATGGCGATATAGCTCACCGCCATAAAGGGCACCAAAACCTCGGAAATACGTGCGATACGCTTAATGCCGCCGAAGATAATCAGCCCTACCAGCATCGCAAGACCAATACCGCTATACAGCACTGGCACGCCAAAGGCGTCACCGAAAGAGGTTGCCACGGCATAGGATTGCAGTGCGGTAAAGGCAAAGCCGAAGGTCAACAGCAGCAGCACCGAGTAGAACGCAGCCAGCCAGCGCCACTGTTTACCCAGCCCTTTCACAATGTAGTACGCCGGGCCGCCGCGATAGGTGCCGTCACCTTCGGCTTCTTTATAGGTCTGTGCCAGGGTGCATTCCAAAAAGCTGGTGGCCATGCCCATCAAGCCCACCAACCACATCCAAAAAATCGCCCCTGGGCCCCCCAGCGTAATCGCAACCGCTACGCCGGCGATGTTACCGCCACCGACGCGCCCGGCAACTGAAAGTACCAGCGCCTGAAACGAGCTTAAATGGCCGTGTTTATTGCGCTTAAAGGCTTGGCCGGAACCGAGGATGCGAAACATCTCACCGAAATAGCGAAACTGCACAAAGCGGGACGCAACGGTAAAACCGATGCCAACGCCCACCAGCAGCACTAATAGAACCTTCCCCCACAGGAGGTCATTGAGCATATCGAGCATGTGATTCTCTCCGCGTTTTTGTATTAACGTTATGTTTGAATTCGCGTCGTTTGTTATCGCACATGTGGAATTCGCGCCACGGAGAACGTTTTACCAAGTGTGGGGCAGGATTAAATTTGGCGCAGCGGTGCAGTTGTGTGCACTCGCTGCATCAGTGGGTGCACCATAATGCATCAGGCAAGCCGTCAGACCTTCTCGGCAATGCGGTGGGCTAACTTATGGATAAAGGGGCCGCTGATAAACGCAATGATCCCAGCTGCTGGCCAAGCAAGAAACCAAGCGTGCATCCAGATGCCAACAAAATCAGCATGCATCCCGATATTCACGTAGGTCACCCAGGCAGACATAATTAGCGATAGCGTAAACGACATGAGAATAGCGAAGATAATTCTATGTTTCATGGGAGTACCTAAGGATGATGTATAAGTGCAGGCAGATTAACAAACGTCTATAACGGTAATATATGCCAAATTATGAGAATCAATTTTACAGAATTGCAAAATGCGCAAACCCTCTTTAGATGACCTGAATATCTTTATCGTGGCCGCTAATCAACGCAGCCTCACGGCTGCGGCGGCATCGTTGAAGATGACTATTGCCACTGTGTCGAGGCGTATAAGCGCATTAGAAGCCACGCTAGGCGTTGAGTTGCTCTATCGCTCAACCAAGGGGTTGACGTTGACGCCTCACGGCGAATCCTACTACCGCGAATGTGAGGAATTGGTGCTCGCACTAGATCAGCGCATTTTGGATCTGGATCAAACGCTGCATAGCCTAAGCGGTCCGTTGAAAATTATGGCGCCGGTCAATTTGGGCAGCGGGCCGCTAGATGCATTTTGGCGTCACTTTATCCACCGCTATCCTGAGATTGCACTCACTATCGAGTTAGATAACAACGTGGTCGATATTCGCGATCACCAAGCGGATATTGCTCTACGCTCTGGACCACAAAAAGATTCGACACTGATACAAAAGTATCTGGGCTATATAGAACCGATTTTGGTGGCTTCACCGACGATGAAGCACTCTCTTCCCAGCACGGTGGAGGAACTCCAGGCTTGCCCCAGCATGGCAGCAAAGATGTTTAGCGAGTGGCAGCTGTTCCACCAAGAGGGAAGCCAGTATGCTTGTCACAAGAATCATTTTCATATCAGTAACGACATGAGTATTGTGCTCAATCTCACTCTATCGGGCGCTGGTATCGCATTGATGCCCGCCAGTATGGTGGCGAGCCGCTTACAAACGGGCGAGTTAATACGGGTGCTCCCCGAGTGGCAGGGGCGCCACAGAGAGATCTTCTTGGTATGGCCCTACCGGCGAAGCCTTTCAGCGCGGGCCAAGCTGTTTCGCAGCGAGCTAATCGAATTCCTCAGCCACCAATCCTGGTTCCACTCTGCTGATTAGACCAGCCGGCTGCACCGAACGTTCTCTACTGGCGCCGTAACGCCAGCAGTTAACGATCATCACTTTTGGATAATGCTTAGATGCCCGCTTTTGCCGCCCGAGCAGCATGGAGCTTTTTATAGCTTTCAATCAAGCGCTGGTGGCGCTCTAGGCCTTCTAACTGCATGTTAGTGGGCGTTAGGCCGTGGAAACGTACCTCGCCACTCACTGAACCAACCACCGCCGCCATGGTGGCTTCGCCGAACATGCGCTGGAAGTTCTGCAGATAATCTTCAAGCTTCAGTTCATCATCCAGCACAATTTCCAGTACCGCGTTCACCGCTTGGTAGAACAGGCCACGCTCGACGGTGTTGTCGTTGTACTGCAGGAACATCTGCACGCAGTCCAATGCCTCTTCGTGGCGCTGCAGTGCCAGATAGACTAAAAGCTTCAGCTCCAGAATCGTCAGTTGCCCCCACTCGGTATTCTCATCAAATTCGATACCGATTAGCGTGATGATATCGGCGTGATCATCCATCTGGCTCTCTTCCAGCCGCTCGACCAGGTCGGTGAGCTGATCGTCGTCGAGGCGGTGCAGGTTGAGAATATCTTCGCGGTAATCCAACGCCTTATTGGTGTTATCCCAGATCAGATCTTCGATGGGATACACCTCCGAGTAACCCGGTACCAGAATTCGGCACACCGGCGCGCCCAAGTCTTCGTGTACCGCCATATACACTTCGGCACCCAGCTCTTCAAAGATACCAAACAGTGTCTCGGCTTCTTCCTCGTTGCTGCCGGAGAAGTCCCACTCGCTGAATTCAAAATCGGGCTTGGCACTAAAGAAGCGCCAGGAAACTACGCCTACCGAGTCGATAAAGTGCTCAACAAAGTTGTTGGGCTCGGAAACCGTCTGTGAATTAAAAGTGGGCAGTGGCAGATCGTTCAGGCCTTCGAAACTTCTGCCTTGTAGCAGCTCGGTCAAGCTGCGTTCCAGCGCCACTTCAAAGCTTGGGTGGGCACCAAAGGAGGCGAACACGCCGCCGGTGCGCGGGTTCATCAAGGTGACGCACATCACCGGGAACTGCCCGCCCATGGAGGCATCTTTAACTAACACTGGGAACCCCTGAGCTTCCAGAGCGTTAATACCCTCTACTATGCTTGGGTACTTTGCTAACACTTCCTGCGGCACATCCGGCAGGGTTAACTCCTGTTCGAGGATTTCGCGCTTTACCGCTCGCTCGAAAATTTCCGACAGGCACTGCACCTGGGCTTCCACCAGGGTATTCCCCGCGCTCATGCCGTTGCTGAGGAACAGGTTTTCGATCAGGTTGGAGGGAAAGTAGACCGTCTCGCCATCGCTTTGACGCACAAACGGCAGTGAGACGATGCCCCGATCTTCGCGGCCGGAGTTGGTATCAATCAGGTTTGAGCCACACAGCTCGCCTTCCGGGTTGTAGATGTCCAGGCAGTGCTCATCGAGAATCCCTTCGGGCAGCTCGTCATTCGGCCCTGGCTTGAACCACTTCTCATTGGGGTAGTGAACAAAGGCGCTGTTCGCCATCTCTTCGCCGAAGAACTGGTCGTTATAGAAGAAGTTGCAGCTCAGGCGCTCGATAAATTCGCCCAATGCCGAGCACAGTGCGCTCTCTTTGGTCGCGCCTTTGCCGTTGGTAAAGCACATGGGGGCAGCCGCATCGCGGATATGCAGCGACCAAACATGAGGCACGATATTACGCCAGGAGGCGATCTCGATCTTCATGCCGAGATTAGCAAGGATCGCGCTCATATTGGCGATGGTCTGCTCTAACGGTAGGTCTTTGCCCTCGATATAGGTGCTGCCGCCTTCCGGGGCGCCCATCAATAGCGCCTGGGCGTCTTCGTCGATGTTTTCTACCGTCTCGATCTGGAAATCAGGGCCGGTTTGCACCACCTTCTTAACCGTGCAGCGGTCGATGGAGCGTAGAATGCCCTGGCGATCTTTTTCAGAAATATCTTCAGGCAGTTCGACCTGGATTTTGAAAATCTGCTTATAGCGATCTTCTGGGTCGACAATATTGTTCTGGGAAAGACGAATATTCTCGGTAGGAATATTCCGTGCGTTGCAGTACACCTTGACGAAGTAGGCAGCGCACATGGCCGATGAAGCCAGGAAGTAGTCAAACGGCCCAGGCGCCGAGCCGTCGCCCTTATAGCGAATCGGCTGGTCAGAGATGACCGTAAAATCGTCGAACTTGGCCTCCAGGCGGAGGTTGTCGAGATAGTTAACTTTGATTTCCATGAGCGGGCGTCCGGGGTAATGAGTGTGCCTGGGCCGTTAAATACTTAAGCCGGTAGGCGAATGGCAGCCATTATCCAGTTTTTCACCCGCTTCGTCTTGGGCCATTGTCCAAATCATCCACCACTCGTCGTGCGAAAACGGCAGTGCTTGCTACAGCAGCATCTTGGCGATCTCTCCAGGAGAGGAAGGAATTACTGTGCTTGCAGCATACGCTCTGCCTCGGTTTCGCTGACCCCGAGCATTAGTAAAATCTGGCGTTGTGTGGCTATCAACACCTGCTTGCGCTCCACTTCTCCCGGCAGACTTTTGGCAATGGCGACGGCCCCTACCAGGGAAGCCAATATAACCCGGGATTTATCAGCAATCGCGTTGCGGTCATTGGCAAAAGGGAGTTGTTTCAACTTGCTCAGTGCTATTAAACGGGTTTCAAGCATCTTTTTCATACTCATATAAGACGCTTCAAACAGGGTGCGGATTTCTGCTTTTTCACTGCCTATTTCGTTGAACAGTACCGCTTCAGGCCCCGGCCTATGCTTAGCCTCCAACTCTTGGAGATTGCAGTAGTTGGCGACTAATTCGGTTAAATGCTGTAACGAAAGCGGGCCTTTTACCAGTCTAGCCGCCCGGCTGTTATCAATGGTCAGGCGAACAGACTCATTGTAAAGGGCCTCTTTTGAAGCGAAATGGGCGTAAAAGGCGCCGTGGGTCATCTTCGCTAACTTCATTATCTGGCCAATCGATACCTTTTGAAACCCATTGCGGCTAAATAGCTCCGTCGCCGAAGCCAAAATGCGCTCTTTGGTTTTCGATTTATGGCTCTTGGGATAAGGCATATCTACCTCGTCAGCTAAATATTATCTTGATCATATACTGCCCATTGCTAGGGTGACCATATCAATAAATTAGGAGCCTCTATGCACTCACCTATCGTGATTACCGGCATGGGTATGGTCAGCCCGCTAGGCAACAGCGTCAATAAAAGTTGGCAGCGACTGGTTGACGGCCAGTCTGGCATCAGCACCATTGACCGCTTTGACACCAGCAATATCCCGATCAAAATTGCCGGGGTGGTGCCGAGCATTAACCACGACCCCACCGGCGGTATTGATCTGAATGAGATAGCCGACCCCAAAGAGCAGCGCAAAATGGATCTGTTCAGCCTTTATGCGTTAGCAGCAGCCCATGAGGCACTGTCACAGGCCAACTGGTTCCCCGTTGGGCAGGCTCAAAAACGCAGAACGGCCACCATTATTGGCTCTGGCATTGGCGGCTTCCCTACCATTACACAAGCTCAAAAAACCCTTGCTGAGCGCGGCTATCGCAAACTCTCCCCCTTTACTGTGCCCGCCTTTCTGGCCAATTTGGCGGCTGGCAATCTCTCCATTCGCTATGGCTTTCAAGGCCCTCTGGGATGCCCGGTTACAGCTTGCGCGGCAGGCCTACAGGCCATTGGTGACGGTATGCGCATCATACGCAACGGAGAAGCCGATATTGCCGTTGTAGGCGGCGCCGAGGCTTGTATTGACCCTCTTTCACTCACCAGCTTCAACGCTCTAAAGGCCGTTTCCACAGAAGCAGACAACCCTGAACGCGCGTCCAGGCCCTTTGATAAAGCCCGTAACGGTTTTGTGATGGGAGAAGGCGCTGGCGTTATGGTGATCGAAACGCTTGAGCATGCCCTCGCGCGGGGTGCAACGCCGTTAGCGGTGATCAGCGGCTACGGTACCAGCGCGGATGCCTACCACCTGACGGCAGGCCCAAAAGATGGGGCTGGCGCAGCAGCAGCTATTCAAGCAGCGCTAGGGATGGCGAACCTATCTACTGATGCTATTGACCATATCAATGCCCACGCCACCTCGACACCCGTTGGCGACCGGGCTGAAATTGCCTCCTTGCGTAACGTATTTGGTGAGCGCTTGCCCGCCATCCCTATTTCGGCAACGAAGGCCGCCACAGGTCATCTATTAGGCGCAGCGGGGGGCATTGAGAGTATTTTTTCTGTATTCGCCGCCAATACGCAGCAGCTTCCGCCCACCATCAATCTTGAGCACTGCGATGATGATATGCAGGATCTAACCTTCGTCACGGCGACTCATCATAAGCACATCACCAAGCATGTATTGTGCAACGGGTTCGGTTTTGGTGGCGTTAATGCGGCGCTTATCGTCAGCAGTATTGAACGTTAAAGAGGCAGTAGATAAACCTTTCTGCCATCAATCTACCTTACCTAGAAACGGCAGCGCTTCCTCAAGCAGTATTTCGGGGATTTCCTCGGCGATGTAGTGGCCGCAAGGCAGCGCTTTGCCTTCTACATCGGTGGCGACTTTCTGCCACTCGCTTGAAGCATCGAAGCAGGCTTCAACGGCGCCTTCCGCGCCCCACATCACTTTGATAGGGCAGGTGAGTTTTACGCCGGCGTCGATATCTGCCTGATCGTGCGCTAAATCAATCGTGGCACTGGCACGGTAATCGCCGCAAATACCGGTGGCGGTACCGGGGAGCGACAAGCAGCGCTCATATTCGGCCAGGGCTTCCGAGGAGAAAGGCGCCATACCGGCACTGCGGGCGCCCATTACGCTTTTCAGATATTGGGCGGGATCGCTCTGGATCAGCATTTCCGGCAGCGGCTGGGGACGAATCAAGAAGAACCAGTGCCAGTAACTGCGTGCAAAGGCCTCGTTGGTGCCGCGATACATCGCCAGCGTCGGGGCGATATCCAGCAACACCATGCGCTCTACTTGCGCAGCGTGGTCAACACCTAAACGGTGGGCGACCCGCGCGCCGCGATCATGGGCCAGCACTTTAAAACGCTCGAAACCCAGCGCGCTCATCAGCTCAGCCATATCCTGTGCCATAGCGCGCTTGGAGTAATTTAGATGCTCAGGATCATCGTCGGGTTTACTGCTGTCACCGTATCCGCGCAAATCCGCGGCGATAACGGTGAAGTGCTGGGCAAGCTCCTCCGCGACTTTGTGCCAAATCACGTGGGTCTGAGGGTGGCCATGAAGCAGGAGCAGTGCCGGGCCTCTGCCACCCATTCGAAAAGCGATCTCGACGCCATTAACGTGGCGTGTCTGTTTTTCAAACCCATGAAACATGGTGTTCTCCTGGTCTGCTGGCAATGTAACTAACACAACGTAATCGCGCCCCCCTTTTATAAACGCCTATATCAGTGATTCGCAATACAAGTTGATGTTAAACCCTGACCTCAGTCGCTAGCGGCTGTAACCTTTTAACTGCTGGATAAGAAAGTCTTTTAACGCTATCACGGCAGGCGTCAATGAGAGACGATGCGGGCACACAAGGTAGAGCGGCGTTGGCTCGCTGGGAAAGTCTTCCAGCATTGTCACTAGGCGACCATTTCGAAGATCTTCTTCAACGTCTAGCCGTGACTTGTAAGCAATGCCCTCGCCAGCCAATGCCCAGCGCCGCACACACTCGGCATCGTCGCTCACCCGATTGCCTTTTACGTTGATGTTGTCACTGCCGAACTTCCACTGGTTATGGACACGCTCGCCAAGTACGAAACAGAGGCAGTTGTGCTTATGTAAATCGTCAGGGTAAGCAGGACGGCCATGACGCGTAATATAGTCTGGAGAGGCACATACCACGCGATAGTTATCGCTTTTAAGCGGCAATGCGACGAGGCTGGAGTCTTCCGGAACGCCGTATCGCAGGGCGATTTCTACGGGTTGGCGGAACAGGTCACTCACGCGGTCACTTACTCGCAGGCGTAAATGCAACTGTGGGTGCTGGGCCATAAAGGTGTCCAACCAGCCCAGCAGCACATTGCGACCCAGGTCGGAAGGCATGGCAAGACTGAGCTCTCCAGCGATCTCTTGGCGCTCGCGGTGAAGTTCTTTCTCGCCTTGGTTGAGAGCATTGAGCGCCGCTTTAGCGTGCACAAGGTAGTGCGCGCCTGCGGTGGTTAATCGCAAACTGCGGGTAGAGCGCACCAATAGCCGCGTGCCTAGCGCGTCTTCCAAACGTTTGATGGCCACACTGGCCACCGCTGGCGTAATCGCTAACTCCCGCGCAGCGGCAGAAAGGCTACCGTGCTCGGCGGCATAGGTCAGCACTTTTAAATCATCGACACGCATTAAAACCCCTGGCGCCTGCTATCTTCAAAATTTATTAGAAACTGTTAGCAAGATTACCCCTCTTTTTAGCAAAACAACATCCAGGCATGATGGCGCAACCTAAACTCACGAGACTCCCCATTATGAAAGCGATTGCCTTTACCCAAAGCCTGCCTATTGATCATCCTGATGCACTTCAAGAGATTGAGTTACCGATCCCAACACCAGAAGTTCACGATATTCGTGTTGCGGTTAGCGCCATTTCCGTAAACCCCGTTGATGCCAAAGTACGCAACAGCGCCTTGCCGGAAATCGGCGAGCCGCGAGTGCTGGGGTACGATTCTGTGGGCATTGTGGATGCCGTTGGCAGCGCCGTTACGCGTTTTCAGCCAGGTGACCGGGTGTGGTATGCGGGCAATATTGCCCGCCAGGGCTCTAACGCCGAGTATCAGTTGGTCGATGAGCGCATCGCCAGCCTAGCGCCAAAAAGCCTCTCTGACACTGAGGCCGCTGCATTGCCGCTCACCGCCATTACCGCTTGGGAACTGCTATTTGACCGGCTAGAGCTGGGCATGCGCGATACCCAAGGCAAAAGCCTGTTGGTGATTGGCGCAGCAGGGGGTGTGGGCTCAATCCTGGTACAACTTGCCAAACAGCTCACCGATATTACCGTCATTGGTACGGCGTCTCGGCCCGAAAGCCAATCCTGGGTGAAGTCGCTAGGCGCGGACGCAGTGATTGACCACCACCAACCACTTGATCAGGCGCTTAAAGCGGCGGGCTTTGACGGGGTGGATATGGTGATCAGCCTTAACCAGAGCGATCATCACTTCGATGCTATTATTGAAGCCCTTAAGCCCCAGGGTAAACTGGCGCTAATCGATGACCCCGAGCTGATCGATGTGCGGAAGCTCAAAATGAAAAGCCTGTCACTGCATTGGGAGCTGATGTTTACCCGCCCGTTATTCACCACCGAAGATCTCGCCAAACAGCATGACCTGCTTGGAGAGGTAGCGGCCATGATCGATGACGGCCGACTAAAGACCACATTAGGCGAGGTATTAGGCCCTATCAATGCCGAAAATCTAAAACGCGCTCACGCCCTTATTGAGAGCAACCGCACGATCGGCAAACTGGTCTTGGAAGGTTTTTAAACAAGGTATCGCTTGATAGACGCGACGGCCCTGGCACAGGGCCGTTGCACTCTGAGGCGTGAACCATCACATTAGGCAGCCACGACACCAAGAGAATCGAGTCACCCCATGCATGACGATTTTGTGGCCAACCTGCGCCTGCTCTGCAGCTACTACCCGTCTATTGCAGAGGTTTGTCGGCGTTTAACGATCAACCGTGCTCAGTTTAACCGCTACCTGCGTGGGCGTTACCGTCCCAGCCACGCGGCACTTCAGCGAATTTGCCACTTTTTTGGCGTCACCACTGAGGATATCGCGCTTCCTCACCACGATTTTCGTGCCCTGGTGCAAACCGGCCAACTAATATCAGAAGCAACCCCAGCAGCATTGCCTTGGCCGAACGCACTGGTTCAGCGCGGCAGCGAAGGCATGGAGCGCTATATTGGCCGTTACTTTGAGCTTTATCAATCAATGTCGCGACCGGGGCAGTTAATGCGAACTTTGGTGTGCCTGGAAGCACGGGAAGGTGGCGTGGTCTATCAGCGCACCGAGCGGATGCAAACCATGCCCGGCGTCCGCTCATGTCACAATCGCTATGTGGGCACCGCGGTTAAACTTGCAGATCGGTTGTTCTTAATGGATCACGAAACCCTTAACGGCCATGAGATCACTCAGACAATTCTGTTTCCGAGTTTTCAGAGCCAGGTGACGCGTTTAACCGGCTTAAAAATGGGCGTGGCGGATAACAGCGAGCGTATGCCCTGCTGTGTGCGGGTGGTGTATCAGCGCCTGGATGAGCAAGTCAGCCTGCGCGAAGCGCTGGCACAGTGCGGTTTAATAACACTGGACGACCCTTCACTTGATGACGCACTAATAGCTGCAACCCTAAATGATGTGGCCGCTGATGAGCATCACTTTCGAGCTCGCCACTAGGGCGCGAGTGTTCAAGCAGACGTTAAGTGGCAGGCACCAGCACCTGCTGGAACAGAATCTTTTCAAAGTGTTCCATGGGTTCGACGGATTTCAACGTCTTGGCGCGCAGAATAGCGCCTTCCCAGCCGGTAAGAATAAAGCTGGCCAGCGCTTCTGGTACCGAATGGGTGGCAATATCACCCCGCGCCTGGGCATCTTGCAGGCAACGCACAAAACGCTGCTCCCAGCGCTGAAACACCAGATTTAGCGCATCGCGGAAGGTATCGCTCTGACCCGAAAGTTCTTGGCCAAGGTTGCCGATCAAACAGCCCGTGGCGTGGTCGCACTCGTGCATATGCTCACGGCCAGCCGCGAAGTAGCGTTTTAGACGCTCAAGCGGCGGCGTGTCATTATCTTCCAGCAGCACCACCAACGTTTCATCATAGCTGGCGGCAAAGCGCTCGATCACCGCCAGCCCGAAATCTTCTTTGCTAGAAAAGTAGTGATAGAAAGAGCCTTTAGGCACACCGCAGGTTTTTAAAACAGCATTAATGCCCGTTGCGTTGTAGCCTTGCTGACTAATCAGCTGGGCGCCGCTATCGATTAATTTGTCACGCGTTGCGGTATTTTTCATATGCTTAAAGTAGACCAGTCAGTCTAGTGCTTTCAAATGAGAGAAAGCCAAGTGAATGAAAACCAATTTGTAAGAGAACCCAATTGTAAGAAAACCTAGCTGTAAGAAAGCCTAGTTAAGTAGCAGTTGCATGTTATTTGCACATTGTTTGATTAATGGCTGCTTAACAATGCGCGATGCTAGCATCATACGCTTATTTTTCTGGAATTTTCGCTCCCAATGGATGACGCGCGGTAATGACTCTTTCTCGCTATTACGCTACGAATCAACATGGCCGCATTCGTTTGGGTGCTGTGGCTGCATTATTGATTCTTATTACCACATTGGCCCTTGCTTGGTGGATCATGACTCAACCACCTCGCATAGAGCGTACCCCACCGCCGGAGTCTCTGCCTAGTGTGGTAGACGTTGTCACGGTGAATGCTAGTTCCCAGGCACCCAACCTGTACGCTTTTGGGCGCGTTGAAGCAGAGCAGGAGACGATGCTGGCCAGCCGTGTAGCGGGCCAGTTGGAGCGTTTTGCTGATAACGTTGTGCCCGGTCAGGTGGTCGAGCAGCAAGCCCCGGTGGCCTATATTGATCAAGCCGACTTGGCCCTGAGCCTTGAAGATGCTGAGGCGCAACTAGCCAATGCTCAAGCGCAACTGGCGCTAGAGCAGGCGGAGCAGCAACGCGCCCGCAGCGAGTACGAATCTTTTGGTCGTCAGCTCTCAGCAGAGCGGCGGTCTCTGGTACTACGCGAACCGCAGCTGCGCCAAGCACAGGCCCAAGTCACCCAAGCACGAGTGGCCCGCGACCAAGCGGCGCTGAATGTAGAACGCGCCACTCTCACGGCTCCCTGGCGGGCCATGGTGCAAGAGCGCCTGCTCGGCGCTGGCAGCCTGCTCAGCCAGGGTACAGAAGTAGTCCACTTGGTGGGCGTTGAGCAGTTTTGGGTGCGCGCCTCGCTTCCCGGAGAGTGGACGGAGTGGCTGGAAGCGGGTAGTAGCGTTACGTTAACCAGCCGCGGCTGGCCCGAAGGCGCCACACGCGAAGGAATCCTGGTCTCGATGCTACCCAGCCTTGAAGAGAATGGCTTGCAGGCACAGCTGTTGATTGCGGTTAACGACCCGCTCGCCCTAGAGACCGACGGCCCTGCCCTGCGTTTGGGCGATGTCCTGCGCGCCTCTTTTCAACCGGCTATTCAGGAGCAGCTTATTTCACTACCTTCAGCGGCTCTCCGCCCGGGTGACGTCGCGTGGCGGGTAGATGAAGAGAATCGTTTACGCCGGACGCCGGTTACCCTGGCTTATCGCGGGGAAGATGATGCTTTGATTCGTGACGGCTTGGAAACCGGCCAGCAGGTCGTCACCGCGGGCTTGGCCCAGCCCAGAGAAGGCCAGCTAGTGCGCATTCGTCGCCCCAAAGACACCCCGGCTCAAGCAGGAGATGAACCGGGAGATGAATCATGAAGGTACCACGCGGCCCATTGGCTTGGATGGTGGATCACGGGGTTGCCCCCAACTTATTGATGGTGCTGTTTATCGTCGGCGGCCTAATGGCGTCGCTAGCGATTAAAAAGGAAGTGTTTCCTGAATTCGACATCGAAGTCGTGCAAGTCACTATCAGCTACCCTGGCGCCACGCCGGAGGATGTGGAACAGAGCCTGCTGCTACCGGTGGAAGCCGCGATTGCCGATGTAGAGGGCATCGACGAGCTGACCGCCACGGCCAGTGAAGGCAGCGCCAGCGTCAACGCAACGCTGATTGATGGTGTGGATGTGATGCGCGCCTATCAGGATATCCAGCAGGCGGTGAACGCCATCACTACCCTACCCAGCGCTGCCGATCCACCGCGCTTTACCCTCGCGGGGCGCTCCCGCAGCGTGTTGAGCCTACAGGTTTACGGCCAAGTCGGTCTGGAGGCACTGCACAACGCGGCCGAAGACGTGCGCGGTGAACTGCAAGCCACTTCCGGCATCTCCCGTGCGGAGCTATCCGGCAACCGCGAGCGAGAGATTCAAGTCCACTTGGACGAAGAGTCCATCGAGCGCTATGGCCTCGATCACCAGGAACTTGCCAGCCGCATTGCCGAAGAAGCCCTTGATCTCGCTAGTGGCCAGCTCACAACGGAAGAAGGTGAATGGCTGATTCGCTATCAGGGGCGGCGTAACAGCGCCGAGGCCTTTGCCGAGCTGCCGATTCTGACCAGCACCCAGGGGGCACCGATTACACTGGGCGAGATCGCCAGGGTCAGCGATGGCTTTGCCGAAACCGACCGAGAGGAGTTTTATAATGGCCAGCCCGGCCTCTCTGTGGATGTTTACCAGATTGGTGATCAAACCCCAACCAGTATTTCAGAAGCGGTCAACGGTGAGCTTGAGCGCCTACGCGCAGGTATGCCGGAAGGCGTTAGCCTGGATATTTCCCGCGATAGCTCAGAAGTTTACGAAGATCGACTTAGCCTGCTGTTAAAAAACGCCTGGATGGGGTTAGCGCTGGTATTAGTACTCATGGCGCTATTTTTGGAAGCGCGGTTGGCGTTCTGGGTCACCCTGGGCATCCCAACGGCGTTTCTGGGTGCCATGCTGTTTCTACCCTGGATCGGCGTCTCGCTCAACATGATGTCGATGTTCGCCTTTATTATCGCCCTGGGGATCGTGGTAGATGACGCCATTATCGTTGGCGAGAATATCTACAGCTACCGGGAGGAGGGTTACTCACTGCGCGATGCGGCGGTCAAAGGTGCCAGCGAAATTGCCACCCCGCTAACCTTCGCGATTCTGTCCAATATCGTCGCCTTCCTGCCGCTGCTATTTTTACCCGGCTTTTTGGGGTTGATTTTTGCCACCGTGCCGGTGGTAGTAGTGACGGTATTCTTGATCTCCTGGCTGGAAGCCTTGGTGATTCTGCCTGCTCACCTGGCGCATAGCCGAAAACCGCGCCAAACCCCGGCGTGGCAACGCCCACTTGAATCACTTCGTCAACGCCTCCAGGGCGGCTTGCATCACTTCACCTATCGCCAGTTTGAGCCGTTTTTGCAACGCGCCCTCAATCAGCGCCTGCTCAGTATTTCGCTGGGCATCGCGATTCTGTTGATCGCGCTCTCCTGGGCGATGAGTGGGCGTCTGGGCTTTTCCCTGATGCCACGGGTCGAATCGGATCAGGTGCAGGCCACGGTCACCCTGCCCATTGGTAGCAATATCAACGTTAGCCGCGAGCTTAGCCAGCAGTTGCTCAACGCCGCCGATGCCCTCAGCGATCGCGAAGAGACGCTAAGCTTCAGCAGCTCACGCAGCCGCTTAGATGGCGAAAGTTTGGAAGTGCGTTTGGATATTGCTAGCGAGAGCCTGGAAGCGTGGCCACCCTCGCGTATCGCCCGGGAGTGGCGTGATCTCACTGGCGATTTACTCGGCGCCCAGTCGGTTCGTTTTGAAGCCGATGTCGGCGGACCCGGTAGCGGCGCGGCCCTCAGCCTACGTCTTTCGCACCCGGATACTCAGGTGCTGGAAGCCGCCGCCGAACGCTTAGCGGAAACGTTGGGCGGCTATGGCCTCACGGATATCGACAGCGGCCTGGGAGACGGTAAACCGCAGCTGGAAATGCGCCTTTCTGCTGAGGGCCGCGCCTTGGGGCTCACGGGTAATAATCTGGCCCAAGCCCTGCGCGGGCCACTCCAGGGCGCCACTGCGCTTGAACAGTACGTGGGACGTAGCGAAATCAGCGTTGAGGTACGTTTACCCAACGACAACCGCGACAGTTTGAATGAGCTCTACCGCATGCCGGTGCGCACGCCCGATGGGTTGAGTGTACCGCTATCGCGAGTGGCCGACATTACCATCAGCCAAGCCTCTAGCAGCCTTGAACGCATTAACGGGCGGCGAATTATTACCGTCACCGCTGACTCGGAAAGCGATGTGGCCATCAATCAAGTGCTCTCCACGCTCCAGGAAGAGGCGTTTCCCAACCTCACCTCCACGTGGCCGGGGCTGGAAGTCAGCATGGGCGGGCGCCAGCAAGACACCGCCGACAACCTAGCGACCCTGAAAACCTCAATGTGGTTAATGATTGCCGCGCTTTATGCACTGCTGGCGATCCCGTTTAGAAGCTACCTGCAGCCGCTGCTGGTGCTGGCCGCGATCCCCTTTGGCATTGTTGGTGCCGTCGCTGGACATATGATCATGGGCTTCGGGCTATCCATCATTAGCCTGCTGGGTATGCTGGCTCTCTCAGGCGTGGTCATTAACGACGCCTTGGTGCTGATTGATTACGCCAACCGCAAACGCCGTGAGGGCATGGCCGCCCGGGAAGCCATTGTGGCAGCAGCCACCCGCCGCTTACGCCCGATAATGATGACCACGCTGACGACCTTTTTAGGTCTGGCACCGATGATCTTGGAAACGTCCAGACAGGCGCGCTTTATGATCCCCATGGCGATCTCGCTCGGCTTCGGTATGCTTTTCGCCACCGTGATACTGCTGATCCTGGTGCCCTGCCTCTATCTAGGCATGGAGAATGTTCGCGAGCGACTCAGCGCGCCACGCCAACCCACACTAGATAAAAAGCCTAGCCAAGAAGAAGGAGCCCACTGATGGCCTTGCTCACAGCCATACGTCAATGGCGCCCCTCTCGGCTGGGGCTAAAGCTGTTCGTCATAATTCTCAGCGTCAATGTAGCGATCTCAGCCAGTATGTTTCTTGCTGTCTCGTACAGTATTGATCGCGGCTTTCTCGACTACCTCAACCAGGCCCAAGAGCGTCGTGCCACACTGCTGGCTGACGGCCTCGTGACTCGCTGGGAAACCCAGCAGAGCTGGGGATGGCTGGAGCAGTCACCGGAACGCTGGCCATTTATTGTTCGCTTTGAACTGGGTCAGGAGCATAGTGACCGCCCCTCGCCACTCGGTGAGGCGCGGGACTTCACCCTGCGCGCGACGGATGGCCGTTTTGTGGTACCGCCCAAGAGCGGGCGCGAAGGTTCGGGCAGTTGGCATTGGCTCACCCTTCGCAGCGGCGATACCGATATCGGCTCGCTGGGTTTTCGGCCGCCGCGAGAAATGATGGAGCGTATGGAGAGCCGCTTCCTTGAGCGCCAACAGCGTAACTTGGTGCTTATCGTGATATCACTCTGCGTTGCCTCACTGCTGCTGGCAGGCGGGCTCTCCTGGTGGCTGGGGCGACGCACTCGGGCACTGGCGGGTGCCACGCTGCGGCTTACCGAGGGCGACTATCGCGCTCGACTGCCTGAGCGTGGCCGTGATGAGCTATCGCGCTTGGCACGCGACTTCAACGTATTAGCGGCAACGCTGGAAGCCAGCCGCGATGCCCGCGCTCGCTGGGTTTCTGATACCGCCCACGAGCTGCGCACGCCGCTGGCGGTGCTGCGCGGCGAGATCGAAGCCATGCAGGATGGGATTCGTCCATTGAATCAGGAGAACCTTAGCTCCCTCGCCCAGGAAGTGGGGCAGCTAGAGCGCTTAGTGGCGGATTTACGTTTGCTATCGCAAAGCGATGCTGGCGCGCTGGATATTCAGTTGGCGCCGATGGATCTTAGCGACTGCCTTGCCTGCCGTCTGACCGACGCTGACCGCTGGTTAGTCGAAAGCGGTTTAACGCTGACCGAACAGATCGAGACTGGCATTATGATTCGTGGCGATGCCCAACGCCTGCGCCAGCTGTGGAACAACCTGTTGGATAACAGCTGCGCCTACACCCAACCGCCGGGCGAGCTGCGTGTCACGCTCACCGCCCAGCAAGGGATGGCAGTGGTCACCTGGGAAGACAGCACGCCGGGCGTGCCAGAGGAAGAACTAGTACGCTTAACCGAGCGGCTCTATCGTGTGGAAGGCTCGCGCAGCCGTGCCAGCGGCGGCAGCGGCTTGGGGCTCTCCATTGCGAGCGCCCTGGTCAATGCCCATGGTGCAACGCTAACGCCCTCTATCTCAACGCTAGGGGGGCTACGTTGGACACTGCGTTTCCCTCTGTTGGCTGCTGATTAGTATTTCCGGGATTAATATTTCAATAACTGATATGACAAGAACCGTTAAGCCATGCTTTCACGTTCACTGTTAAGCGAGTCTACCTTTATGTCTCATGCTGCCTCTTTACTGATTGTCGAGGATGAACCGAAGATTGCCCGCCTAATGGCGGACTACTTAACCACCCACGGTTTTGAGGTCACCACCCTGGGCCATGGCGATGAGGTGATACCGTGGCTGGAGCAGCACTCCCCTGCGTTGGTACTCCTCGATATCATGCTGCCAGGAAAAGATGGCCTCACCCTCAGTCGGGAAATACGCCAGCAGTGGCCTGCCATTGCCATCATCATGGTCACCGCCAAGGTAGAAGAGGTCGACCGCTTGCTAGGGCTGGAACTAGGTGCCGATGACTATATCTGCAAGCCGTTTAGCCCCCGGGAAGTCGTCGCACGGGTCAAAGCGGTACTACGCCGTAGCCAAGCGGCGGCCGATGCCCCAGCCAAGGTGCAAAACGCACCAGTGGTATTAAACGAAGATGGCTGGCAGGCGCTCGCCCACGGGCAGGATTTAGGCCTAACGGCGGTGGAGTTCCAGCTATTGCGGGTAATGATGCAGGCGCCGGGCCGAATTTTCAGCCGCGAGCAGCTAATGGATCATATGTATCGCGACAACCGCATCGTCTCGGAACGCACCGTAGACAGCCACATCAAAAAGCTGCGCAAGAAGATCCACGAAGCGCTGCCAGAACTGGAAATCATCCGTTCGGTGTATGGCGTCGGCTATAAGTATCAGCCGGAGGGATAAAGTTTTACCTGCCGATTAAGAAACGCAATACCTGCATCAATGGCGCCGCTGCTGAGTAGAAAGCTGGCAAAGTGGCCGCGCCAGCGTTGCAGATATAACTCGCTCTCGATGTTATTATTCTGCAGGGCTTGATAGAAGTCCGTGGCGTGATCCACCGGCACCAGTTGATCCCACTTGCCGTGAAACAGAAAAAATGGCGGCGACTGTGGGGTAATTTGCCGTGCGGGAGAGGCTAGGCGATACGCTTCGTTTTCTTCAGCGCGGGTACCACCGATAAAGTCGACGACTAAGCGTCCATCGTCAAACTTAAGCAAATCACTAGGTAGTCCTCCAGCCAATACCGCAGCCAAACGGCTCTGCTCACCGCCGTAAGGTTCAGCCAGCGGCCCCTCTACTCCCGCCACTGCCAGCAAACTCACTAAATGCGCCCCCGATGAAAACCCCACCCCGACAATACGGCTC
>TARA_R100001369_G_scaffold65446_1_pt1 | contig 39004 bp, 43 predicted proteins | sample TARA_R100001369 | Tara Oceans TARA_R100001369 (sample SAMEA2621528) | marine metagenome | biome: marine biome (ENVO:00000447); feature: surface water layer (ENVO:00002042); material: "saline water (ENVO:00002010), including plankton (ENVO:xxxxxxxx)" | depth 5 m
TTGATCTAGTAGTTGTGGCTCTATAAATTTACCACTTGGCGACCAGACATCTAAAGGGGTTGGCGAATTGGTATTAGATAATAGATGTAAATATTGGCTCATACGATTATAACTCGCTTTTACAGACGAATTATCATTAAGTTGGTAAGCAACCGACAAACGTGGTTCTAGATTAGCAAAAGATTCTATAACGTCACTTCTGTCGAAAGTCTCGGTACCTATTGGTGCAGCTTTCTCATAAATACCAATAGCTTCGTTAAAAACTACAGGATTATCATCTGCATAGACATTTAGTTCGTCTTGGCCAAGGCGATGGAACGTACTTAGTCTTGCCCCATAACTTACAGACAGTTTATCACTAATTTTATGCTCTGCATCAACATAGATAGCATTTTCGAAAGCATATTTATCAATTAGTTTAAAAGAGTTGATACCCGAGTCCTCTGATATTGGATTAATTTCACCAGGATTAAATTTATAGTATATACTATTTAGACCGTATTCTAGTTTAAAATTGTTACTTATATAATGTTTGAAATCATATTTAATATTAAAATTCCGAATACCAGATTCCCAATCAAATCCAACAAAATTTAATGTCAAACCATAAAAATAGTCGGAATATATTAAGGATAAATTTGAAAATAGTTTATCCGAAAACAAATGATTCCATCTAAAATTAACGACTGAATTCCCATAGGTGTTTTCAAAACTATCTGATATTTCAAACACATCACGACCAAAATATCCTGAAAGAAAAATACTATTATTGTCATTTATGTTATAGCTCAACTTTGTATTGAGGTCATAGAAATAGGCGACATTGTCTAAATCGAATAGTGGTAAAAATAAGTGTGCATAACTACTACGACCAGCTAGTAAAAACGATCCTTTTCCTTTTTTCAAAGGGCCTTCGACAAGTAAGCGACTAGAGATTAAGCCAATACCTCCATTCATTTGAAACTTATTGCTATTTCCTTCTTTTTGATAAATATCTAACACTGAAGAAACACGTCCACCATATTTAGCAGGAATACCTCCTTTATATAGTTTAATATCCTTTATAGCATCTGGATTAAAAACTGAAAAGAAACCAAAAAGATGCGATGAATTAAAGATGGTTGCTTCATCTAAAAGAATAAGATTTTGATCGGCACCACCTCCTCTTACATTAAAACCAGAAGAACCTTCACCAGCATTAGTAACACCTGGTAGCAGTGTTATAGATTTTATAACATCTACTTCACCCAAAACCACAGGCATATTTTTAATAGTTTTTATGGAAAGCGAATTAACGCTCATTTGAGGCTTTTTGATATTTAATCGTTCTACATCATCTGTAATAACCACTTCACCTAAACTTTCAGCAGATTCTAAAAGTTTATAATTTTTGGAAAGATCACTTGTTAATACAATAGTTTCTGTGATTGTTTTAAAACCTAGATAGCTGATGGTAACCTCATAAGTTCCTTCTGGTAAAGTAATAGAGTAGAAACCATATTCATTTGTAATTGTACCTGACTGTATTTGAGGTATTAAAATATTAACACCTATAAGTGTCTCATTACTTTCACTATCTGAGATACTTCCACTGAGCGTGAATTTTTCTTGAGCTAAAAGAAATAAAGGACATAGTAAAAAAAAGAATAAAATTCTTTTAATATGTTTAATCATATTTATGAATGATTTTTTGATTGTTGATTTTCAATAAAGATTTATATGAAATCTTTTTTTATTCAAAATTAAATTAAAAAGAATAAAAAAAAGCTTCCTTACAGAAGCTTTTAACATAAACTTTATTTCTATTGTTTATTAGTTTAAAATTTTATTTAGTAAACTACTCGGGCGCATGGCATTGCTTACTAAAGTTTCACTAGGTAAATAGTAACCTTCAATATTAACAGGTTCACCTTGACAATCTATAAGTTCTTTAATTATAGCTTCTTTATTAGAAGATAGTGTTTTATAAATTTCTGTAAATTCAGATTTTAATTCTTCGTTTTCATTTTGATTCGCTAAAGCTTCAGCCCAATACATTGCAATGTAGAAATGGCTACCTCTATTGTCCAACTCATTAACTTTTCTAGAGGGGCCTTCTTTATTTTCTAATAATTTTTCTGTTGCATTGTCTAATGCTTCTCCTAAGATGCTTGCTCTTTTATTATCATTAACTTCTGCAAAATGATCTAAAGAAACCGCAAGTGCTAAAAATTCACCTAGAGAATCCCAACGTAAGTGGTTTTCATTAAGAAATTGCTGAACATGTTTAGGAGCAGATCCACCTGCTCCTGTTTCAAATAATCCACCACCATTCATTAATGGTACAATTGAAAGCATCTTAGCGCTTGTTCCTAATTCTAGAATGGGGAACAAATCAGTTAAGTAATCTCTTAAAACATTTCCTGTAACTGAGATTGTATCTTCACCATCTTTAACACGCTTAAGTGTAAATTCTGTAGCTGTAATCGGTGATAATATTCTTATATCTAATCCAGAAGTATCATGGTTTAGTAGATATTTATTCACTTTTTTAATTAGCTCAGCATCATGAGCTCTTTTGCTGTCTAACCAAAAAACTGCAGGTGTTTTTGATGCTCTTGCTCTTTTAACAGCCAGTTTTACCCAGTCTTGTATTGGTGCATCTTTAACTTGGCATAGTCTCCAAATATCACCAGCTTCAACTTTGTGAGATGTTAATGAGTTACCATTAGCGTCTATAACTTCAACTTTTCCTTTCGAAGAAATTTCGAAAGTTTTGTCGTGAGATCCATATTCTTCTGCTTTCTGAGCCATTAAACCTACGTTAGGTACTGTGCCCATTGTTGTAGGATCAAATGCTCCATGTTTTTTACAGAAGTCTATTGTTGCGATATAAACACCAGCATAACTGCTATCTGGTATGACTGCTTTTGTGTCTTGTAGCTGTCCTTCAGCATTCCACATTTGACCAGATGTTCTAATCATCGCTGGCATAGATGCATCAATAATAACATCACTTGGTACATGAAGATTTGTAATACCTCTATCTGAATTTACCATAGCTAAATCTGCTCCATGATCTAAAGCAAATCTAATATCGTCTCTTATTTCGTCACGTTTATCTTCTGTTAACTCTCCTAGTTTTTCAAGAAGATTTCCGAAACCGTTATTAACATTTACACCGATTTTATCGAATGTTTTGCTGTGTTTTTTAAATAAATCACTGAAAAACACACGAACCGCATGGCCAAAAATTATTGGATCAGAAACTTTCATCATTGTTGCCTTCATGTGTAAAGAAAACAGCACACTTTTATCCATAGCATCTTCTACTTGCTCTTCTAAAAACGCGATTAATGCTTTTTTATTCATTACTGTTGCATCGATAATTTCACCTTGTAATAAGTCTAAACCTTCTTTTAAAGCCGTTTTATTGCCGCTAGCATCGGTGTGTATAATCTTTATTGTAGTTGCTTCTTGGAGCGTCACTGATTTCTCATTATGAGCAAAATCACCTTTAGACATTGTAGATACATGTGTCTTAGAATCTGCTGACCAAGCTCCCATGCTATGAGGGTTCTTTTTCGCATAATTTTTAACAGCTTTAGGAGCACGCCTATCAGAATTCCCTTCTCTTAATACTGGATTAACTGCGCTACCTTTAATTTTATCATAACGTATTTTTATTTCTTTTTCAGTAGCGTTCGATGGATTACTTGGGTAGTCAGGAATTTTGTAACCTTTAGCTTGTAATTCTTCAATAGCATCAGTTAATTGAGGCATAGAAGCACTAATATTAGGTAGTTTTATGATATTTGCTTCTGGTGATTTAGCAAGTTCACCTAGTTCAGTTAAAGCATCACTTACCCTCTGATCTTCTGTTAAATAATCAGGAAATACAGCTAATAGTCTTGCTGCTAATGATATGTCTTTTGTTTCAATTGAAATTCCAGATGATTTTGTAAATGCTTTTACTATAGGTAAAAATGAACGGGTCGCTAAAGCTGGTGCTTCATCAGTTTTTGTATAAACAATCTTCGCTGTCTTTGTCATGTGTTTTTATAATATTTTTGATTGCGTAATAACTTAATTTTGAGTCTTGCGAATATACAAAATTGATACAGTTTTGTAAGCGCGATAGTGTTAGTAAACTGCTAAAATTTAGAATGATTTGTGTAATCTGAAGTCGGAATTCTTTTTTAGGCCTTATTTAAGTCTAATATTAAAACTATTTAAAAGCCCTTAGCAGTTTTCTTTAGAAAAAACAGTGCCTTTTATCTGGTTTTGAGAAGGATTAATACTGAAATTATAGGCAGTATAAAAATCTGTTTTCTCTAAATTAGTGTTATCGAATAATGAATCTGTTAAATCATAGTTTGAAAAAGATGCTCCTTTAATTTCAACATCTGTGAAGTCTATATTTTGCATTTTACAATTTGTAAATTTCTTCTTGCTAATTTTTATGTTATTAAATGAACTTAGATTTAATATACAATCCGTAAAGCTGAATACTAATAAAAAGTCATTACAATTTTGAAAGAATACACCAACTAACTTAAATTATTCAAAGCTTACATCGTTTAACGTTGAACGCATTACATTATTATTACTAAGATTGCAATTAATAAATCTACATTCTAGAAATGTAATATTTGAGATATCAGAATTTTCAAAATCACATGTTGTTAATGTACAGTCACTATATTCTCCTTATAGTTAAGTGATTTTTAGTGTTGTTTTGGTTTTCGAAATTTTGGTTATCTATTAGTGAGAGATTCGTAGTAAAAGAATACAGATTAACTACAGCTAAAACAAAAAGCCATATCACTACAGTTAAACTGTGCTGACATGGCTTCTCTAGAAACAGTACTAACACGACTTATTTAGTTTTCACTAACTCAGGTTTATGGCTTACACCAACACCTTTTTCAGTTCGAGTGTTTCTGCTTCGGTGAAACGTTTCATATCTTTCTAAATGTATAGACCTGATATTACTAAGTTTCATAAGATTTGTTTTTCTTGATGTTTCTTTTTTTATAATTCACTTACGTGTCTGATACGACCTAAAACATTGCTTTTCCTTTTCATGTCTACTTTCGTTTCCATTACTTTTTCCAAGCTTTCCATTTAAATATTATAACCTATTATGTATGCTATGATATTTAAATTTCATGATTAACTAAGCAACACTTGCCTACACAAGGAGTTCGTTAACCTCAAAAAACAATCTCATTAAATAAAGAACGTTACTCTATTGCAATTTAACATAAATCTAAAATTACTTTTAAAATCAAACTAGGTTTGTTGTTAATTGTTCAACTAATTTATATAACTATTTCATATAAACAAATATTTTAACTAATTATATATCAACAACTTATGAACGACAGTTATTAACAAAAGTTAATAAACTAAAAAGAGCCTTCATATTTGAAGGCTCTTTTTAATATTATGTAATTAGAATTATCTTCTAACTTCTTTAATTCTTGCTTTTTTACCAGTAAGACCTCTAAAGTAGAATATTCTAGCTCTACGCACTTTACCTTTTTTGTTAACTTCTACTTTCTGTAAAGCAGGCAGATTAACAGGGAAGATACGTTCTACACCAACAATTCCAGACATTTTACGGATTGTAAATGTTTCAGAACTTCCTGTTCCTTTGCGTTGTAATACAACACCTCTAAAGAACTGTGTACGAACCTTTTCACCTTCTCTAATCTCATAATATACTGTGATTGTATCACCAGCACCAAATTTCGGAAAGTCTTTACGGCTTACAAATTCGTCTTGTACAAATTTTACTAAAGAATTCATTTTATTTTATTTATAATGGTTATTCTAAATCAACATTCGCGATTCTCGCCAGAGGTTAATCTAAAATCGGATGCAAATATAATTAAAAAGTTAAAAGTAAAAAGCTAAAAATTAAAAGATTTTAATCTTCTAATAAATCTGGTCGTCTTTCTTCCGTCCGTATATAAGCTTGCTCTTCGCGCCACTTTTCAATTTCCGGGAAATTACCGCTAAACAAAACGGGAGGCACTTTATGACCTTTGTATTCTCTAGGCTTTGTGTAAATTGGTGGAGCTAATAGATTGTCTTGAAAAGAATCTGTTAATGCAGAAGTCTCATTTCCTAAAACACCAGGTACTAATCTTATAATAGCATCACATAAAACAGCTGCTCCTAATTCTCCACCAGATAAGACATAGTCGCCAATAGAAATTTCCTTGGTGATAAACATATCTCGTACACGTTCGTCTACACCTTTATAATGACCGCAAAGAATCATTATATTTTCTTTCAAAGAGATTGTATTTGCAATGCCTTGGTTTAAACGTTCACCATCCGGTGTCATATAGATAATCTCATCGTAGTTACGCTCAGATTTTAGTTTTGTAATACATTTATCTATAGGCTCAATCATCATTACCATTCCAGCACCACCACCAAACTGCGTATCATCAATAGCTTTATAGCCACCTGTTGCGTAATCTCTAAGATTATGAAAATGAACTTCTACCAAACCTGCTTCTATAGCACGTTTTAAAATAGAAGCCTCAAAAGGGCTTTTAATAAGTTCGGGTAATACAGTCAGAATATCTATGCGCATTGTTTATCTAAATAGGTCGTAAAGATATGGTTAATTACGAAGTTTTTGTAGGTGTATTTTTAGAAGTTAATGGAGATCCGTTGCTCGAAGTCAGGAGTAAGAGATTAATTGTTTGGTAATTGATTTATCTCTGTTTCCGAGAGCCTCGAGTCACAAAAGCCTCACACCATCAATAAAGCCGTTAAAAGTACTGCTAGTTAAGTTTAATCTGGTTCCAATTAATAGGTATCAATGTAATTTAAGTTTCCATTGATTTCCTCGGATGCTTCAAGTATACCATCGACATAAAGAGATATTATGTTGTCTTTAAAAACACCTGTGATTAAGTACCAAGTATCTCTTTTGTAGCCCTTTTTTCTGGCTTTATATAGCATATCACAAGTGTTAGTATATATGCCAAATACAATGTCATTAGTTTATGATAACCCTAAATAATATGGACTAGCATTTTCACCATTTACTTGAGTGCCTTTTCTTATAATCGGTTGTGTTTTAATTTCGTCCGTTTTTATTAACGCAGAAATGGTGAAATAATTTTGAAAGTTTAAATTTTCAGCATATTGAATATTAATGGTATCGTCTAAACCATCAAAAATATAAGCTTTACTATCTAGAGTTGGTATAGCACCATTTATAATGCCGTTGTTAGCGTTTATTAAATCCATAGCATTTCCGTTGAGTGGATGATAGGTCTTAAAGGTTATTTGTATTAAGCATATCTGAATTGTTATCACCATTTTCGCAACTTAATAAAGACAAAAGTGACATTAAAATTGAAAGTTTTTAAATTATTTTTCTCATAAAATGTAATTAAAAAGGTGAAAACGAGATTTTCAATACAGCTAATTAGATAACTTGAAATTTGAATATTTATAAAGCATTAAACCAGATATTAGAATAGTGCCTATAAAAAAGGACAAACCGACAAATAACAATTCTTTTGCATCATTATTAAAGGTCGGAAATTCATTAAATTCTGAAAACAGCGCTAATAACATAAAACAACACACTAGTATTAATACGATAGGTATTAGTATACCAAGTGTTCTATTCTTTATAACAAGTTGAATTACCAATATAGCGGATAGAATTATAGCTATTGGGTTAAAAATAACACTAGCAGATATCCAATAAAATAGTACAGATACTATAAGTAAGTATTCTGGAAGTTTTAAAAGTATCGTTTTAATCGTATTCATATTAATAAAAGCATTTATAATAGTTAACTATAAAGCATTCAATAAATACATGGATTTCATCGAAACAGAAGAGAGTAGTGGGTAAAGTTGTATAAAGCCAACAGCATCATTTTCTATATAGGCAATGAAAAGAATAGCATCCTTTTTTTGAAACCGTTCTATTAAGAATTTTTCAGCACCTTCTTTATCAGTTTTCTGTCTATAAAAACTTCTGTAGGCATTAAAAAGGGGGACAATATGTTCTAGGTGGTCAATATTTGCTTTAACTATGGTCATAAAAAAATCCGTAATGAAAATTACGGATTTAAATTTATATCTAAAAAGCTTTAGGTTTTATTCTTGTTTAATTCGTCTTGTAACTGACGACGTACTTTTTGCTCTCTTTCTAAAGCACCACGTCTGTGTTCTTCAAATTCAGTTTCAAGTTCATCTAATTTTCGCTTTGCTTCTTTAGTTAAAAAGTTACTGCCTTTAAACTTATAGATAAAGAGTAAAAGGAACGCTAATAATGCAGAAATAACACTCCACATTAAAACATTATAGTTTACTTTACTCATTTGCATGCCTAGTAGAGCCATATTGTTTTTTTCGGAATTTGTCAGACTTAAGTCACTTTTTGTGTTACCCAATTGTGTTTTTAAACTTTCTATTTCTATAGTCTGCTTATCAACTACGTTTTCAGAACTCTTTAATTTAAAATACGTTGTTTTTAGTGAGTCTAAAACGTTTGCCTTCAAGGTTAAAAGCGAAGCGAATTTAACAGCTTCGTACTTTTGTCCGTTAGTTCCTTTAAAATTACCAGATTTTCTAAACACATATTCAAATTGACTATCTATTGTACCGCTTTTTAAAGAAAATTTGTCCTCTTCGTCTTCTTGTGCCTGACTTTGTGCTGTTATAGTTTGAAAACTAAATGAAATAAGTAGTATAAGAGAAATTTTGATTAAGAATTTCATGTGTAATATAATTTTGGTTTGGTTTATCGATTGTCAAGATACTAATTTTATGAGTATTACATCATATAATTAATAAACAAATAGCCTCACTTATTGTGAGGCTATTGTATATACGTTTTAAACTTTATTTTAGATGTTATATTTATTAATAATAAGAGAAACGTCTCACCTTAGCAATATGCTTTGCAAGTCGAATCACTTGGTGACTATAACCATATTCATTATCATACCATATATATAGTATAGCATTTTTACCATCAGCTCTTACAATTGTAGCTTTACTATCGTAGATCGATGGTGCTGAACTACCAACTATATCACTAGACACAAGCTCATCACTCATTTCGTATTTAATTTGTTCAACTAAATCACCTTCTAGAGCATATTTTTTCATGATTGTATTCATGCTTTCTACAGAAGTTTCATTCTCTAGCTCTAAGCTTAATATAGCTAGCGATCCGTTAGGTACAGGAACTCTAATAGCATTAGATGTTAACTTACCTTCTAAAGATGGTAATGCTTTGCTCACGGCTTTCCCAGCACCAGTTTCTGTAATGACCATATTTAAAGCTGCTGCACGTCCTCTCCTATATTTAGAGTGAAAATTATCAACTAAATTTTGATCGTTAGTATAAGCATGTATGGTCTCTAAGTGACCTGTCTTTACTCCAAAAGAATCTTCAACAGCCTTTAAAATAGGAGTAATTGCATTCGTAGTACAAGAAGCAGCAGAAAAAATATTTACTTTATCTGGGTTATGTTCTAAATGATTAACACCATGTACAATATTAGGAATTCCTTTTCCTGGAGCAGTTAATAAAACTTTATGAACTCCTTTAGCTTTTAAGTGTCTACTTAAGGCTTCTTTGTCTCTGAAGGCTCCAGTATTATCAATAACTAAAGCTTTGTTTATTCCGTAACTTGTATAATCAATATCTTCTGGTGCATTAGCAGAAATTATTTTTACAGTTGTACCGTTAATAATTAAAGCACTGTTTTCTGCATCTATACTTACCATCCCAGAAAAATCTCCGTGTACAGAATCATTTCTTAATAATGAAGCACGTTTTTCTAGTACAGTTGCATTTATTTCACCTCGTGTTACAATAGCTCTCAATCGTAGCTGATTACCTTTACCAGTTCGTGTCATTAACTCACGAGCAACTAATCTACCAATCCTACCAAAACCATATAAAACAACATCTTTTGGTTTTATACCTTTGTTGTTTTTTGCACTTCCTAATTTATCAGAAACAAATGCAGTAGCATTATTATACTTTTCATCTTCTAAGTGATACTCATAAGTTAATTTACCAATATCTAATTTTGCAGGCGGAAGATCTAAAGCGCTAATAGCTTGAGCAATTTCAACAGAGTCAAAAATAGAAATTGGTTTCTGAACAAATTCACCTGCATATTCGTGCAAGTTTAAAATTTCACTGACGTTTCTATCCATTAATTGATTTCTAAATATGACAAGCTCAATAGACTTGTCGTACCATAAATCGCTAATGATTTTAATAAATTCAACCGTTGCTCTGCGACGGTCTGCTTGAAACGCTAACTCTTTTTCGTAAGTGTCGTTAAAACCCATTTTTTTTGGTTTAATTGTTTAAAATTTTGCCCAAAAATAACATATTTCAAACGTTTTCGTAGCGCATTTTAACGAAAATAAAAACCCTTCAAAGAATATTGCTTTCAAGGGGTGTTTTTGTTTGTTTATTATGTGTTTTATCTAAAATTATAAACCGCTTTTTCGAGATTTTTATTTATAATTTCAATTTGAAGTGGTTCATTAAATTTTCTTGTTTTCATGGCATTTTGCACATCGTCTATAGAATATAATTTCTTACCATTTATACTGGTAATAATATTTCCTTCTTCAACACCACTACTCAACCAGTAGTCTTGATAATCAACTTCGCTTAAATTTGAAATTTTCACACCATAACCAGTATTGTGTTTTTTTAGTTCTTTTTTAGAGGCATTTTTAACAAAACCAATTGTTGGTAATTTTATAATACTTGGTTTTAATAATGTTACTGGTAAAATTTCTTCATCATCACCTCTTAATATCGTTATATTAACAGTGTCATCTGGACTCTTTGTTTTTAAATAGCCTGTTAAGTCAGAAAATTTATTAATCGCAACGTTATCTATTTTTTTAATAATATCACCAGATTTAATCCCTGCCCTTTCTGCACCTGTACCTTCCGTTACTTCACTTACATAAAACCCTTCTGTAACGTCAGTTCCAAGTTTTTCTGCAGCTTCACTATCTAATGCGCCACCAACGACTCCAAGGATGCCGTTTTGCACATTGCCATATTCCATAATATCGTTAACTATTTTTCTGGCAATATTACTTGGTACTGCAAATGAATAGCCTATATAAGAGCCAGTTTGAGACGATATAGCGGTATTAATACCAATTAAATCACCATTAGTATTTACAAGTGCACCACCTGAATTTCCTGGGTTTACTGCAGCATCAGTCTGTATAAATGATTGCGTATTTCTCCCGCTCAAATCTCTAGATTTAGCACTAATAATTCCTGCAGTAACTGTAGAGTTTAAATTAAAAGGATTACCAACTGCGAGGACCCATTCTCCTATTTTAGCAATATCCGAATCTCCAAAAGCCATAAATGGTAAATCTTCATCAGTTTCAATTTTCAATAAAGCAATATCAGTAGATTCATCTGTACCAATAAGTTCAGCTGTGTAAGATTTATTGTCGTTTAATGTTATACTAATATCATCAGCATTTTTTATAACATGGTTATTGGTAACAATAAAACCAGTTGGTGAAATAATAACTCCACTACCTGTACCAACTTGGGCACGCTGAGAATTTCGGCCATAAAATAAGTCTTGAAAAGACATCGGTACATTAACTATAGATGTGTTTTTTACATGTACTACAGCGTCTAACGATTTTTCAGCTGCTTCAACAAAGTTCGGAGCTATTATAGACGTATTATTTAGAACCTTATTATTTGTAGGCACATAAATTGGTAAGTCAGAAACTTGTACAACTGTTGCTTTATTTTGGATGTCAGTTTCAATAAAAAGTTTATAACCACCTAAGGTTAATAAACCACCCAACACCGAAACGAATACTAATGTTATAATCTTCTTCATAATTTTTTTCAGTTTTAAGTTTAATTATAATAACGATTAAATTTAGATATTTATTGAATCGTAATTGTCATTTTAACGACTATTTAACGTCAACTTTAACTGTGTTTTAACAACACAACATACACGCTATTATTCTTATATTTGCGAGTAATTATGATAATGACATTTTATAAATATCAAGGTACAGGCAATGATTTTATTATTGCAGATAATCGTTTGCAATTAATAAACAAAAACGATACCAAACGTATCGCAGAGCTTTGTGATAGACGTTTTGGTATTGGAGCTGACGGATTTATTCTATTAGAAAATGATGATACTTCAGATTTTAAAATGGTCTATTACAATGCAGATGGTAAGGAAAGTAGTATGTGCGGTAATGGTGGACGTTGTATTACAGCTTTTGCTAAATTTCTAGGTATTGTAGTTGATGAGGCTGAGTTTTTAGCAACAGATGGTCTGCATAAAGCGAAAACTAAAGGGGGTATCATTCATCTTCAAATGCAAGATGTTTCTGAAATTCAGACTTTTGAAAATCATCAGTTTTTAGATACAGGTTCACCGCACCATGTAGAAATGGCTTCTGACTTAGAAAATTTTGAAGTAAAATCTGAAGGCGCACAAATTAGATATGGCCAACCTTATAATAAGGCTGGTACAAACGTAAATTTCGTCGAACAAATTTTAGAAGATAGGTTTGCTGTAAGAACTTATGAGCGTGGAGTAGAGGACGAGACTTTGTCTTGTGGCACAGGTGTTACTGCGGTTGCTTTAGCAATGCACAACAGTGGTATAACTAAAAATGAAGAAGTAACATTAGAAACTCTTGGTGGAAGCTTGAAAATTACGTTTAATAAAATTGAAAAGGGTTACACCAATATTTGGCTTATCGGACCAGCGGAACAGGTTTTTAAAGGAAAAATAGAATGGTAACTTTACAGGGTAAACATATTTATTTAAGAGCTTTAGAGCCTGAAGACTTAGATTTTATTTATGATATCGAAAACGACACGTCGTTATGGGAATTGAGTGACACACAAACGCCGTATTCGAGATTTTTAATAAAACAATATCTTGATAATGCTCAGCAAGATATATTTGAAGCCAAACAACTTAGACTTGCTATTTGTGATACTAAAGACAATACAATTGGTTTGATAGATGTTTTCGATTTTAATATTAAAAACAAACGCGCAGGTATAGGTATTTTAATTAAAGACCAATCAGATAGATATAAAGGTTATGGTAAAGAAGCACTATCACTTTTAGTTACCTATTGTTTTACAACGTTGCACTTACATCAAGTTTACGCTAATATTTCAGAAACTAACTTAGCGAGTTTAAAACTATTTGAGGGTAATGGATTCGTTAAAATAGGATTAAAGAAGAATTGGGTTTTTGATGGGAGTCAATTTCAAAATGAATTTATATTACAACGTATTAATAATTAATTTATGTACATAAAAAAGATTCTTTGGGCAATAGCAATAATAGGTCTCATTATATTTGGACTAGTTGCATACTACATATATAGTGCAATGTTTCAGCCTAACACAAAATTTAGCACAGAAGCCGAATATATTTATGTACCAACTGATGCTACATATTCTCAAGTTAGAAATCAGTTACTACCTTTATTAGACGATATAAATACTTTTGATGCTTTAGCGAGGCAAAAAAAATATACTTCATACATAAAAGCTGGGCGTTTTGCAATCTCTGAAGGAATGAATAATAATGAGATTATTAATTCTATAAGAAGTAAAAATCTACCATTTAAAATAGCTTTTAATAACCAAAATAGTTTACAAGATTTAGCAGGTAGAATAAGCAAGCAGATTGAAGTCGATAGTTTAGAGTTATATAAAGCAATGACTGATGATGACTTTTTGAATGAAAACGGATTCTCAAAAGCAACTTCACTTGGTATGTATTTGCCAAATAGTTATGAGTTTTTCTGGAACACTTCAGCTAAAGATTTTAGAGGTAAGATGCTTAAAGAATACAATCGTTTTTGGACAGAAGCGAGGAAAGAACAAGCAAAAAAACTTAATTTGTCACAGAATGACATAATGACATTAGCATCAATTGTCTATGAGGAATCTAAGCAAGCCGATGAGCAACCAAGAGTTGCAGGTGTTTATTTAAATAGGTTGCGAATTGGCATGCCGTTACAAGCAGATCCGACTTTAAAATTTGCAGCGTACCAATTGCCACAATATAAAAATACAGTTATTAGACGTGTATTAAATATTCATAAAGACATAAAGTCGCCGTACAATACATATAAAAATGCAGGTTTACCACCTGGTCTTATTGCTATGCCAGATATCTCTGCTATTAAAGCTGTTTTGAGTCCAGAAAAGCACAGTTACCTTTATTTTGCAGCAGATTCTAAGCGCATAGGTTATCATAAGTTTGCTAAAAGTTTAGCACAACATAATAATAATGCACGCGAGTACCAACGCTATTTATCGTCTCAAGGCATTAATAAATAAGACGTGAAGCTTTTACATTACAATAGTATTATTTTTCTTCTTTTACTAAGTAGTGCGCTCTTTTCTCAATCTCATTTAAGTCAGTTTTTAAAACCAAGTGATTCTTTAAATAAACAAAGAAGAAACACAGTTGTAATATCTGAAGCTTCATTGGCAACACTAACGTTAGTTGGTTTAAACCAATTATGGTATACAGATTATCCGAGATCTTCATTTAAAACTATAAATGATAGTAATGAATGGTTGCAAATGGATAAGTTAGGGCATGTGTTTTCCTCATACCAATTAGGCAGGGTTGGAGCAAATACCTTAAACTGGGCAGGAGTTAGTAAAAAAAACCAACTATTATACGGTTCTACATTAGGGTTGGGCTTTTTAACTGCCATAGAGGTGATGGATGGTTTTTCTGAAGAATGGGGATTTTCATGGTCAGATATGGCTGCAAATATTGCTGGTACAGGATTGTATGTTGGGCAAGAATTATTATGGAAAGAACAGAGGGTTCTGTTAAAGTATTCATTTCATAGAACTCGTTTTGCAGAGCAACGTCCAGATATATTAGGAAGCGGAATATTTGAAGAGTTTCTAAAAGACTATAATGGACAAACTTATTGGTTGAGTGCTAATATTAATTCATTCTTAAAAACAGATGGTATTCCAAATTGGTTAAATCTTGCATTTGGTTATGGAGCAGATGGTATGCTAACAGGTGACCCTAATGATCTATTATTTTTAAATCAGAATAGAACACGCCAATATTACCTCAGTTTGGATATTGATTTAAGCCAAATTAAGACAAACTCTCACATTCTTAAAACCATTTTTGACGTTTTAAACGTTATTAAGATACCTTTTCCTACGCTAGAGCTAAATAGCAATGGTCGGGTAAAGATGCATTATATCTACTTTTAAGTTAATTTTTTAACACTTAATCGATTGGTTTTCAATAGTTGTGAAAAAGGCTTATATTTGCACGCGAATTTAGTAAGGTACTTTGGGGAAAGTATTTTACGCTAAAAATTAGCTAATATGAATAAGCATAGTTTTAAAAATTTCTTAATACCCTTTACAATTTGTGTACTAGTGGCTTTGGCTTTGTATCCAGATTCTCAGTTAAATCCCGATCAGTATTCTACAGAGGGATTAGAATTAAATTATCATACGTCAGGAGATATAGCAATGACTTCTCAAGAGGAGGTTATTCAGTACAATATGTTTACACCTCACTTAGGTAAGTCTTTCGAAGGCTTTAAAGAAGCTTTGGCTTTTAAAGAGTCTAGAGGTGATTATTTTACAGTGAACACATTGGGTTATTTAGGGAAGTATCAATTTGGTACTGAAACTCTAAAACTTATCGGTATATATCATCCAAATAAATTTTTATATAATCCAGAATTGCAAGAAAAAGCATTTGTTGCTAACGCAGAACGTAATAAATGGGTTTTAAGAAAAGATATAAAACGATTTGAAGGCAAATTAATAGGTGGTGTTAAAGTATCCGAATCTGGTATACTAGCTGCAGCACACTTAGCAGGACCAGGTAGTGTTAAGAAGTTTTTACGTAGTTATGGAGGTCAAAATTTCTCAGACGCTTATGGATCTTCTGTTAAGTATTATATGAAAAAGTTTTCTGGTTATGATACATCATTTATTACACCAGATAAGAAAGCAAGAGTTACATTATAAAGATTTAATCTTTCTGAATTATAAAAATAGAAGGCCTTTTATGAAGGTCTTCTTTGTTTTTAAGCCAATCTTGAGCTGGCTTCGTTTTTATAAACTCTGTAGGCAAAGTTAGGTCGCAAGCTACACATAGACGCGTATTAGGTTGAAGAGTACTTGCCAAATCTTCAAGCATCTTCATATTTCTGTAAGGTGTCTCTATAAAAATTTGCGCTTGATGGTTTTCAAACGACAAACGCTCTAAAGCTTTAAGTTTAGATTTTCGCTCACTTTTATCTATTGGTAAATACCCATTAAATGTGAAACCTTGACCATTCATGCCAGATGCCATTAATGCTAGTAAAATTGAAGAAGGTCCAACAAGAGGAATCACTCTAATATCCATTTGATGAGCCAGACTTACAATATCAGATCCAGGATCTGCAATGGCAGGACAACCTGCTTCTGACAACAAACCAATAGAAGTGCCCTCTTGGCAAGCGTTAAGAAATGTGTTTTTTTCTGCTTCGGAGGTGTATTTATTTAAAACTTGAAGATTTAATGATGGCTGAGACTTATTAGGTGATACACGTTTAATAAATCGTCGTGCTGTTTTTTCGTTCTCAACAATATAATCGTCTATATTTTCAATTATCTTTTTAATAGAAATTGGTAAAACCTCGAGTGGTGGATTATCCCCTAATCGTGTAGGTATTAAATAGAGTTTCCCTTTGGAATTCATTAATTTATAATAAGTTTCTGAGTACTACTTTCTCCGTCTATACGTTTCATTTTTAACATGTAAACACCTTTTGATAAGTCTGAAACTTTTACATTCTGAACGGTTTGGCCATTTCTAGAAATCGTTTTTACAGCTTTTCCTTGAAGATTATATATAATAATAGTTTCAATTGAAGTATTTGACTTAGAAAAATCAAGATGTAACTCATCGTTTGCTGGGTTAGGAAAAATAGATACGACATTAAGTTCATTTTCAGTTATACTTAAAGTGCTGTCATTTATTTTGAAAATATTCCCTGAAAGACTAGAGACGTATAATTCGCCATTAATATCTTCACCAAATGCTACCCAAGATCCTGAAAAGTTTTCAGATGTTTCATTCCAACTGCCATTTTCAAATTTTAAATAGCTAATGTTTTGTGTACAAAGGTCTGCATACAAATAGGCACCTTCTAGATTGGGATATGCTGTCCCTCTATATCTATAGCCACCAGTTATAGAGCATCCTCCTCCTGAATGGTTGTATTCAAAAACAGGAAAAACTAGCGTATTTTGAGCCGGACATTCAGCAGTGCTAAATTGCGCTCCTTCAATATTACCTTCATAACATCTCCAACCATAATTTAAACCTCCAGGATCTTCTGTTGATAATGTAAGATTAATTTCTTCTCTTGCGCTCTGGCCAACGTCTGCAATCCATAAATCATTAGTAGAACGATCAAAAGAAAATTTCCATGCATTTCGTAGACCATAAGCCCATATTTCGTCATTTGCACTTGCGTTACCTATAAACGGATTGTCAGCAGGAATTGCATAAGGAGCCGCAGATGTTGAATTGTTGACATCAATCCTTAATAATTTGCCTAACATGCTAGTAAGATTCTGAGATCTGTTCTGTGGATCGTTACCAGAACCACCATCACCTGACGAAATGTATAGATAGCCATCCGATCCAAAAGCTAATTCGCCACCATTGTGGTTTGAAAATGGTTGGCTATAATCTAAAATGATGAGTTCTGAATTTGCATCAGCTAAGGAGGGGTTTGTTCCATTTCTAGAAAATCTTGAAATAACGGTATTTCCTGAATTATTAATATAATTAACAAAAAAGTGACCATTAGTAGCGTAGTCTGGGTGAAAGGCTAAGCCTAATAAGCCTTGTTCGTTGCCTGTGCTTCTAACGCGACTATCTATATCTAAAAAAGGTGGACTTTCTATTGTACCGTTTGCATTTATTATTTTAATGAGCCCGTCTTGTTCAGCAACAAAAAGTCTATCGTCGCCAGCATGTTTAATATTAACGGGTCTATCTAAGTTGTTGGCAAATAATTCTAATTCTAAGTCTTGAGCATAAAATAAAGACATAAACAATAGGCAAATAGGTAGTGTGATAGATTTCATAATCCGAGCATTTATTTATGGCTAAGTTACAAAAAATGATAATAATTATAAGATTTACTATATAATAGTAAATCTTATAAAGCTTTAGCAATCGTATTGCAGGTATCGTTTATTGTATTAAAGACGTTTACAAAATCGTCTACATCTCCATAGTAAGGATCTAAAACATTTTTATTAGATACCTTTTGGTTTTCTTCAAGGAATAATTTCACTTTTTTGATATCGTCTTTAGATCTTGCTAGAGCTATAATATTGGTGTAATTAGATTGATCCATAGCATATATAATGTCAAACGTATCAAAATCAGAAATTTTAAATTGTTTCGCTCTTTGCATACTTATATCTATGCCGTTAGATTTAGCAACTGATATAGAGCGGGAGTCTGGTTTATTACCAATATGATAAGCTGCAGTGCCAGCAGAATCTATATAAAAGTGTTCTGTATTGAGTTTTGACTCTAATATACCATGAGCTAGAGGTGAACGGCAGATATTACCGAGACACACCATTAAAATACTAGTCATAATTAGTTGTAATTAAAGCGCTAATTTTTTAGAAAGATCTTCAACATATTTTCTAAACTGCTTGTCAGTAGAAGATAGGTTGTTTACCGTTTTACATGCGTGTAATACCGTAGCATGGTCACGTTGACCTATTTGAGAACCAATACTTGCAAGAGACGCTTTAGTATATTTCTTAGCAAAGAACATAGCTAGTTGCCTTGCTTGTACAATATGCCTTTTTCTTGTCTTAGATTGAAGCGTGCCTACATCCATCTGAAAATAGTCTGAAACTACTTTTTGAATGTAATCTATAGAAACCTCACGTTTTGTATTCTTAACAAACTTATCTACAATATCTTTAGCTAAGCCTAAAGTTATTTCTTTTTTATTAAAAGAGGATTGTGCTATTAAAGATATAATGGCACCTTCTAGCTCTCTAACATTAGACTTAATATGCTTTGCAACATATTCTATAATGTCTTCTGGCATCTCAACACCATCTCTGTAAAGTTTATTCTTAAGTATAGAAACCCTAGTTTCAAAATCTGGTGTTTGTAATTCTGCAGATAATCCCCATTTAAAACGCGATAATAAGCGTTGCTCAATATCTTGCATATCAACTGGTGCTTTATCACTCGTTAATATAACTTGTTTTCCATTTTGATGTAAATGATTAAAAATATGGAAGAATACATCTTGTGTTCCTGATTTGCCAGATAAAAATTGAACATCGTCTATAATTAGAACATCTATAATTTGATAGAAATGTATAAAATCATTTCTATTATTTTTTTTAACTGAATCTATATATTGTTGTGTGAATTTTTCAGCCGAAATATATAAAACGGTTTTTTCCGGATATTTGTCTTTTATGTCAACACCAATGGCATGTGCTAAATGTGTTTTTCCTAAGCCAACACCACCAAAAATTAAAAGTGGATTAAATGAGGTGCCTCCAGGCTTGTTAGCTACTGCAATACCTGCATTTCTTGCTAATCTGTTTGAATCTCCTTCTAAGAAGTTCTCAAAACTATAACTTGGGTTAAGCTGAGACTCAATCTTTACATTTCTAATACCAGGAATTATGAAAGGATTCCTTAATTCAGGACTTTTATTATTAAAAGGAACGTCGACGTCTTGAGATTTTAATGCTGATCTATTTGCACTTGGAATTTTCTCTGTAAATGGTTGTTTATTACCATAAGTGTTTTCCATTCTAATAACATAGACTAACTTAGCGTCTTCGCCTAATTCTTTAGTAAGTGAAACCTTAAGGATTTTAACATAGTGCTCTTCTAACCATTCATAGAAAAATTTACTAGGCACTTGTATGCTCAAAGCATTAGAAGAAAGTTTAACAGCTACTATTGGTTCAAACCAAGTTTTGTAAGCTTGTGGTTGTATATTGTCTTTTATAAATGCAAGACAATTAACCCAAACAGATTGCGCTGTTACCTCCATACTTTAAGTTAATTTTAATTGGTTAGTTAGATAGCTAAATAAAAATAAGAAAGGATTTTCCTATTCGTTTTTCAACATGGCAAATATGTGAACAAAATTCTTAATAAAAAAATCTATTAATGTAGAATTTATAGAATTTTTTTCTCATGTTTAATCCCACTTTAAAATTACGCATTTTTATTAAACTAACTTTAAATATATGAAATTTAACGAAACTAAAATAAGGGTACGATATGGAGAGACCGATCAAATGGGTGTTGTCTACCATGCTAATTATGCAATTTATTTTGAAGTAGGTAGGACAGAATGGCTAAGAGAGTACGGTCTAAGTTACAGTGGTATGGAAGCAGATGGTATTATGTTGCCGGTGATTTCATTAGCTATAAATTACAAAAGTTCAGCACGTTATGATGATGTGCTTAAAGTAAAAACAATACTCAAAAAAATGCCAACAGCATCTATAGAGTTCGAATATGAACTATTTACAGAATCTGATGTCTTACTCGCAACAGGTAATACAATTCTCGCATTTATAGACACCGAAAGAAATAGGCCTACACGATGTCCTAAATATCTTTTAGATAAACTGCAAGATTATTCGTTATAATTCATTTATTTCTACACCAAAGAAATCATTAAAAAGTTTTAATATTTTAGAACTGTTGCTTTTTCTGACAGATATTTCTAACAAACAATTAAGTTCTAAGGTTTGATTTGTTATTTCTACCTGATTTTCTTTGAGTAATCGCATTACTTTACTCATGTTTTTATATTCAAATTTCAGTAAAAAAGATGTGTTAATTGTTTTTTCTATGATAAGAGAAGCTTCTAATGCTAATTGCGCACCAGTTCTATAAGCATTTATAAGTCCACCAACTCCTAATTTCACACCTCCATAGTAGCGAATAACAACTATTAATATATTGGTGACTTTAAAAGATTGAATTTGACCATAGATTGGCATTCCAGCAGAATTGTTGGGTTCGCCATCGTCATTAGCTCTATATTTAGTCTTATTAATGCCTATTTGGTATGCGTAGCAACAATGTCGCGCAGAATAATGCTCTTTTTTTAAAGCGGCTATGTTTTCTTTAACCTGTTCTTCGTTGGTTACTGGGAATGTGTACCCATAGAATTTACTATTCTTGTCTTTGAAAAGTTCGCCAATAGCAGGTTTAGAAATTGTTTTATATGTATCCGTTATTTCCATTACGTAAGTGTCACTAGGATAATTGAAATAATAGCTATAAGAATACCAATCCAGTTGTTTCTCGAAATCTGTTCTTTAAAGAATAGTAAACCTATTAATGTAGATATAGCTACAATTGCCACATTATTGATCGTAAATAATGAAGAACTTTCAATCCCATCAACCCTAAGTGCTTTCAAAAGAAAATAGATAGAGCAATAATTAACAATACCTAGAGTAAAACCTAAAGGAATACTTTTAACTTTAAAACGACTTTTTTGTTTAATTGATTTAAAGCCTATGATGCTAAAGCCAATAATCCCTGCTATGGCAAAGATCGTTGCAGAAAATAGTGGAATGTCGTCATCTGGTGCAAAATGGTTTATGGATGTGTCTATAATACCAGATCCAAAAAACAATATAATAGGAAGGTAAATTGATTTAGTTAAAACAGTATCCTCTTTTGGCTTTATTGAAGTTAAATACACAGCGATAAGCGCTAGAAGTATGCCAATGATTTTTTGAAAACCGATACTTTCGTTGTAGATATAAATACCAAATATAACAGGAATAATAACACTCATTTTACTAGCTACAGAAGCCACTGAAAGACCATTTTTTTGCGCTGTTAGTGCCATAACATTAAATATGGCAATAAACAAAAAACCTAATCCAATAGCTGCAGGGAACCATTTAGCTCCAAAAACTTCAGAAATATTAATATCTTTATCATATAAAATTACTCCACAGGTACATGCTGTAACATAGTTGACAACAATAGCTTGTAGTGTGTTTATATTGTATCTATCAAAGAGTTTAAATAGTACAAAGATTAAAGTAGAAGATGCTATACTGAGCAGTAAGTAAATCAAAAGAGTTCTTTTTTAATTTTAAATAGATTAATAACATCTTCTTTAGTTTCGTCTATATTCCAAACGTTGAAGCCTAATTGTCCTGCGGTTTCTGTATTCTCCTTAGTGTCATCTATAAACAAACATTCCTTAGGGTCTATATCATTTTCGTTTAGGATAAACTCAAAAATAGTTGCATTAGGTTTTCTTAAGTGCGTTTTTTGAGATAAGTAAAAGACATCAAAACAGTTTTTAAATTCGTTGTAAAATGAAACATTCTCTTTTATAAAATCAATATGCATATCATTAGTGTTGCTTAGCAGAATTAGTTTGAATTCTTTTTTTTTAGCAAGGTCTTTAATGAAGTCTAATCGGTATTTAGGAAAGTCTCTAATAATGAAGTTCCAAGCATTAATAATAGTAGTTTTATTTAAATGTGGAAACTTAGATTTATAAAATTGAATAAATTCGGAAGTTGAAATTTCACCAATTTCATATTTAATATTAGTAGCAATCATAGCATCATCAAACGTCTCTAAATCAAAAAGGTCTAAGGCATTTTTCATAGCACCTTGTTTGTCTAAATTGATGAAGACATCTCCAAAATCGAAAATGAGTGTTTTAATCTTTTGCATAAATCTTTAATAAATCATTTTGAAGTTTAGATTCAGATATGAGCATTCCTTTTAATTCTGGTGCTTTTATTCCGTCGTTAAATTCACTATTTCCAATAAAAACTCTAGCTTCATTCCAAAGCCCTTCACTTATAAAAGTTTGAAGTGTTTGTGCTCCTCCTTCTATAATTATAGAATTTATGTTTCTATTGTATAACAAATCACAAATTTGTAATGCTATCGGTTGTTCATAGTCAATATTAGTGTTTGTAATCCTAATCGTTTCAGCTTTATTATTAAAGGCATTAAGTTCTGTAGTTAGCTTTGATGTTCTGTCTAAAACAATTCTTATAGGATTCGATCCTGTCCAATCTCTAACGGTTAAACTTGGGTTGTCTTCTATAGCTGTATTAGTTCCTACTAAAATGGCTTGTTCTTCTGTGCGCCATTTATGTACTAGTTGTCTAGAATAGGTATTTGTAATCCAAACAGGTTCTTGTTTGTTTTTAGATTTCGGAGCAATAAAACCATCGCTAGTTTCAGCCCATTTCAATATGACATAAGGACGCTTTTTATTATGAAACGTAAAAAAACGTTTATGATGTGTTTTGCATTCATTCTCTAAAACACCAACAGTAACTTTGCAGCCTGAAGCTTTGAGCTTTGCAATCCCTTTGCCAGCAATTTCAGGATTGTCGTCAACACAACCGATGACTACTTTAGGAATTTTATGTTTAACAATAAGATCGCTGCATGGTGGAGTTTTACCAAAATGACTACAGGGTTCTAGTGTAACGTATAACGTGCATTTTGCTAATACTGCTTTATTTGTAACTGAGTTAATAGCATTAACCTCTGCGTGATTACCTCCATAAGGACTAGTAAACCCCTCACTAATAATTTTATCATCAAAAACTACAACCGCTCCTACCATAGGGTTTGGTCGTGTTGTACCTAATCCGTTTTTGGCAATTTGCAAACAGCGTTTTATATAGATCTCGTGTTTTTGCAATCTAAAATTTAATTTTTACTTCTTGAGTTTCATCTACAGTATATGTTGAAGAGTAGCCTAAAACTTTATATTTAATATCACCTTTGTATTGCACTTTTAATCTCTGAGAAATTAAACCACTTAACAAACCACCGAGACTTTTCTTGTCGATAAGACTCTCAGTTGCTACAGCTACGGTTAGTGGAATAGTAAAATTCTTTTTTCTAGGCACATCGAATTCATCGGAAACAATAGTAGCGACTTCTGTGTCGTTGATGTAAACTTTAATGTCGTCTGTTTTTAAAGTGCCACCAACATCATTTTTATTCAGAAATAAGGCATCTGCACTCAGGGTTATATTTTTAGAGTTAGAGTCGATAACTTTGATATTATCAAGTCTAACAAACTCTGGTTGCTCGGTTATAGAACAGTTGAAAACTAGTGTAAAAGTCAGCAAAAACATTAAGAGTCTTTTAAACATAAAAGTGTTTTTATATGTATCTTCAAACCGAAAATAATTCAGTATTAAAATTATAAATTAAGTGCGTAAAGATACTATTGTTATTCGAGAAATTGAACGCGAAGATAATCCTAAAATAGCAAAAGCCATTCGTTCTGTTTTAATAGAAATGGGAGTGCCTAAGGTTGGTACCGCTTATGAGGATGAAGCTTTAGATTGTATGACAGAAACTTACGACTCACATCTTAAGGCCTATTTTGTTGTTGAAGATGGAGGTGAAATTATAGGAGGCGCAGGAATTTCACCTTTAGATAATTACGAAGGTAATGTGTGCGAATTACAGAAAATGTATTTTATGTCTGAAGCAAGAGGTAGAGGTATAGGAAGTAAAATGATGGCTAGATGTATCGATTTTGCGAAGCAGTCTGGTTTCGATCACTGTTATTTAGAAACGATGCCTTATATGGATGACGCCAGGAAGTTATATAGAAAAGTAGGATTTAAATCTATTGATAAGCCTATGGGAAATACAGGTCATTATTCGTGTACTGTTTGGATGCTTAAAGATTTATAAGGTGTTATTAAAAGACTTAAAAGAAATATATCATAAACAATTAGATGTTATTTACGGAAAAGAAGAAGTCGGTAGTTTCTTTTTTCTCTGCATTGAACATTATCTCAATTTGCCTCGTTTTCAACTGGCATTACAGCCACAATTTACTATTGTTAAATCTGAGACTGATATGTTTTTTAAAGTGCTAGAGGATTTAAAGCAGCAAAAACCAATACAATATATATTAGGTGAAACAGAATTTTTCGGATTACCGTTTAAAGTGAATAAACATGTTCTTGTACCAAGGCCAGAAACTGAAGAACTCGTAACACTCATTCTTCAAAATATTAATAAACAAAAAAACTCTAAAGCGATTAAGGTTCTTGACATTGGTACAGGTTCTGGTTGTATAGCTATCTCTCTTGCAAAAAAATCACCAAATACTTCAGTATTTGCCTTAGATGTTAGTAAAGAGGCCATAGAAATCGCCAAACAAAACGCTAAACTCAATAACGTTGAAATTACTTTTATTGAGGCAGACATATTAAGCGAAACAACTTGGGATTTGGAATTTAAAGATTTAGAATTTGACATTATAGTGTCAAATCCACCTTATGTAAGAGATTTAGAAAAAGAAGAAATAAATCCAAATGTTTTAAACAACGAACCGCATTTAGCTTTGTTTGTAAAAGATGAAAACCCGCTATTGTTTTATAGAGCCATTACTAGTTTTGCTAAAAATAATTTGAAACAAAATGGTCAACTTTATTTTGAAATTAACCAGTATCTTGGTGAAGAAACAAAACAAGTTTTAATAGACGCTAATTTTATGGACATAGAATTGTTGAAGGATTTAAACGGTAATGACAGAATGTTAAAGGGAATTAAAAAATAGTATGAAAAGTATATCTGTATTTTGTGGCAGTAGTGAAGGTAATGATCCAATTATAATAGAAGAATCTTATCGTTTAGGTCAGATTTTTGTAGAGCGAAGCATTACTCTAGTCTATGGTGGTTCTAAAATAGGTATTATGGGAAAAGTTGCTCAAGCCGTTATTGATGGAAAAGGTGAAACTATAGGAGTAATTCCAAACTTTTTAAAAACTAAAGAAATTGTAAACACAGAATTAACTGAACTTATTGTAACAGAAAACATGCACGATCGCAAAGTGATTATGTACGATAAAAGTGATGGTTTTATAATTATACCAGGTGGTTTTGGTACTATGGATGAGTTTTTTGAAATCACAACTTGGGGACAACTAGGTTTACATACTAAACCCATAGGGGTTTTAAATACTAATGGTTATTATGACCCCTTAGTTGCGCAATGTAAAATGATGGTAGAACGCGGCTTTCTAAAACAAGAAAATCTAGATGCTGTTGTTGTAGATAACACTATTGAAGGCTTACTAGACAAAATGAATAATTATATACCATTACTAGCACCAAAATGGTTGAATAAAGAAGGTCTATAAATAATGAACACACAACAAAAAATAGATGCCCTAAGGGACGAACTTCGTCGACACAACTACAATTACTATATTCTAGACAATGCTAGTATTAGTGATTACGACTTCGATATAAAACTAAAAGAACTTCTAGCTCTAGAAGAAGCACATCCTGAGTTTTTTGATGCAAATTCTCCAACTTTACGTGTTGGTGGTGCCATTACTAAAAATTTTCAAACTGTGGTTCATGACCATAGGATGTATTCCTTAGATAACTCGTACTCTAAAGAAGACTTAATGGATTGGGAAACCAGAATAAAAAAAATGGTAGATGGAGATGTTCAGTATACTTGTGAGCTTAAATACGATGGAGCGTCGATTAGCCTCACTTACGAAAACGGACAACTTTTAAAAGCAGTCACACGAGGAGACGGTATGCAGGGCGATAATGTTACTGCAAATATAAAAACCATTAAGACTGTTCCTTTACAGTTACAAGGGGATTATCCAGAAAAATTTGATATAAGAGGAGAGATTGTTTTGCCTTTTAAGGGTTTCATTAAAATGAATGAAGAGCGGCTAGAAGCAGGTGAGGAGGCTTATAGAAACCCAAGAAATACAGCGTCAGGAAGTTTAAAACTACAAGATAGTTCGGAAGTAGCGAAACGTCCTTTAGAATGTTTGCTATATAATATTACAGGAACAAATCTTGGTATTACAACACAATTTGAAAGTTTAAAAAAAGCACGTCAAATGGGGTTTAAAGTGCCTGGTGCTGCAAAATTAGCAAACTCAATAGATGAGGTTCTCGAGTTTATTAATCATTGGAATATAGAAAGGCACAACTTACCTTATGAAACCGATGGAGTCGTTGTAAAAGTTAACAACCTTTACCAACAAGATGAATTAGGGTTTACAGCAAAAGCACCACGTTGGGCTATGGCCTATAAGTTTAAAGCAGAGCAAGTGTCTACGAGACTGAATGAAATCACCTACCAAGTTGGTCGTACTGGAGCAATTACACCTGTTGCCAATTTAGAACCTGTACAATTGGCAGGTACTACTGTGAAACGTGCGTCTTTACATAATGCAGATCAGATTAAGAAATTAGATATTAGAGAAGGTGATGAGGTCTTTGTTGAAAAGGGTGGAGAGATTATTCCGAAGATTATAGCTGTAGATTTTGCTAAACGATTAGAAAATTCGAAGCCTACGGATTATATTACAAACTGTCCAGAATGTGACACTCAGTTAGAGCGTATAGAAGGAGAGGCTAAACATTATTGTCCTAATTATAAAGGTTGTCCTCCTCAAGTTATTGGTAGAATTCAACATTATATATCTAGAAAAGCGATGGATATAGAAGGTTTAGGTGGCGAGACTGTTGCACTTTTAGTAAAAGGAGGCTTGATAACAAATTATTCAGATTTATATGAATTAACTACTGAGCAGGTTATTCCTTTAGAACGCATGGCAGAAAAGAGTGCAGAGAATTTAATTAATGGAGTAGAAGCATCAAAACAAATTCCTTTTGAGCGTGTTTTATTTGGTTTAGGTATTCGTTATGTTGGTGAAACTGTAGCTAAGAAGCTAGCTAAACATTTCAAGTCTATAGATGCTTTAATGTTCGCTTCAATTTTAGATTTGGTGACTGTAGATGAAATAGGTGAGCGAATTGCTGAAAGTGTTGTGGAGTTTTTCTCGTCCGAAGATAATAGACAAAGTATAGAGCGTTTAAAATCTTTTAATGTTCAATTAGAAGTATCTGCAGATAAATTAGCGAACCAAACAGAAAAGCTAAAAGGGCAAATTTTTGTAGTTTCTGGTGTGTTTGAAAGTGTATCTAGAGTTGAACTTAAAAAACTCATAGAAGATAATGGGGGAAAAGTGTCTTCTTCAATCTCATCTAAGACTAGTTTTTTGGTTGCTGGGGATAAAATGGGGCCGAGCAAACTAAAAAAAGCAGAAAATTTAAATATTCCCATCCTTTCGGAACAAGCGTTTTTAAACGAATTGAAATAAATTCTTACAATAAAAAGCTATTTTTACCGATAAAATGTAATTTTTTATCGTTTAATTGTAATTTTTCGCTATATTTGTTTTTCTAAAGGGATTAATCAATGTTATTAAATAAAATCTTAAAAGTAGTATTATTGCTTTTGGGTGGGATTTTCATTACACTTCGAGGTTTTGATTTTGAAGTTGAAGGAGCTGCTGTGAGTGCATTAATGCTTGTGCTACTTACAATTGTATATTGTAAGTGGACGGAAAATAAAGTCAAATATTTCTTTTGGTTCTTAGTAACTTTTACTTTGGGTCATGTACTGAGTTATTCAACTTGGTTTTTGCCAGAGATACAAGAGGGCCAAATAGATTATTACTACTATGTAGCAAATATATTATTTATAATATCTTATTTGTTTCTTATAACTAGGATGGTCTCAGAATTAAAATTTAAAGACATATTTTCTGAATTAGCTATACCTATTATCGTTCTGGTTGTACTAGACGTGTTTTGCGTTATATTAGTGACTGATACCGTAGAAAAAGCCTTTTCAATTTATGAATATGCCTTAGAGTTCACCTATAATGCAGTTATAATGGCTCTATTGTCCGTAGCCTTAATTAATTACATGTATAGAAACGATAACAAATCAATGTTAATGCTTTTAGGGTCTATCTGTATTGTGTTTTCTGAAATCATTCAATTGGCTTATTATTATATTTTAGATGATAGTAATTTAGTATTTATTTTTTCATTCTTTTTAGTAGTGGCATTTGTGCTTTTCTATTTGCAATCACAATTGACTTTCACTGGTCCTGAGCCAGCATTTACTGATGAGCAATTAGAAGAAATCTAATCTTTTATATTCATAAGCGGTATATGTTTTCTTTGCGAGTATATAATAATTGCACTTAGTATAAATGTTGCAATAGCCGTATAAAACAAAACACCATCATCTCCTCTTACTTCTATACCTAATTGCGTTAAATGCATCATTATAGCACCACTCATTAAACCAAGGGCTAAACCAGCTCCTATCCAAATTGTTTTAGGTATTAATAAAAGTATACCAGCCATAAGTTCTAGGATGCCAAGACCAATTCTGCCAAATGGCTCTAAGCCAATAGTTTCAAAAATATAAACACTGTCTTCGTGACCTGTAAATTTAAATCGTAAAGTTTGAATTAATATAACAGCTACAGCTATTCTGAGTACTAAAATGATTTTATTCGATTTCATAAGTATTAAGATTGTTTAGTTATGGATTAAGACGTCTATACTAAACTAACTTAAATAATATCTTAAATAATTATTGTAGCACCTTCTGATTTGGTTTCTTTATCAGATTCAAAATAAAAGTCAACTTTTCCTAAGTACAAGCCATAAGCACCGACTTGATTTACAAGCACATTTTTTCCTATACTGTTTTTTTCAATAGTCGGTTTTGGTAAAAACGTATGGGTATGTCCGCCAATTATTAGATCTATATCTTTTGTAGCTTTTGCTAGACTTAAATCACATACACGATCAGGACTATTTTTATAGTAATATCCAATATGGGATAAGCAAATTACTAAATCACAATTTTGCTCTTCTTTTAAGATTCTAGACATGTCTTGAGCAATTTCAATCGGATAATTATAAACAGTTTCTTTATACATGTTTTTGTCAACTAATCCGTCCAGTTGAACACCTAGGCCAAATACGCCTATTTTAATCCCATTCTTTACAAAGATTTTATACGGTTTTACATGCGTGTCCATAACTGTATTAGAAAAATCGTAATTAGCAGAAACAAAGTCAAAATTTGCATGTGGTAGTTGTTTATAAAGACCATTTATGCCATTATCAAAATCATGATTACCAATGGTGGCTAAATCATATTTTAACATGCTCATTAATTTAAACTCTAGTTCACCTCCGTAGTAGTTAAAATAAGGTGTTCCTTGAAAAATATCACCAGCATCTAGTAATAACGTATTCGGGTTTTCTTTTCTAATAGATTCAACTAAAGTTGCACGTCTAGCGACACCACCTTTATTGGCGTTTCTAGCGTCCTCTGGTCCAAACGGATCAATATGACTATGAACATCGTTAGTATGTAAAATGGTGATTTTTTTTGTTTTAGATGTATTAAAAGATTGCAAACCTAACCCGCTAACACCAACTAATGCAGTGGCTGCAGTAGATTGTTGTATAAATTGTCTTCTTTTCATGGCTTAGTTATTAAGTTTAATAAAACGATTATCAATTTGAGGTTTTAAAGTATCTGTCTTTTTAAAATAATCTATTAAGACATTTCTTATTTTATAATCTAGCACATAAAGACTATCATTTGGGTGAAAAAAGTCCATTCTGTCTCCTCCATTATATAGATAGTCATTGGTAGCTACATAATAGGTTTTGTTTGTTTCTATTTTTTTATCACTTATTGTTGCTGATTTAACAGCATTGTCATCAGTGAGCGTTAATTGAAACTGTTTAGAAACTGGGTGGGCGCGTTTTGCAGCAGCTAAATATTGAGTCAATTCTTGTACTTGTTTGCCTTTTAATGCGACTACGACTACAGAATTATCAAAAGGCATAACTTCGTATGCAGTTCTTGAAGTGATATTCCCTTTAGATATTATAGACCTAATGCCTCCATGATTAAGAAGGACAAAATCAATATTTTCTCCAGTTCGTTTATTAAAAACAGTATTGCTTTCGCTGTAAACCGCATCAGCCATTAAATTACCTATAGCAGTGTTTAATTCTCCATCACTTTTAGAATACGTCTCTGGTGCAAAAGAAATAATACTGTCTAGATTTTTATTAACCTGTTCTCGGTAGGGTTTAATAAAATCTTCAATTTCTTGATTTTCTAAAAGACTCTCATCGATATCAATTCTTTTTCCTTCTATCTTTGTAATATTAGAATTCTCATTACAAGACACAATAAGAAGGATGAAACAGAGTTTAAAAATATGTTTAATAGTCATTGAATAACTTATATTTTGTTAACTAATAATTTAGGAGTGCTTTTGTTAAATTTGTACAAAGTCTAAAGGTAAATGATTTTAAAAGTATTCAAAGAAAAATCAAATCAAAAGTATGTAAACAAATTGTTGGCGGCACGCAAAGCAGCAGTTAGCAATGATAAGGTTAAGACCATAGCTGTTTTACTGAATGTTGATGAATTTGATAATTTTGATGAGTTTAGAAGTTATTTTAAAGATTTAAAGCTCTCATCACCTAAACATAAAATCATTGCTTTTACTACTGATGATAAGTTTGCTGATAGTAAATGGGAAATTTATATAAGTCCAAAAGATTTTGGTTGGAAAGGCAAGATAAATAATGTAGATCTAAAAGCTTTTTTAGAAGAAGATTATGATGTTTTAATAAGCTATTACAAAAAGGAATCATTACACTTAAATTTAATAACAGCATCATCTAAAGCTAATTTAAAAGTTGGTTTATCTAGAGTTGACGAGCGTTTATATGATTTAATAATTGATATAAAGCCAAGTAACATTGGAGTATTTAAAAAAGAATTCAAAAAATATTTAAACATCCTAAATAAATTATAATGGCCAAATTTATAGGTACAGGTGTGGCATTAATTACACCTTTTAAAGCTGATTTAAGCATTGATTTTGATGCATTAGAGAGATTAGTTGAACATAATATTACAAATGGCACGGAGTATTTGGTAATAAGTGGCACTACAGGTGAGAGTGTTACAGTTACTATGGATGAGAAAAAGGAATTAGTCAAATTTATAGCTCGTGTAAATAAGGGAAGACTACCTTTAGTTCTTGGTATTGGCGGTAATAATACAAAAGCTGTTATAGACGAGTTAACAACGTCGGATATATCATTAATAGACGCTATACTATCTGTGTCGCCATATTATAGCAAGCCCACTCAAGAAGGTGTTTATCAGCATTTTAAAGCCGTTTCAAAAGTATCGAGTAAGCCAATTATACTTTATAATGTCCCAGGAAGAACGGGTTCGAATATACTTCCAGAAACTATTGTGAGATTAGCCAAAGATTTTGATAATATAATTGCAGTTAAAGAAGCAGCTGGTATAATGAGTCAATATTTAGAGTTACTCAGAACAAAACCTAAAAATTTTCATATTATTTCTGGTGATGATGATTTAGCCTTAAGTGTCGCTTTGGCTGGAGGTTCTGGTGTTATCTCCGTAATAGGGCAGGCGCTTACAAAAGATTTTACAGATATGATAAGATTAGGTATAGCAAAAGAAGCGGATAAAGCTTATGCTATTCAGTTTCAATTAATGCCGATTATAGGTATGATATTCTCTGAAAATAATCCAGCAGGTATAAAGGCTGTTTTAGATTTATTGAATATATCTAAGTCTCACGTAAGATTACCTTTAGTAGAAGCAACAGATAAACTCAAGAAAACTTTAAAAGAAGCGTTAAGTAGCTTAGGTAAAAGTTAAACTTAATTTAAATTTTTAAATGCAATAAAAACTAGGCATACTTTAGCATATAATTTTTGTTTTTAAAATCCGTTAATAATGCATACTTTTGCATTCTGTTTAAAATTTATGAAGAAAGGACTTTACATACTATTAATAAGCATTATAATGATATCGTGCAGCGATTTTCAAAAGACGTTAAAGGCTGAAGATACTGCTGAGAAGTTTAAACTGGGTTTAGAATTATTTGAAGCTGGTAAATGGAATAAGGCACACCGCCTGTTCACTCAAATCCTTTCTAATTATAGAGGGAAGCCACAAGCAGAAAAATTAACATTTATGCATGCCATGTGTTCCTATAAAATGGAAGATTATTACATTGCAAGTTATCATTTTAATAGATTTGTTGGTAGTTACCAAAACAGCGAAAAATTACAAGAAGCTGCATTTTTAGAGGCTAAAGGGTATTATTTTTTATCTCCTATTTATTCTAAAGAACAAAAAGAAACCATAGAAGCAATTGAAAAATTACAACTATTTGTTAATGCCTATCCCAATTCTGAATTTTTATCAGAAGCTAATACTTTGGTTAAAGAATTAGATTATAAATTAGAAAAAAAGGCTTTTGAGATTGCTAAACAATACGACATTATAAAAGATTACAAAGCTTCTGTAAATTCATTTAATAACTTTTTGTTTAACTTTCCAGGTACAGTGCTCAGAGAAGACGCTTTGTATTATAGATTAGATGCAGAATATAATCTTGCAATGAAAAGTATTATTGAGTTACAACAAGAAAGAATTAATACTTCAATTAATTATTACAATACATTTAAGAAATCTTTTCCAGATTCCGAGTATATGGAAGAAGCAACTAGGAAAATTGAAGAAATAAAAGAATTAAAAAACACTTTTAATATTAAAAGTTAATTATGACAAAAATGGATTTAAAAAAGACTGATGCTCCTGTAAGTTCTATTACTTACAATAGAAACGAAATTGATGCTCCTACAGATAATATCTATGAAGCTATTTCTGTTATAGCAAAACGTGCTGAACAAATTAATACAGATATTAGACGTGAGTTAATTGACAAGCTTGAAGAGTTTGCAACTTACAATGATAGTTTAGAAGAGATTTTTGAAAACAAAGAACAAATTGAAGTTTCTAAGTTTTACGAAAAGTTGCCAAAGCCACATGCTTTAGCAGTTAAAGAATGGTTGGATGATAAAATCTACCATAGAAATACTGAGGACACTCAACAATAAATAAGCCTTAGATGTCTATTCTAAAGGACAAAAATATTTTATTAGGCATTACTGCTGGTATTGCCGCATATAAATCGGCCAGTCTAGTCCGATTATTCATAAAAGCAGGCGCTAACGTAAAAGTCGTTATGACGCCTGCTTCTAAAGAATTCATAACTCCACTCACACTTTCTACATTATCTAAAAACCCTGTATATTCTGCTTTTGTAGATGAGGCAGATGATAACCAAGTTTGGAACAACCATGTTGAATTAGGCCTATGGGCTAATCTGTTTGTTATAGCACCGGCTACTGCAAATACAATGGCAAAGATGGCTAATGGTGTCTGTGACAACATTCTTTTAGCGACATATCTTTCTGCTAAATGCGATGTGTATTTTGCGCCAGCAATGGATTTGGATATGTATAAGCATGAATCTACTAAAGCTTCATTCGAAAAACTCAACGCATTTGGTAATAAACTAATTCCGGCAGGAACGGGTGAATTAGCAAGTGGTCTAGTTGGTGAAGGACGTATGGCAGAACCCGAAGACATTGTAGATTTTATTGAGAAAGATATATTAAATCAATTACCACTAAATGGGAAACGTATTTTAATAACAGCAGGTCCAACTTACGAGGCTTTAGATCCAGTACGTTTTATAGGGAATCATTCTAGTGGAAAAATGGGTTTTGAGATTGCAAATGCTGCTGCTAATCTAGGAGCTGAAGTAATTTTAGTAACAGGGCCTACGCATCAGAAATTAAGGCATAGTATGGTTGCTATTAAACCTGTTGTAAGTGCAGATGATATGTATAATGAAGTGCATAAGCACTATGGAACTACTGATATTGCTATTTTATGTGCAGCTGTTGCAGATTACAGACCAAAAAATATTGCCAATCAGAAAATAAAAAAGAAAGATTCTACGTTTAGTTTAGAGTTAGAGAAAACTAAAGATATTTTAAAATCTTTAGGTGAAATTAAATCTACTCAGTTCTTAGTCGGGTTTGCATTAGAGACTAACAATGAGTTAGAGCACGCTAAAGGGAAACTTAAGGCTAAAAATTTAGACTTAATAGTTCTAAATTCTTTGCAAGATAAAGGTGCAGGTTTTGGTGGGTCCACAAATAAAGTTACATTTATAACGCATTCTAACGCTATTATAGAACATAAGCTTAAATCTAAAGCAGAAGTTGCAAAAGATTTAATGCAACAAATAATTAAACAACTACATGCGTAAACTCATAGTTTTACTTGTCCTATTTATAACATCAATTTCTTTTTCGCAAGAATTAAATTGTACAGTTACAGTAGTAGCGCAACAAACAGGTAATGACAATAATGTTGTCTTTAAAACTTTAGAAAAGCAATTAACGGAATTCATTAATAATACAAAATGGACTAACAAAACCTTTAGTCAGCAAGAACGCATCATTTCTAATATGGTTATTAACGTAACTAATTACGATAATGATAATTTTTCAGCAACCATACAAGTAGCATCTTCTAGGCCAGTTTTTAATTCTACCTATAGCTCACCGACGTATTTTTTTAATGATAAAAATTTCAACTTTAAATATTTAGAATTTCAAAACTTAGTATACAACGAAATTCAGTTTGAGTCTAACCTTATTTCTGTTTTAAGTTTTCATGTATATATGATATTGGGTATGGATGCAGATAGTTTTACCTTAAATGGTGGTTTAGATTATTTTAAGCAAGCACAAACTATTTCTAATTACTCACAACAACTAAGTGGTCAAGGATGGAAATTAGAAGACGGCTTACAATCGCGCTTTGCATTTATTGATAACCTTTTATCTCCTACATTTAAAGAAGTGAGAGCTACAATGTACAATTACCATAGAGATGGATTAGATATTATGAATGAAGACCCTAAAAAAGGGAAAGCACAAATAATATCAGCTATAACAGCACTTCAAAAAGTACATAGCAGACGGCCTAATTCTTTTGTAATGCGTGTCTTTTTTGATACCAAAGCAAATGAAGTCATGGATATTCTTTCTGGTGGTCCAAGCGTTAATATAACAGAGGCTGTAGATGCCTTAAATAGAATTGCTCCGATGCATTCTCAAAAATGGAGAAATATTAAGTTTTAATTTTTTCAGTAACACTTCATATATAAAACTATAATCGTTTAATTTTGTAGTATAAACTAACTAAATTTTGCTCACCACATTATACATAAATAATTACGCGCTTATAGACGAGTTAAACGTAAAGTTTAATAATGGCTTAACTATAATTACAGGAGAGACAGGTGCTGGTAAATCTATACTCCTCGGTGGTTTATCTTTAGTTTTAGGTAAACGTGCAGACATAAGTCAGGTTAAAAATACAGACAAAAAATGTATTATTGAGGCTGGTTTTGATATTTCTAACTACAATTTAAAAGATTTATTTAAGCGGTTAGATTTAGATTACGATGTGCAAACCATAATTAGAAGAGAAATTCTTCCATCAGGTAAGTCTAGAGCTTTTATAAACGATACACCTGTAACATTAGAGAATCTTTCGGGTTTAAGTAATCATTTAATAGATATTCATTCTCAGCACCAAACATTGCAACTAACACAAGATAATTATCAGTTTCAGGTTATAGACGCTTTGGCTGATAATACATTGAATTTAAATAACTTCACTAAGCAGCTTATCATTTACAAGTCGCTTCAAAAATCTATTGAAGAATTGAAAAATTCTAAAGCCGAAATGGTTAAGGAATACGACTACAACCTGTTTTTATTAAACGAATTATCTGAAATCAATTTTGATAAAATTAATATCGAAAACTTAGAAACGCAATACGAAGAATTAAGTAATGTCGAAGTTATAGGTGAGAAGCTTGGAAGTGTAAAGGCTATTTTAAATTCTGAAAATTTAGGTGTCGCAGATCAAATAAATGCTATTAAACAAGAACTGTCTAAAATTTCAGGTTTTGGAAAAGCTTATGAAGCTTTAAGAGAACGCATCACGAGCGTAAGTATAGAATTAGAGGATATCTTAGTTGAGTTAGATAATCTCGAAGATAATTTAATAACAGAACCAGCAGAGTTAGAGAAGATAAGTAATACACTCCAAATAGTGAATAGTTTGTTGCAAAAACACGCAGTAGCAGATGTTAATGAATTAATTGAAATTAAAACAAGCTTGCAATCTAAAATTGACAATACAGAAAATTTAGACGTATCTATAGATAAACAAGAGAAAGCAATACTAAAACAAACAGACGTCCTAAACGATTTAGCGAATAAAATTTATAAAAAACGAAAGACTGTTATTCCAAAATTTATATCAAAATTAGAAGCTATGTTAAGTGATTTGGGAATGCCAAATGCTAAATTTAAGATAGAATTAGAGCGCACAGATCATTTTGTATTTAATGGAAAAGACACCTTGCAATTTTTATTTACAGCAAACAAAGGCACTAGTTTTAACGAATTAAAAAAAGCAGCTTCAGGTGGAGAGTTATCTCGAATAATGTTGGCTATAAAATCAATACTAGCAGAATACATTCAACTACCTTCTATAATGTTCGATGAGATTGACACTGGTGTTTCTGGTGAGATTTCAAACAAAATGGGAGATATAATGAAGCAAATGAGTTCTAAAATGCAAGTCTTTAGTATTACGCATTTGCCACAAATAGCCGCTAAAGGGGATTCTCATTTTAAAGTTTTTAAGACCGATGTAGATGAGGTTACACATACCAATCTTAAAAAATTAGATAACGATGAACGTGTGGTAGAAATTGCACAAATGCTAGGTGGACTTAGTATAACAGAATCTGCAATGGCGCACGCCAAGCAATTATTGAATTAATAGTATATTTACAACTACAAACTGACTAAACAATTATAGATATTATGTACAACTTACTTAAAGGAAAAAAAGGAATCATATTCGGAGCTTTAGACGAAAACTCTATTGCATGGAAAACTGCAATGCGTGTACACGAAGAAGGTGGTACGTTTGTATTAACAAATGCACCTGTTGCCATGAGAATGGGACAAATAAATGAGTTAGCAGAAAAGACTGGTTCTCAAATTATTCCTGCAGATGCAACCTCAGTAGAAGATTTACAAAACCTGGTAGAGCAATCTATGGAAATCTTAGGAGGTAAATTAGATTTTGTTTTACATTCTATAGGGATGTCTATAAATGTTAGAAAAGGAAAACATTATACAGACCAAAATTATGCTTGGACACAAAAGGGAACAGACGTTTCTGCACTATCTTTTCACAAAACAATGCAAACACTATATAAAGCAGATGCTATGAACGAATGGGGAAGTATTGTAGCGCTAACATATATGGCTGCACAACGCGTGTTTCCAGATTATAATGACATGGCAGACAATAAGGCCTATCTAGAAAGTATTGCACGTAGTTTTGGGTATTTCTTTGGCAGAGATAAAAAAGTAAGAGTAAATACAATTTCGCAATCACCAACACCAACAACAGCAGGTAGTGGAGTAAAAGGTTTTGATGGTTTTATTGCTTACGCAGAGAAAATGTCACCACTTGGTAACGCAACAGCACTAGACTGTGCTAATTACACCGTATCCTTATTTAGCGATTTAACCAAACGTGTTACGCTCCAAAATCTTTATAACGATGGTGGTTTTAGTAATATGGGAGTTAGTGATGCTGTGATGGATACGTTTGTAGATAATCAATAGTAATACACATATAATGGGTTTAAAGAAGTGTTTTTTAATTGCGATGCTTTTATCATTAATTGGTTGTGACAATAGTAAATCGACTAAAGATAAAAATTCAACTATACGTGTTAAGGTAGCTGATGAGAAGAAGCCTCTTTTTACGATGTTAAGTCCAGAAGAAACAGGTATCGCTTTTATTAATAAAAACATAGAAAATGACAGATATAATTTCTATAAGTATGAATATTTCTACAATGGAGGCGGTGTAGCAGTAGCTGATTTTAATAATGACGGCTTACAAGATGTTTATTTTACTGCAAACATGGGATTAAACAAATTGTATTTAAATAAAGGAAACTTAC
>TARA_R100001369_G_scaffold16703_1_pt1 | contig 38898 bp, 33 predicted proteins | sample TARA_R100001369 | Tara Oceans TARA_R100001369 (sample SAMEA2621528) | marine metagenome | biome: marine biome (ENVO:00000447); feature: surface water layer (ENVO:00002042); material: "saline water (ENVO:00002010), including plankton (ENVO:xxxxxxxx)" | depth 5 m
TGCCATTTCCTATTAAAATCTAAAGTGAGAGAATGCTTTATTTGCCTCTGCCATTTTATGAGTATCAGATCTCTTTTTAACAGCCGCACCTTCTTCTTTTGCTGCAGCTAATACTTCTGAAGCTAATCGTTGTGCCATAGACTTTTCGTTTCTCTTACGTGAAAAGCTAATTAACCATTTCATCGCAGTTGAAACCTTACGGTCTGGACGAATTTGCATTGGAATTTGGAATGTAGCACCACCAACACGACGACTACGTACTTCTACGTGAGGCATCACATTAGATAACGCTTCTTTCCAAACCTCTAAAGCTGTTTTTTCGTCATCATTCTTTTTCTCTTCAACAATATCAATTGCATCATAGAATACTTTAAAAGCTGTAGACTTCTTACCATCCCACATCATCATGTTAACAAAACGTGTTACTAACTGATCATTAAATTTTGGATCTGGTAAAAGCGGTCTCTTTTTTGCTGCTCTTTTTCTCATGTCTTCTTCTTAAAGTTTTTTAATTACTTCTTAGGGCGTTTTGCTCCGTACTTAGATCTACGTTGTGTCCTTCCAGCAACACCTGCTGTATCTAAGGCACCACGAACGATGTGATATCTAACACCTGGCAAATCTTTTACCCTTCCACCTCTAACCAATACTATCGAGTGCTCTTGTAAATTGTGACCTTCTCCACCAATGTATGCATTTACTTCGTTTCCGTTTGTTAAACGAACCCTTGCTACCTTACGCATTGCTGAGTTAGGTTTCTTAGGTGTCGTTGTATAAACACGAGTACATACACCACGTCTTTGAGGACACGAATCTAAAGCAGCCGATTTACTCTTCTTGGTTATTTTGGCTCTTCCTTTTCGTACTAATTGTGAAATTGTTGGCATATATTTCTATATAAAATTTTATTAATCCTCACTTTTGAGGGGTGCAAATGTAGTAATTAATATCTATTATTCAAACACTTGAGAATTAATTTTTGAAAGAAATATAAACTTTCATTTTACACATATATATAATGGTCTATTTTTACGTTACTATAAGAGTTATTTCATATTCAATTAATGACATTCGTAAAACGCTTTATTCTTCTTTTAATTTTTATTTGCTCAAATCAAATTACTGCGCAATCGCTCAATTTAAAGATTACAGCAGAAAACGAAGAGCGAACAAAAACCATTGACTCTTTAGGATATAATAGTCTATTTGACAACTATAATAATTTAGAATCTGAAGTTAATGATTTAGCTAAACAGCTCGCTCGGTTTGGTTATATAGACACAACTATTGAGCGCATTACCAAAAAGAATGACACACTTTTTAATGCAGAATTATTTCTAGGTGAAAAAATAAACTCCATTAGAATATATTATGATTCAGACTTTGATCCCGAATTATTAAATTTTATTACACATTCAAAAAACGAAAACTCATTTGAATTAGAGATTAGTTCACTTGAAAATATATTAAATGAATTAAATTCTAAAATTGCAGAACAAGGCGATCCGTTTTCATCGTTACAACTTGTAAATATTTCAAAATTTAGTCCTAATTTAATATCAGCAGATTTAAAAATTGTTAGCAATCAAAAAAGGCGTATTGATAAAATCATTGTAAAAGGCTATGAAAATTTCCCTAAGTCTTATATTAAAAGGTTTTTAAAATTAAGAACCGGAAAATCCTTCAATTTAAATGCTATTAAAGAAAAAGTTGAACTTTTAGAAGATCTACGTTTTGCAAGAACTATTAAAGACCCAGAGGTTTTATTTACTAAGGATTCTACGACACTATATTTATATGTAGAAAAAACAAGAACTAATAATTTTGATGGATTTCTAGGCTTTGGAACTAATGAGAATACGAATAAAATAGAGTTTGATGGCTACTTAGACTTGAGACTTATTAATAACCTTAATTTTGGCGAGACCTTAAATCTATTTTACAAGAGTGATGAGATAGATCAACAAACCTTTAGAGTAGATACTGATTTACCTTACTTATTTGGTTCACCAATAGGGCTAGAAGTAGGACTACAACTATTTAGAAAGGACTCAACATTTTCAACCGCTAATCAATATGCTAAAATAAATTATCAAATTAATTCTAGACACACTTTTGGTATTGGCATAACGTCTATAAGCTCAACCAATCTGCTAGAAAATGATACTGCAATTTTAAATGATTATACAACTAATTATTACACACTGAATTATAACTACATAAAACCTCAACCATACGACCCTTTGTTTCCTATTAACTTTTGGTTTGATTTATCTACAGGTTTTGGCGATAGAACTAACGATTTAGGATCACAAAAACAAAATTTATTTACTTTAGATACTTATAAGATTTTTAATTTAAATAACAAAAACAGTATCTATACAAGACTAAACGGATCTATTTTAAACTCAGACGATTATTTAGACAATGAATTATTTAGGTTTGGTGGTATTAATTCTATCCGTGGTTTTGAAGAAAATAGTTTAGTTGCCAATCTTTATGGAGTTATAAACACCGAATACCGTTATAGACTAAGTAATAGTATATATGTGCATTCAGTTTTAGATGCTGCTTATTTTGAAAATCAAATTACAAACAGCAAACAAAAGCTTTTTGGGTTTGGATTTGGTTTAGGATTAATTACCAATGCAGGTCTTTTTAGATTAAACTATTCTAGTGGAAAAACAGAAAATCGTCAATTTAAGCTATCCGATTCAAAAATCCATCTAAGTTTAACGGCTACTTTTTAAATAAATAGTTAGGTTTGTTAAAAAAATTAAATTAAAGTTAAAACTAGACATTATGATAAGAAAACTACTCGCCTTATACTTCTTAACTTTATCAATCAATTTCTGTTTTAGCCAAAATACAGTTGGTACAATATCTATTACCGAAGATGCCTTTGAAGCGCTTACGCTGTTTAACATTAATACCAAGGCCTATCTCATAAATAATTGTGGAGAACTAGTGAATGAATGGACTAGTAATTATCTTCCTGGTAGTTCAGTATATCTGCTACCAAATGGTAATTTACTTAGAGCAGGCCGCTTAGAAGATGGCAGTAGTGATATTGCTTTTGGTGGACAAGGAGGAATTGTAGAGCTTTTTGACTGGGATGGCAATATTGTATGGTCTTACATTTATAGCTCGAGTACTTTTAGACAACACCACGATATTTATCCTCTGCCTAATGGTAATATATTACTATTAGCTGCAACCGTAATGACTGAAGCTGAAGCTATACAAGCAGGACGCGATCCAAGCTTCCTTATAGATAACGAACTTTATAATGAGCAAATTTTAGAATTAGAACCTGTTGGCACAAACCAAGCAAATATTGTTTGGGAATGGAATATTAATGATCATTTAATTCAAGATTTTGATGCTACAAAAGATAATTTTGGTGTAGTTGAAGATAATCCACAACGCTTAGATATTAACTTTTTAAATGGCGGAACTGGAGGTAACAACTGGCTTCATGTTAACTCTATACAATATAATGAAGAAAGGGATCAAATTGTAATAAGCGCTAGACGAATTAGCGAAATATGGATTATAGATCACTCTACAAGTACTGCAGAATCCGCTTCTACCACAGGAGGTACTTATAACAAAGGCGGAGACTTATTATACAGATGGGGAAATCCTGAAGCTTACAGACAAGGCTCTCCCTCTGACAGAACATTATTTGGGCAACACACCCCTCGTTTTATTAAATCTGGATTACCAAATGAAAATAAAATCATTTTATTTAACAATGGATTTCAACGTAGTCCTGAATTTTCTCAAGTAGATATTATAACTCCACCTGAATCTAGTCTTGGTGTATACGACTATACACCTAATAGTTCCTATGGTCCTTTAAATACAGATTATACCTATTCTGATTTATCTGAAGACCCTTCAGCGTTTTTTACAGCAATTGTGAGTAGCGCACAGCAATTACCAAATGGAAATATCTTGATATGTGAAGGTAGAGATGGTTATTTCTTTGAACTAGATAGTAACAATGAAAAAGTATGGGAGTATATAAATCCTATTAACAATAATAATGGCAACTCTACACAACAAGGAATGCCAGCTCCAGGAACAAATTTAACCTTTAGAGCTACAAAATATCCTTTGAATTTCTCTGGTTTTGATGGTAGAGATCTATCTCCTAACTTACCTCTTGAATTAAATCCAGATTTAACTCCATGTAATAACTTAAGCATAGTAGATTTTAATGAATCTGTAGTTGGCGTATACCCTAACCCAACCAATACTATTATAAACATATCTTCAACTCAAAATATTGATAAAATTGAAGTTTACAATACCCTGGGACAAAAAGTAGTAGAATCTAGATTTTCAACTATAGATTTATCATTACAAAACAGGGGCATATACTTTTTAAAAATACATTCAGTAGGGAAGATCATCTCTAGAAAAGTCATTAAGAATTAAATTTATAACTAAAATTTAAATTATATAACCATCCTATTTTCAGGATGGTTTTTTTATACCTTTGTGCCATGGATAATGAAACAACTATTTTTGGGATTAGAGCAATCATTGAAGCGATTAAATCCGGAAAAACTATTGACAAGGTTTTTTTACAAAAAGGAATTAAAGGTGAGCTTTTTCAAGAATTAGAAGGTTTATTACGAGCAGAAGGTATTAATTCATCTTACGTACCAATTGAAAAACTAAACCGATTAACAAGAGGTAATCATCAAGGTGCTGTTGCACAAATTTCACCTATTGAGTTTCATAATATTGATGATTTAGTAATGCAAGTTATTGAGTCTGGTAAAACGCCATTATTCCTATTACTAGATCAACTAAGTGATGTTAGAAATTTTGGCGCTATAGTTAGAACTGCTGAATGTACAGGTGTCAATGGCATAATTATTCAGAAAAAAGGGGGTGCACCAATAAATGGTGATACTATTAAAACAAGTGCAGGCGCCATTTTTAAGATGCCTATTTGCAAAGTAGATCATATAAAAGATGCTGTTTTTCACATGCAATCTTCCGGAATAAAAGTTATAGCGGCAACAGAAAAAGCAAAAGACTTTTTATTTGATGTGTCCTTCAAAGAGCCTTGTGCAATAATTATGGGATCTGAAGGCAGAGGTATAAACCCATCTGTACTAAAAGTCGTTGACGACCATGCCAAACTTCCTATTTTAGGTGAAATTGAATCTTTAAATGTTTCTGTAGCGTGTGGTGCATTCTTATACGAAGCGTTAAGACAACGTCGTTAATCCTCCTTTTTCTTAAAAATATAGTTAACTTTCGGAGACTGAAATATTTCAGTTTCAGCATCCGTTTCGATTTCTAAATCAGGTTCAAGTTCTATAAAATTACCGTCTTCATCAAAATGGCGCATAAATGGATCATCGTCTTCATTATAATTTGATTGTTCCCATCTGTAACGTTCTGGCTTAGCAACTTGATTTCTAAAAAATAAAGCAAAAGCAAACCCTGTAATTAATCCGCTTAAATGGCCCTCCCAAGACATACCCATTTTTATAGGCAACACATACCATATCATACTCCCATATAGAAATACAACCATCAAGGATAGAGCGATTAACCTATAGTGTTTTGCTAAAATTCCCTTAAAAAAAATAAAACTAACGAGTACATAAATCAATCCACTAGCACCAATATGATTTCCAGAATTACCAATTAACCAAGTTAAAAAACCAGAAAGCGGTATACCGTAGAGTATAACTTTCCAAGCTATCTTTTTATAAAAATAAAAAAGTGCTAATGATAAAACAAAAAGCGGAATAGAATTATTATAAATATGATCTATGTCTGCATGCAAAAACGGACTTGTTATAATACCTATGAGCCCTTCTACTTTTTGGGGTCTAATACCAAAATATTTAATACTATAATCTATACGTACCTGATACCAGAAAACAAGCCATACTAAAAATACTATCATCAGAGGATATAAGATGACACTATTAGAGTATTTAAATTGTTGCGAAGACATATATTAATTTGTAAAATGTACTTCAAATTTATGACCAAAACTAAAAACCATGAAATATTGTCATAACTGTTTAATAAAAGCATCCTAAGTTTAGATGGCATTTTGTAATTTTAGAGCATGAATATTCCTTTAGCAGAGCGCTTGCGTCCTAGAACATTAAATGACTATATAAGTCAACAACATTTAGTTGGTAAAGATGGCATACTCTACCAGCAAATTAAAAGTGGAGTTATTCCGTCACTCATACTCTGGGGACCACCTGGTATAGGAAAAACTACTTTAGCTAATATTATCGCTAATGAGTCTGAGCGTCCGTTTTTTAAATTGAGTGCTATAAACTCTGGAGTCAAAGATATTAGAGAAGTAATAGATAAGGCTAAAAAAAGTGGAGGTTTGTTTACGGCTAAAAATCCGATACTATTTATTGATGAAATTCATCGTTTTAGTAAATCACAGCAAGACTCGCTTTTAGAGGCTGTAGAAAAAGGTTGGGTGACTTTAATTGGTGCAACGACAGAAAATCCAAGTTTTGAAGTTATTTCGGCATTATTATCTAGGTGTCAGGTTTACACCCTAAATGCATTTAGTAAAGACGATTTACAATCTCTGCTTAAACGCGCACTTAAAGAAGATAACATAATTTCAAAGTTAAATATTGAATTAAAAGAAACAGAAGCCTTATTAAGATTGTCTGGAGGAGATGCGAGAAAACTCTTAAATATTTTTGAACTACTCGTAACTTCGTTCGAAAACGATAGTGTTGTTATTACAAATGAACTTGTATTAAAACAAGTACAAACTAAAACAGCACGTTACGACAAGACCGGAGAACAACATTATGACATCATATCTGCCTTTATTAAATCTATTCGTGGCAGCGACCCTAATGCAGCCGTATATTACTTAGCACGTATGATTGAAGGAGGAGAAGATGTTAAATTTATTGCTAGACGCTTACTGATTTTAGCTAGCGAAGATATTGGAAATGCAAATCCTACAGCATTAGTTATTGCCAATAATACGTTTCAAGCTGTATGTGTAATCGGCCACCCAGAGTCTCGTATTGTTCTTAGTCAATGCACAACATATTTAGCTAGCTCACCTAAAAGTAATGCTGCATATGAAGCCATAAATAAAGCACAACAGTTAGTCAAAGATACTGGTGATTTATCTGTACCTATGGCTATAAGAAATGCTCCTACTAAGCTAATGAAAGAATTGGGTTATGGTGACCAATATAAATATGCACACAGTTATAAAAACAATTTTGCGGAACAAGAGTTTCTTCCTGAAGAAATCGCAAATACAAAATTATACGAACCAGGACATAACCAAAGAGAGCAAGCTCAAAGAAATTATTTAAAAGGGCTTTGGAGAGAGAAATATGGCTATTAAAATTTAATTCTAATTTCTTCTTTCTTAATTGAAGTTTGAAGATTTTCAGAATAAATCCATTTATCATTTTCTTTATAAACTATAGCATTTTTGTCTTTCACTAGATATACATCAGCGGCAGACGTTGCCAATAAAATCATCACTATTTTAGGATCCGCATCTACTAATTGGTAACCATTGTCAATCTTCTGAGCATAGAAAGCCTGAGAATCAGGAGTGTTTACTAGTCCTTCTATAGTTTCTACAATTTCCTTTTTTGGTTTCTTATCTAAAGTTTTAACTGTTTCCTTTTCAACCGCAACATCTGTGATTCTAGGTGAGTATTTATAAGTTTTAATCGCAAAAGTACTAAACGCATCACGTAAGGCCTCTTGATGGGCTACCTCGTGTTTGTTTTCACCCGAAGAACCAACATCAGACGTAAATATTAGATTCCCATAACAATCTGTAAAAGTAACTTGAAGTTTTGTTTTTTTAAAACCACCTTTAACGTCTTCAACATCTGAATAAATTGCCAAGCATCTATCTTTAAATAAATCCTCAGGCAATTTTTCTTTATCATAAAAAGCTGAAAAATTATTCTGTTTAAATAGATATTTGGTCAATGTATTTAAACGGTAAGTGTTTTCACCTTTTAGAAAACTAAACTTTAAAGGAACAACAACATATTTATAATTATTTATTTCACTTCCGTTAGATACTTGAGATTCTACCTGAAAACTGAAACAAAGAACTAAACTCAGTATTATTAATTTTTTCATTGTTATAATTTTAAATTGATGTGTTTATTTGAATATTAAAATGAGTTCATATCAATCATCTATATTAAAAAATTAATAAACATTTTATACGTGTTTAAAGATAATCTGCTATAGCTTTAAGATGATAAACTTGCTTGTAGTTTTCTGTTTTAAATTGCTTTTTGTAATCAAAATGAATAGTGTCCATTCCTAAATTTGCTGCACCCTCTATATCAGCTTCTAAGCTATCTCCTATCATTATACTTTCTTCTAATTTTGCTTTGGCTAAATTTAATGCAAAATTAAAAATTTTAGGATTTGGTTTTTTTACGCCAACCATTTCAGAATTGGTTACAGTTTCAAAATAATTTCTAATATTTGAACTTTTCATTTTCTTTTCTTGAATCTCTTCAAATCCATTAGTAATGATATGCAATGTATATTTATTTTGAAGATAATCAAGGATTTCGAAAGTGCCTTCAAACAAATGATTAAAACTAGATAAATGTTCTATATAAGCCTCAGACAACTTATTAATCATTTCATCTTCAACACTAATGTTAATAGCATCAAAAGCCTCCTTTAACCTACGATAACGCAACTCTGATTTGGTTACTTTTTCATTTCTATAAAGTCTCCAATATTTAAGATTGATTGGTTCGTAAACGTTAAGAAATTCTTTTAGATCAACATTAATAGTGTTTAACTTAAAAATTTTCTCAAATGTTAGTCCTGAGTTTTTATCAAAATCCCAAAGGGTGTGATCTAAATCAAAAAATACGTGTTTTATGGTGTTTTTCATTCTGCGGATTCTAAAACTAGATTAAAGAGCGATTTATATCCATTCCAACGGTCTAAATCACTTAGTGAATAATTATGAAAAATTGGTGTAAATGTACCATTAACAGCTTTCACCTCTTCTATTAACTTCTTTAAATGCTCAGTTTTATCTAATTCTGACTTGTACTTTAACAGTGCAAAGTCTAAGCATTGGTATGGATTTATTTGTAATGGTGTTTGCACTTCATAATCTAAATCATAAAACTGAAATGGTGTACATGTACCTGCTCTAAACCCAAGTGTATCTATATAACCCATTGTAAAATCCTGATTAATTTCAAGCTCTACCAAATTACGATAAGACGTTGGTAAATTTAATTTAGAGAAAGAATGTCGTATTGCCTTTAAATCTGTATTGGTAATACTTTCAATTTTTAGTTTCTCTTTCTTTAAAATCGAAATATCATCTAATGCAAAGTAGGATGCTTTAATCCCAACATCACAATAATCTGCCACAGATTTAATAAGAGAAATAAATTGCTTCTTATTTGTGTTTATGTTTTTATCATATGTGGAATAATCACCTATTAAAAACAAAACCATAAATTTAAAGTTACACGTTTTTTGTTTTCTAATAATCCACCTAAATGTATCATAAGGATCTCTCTTAAAACCCATTAATACCAAGTAACGTTGGTACAGTTGTCGTAAATTAAAACGACTCAAATCATTTAAAGTCCCACCTACAGTGCGTAATAATCCTTTTTGCCTAAAATAGTATGCAGCTGGCACATCTATAACTGGTTGAATTTTGTAAGTCCGCTCTGGGAATTGATAATCGGGAAATCGTTTTTGTAAAACTACTTTTAGCTTGTAAGCCCAAATATCTACTATTGGTTGCTGTAAAAACCGATGGTTATATGCCAAGCTTTCCTTTGCCATAAATCTACCATAATCATCTTTTACATGTGGCATATATTCTTCATAACGACTCAGTAAGTAGAAGGAAGCTGCAAAAATATCAAATGGTAAGTCGCTACGTTCTCCAGTGGCAAAAAAACCTTTAGTATTACCCCATGGTTGTACATTGATATCTAAATCCGATAAACCATTCTCAAATAATAGTGCATTACTTCTTACAAATAACTCATTACTCAATGGTTGTTTAGCGTAAGACATTTTAAGACTATTATGCGCTATAAAATCCTCAATCTTAGAAGTAAAACTAACCTCTAACCCAAGTATACGTTTACAAATATGCTTAAATGTGTATTTAAAACGTGGTGTGATTTTATGCGTGTATACTAATAGCATTATATGATTTCTTCGTCTGCGAAACTAAAATACGCTTTCTCAGTTACAATGAGGTGGTCTAAAACTTTAATATCTAAACATTGTGCAGCCACTTTTAGTTTTTGAGTAATGTCTTTATCAGCTTGACTCGGTTTCAAAGTCCCAGAAGGGTGATTATGGCAAAGAATTAAAGCAGTTGCGCCAGTCTCTAAAGCATTTTTAAGTACCAAGCGCACATCTACTAAAGTGCCAGTAATACCACCTTTACTTAATTGATTTTTTTGAATTACTTTATTAGAATTATTTAGATATAAGATCCAGAATTCCTCATGTGGCAACTCCCCTAAAATAGGTTGCATTATATTATAAACAGATCGGCTAGAGGTTATTTTTTCTAATTGCAATACTTCTTCTAAACGTCGTCGTCGTCCTAATTCTAAAGCTGCTGTAATAGAAATAGCCTTTGCTTCACCAATACCTTTAAATTCGATTAATTGTTTAATAGATAGTTTTCCTAAAGCATTGAGGTTGTTATCTACACTTGCTAAGATCCGTTTACATAAATCTACGGCACTTTCTTCTCTGTTACCAGAACCAATGAGAATAGCGACTAATTCAGCATCGCTTAAAATCGCTTTTCCTTTATCTCTTAATTTTTCTCTAGGCTGATCGTCTTGTGACCAATTTTTAATTGAAAATGAAGTTGGTTTTTCTGACATGCTCTAAAGATAAAAAATTGTAAATTTAAGCGTCTAAATTAATTAATTATTAGCAAATATTAAGATTCTGAAATTAACTCAGGATAACAATTTATGAATTACCCTCCAAAAAAACACCAAGATAATGATATCAATCACATGATTGATGTTATTAAAACTTACCCTTTAGCTACTGTTATATCTGTAAAAGACAATCTGCCATTAATAACACACTTACCTTTGGTTTATGAAGATGGTAAACTTATTGGACACATAGATATTTATAATCCACAAGGTACTTTATTAAAAGATGATAACGATGTAACAATCATTTTTGCAGGACCTGAATGTTACATTTCCCCAAGCATCTATTCTACGACGCAATTACCTACTTGGAACTACATTAAAGTTCATCTCATAGGAAAAGTAAAAGCCATTAAAAGTAAAGCAGCTCTAAAACAGTCTTTAATTACTATGACGGAATTTTTAGAAACACCAGACCATAAGTACATTTTAGAACCAGACAATCCGCGTTTAGATAAAAATCTCGATTATATTGAAATGTTTGAAATTGAAATCACTAATTGGGAAGGCAAGTTTAAACTATCACAAGACAAAAAGCCAAAAGACATAAAAGCTGCTCGCGAGGAATTGGTTAGAGCTAATCAAGAGAGTATTCGTTTATTTTTAGATAAAGTATTTTAAATTAAAAAACAGATGAAACACCTATTTACATTTTTTATTATTCCTTTATTAGTAATTAACACGAGTATTCAGAAAGAAAATTTTATTGGCAAATGGGAAGGAGAAGACCAAGGTGAAATTGGTTATATTCTTTTTGATAATGAAGGTTACGCTGCTTTTGAAATTCAAGGACAAGTATTAGGCGGAAAAGAATTTACTATGAATGGAGAAAAGGGGAAAATGACATACTCTATTAATTACGAAACCGAGCCAATTGAAATTGATTTCATCATGACAAAAATAGAAACGGGAGAATCGAAAACAATTTTAGGTATAGCAGAATTTACAAATGAAAGCACCATGATTTTTGATATGAGTTTTGATTCTGAAAGACCGTCTGGTTTTACGGACACTGCGATTACGCTGAAACGTGTGAAGTGACCCTAATCACATCACTCAACATCATAAGAATCCAACCTCCTAACTATAGTCGGAATATTTTGTGTAACAAAAGAAGTAGTATCATAAATTAGTCCTACACCATCTGTATAGTAATGATGGTCCAAGCCTTCTGCTTGTTCTCCATTAGCTGTAATTGCAAAACGTTGCGTGTACGTACTTTCAAAAGTACCTGCTTCTACCGTAATTTCATGATCAGTAGCAATGAGCTGTTCATATATAGTTCCCCAACTTTGTTGGTTTATAACTCTTGTTACAAAATCATTATTAGTATACTTTATACTGCCATCATTTCTAACTAAATAGCCAACAGAATCTCTTAACAACTCAAAATGCTCACCATTAGGGTTACAAAATGTAATTCCCTCTTCGTTACCAGTTGTAAAACGTCTAAACTTAAAATAAGTGTTATTATCTATAATCTCAGTACCTACTATACTCACAGCATCTAATACTCCTGTATCGTCATAGGTTTCTGTATAAGAATTATATTTATAGTGTTTATAAATCCATTCATTACCTTCTGTAAGCGCGTAAAAATTAGATTCTGGGTCTTGGTCATTATCTGAAGTAGTACAAGACAATAATAACACGGCAAAAAAGCAAACATAAAGAATTCGTTTCATAATTATTGAGATTGATTAATACTTTGAAACGTAACTGTTTTTATATGCTTTAGTTTTTAGTTGGTCTATTCAATAACGTATTAACTCGTCTATTATTACACTTAGTCTCTGTTAATTTCCATTCTAAAAAAGCTAAATAAAAGCATTTTTTTAGTGTAACATTATAATTAAATATGTAATTAACTTATAGAAGCTTTTGTTTATAACATAAAATTAAACCTTAGGCCATGAATAAAATTAAAACGAGATAGAATACACTATCTAAGAATCAAAAAATTATATTTTGTGGCCTATCAATTATTATAGTCTTAATTTTTGCACCACAAGTTTTCAAATTGGGAGAAGTAACTGGATCAGCTTTTATCATTGGATCAATTAATTAAAAAGCTTCTTTTTTAAAGTCTATTAATCTTTTTATTTGATAGTCCCAAAAAAATAAACCACCTTCGTTTTATAAGACTCATTAAACCATAAAACGAAATGTCACTTACACTTTTATCATCGCCACTACAAGGGTTTACGGACTTCCGATTTCGGAATGCCTTCAACCATTATTTTGGAGGTATCGATACGTTTTACGCTCCTTACATTCGGTTTAATAACAAGTTGATTATTAAAAATTCTTATCAGATCGATTTACAGATCGAAAACAACAAAGAGCTCGAAGTCATTCCGCAGATTATGACTAATAGTGCTGACGAGTTTCTCTTCGTTGTAGATTATATTCAAGAATTAGGTTATAAAGAATTAAACTGGAATTTAGGCTGTCCCTATCCAATGGTTACAAAACGTGGTATGGGTTCTGGTCTTATTTGCGATCCAGAAAAAATCAATCATATCCTAGATCGTGTACACAAAGAAACTGACATCGTCGTTTCTATGAAAATGCGAATGGGTTACGAACATGCTGAAGAAATTCTAGACACCTTCCCTATACTAGATAGCTATCCGCTAAAAAGTATTGCCATTCATGCACGTATAGGTAAGCAACTATATAAAGGAGGAGTTGATTTAGATGCTTTTCAGAAGTGTATAGAAAGTACCAAACACAAATTATACTACAATGGAGATATTACTTCAGTGGCGAAATTGAAGGAAATGCAAACCCGTTTTCCAAGCATAGATCATTTTATGATGGGCAGAGGCCTTATTGCAGATCCGTTTTTACCAAGCATGATAAAAAACGACACCACAATATATCCAAAGAACCGATGGGAAATTTTTAGAGAATTTCATGACACAATATATCATCAATACGATGCGGCACTTTCTGGACCAACTCCCATAAAAATGAAAATGCAAGGCTTTTGGGAATTTTTTGCGCAGTCGTTTTCAAACCCTCAAAAAGCATTTAAGAAAATTAAAAAAGCAAATAATCCAAAAGCGTATCAACAAGCAGTTGCTGAGATCTTAAAGAATGGATAGATTTACGTTTATCTATTTTACGATGTCGTCAGTTCGAATACTTACTTTTTGAAGTGTAACGGAAAAAAATAAGTGTATCGAGAACAGGTTGAAAGCTACTAAGCTTCTCGATACAATTTTTTGAAATAAAAAATCACTCTAACTGACGTTACAACTTCTAATTTATCTCAAAGTACGCAACGATAATACCTTTATATTTGCAACCACACATAAATTATAAAGTTGAAAGACCTCTTACTCATAACACCACCATTCACACAATTAAATACTCCATATCCTGGCACAGCCTATCTTAAAGGATTTTTAAACACAAAACATATTGGATCGTTTCAAATGGATTTGGGTATTGAAGTTATTTTAGAGCTCTTTTCTAAAACCACTTTCGAAGAAATTTTTAGGCTCGCTTTTGAAGACGGCCGCATTCAATCTGAAAACTGTGAACGCATCTATGCCTTAAAAGATCACTATCTAAGGTCTTTAGATGATGTTATCTTATTTCTGCAAGGCAAAAACCAAACCTTTGCCAGACAGATTTGCACTACAAATTTCTTACCACAAGCATCGCGTTTTAATCAGTTAGACGACATGGATTACGCTTTTGGAGCCATGGGAATGCAAGACAAAGCCAAACATTTAGCGACTTTATATATTGAAGACTTATCAGACTTTATCGTAGAATGCATTGATCCCGATTTTGGTTTTAGCCGTTATGCTGAACGTTTAGGCCAAAGTGCCAATGCGTTTGATGAACTCTATGCTCAGTTGCAAGATGATGAAACCTATATAGACCAAATCACATTAGAAATTTTAGAAACTCGGCTTAAAGAAACCAAACCAAAACTCGTTTGTTTTTCTGTGCCGTTTCCTGGGAATTTGTATAGCGCATTTCGATGTGCACAGTTTATTAAATCCCATTATCCTGAAATTAGAATAGCCATGGGAGGCGGATTTCCAAATACCGAATTACGTTCTGTTAATGACGTTAGGGTTTTTGAGTTTTTTGATTTTATCACTTTAGATGATGGCGAATTGCCTATTGAGTTATTACACGATACTGTTCTTAATAATGGAAACACATTTAAGCGCACCTTTATACTCGAAAACGGAGTTATAACTTACAAAAACACGACCACAAAACCAGACTACAAACAAGCAGATGTTGGCACTCCAGATTATTCAGATTTGGTATTAGATCGTTATGTTTCTGTTATAGAAATTGCCAACCCAATGCACAGTTTATGGAGCGATGGCAGATGGAACAAACTGACAATGGCACACGGCTGTTATTGGGGAAAATGTACCTTTTGTGATATCTCTTTAGACTATATAAAAATTTACGAGCCTGTTGCTGCCAGTCTCTTGGTAGACCGTATGGAAACGTTGATTGCACAAACTAGCGAAACCGGATTTCATTTTGTAGATGAAGCCGCTCCTCCTTCGCTGATGAAAGCTTTAGCGCTCGAAATCATTAAACGACAACTTAGTGTAACGTGGTGGACCAACATTAGGTTTGAAAAAAACTTCACACAAGATCTTTGTGTCTTACTAAAAGCATCTGGTTGCATTGCTGTTTCTGGCGGATTAGAAGTCGCATCAGATCGTTTATTGGCCTTAATCGATAAAGGAGTTACAGTAGAGCAAGTCGCGCAGGTGACTCGCAATTTCACAGAAGCTAACGTTATGGTGCATTCGTACTTAATGTATGGTTACCCAACACAAACTGTTCAAGAAACGGTAGATAGTCTAGAGATGGTACGCCAGCTTTTTGAAGTTGGTGTCTTACAGTCTGGCTTTTGGCATCAATTTGCATTAACAGCGCATAGTCCTGTAGGTTTACATCCTGAAGAGTATGGCATTACACCAAACTATAAAAACATCAGTTTTGCCAATAACGATATCGATTTTACGGACGCAACAGGTATAGACCATGCGCAGTTTAGTTTCGGATTAAAAAAATCACTTTTCAATTTTATGCATGGTATTGGTTTTGAATTACCATTAGATGAATGGTTTGATTTTGAAATTCCAGAAACCACCATAACTACCGATTATATCTATAATTGCTTAGAACAAGAGCCGGTCTTTACTATTAAACCAACAGCAAAAATAGTTTGGTTGGGCACTCTGCCTTTAATCAATGCGTTTTCTAAAACCAAAAAAGGTACAACGAAGGACTTCTTAGAATTTACATTTCATGACACTGAAGACACGTATCAAATCACCACAGAAAAAAATAAAGGACTTTGGCTTTTAGAGACCTTAGAAAAACTAACGCCTCAAAACAGACCACAAACGTTAAAACAGTTAAAAACTGATTTTGAAACCCAATTTAAAGATTTTGAATTGTTTTGGTATTCTAAACAAATTGGAGTTTTGAGAACCCATGGACTCTTAATATTATAGCTTTGGAAGGTTTATCACCCTTATTGAATGCTTTATACGTTAAATTATACTAAAATTCAATGTAAGATTTGACGTTGCAATCAATTTCAACGAACTTCGAAAAAAATTTAAAAAAAAACAACTTTATAATGTTGTCATATTCTAAACTATTAAAACAAAACCATGGCATATAATCTTTCTAAAATGGCAGCTTTAGATCTGTATCTTTCTTCGTTGTCCGAAAAAGAATATGACAAAATAAAACACCAACTAAATACACCCGAGGCTAGTACTATGCCTCTTATGAGTTGGGACCTCTTTAGCGAAAATCATTTCAAAACGCTTAAAAAACTTAAAATGAATACTGATATTAATACGGTTAAGGCATTTGCAGAAAAAGCGAAATGGAAAAACGAACTCGATAGTATTTTCAAAAATCAAAATTTTGAAGCTTTAATCATTACAGATTCCGAACAAAAGATACAATGGGTCAATGATGGTTTTACAGAAATGACTGGCTATTCTAAAAAACACGCACTTAACAAGACACCACGCTTTTTACAAGGACCAAGCACATCTCAAAAAACAAAAACGAAAATTAGAACGCAACTTACCGATTTAAAACCATTTAAGGGCATCATCACCAACTACCGAAAAGACAATTCACTCTACAAGTGCGAAGTAAAAATCATCCCAATGTATAGCCAAGAAGTCACTCACTTTTTAGCCATTGAAAAACTGGTTGTTTAAATACTGTAGAGACTTACCCGATTACTACAGAAAAAGATAAAGGGCTTTAGCTTTTAGAAACTTTAAAACAACTCACTCTTCAAAACAAACCATACCCGAACTCATAAACGACACCTTACTAAGAACGAAATCAAATAACATCAAAACCCAAAACATCAGAACTCCCAGAATTTATTAAATCAAACTTATATAATTGAGCTAAGCAAACTATGACAAAACATCTTGTAAGGCTTTTTAAAAAAAGCTAACTAACTTATCTTTACGCACCATTAAAAAAGTAGGAATTATGAAAGCAAGCAAGATGCAAAATTATATAAAAGCTGTATTAAATAATATGCCAACGGGCTGGTTAGACCTAACAACCCATCGTCTAGATATTTACAATGAAGCATTAGCCAAAACGCAGTTCTTAGATCAGTTTGAAACCTTATACAAAAACAACACTACTGAGTCAACTACACTCAATACATTACCTACGGCTTACGATTATATTCGTTTAGGTCATCCTTTATCTTGTATTCTAGAATGGGGAATTGCAAACTTACATGGATTAAAATCAGAAAATGTGATTAGTTTTTCGTCACAGACGGTTCCTGTTTTGTCAATTCTGCGACATAATTTATTAGCTAACAAAAGCACGCAAATCCTCTACACAGATGCCTTGCCAGAATCTTTTGATGCTGAACTCATAAAGCGTGTCTATAGTTATAACTTTGAATTAAAAAATATTAACAATGCAGAAGCTGTTTCTGAATTTAACGGAAGTACTATTTTTATTTCACAGCAAAATACAATTGGTACTAGTAACCACAATCCAAATATTGACTTTTATATTAATCTATACGCTCAACTTGGAAGTGCTTTAATAGTCAATGGAGAACAGAACGCTACTTATATTTCAGATATTCAGCATGTAAGACGACGAGAGACTATTGCAATGACTCCAGCCAATTGTCTTGTTACTTTAAAAGCTTTAACAGAACAGTCTTCTTTAGAAACTCAGAACACTAACATTGTAGCCAATAAAGCAAGTGTTTTAGAATCTATTAAAGATATTACTGGTACCACTTTAAAGCCACTTGTTGGCTCTAGTGGATTATCAGTTCAGTATGCGATTATGATGGGACTTATCGATGATGCACAAGAAAATCATAGCAGAAAGGCGATTAAATTCATTGTACCTACAAACTGTTACGGTGGCACAAATGACCAAGCAAGACGTGTTGCTGCTTGCCTAGATCATGTGGACGTTGTAGATTTAGAAGTCGATGGTGATAATGATATGGTAAAGAGTCTAGAGACCGTTTTAGCTACAATTGCTAACGACGATGCTGTGCCTTATATCATTGCTGAAATCCCAACCAACCCAAGAGTTGAAGTTCCGGATTTGCAACAATTAAAAGCGGTTTTAAGTGCAGAACGTAAAACGGCATCTGGAGAGATTGCTGTAGATCCTGTTTTTATTTTAGATCAAACTTTTTGTCCTAACATTCACTTTTTAGGTGAAGGAGAAATACTCTCATCGATTAGAGCTATTTCTTATGCTAGTGGCTCTAAATTCCCAAGTGGAGGAAAATGTACTGCTGGTTACTGTGTTGGAAATAACAAAGTAGAAAGGTTGATGGACAAGATAGAATTACATCTCGGGCTTTGCGATAATGAGGCAACTGCACTTCAATATGACATATTAGCGAAACAAATGCCTTCAATGAATCAAAGGATTGATGATGCTTACAAAAACACACGCGAATTCGTCAACTTTATACATGAGACATTGCCAGAGGCAAAAATCAATTTTGTTTCAGAAGAATTAGCAACACAAGGATTTACACCATCTGTATTTTCATTAGATCTTCCTACTAAAGGAGGTTCTGTTGAAGAAAAAGAAACTTACAAAAGAGCTTTGAATCATAAATTAATCAATTTAATGATTACAGAAATTCCTAATGAAAGCAAGTACTGTGTGAGTTATGGACAGTTACAAGGTTGTTATTGGACCATACCTGCAACATCAACACAAGGAACTACGAAAGAAGGAGACAAGGATTATATTGCTCGCGTGTCATTATCACCTAACATGGATATTGAACGTCACAAAAAGGTGTTTTTGGATTTTGCTGAAAATATTTAAATCCTGGTCATAATTACGTCAGTTCGAGTATTTATTTATTTGAAGTGCAACGAAAAATAAAGAAATGTATCGAGAACAGGTCGATAATTAAAACGATTCTCGATACAATTTTTTGAAAGGAAAAAATCACTCGAAATGACGGAAGTACTAAAAATAAAAAAATCACCCAATAAACCTTTGACGTCAGTTCGAGTGTTTATTTATTTGAAGTGCAACGAAAAATAAAGAAATGTATCGAGAACAGGTCGATAATTAAAACGATTCTCGATACAATTTTTTGAAAGGAAAAAATCACTCGAAATGACGTATCAACTATAATTAATCAATTTTAAGAACATAATACAAATGGAAATTTTAGAGTGGATACAAAATTGGTTCAAAGACAGCTGCGACGGAGATTGGGAAAAAGCTGAAGTGATTCAAATTACGACGCTAGACTCTCCTGGTTGGGAAGTCGAAATCGATATCTCAAAAACTTCTATAGCCAATTTAGAAATAAAGTGGATTCTTAACGAAATAAATCGCCAAGATTGGTATGGTGTTAAAGTTGAGAATCAGAAATTTTTAGCTGCAGGTGATTCTAGTAAATTGATTTTCCTATTAGACTTGTTTAAGCAGATGATTGATAAAATTGAGAATGAATGAGATTCTGAATAATGTTCAGGATGACAAGTCTATTTAATTAAGTTCTTTACAGCATCAAAATCCAAACCTCCATAATTACCAGAACTCATTAAAAGCAATGACTTGTTATCAAAATTCTGTTTGAATAAGAACTTCTTAAAATCTTCTGGATTGGTATAGATGATTAAATCATCACGTTGAAAAGCATTAGCAATCTGCTCTTGTGTGATTTCTTCTAGCTTTTTAATTTCAACAGCATGCGGAGAATAAAAAACTACTGCGATATCTGCAGCATCTAAAGCGCCTTTGTATTCTTTTAGAAATTCGGCATTTAAGCTACTGTATGTATGTAATTCTAAACAAGCAACTAATGTTCTGTCGCTATATTGTTCTTTAACCGCTTTAGTTGTAGCCTCAACTTTACTTGGCGAATGTGCAAAATCTTTGTAAGCTATGCTTGTGTTAGATTCAGCAATTTTCTCTAAACGTTTGCTTGCACCTTTAAAAGTAGAAATGGCTTCGTAGAAATCGTCTTCATCTATTCCCATATGTTGGCAAATCCATTTAGCACCTGCTAAATTATTTAAGTTGTGTGATCCAAATACTTCAATTGGCATTGGCCCTTCTGGAGTTCCTAGTAACGTTTCACCATCTTCTACCACATATTCTGGAGTGGTGTATGGCAACTTTCTGATTTGATTTTCTGAAGCTTCTACCACACGCTTTACTTCAGCATCTTCTTCGTTATAATTAATACTTCCACCTGTAACGATAGAATCTACAAATATGCTGAACTGCTCAACGTAATTTTCATAAGTAGGAAACACATTAATATGATCCCAAGCAATTCCGCTCAGCAACGCAATATTAGGCTTGTATAAATGAAATTTTGGTCGCATATCTATTGGTGAACTCAAATATTCATCTCCTTCTAAAACGATAAAATCATTGTCTTCGGTAAGCTTCACCATTACATCAAAACCTTCTAACTGTGCACCAACCATATAATCGACATCACGATCGTGATAATGCATTACATGTAAAATCATAGAAGTTATTGTGGTCTTACCATGACTTCCTCCAATAACTACACGTGTTTTATTTTTTGCTTGCTCATATAGAAATTCTGGATAACTATAAATCTTCATACCCAATTCTTGAGCTTTAAGTAATTCAGGGTTATCGGCTTTAGCATGCATACCTAAAACAATAGCATCTAAATGTGAAGTTACTTTTCCTGGATACCAACCAAATGTTTCAGGCAATAAACCTTTAGCATCTAATCTCGATTTTGAAGGTTCGAAAATAGTATCGTCACTTCCTGTAACCTTGTAACCTTTATTGTGAAGTGCTAAGGCCAAATTGTGCATGGCTGAACCACCAATAGCTATAAAATGTACGTTCATAATATCCTTAAATAAGTCTTGTAAAAATACTATAAGTTTTTTGAAATGGGAAGAACTAAAAAGTATACCTCAACGTTAATTCGAGTGAATTCTTGGATTGAAAGGAATAGAATTAGTATCGAGAATACAGACTTATACCTTCTTTAGGTTCTCGATACAATTTTTAAAAAGAAAAAATCACTCGAACTGACGCTGAATTCACTAATAGCTGATCGCTATATATTAAAGATCCGGATTTACCGCCAAACTATTAAATAACTTAGCTTTTGTATTAAAGAATTTATTTTCAATCTCAATGGCTTTTAACTGACCATCAATTAATTTAGACTCACGAGAATTTACTAAAAACAAAGAGCTTTCACCTAATTGAAATTTACGTTCTTCTGCAAACAACATACGCTGAAAATCTGAAACCATTTCTGTCGTAATTTTATTTTGGGTGACGTAAGATTCTAATTCTTGTTTTAACGCATCAATCTTATTCTGTAAATTAACACGTGTGGCATCCCTTTCAAATTCTGTGTCTTGTAATTTTAAGCGCGCTAATTTTAAATCGCCACGTTCTTTCCTTAAGAATAAGGGAAAACTAAAATTTAAACCTGCTTTATATTCCGCAGTATTAAATGTCCTGGCTATATCTGGTGTCTGTGATAAGAAGTTATACTCTACATCTATTCTTGGTAATAATTTATTGGTCTTTAAACGCTTATCTACTTCTAACCCTTCGAGTTTAAGACCTAAGGACAACAATTTAGGATGTGCATCTAAAATCACATCATTCTCTCGTAATTGATTAATATTAAACGTCGCATCTACTATAGGCTCTGTATTAATATCTGGAATTACATCTGGCTGCAGCTCTACAGGAACATTATTATCTAGCCATAAAAAATTAGATAACTCTAAAGCTGCTTTCATTAGCTTTACTTTAGATTGCTCCAAACTTAATTTTCTACTATTTAATGCTATTCTGGCCTCAGTAGCATCAATTTGAGCATTTTCTCCGAGTTCTACACCACGGACAATTCCTCTGTAGCGAAATTCTGCATTGACTAAAAAATTCTCAAAAAGTTTCAGTTCATTATAAGATCGCAACCATTTAAAATAAACTAAAGACGCTTCAAATAAAATATTATTGACATAAATATCACGATCTGCTTTGGCTTGTTCTCTAAATAATCTGGCTTGCTTTAGCGCAGCCATTCTATTATTGATAATAAGACCTCTACCTAAAGGCACCATAATACCAGCACTGTACAAACCATCTTCTGGTACAAAAGCTTCTGGGTTTAGAAAGTCTCCTGTGTTTTCTTCGAACGTGGCTTTTAACTCAACCCCAAACCATGTTGGTATTTTGAATGTTCCATTTAATTGATCGAAATATTCCGTGTTTTTAAATTTCTTTCGGTCATAATCTACTTCTATCTTAGGATCAAAAGCACCACGAGACTTCATAAGTTCAGCCTGACTTTCGTCTATGACTAATTCCGCTTGTTTTACGATAGGATGAAACTTTTTTACAAAGCCCAAATACTCATCAAAACGAAGCACATTAGATAACTCCTCTGTTTGCGCTAGTCCAATAGAACTAAAGCCAACAAGAATAATTGTAAATAGAATTCGCATTTTACTTATTTTTAGATTTTGCACTTTCTATGGGTTGGTAATAATTAGGTGGGAATCCGTTTAATTGACGCCATAACTCAAACCAAATTGGTACATCTTCTAACAATGCCATAGTATATGCACCAGAACCTGCTCTAATTTCTTTAGGCCATTTATGATCTTCTTCGTCTGGCGCTAAAAGCACTCTAAACTTACCATTAGAGCTTATAAAATTCTCTACAGCAACAACCTCTGCACCGTAAGTACCATAAGATACATTTGGCCAACCACTAAATACAATTGCAGGCCAACCATCAAACTGTACACGAACTTTTTCTCCTTTATGTACTAGAGGCAAATCTATAGGCTCAACAAACATTTCTACAGCCAAATCTATATTCGATGGCATTATACCAACTAAAGCTTCTCCTTCTTTAAAGGTTTCTCCAATACCACCTCTAATGGCTTTATTTATAAAACCATCATAAGGTGCTCTTATGTAAAGTAAGCTATTTCTTATCGTATAATTAGAGACTTGATTATCTAATTTTGTAACCTGAGCTTCAGTATCAAACTGACTAGACTGTGCTGTCAATTTTTCACTTTCAGCTTTTGAAATCTTATCAGAATATTCAGCCTTCAGTCTAGAAATTTCAATCTTGGCATTTAGAACCTCATTTCTACTTCCTAAGAGTTTAGCTTCTTGAGACATTTCTTTAGCTTCAGTTGCTTGTAATTTTACACGTGCATCTTCAACAATTTTTAACGCGAAAATACCATCTTGAAGCAAAGAATCTGCACGAACATATTTTATATCTGCTATTCTAAGGTTAGTCCTAGCCGCAACCAAATCTATACTGTCTGCTTTTACCTTTAAAATTGCTTGTTCTATCTTATTCTCTGCCATTGATAACTTTAGACGACGCTCATTTGTCAATGCACCAATACGAACACCTTGTGCGATTACTTTGCCTTGATAAGATTCTACAGATAAAGATTTAGCATCACGTTGTTGCTCTGTTTTTTGGACTAAATTAGGATCAAAGTACTCACTTTTTATTTCAGATATTTTCATTATGGTATCCCCTTTCCTTACAGCATCACCTTCGCGTACGAACCATATTTCTATTCGACCTGGTATTTGCGACTGAATGGTCTGCGGTCTTTGGTCTGGTGTTAATGTGGTAACGGCTCCTCTACCAGTAATATTCTGCGTCCAGGGCAAGAATAATATTAGGAAACTTACAATAGCAAAGACACTTAAGAAGCGATTAAAGTATTTGTAATATTGTTTACCAAAAACGTGCTTTGCCGATTTGTATTTCGTCAAATCTACGTTATCGTTTAGTGGGTTTTTAGATATATTCAACATAGTGCTTATCCTTTATATAATTTGACCTTCTTTTAACGTAATCGTTTCTGTACAATTACTCATCCAATCCTGATTAAAACTTACAACGATTAGCGTCCAAGGACGTGAAGCGTCTGTTAAAAATTCTATTAATTCTAGAGCCTCTTTTCTTTCAAAATGCTCTAATGGATCTTCTAGAATTAAGAGTTTCGGTTGTTTTATGATGGCTCTTGCTAAAATAATTTTCTTAGCCACTGTATAAGACGTTTGCCTAGCTTCAGGATGAATAATTGTGTTCAAACCCTTTTCACTCTCTTTTATAAATTTAGAAAGTCTTGTATTAATTATAACCTCATCTATTTGATCTTGCGAAATATCCGGATCACCAAAAGTAATATTATCTTTAACAGTTCCTTCAAAGGGTGTGACATCTGCTAAGTCTAGACCTAATGCTGCTCTATATTCATTAAGACAAATATTACTAAAATTTGTGTCATTTAAAAAAATATTTCCCTCCGTTGGTCTAATAACACCTGAAATAAGTCTTATGAGACTAGACTTACCTGCTCCACTTTCTCCTTGAATTAAAACTCGACTTTTATCTTTTATAATTAATGAAATATTTTTAAGAATATGGACTGATCTATTAGGCACATCATAGCTAATATTTTCCAATTGAATTTTAAAATTTTCACTAAAATTAGGACTTTCACCTGTTTGTACCTCAATCTCCTTATCTACAACTTGACCCATTTTCTCTAAGGACGTTAATACATCATAAAAGGATTCTAAGCCAAGAATCAGTTTTTCAACAGAAGTAATGACTAATAAAATAATAATCTCTGCCGCAACAAACTGACCGATATTCATTTCTTGATTAAGAACTAATAGACCACCAATGATCAATAAACCAGCGGTAACAATAATCTTAAAACCTATCATTTGGATAAATTGCAAGACCAAAATCCTAAAGTGGTTTTCTCTAGCTTTTAAATACCCATCTACCAAATAGTCATTTTTATCTAATGCCATTGTTGTCTTACCAGAAATCTTAAAACTTATGATTGACCTTGCTACTTCTTGAATCCAATGTGCTACTTTATATTTTTGTTTAGACTCTAAAAGACTGGTTTCCATACCACGTTGAATAGTGAATTTGAAAACAATATAAATCAAGACAATCAATAAAATACCAAAGGCTATAAAAAAGGGATGGTACAACGATAGTAATATTAGTGCAAATACGATTTGTAATACTGCTGCTGGCACATCTAAAAGTAATTTAGAAAGTCCTTTCTGAATATTCAGTACATCGAAAAACCGATTTGCTAACTCTGGTGGATAACTGTCTCGAAGCTGCTCCATTTTAATTTTTGGGAAGCGATAGGTAAACTCAAACGAGGCACGAAAAAAAATACGCTGCTGTATCATTTCTATGATTCGCATTTGCATTAATTGTAAGATTCCAACAAATGCAACACCGATTGTTACAAGAACAACAAGTACAATCCAAGACGTACTGACTTGAGCTCCTTGAATTAAGTTAATAATAGCCTGTATACCTAATGGTAATGTTAAGGAAATTAAACCAGAAAAGACGGCATAATAGAGTACCTGCCTAACATCTTTACGTTCTAATTTCAAAATCCCAACAAAACGTTGCCAAGGGGTTAAGAGCGATTTATTTTGATCCATTTAATTATAAATTTAAAACATTTTGGGTTAGATTTTGAAAAAAATCAGTTGGTGTAACATCCTTATCACAATTTGTAATTGAACTGAAATGAACTTTTAAAAAATGTTGATGTAAAGCACCTTCAACTATAGTGCTTGCAAGACTTGAAGGAAACTCATAATCTTTGCTAACTCCGGCTATCATTTCACTAAGACGCATTATTAAGCGTTTATAAACAACAAAATAACCTTCCTTATTTTCACTATCTACTTCTTTAGTTAAATATGATTTTGAATATTCGTTAATAATAATTCTGTTTAAAACAACCTCATTAATATGAGAGAAGGTTTTATCTACTTTAATAGTTTTGGTAACAACCTCTATGGCCTTAGTTAGTTGTTCTTGTTTATTTGGCATATTGAACGTTGCAAAAACGAGTTGATATTCAAGCCAAGCCCAATACCAAGAGGTTAAGTATAACAGAAGTTTATGCTTACTCTCAAAATAACGGTAAATTGAACTTTCATTAGATCCGATTCTAACTCCTAACTTCTTAAAAGTAAAACTGTCAAAACCTATTTCTTCTATAAGTAAAATACTATTCTCAATAATACGCTTACCTAAGTCCGATGACTCAGGGTCCTTAATATAGATCTTGTCTGGGACAGAAATCTTTAAGTTTGAAAGTAAGTTTAACATATTCAAAATATTTGAGTGCAAATATAATAGTAATACTATTAACTTAAAACAATTAACAAATATTTAATAGCGTAAAAAAACTATACTATTTTTATAAAGAATCAAATATAGTCTAGACTTAAAGCTTATTAATAAGTGATTTTTCTTCTTTAAAAACTGCTATTTTAGGCAGGCCAATAATCGCCTTATTTATCCATTTTAAGGCTTCAGCCTTATTGCTTTTATGCTTGTAAATTTGAGCTAACCTAAAGTAGGCCCATTCTTTTGGGACTCCATCTTGCGAAGAATGATGAGACAAGTACGCTTTAAGGCATTTTTCACCTTTAGCTAGTTGAATGTTATAATCTGCACATACTTTGCCTATTTGATAATGCATGGCATTACGTTGTAAAGCATTTTGAGCGTCTTCAATATTACCAATAGCTTTTTCTGGTTGATTTTGGTTTTCGTAGAAGTTGGTTAGCTTTTCATAACAGGTTACAGAACCACCCACTTTAATCGCTAACCTATAATATTTTTCGGCTAACTCTGGTTCATCATCGTATTCGTAAACGTAGCCTTTAGCCAAATAACCATCAACTTTAGATAGTTTTTCTAATTCCGTAGCATAGCTCAAGGCTTTAGAATTACTACCACCTATAATTCCTGGAAGCGATACATATAATTCTACCAAAGCCCAACGTGCGTCAATATGCTTTGGGTCTAATTCTGCAGCTTTTAGGAAAGCACGTTTAACATCACCAATAATGCCTAAGGCTTTAATTTTACTTATACTTAAGGCTTTCATACCTAAAGCGCCTCCATATTTATATTGGTAATTTGCATTTTCTGGCGAACTATTTGTTAAGGTTTCATAGGTTTTAATGGCTTCATCCCATTTCATCTGATGACCATAAGCATCACCTAACAACTCAATAGCTACTGCATCATTAGGATTATGCTCTAAAAATGTAAGCATCTCTTTTTGAGCACTTTTATAGGCTTTCTTGGCTATAAAGTCTTCCGCTTTCTCTTTTGGACTTTGAGAAAAACAAAGCGAAGAGATTAATAAAATCGATAAAAATTTATACATAGAATAAAAACTTATAACTGCAAAAATACGATTTATGATTTAGTCATAAAACCTTAATTTGTTAACGTTTCGTTTCCCTCACAAATTGCTTAACTTCACTTATCGAAATATGAGTAATACTCATTTTAACTATTTTTGGAATGCCTTTTGATGGTGTTTTGTAGTAAATGAAATACGAATGAAAAATTATATAGCAGTACTAATGTTAATTTGCTTTGCAACGTTCTCTAATGCCCAAAATGACTTTGATAGTCAATGGAAAGCTGTAGAAAAATTTGAAAACGATGGATTAACAAAAAGCGCATCAGATCTCGTTGAACATATTTATAAAGATGCGACTCAAAACAGCAACTCAAAACAACGCATTAAATCTTTACTTTATAAAAGTAAATATCTTCTAACACTTGAAGAAGACGCACAATTAAAAATTATTAATTTGTTTAAGTCTGAAATTGAAGAAACAAAAGATATAATCACCAAACATCTTTTAGAAAATATCTTAGCTACGATGTACTGGCAGTATTTTCAGCAAAACCGTTACGTATTTTATAATAGGACAAAGACCTCTGAGAAAGTTAGTAACGATTTTAGAACTTGGGATTTAGAGACACTATTTAATGAGATTCATACGTACTACCAGCGCTCATTAGAAAATGGTATTTTAATGCAGCAAGAACCAGTAAGCAAATATAAAACACTTTTAATTGAAGCAAAAAGCTCTCAAGAATTTCGACCAACATTGTATGATTTACTGAGTCATAATGCATTAGAGTTTTACAAAACAGACGAAAATTCTATAACACAACCTGCTTATAAATTTAATATTGATGATGCCTCACTTATAAGTGATAGTGAGATATTTATTAACCAGAATCTTAAATCTAAAGATTCAGTATCGTTACAATTAAATACCCTAAAAATTTATCAGAATTTATTGAAGTTTCATCGCAAAGACCAGGCTTCAAAAGCTTATGTAGACAATGACATTAAGCGATTAAAATTCGTATTGCAACATGCCACGTTTAATAATAAAGAGAATTTACTTTTAGCAACCTTAAAAGGAAAAGTTGATGTTTTAAACTCATCACCACTGTCGGCTTTATATAATTTTGAAATTACTTCGTTGTATCAACAACAAGGTAATCGTTATAGCAGTAACGCAAATCAAGGTTCTGTTGATGACACCAATCGCTGGAAACTTAAAAACGCTATAGAACTTTGTAATTCCACAATTGCAGCGTTTCCTAAAAGTCTGGGAGCTAAAAAATGTATCATTTTAAAAGCGCAAATTTCACAACCACAATTGAGTTTGCAAGCAGAGCAATTTATTTCTATCAATTCAGCCTCTAGATTATTAGTTAATTATAAAAACCTAAATAGTTTAGATTTCAAAATTTACAAGATTAATAAAAGTCAATTAGAGACATATAATAAAAGTTATAATAATACTGAAAAAGAGAAATTCTTCAAAAATCTAAGTGTTAAAAAATCATTTACCAGCACTCTAAAAACCGAAGGTGATTATCAAAATCACAGCACAGAAATTATCCTAACTAGTTTACCAAATGGCTTATACCTTATAAAAGCAGATACTAATTCTGAAACTAATGTGTTTGCCGCGACTCATATTCAAGTGACAGATTTAGCATTAGTAGAAAGTTCAGAAAACAATAGCCTCAATTATCAACTTATTAATAGAAATAACGGAAAGCCAATAGTGAATGCTGCTATTAATTTAAGCTACAACAATAACCGAAATAAAACATTTACCAATAAACTTACGACAGATCGCTTTGGCAAATTTCAATTCGAAAAAGACAATAACTATTACCAAAATGCAGAAGTTAGAGCAACCTATAAAGAAGACGTTGGTTATTTTGGCGACTATTATATTAGTAGAAAATATAAAGACACTAAAAATAACGATACACAATACCGAACATTTTTATTTACTGATCGCAGCATTTACAGACCAGGACAAACCGTTTTCTTTAAAGGGATTATTACAGAAACAAAAAATGCTAAATCTAACGTAACTTCTGAGGAAACTATTACAGCAGAACTTTACAATGTTAATGGCGAAAAGCTAAATAAACTGAATTTTACAACCAATGAATTTGGGTCGTTTAATGGCGAATTTATTTTGCCAAATACAGGCTTAACTGGGGAATTTTTCATCAGAACCTATTCTAAAAAAGTAAGACTTAGTAACGCTTCTTTTTCAGTCGAAGAATACAAACGTCCAAAATTTAAACCCGAATTCAAACCTGTTACAGATACTTATAAAGTTAATGACAGTATTACTGTAAACGGAACAGCCATTGCTTTTGCTGGCAGTAACATTACAGGTGCTAAGGTGGTCTATCGTGTAAAACGCCAAGTGCAATATCCGAGTTGGTATTATTGGAGACGACCATATTATAATTCCGAACCTCAAGAAATTACATTTGGTGAATCTAAAACTAATGCTAAAGGAGAATTTGAGATTACGTTTAAGGCAATTGCCGATGAAAATGTTTCTAAAGAAAATCTTCCTGTGTTTAGATATGAAGTTACCGCAGACATTACAGATATTAATGGAGAAACCAGAACAGCAACAACGTCCGTAAATGTTGGCTATCATGCCATGACTTTAAAAGTTGTTGCACCAAATCTTATAGACAAATCAAAAAAGAAAATTAAAGTCTCACTAATCTCTAAAAATTTAAATGGCGAATTTACACCTGCAAAAGGAACTTTAAAGATTTACAAACTCACAGGTCCAGAATCTGTATTACGTTTTAGACCATGGCAAGCACCAGATTATCAAATATTAACTAAAGCCGAATTTAAAAAACTATTTCCTCATGATGCTTATAATAATGAAGATGCAATAACCAATTGGGAAAAAGGCAAAGAAGTCTTTAGCATCAATTTTGATACTAAAGAAGATAAAACAATCACCTTAAAGACACCTAAAAAATGGGATTCTGGCAAGTATATTATTGTCGCTAAAAGCAACGATAAGTTTGGACAAGACGTCAAAGATGAAGTCTTTACAACACTGTTTAGTGACAAAGACAAAACCATTGCAGATTACCAATTATTTGAAGCGCAATTAGACAAAACCACTTATAAAGCCGGTGATATTGCCAAGTTAACTATTGGCTCTGCTGCAGAAGCTATTAACGTTACTATAGAAATTGAAAAAGAAGGTAAAATTATAATGATGGAAGTCATAAACCTCAACAACTCTAAACAAACGATTAGTATTCCTGTTGTAGAAAATGATCTCGGTGGGTTTGTGGTTCACACCAGTTTCGCAGCTTTTAATAGCTACAATTCTCAAAGCTTTAGAATTAATGTGCCTTACCCTAAAACAGATTTAGAAATTGAAACTAAAACGTTTAGAGATAAATTACAACCAGGACAAGATGAAACATGGAGCTTTAAAATTAAAGGACCAAAAGGAGATAAAGTTTCAGCGGAATTATTGGCAAGTATGTACGATGCCTCTTTAGACGAATTTAAACCACACCGTTGGAATTTCAACCCAATTAATCGTCCATCGTATTATGGACGCATTAGTAAAAACTCTAAAGAAAGTTTTGGGAATACGAGTTTTAGACTGTTTAATCGTTTTGAAGTGGCTTCTAATTATCCGCAACAAAACTATGATCGTTTGAATTGGTTTGGGTTTTATTTTGGAAATAACTACCTATATGAAACTAAAAATAAAAGACTCTATACTCCTGAAGCTGCTATGATGGTTAATGATTCAGTGGAATTGGAAGAAACTATGGTTGTTGGATATAACACAGATACAAAAAAGGCTCTAGTATTTAATAGTGTAACTGTACAAAATGGAAGAACTATTATTGCCGAGATAACTAAAAAGGAAAAAGAAGATACAGATTCAGAAAACATCCAAATCCGAAAAAACCTAAACGAAACCGCATTTTTCTTTCCACAATTACAAACGGATGAAGAGGGCAATGTGAGTTTCAATTTTAAAGCACCAGAAGCTTTAACCAAGTGGAAACTGCAACTGTTAGCGCATACCAAAACTTTAGAAAGTTCTGTTAACCAATTAGAAGCTGTGACTCAAAAAGAACTCATGGTAATACCAAATGCTCCACGTTTTTTAAGAGAAGGTGATGTAATTGTTATTAGTACTAAGATTGCTAATCTAACAGATAAAATGTTAATAGGTGAAGCCCAATTAATTTTAACAAACCCAGTTACAAGTGAAGATATATCTTCAACCATAACAATACAACCTAAAGAATCTGAAGCAACGGGACAACTATACAAACCTATTAATACCTTTTCTGTAGACGCTAAAGGGAATACACAAGTGTCTTGGCGTTTACAAATCCCTGAAGGCTTACAAGCTGTACAATATAAAATCATTGCTAAAGCAGGAGACTTTAGTGATGGTGAACAAAATGCGTTACCGGTTTTATCAAATAGAATGATGGTAACGGAAACGCTTCCAATGTGGGTGCGCTCTAACGAAACCAAAACATTTACGTTAGATAAGTTGAAAAACAATACCTCTTCAACTTTAAAAAACCATAAGCTGACATTAGAGATGACGTCTAATCCGGCTTGGTATGCTGTACAAGCATTGCCTTATTTAATGGAATATCCTTACGATTGTAATGAGCAAACATTTTCACGTTATTATGCGAACGCTTTAGCACAACATATTGTAACATTGCATCCAAAAATTGAAGCCGTTTTTAATCAGTGGAAATCTCAAGAGGCACTACTATCAAACTTAGAAAAGAATCAAGAATTAAAGTCAATAATAATTCAAGAAACACCTTGGTTACGGGATGCTCAGTCTGAAACTGAGCAAAAAAAACGTATTGGGCTGTTATTCGATTTAAATAAAATGACTAACGAATTACAATCGGCACAGCGTAAACTTAAAAGCAATCAATCGTCCTCAGGTGCATGGCCTTGGTTTAAAGGAGGACGCGATAATCGTTACATCACACAGCATATCATTGCAGGTTTTGGACATTTAAAACAACTGAATGTGAACCTAAGCAAAGTCGAAGGCTCACCTGAAAACGTAATGATACAAAGTGCACTCGGCTACTTAGATTCAGAATTTGTACAAGAATACAAAAACCTAAAGAGGTATAATAAAGCTGTTGATTTAACCAAGAACCATTTATCACACACACAATTACATTATTTGTATGTACGTAGTTTTTACCCTGAAACGACACCTTCAAAAGAAGTTAAAACAATTATGGATTATTACCATAGTCAGATTAAAACCTATTGGTTAAAACGTTCGTTATATGCAAAAGGCTTAATGGCATTAACCATGCATAGAATGGATGATGCTAAAACAGCTACTAAAATTTTAAAATCCTTAAAAGAAAATAGCATCACTTCTGATGAATTAGGTATGTATTGGAAAGCGAATACCAACTCATGGAACTGGTACCAAGCACCAATCGAAACACAAGCCTTATTGATTGAGGCGTTTTCTGAAATTAAAAATGATGTTACAACAATAGATAATTTGAAGATTTGGTTATTAAAAAACAAACAAACCAATCAGTGGAAAACAACTAAAGCTACAACAGAAGCAGTCTATGCATTATTATTACAAGGTAGCGACTGGCTAGACATTACTGAAATGGTAGATGTAACCGTTGGAAACGAAACCATTTCGCCTAACACATTAGACAACGTAAAACTTGAAGCAGGAACAGGTTATTACAAAACGTCATGGACAGGTTCTGAAATTATAAAAGAACAAGCAGATGTTACCATCACTAAAAAAGGAGAAGGCATTGCTTGGGGAACTTTATACTGGCAATATTTTGAGGATTTAGATAAAATCACCTCAGCTGAAACCCCATTAAAATTAAGTAAGAAACTATTCTTAAAAACGAATACGGATAAAGGCGAAGAAATTTCTGAAATCACGTCAGAGACTAAACTAAAAGTTGGTGACTTAGTTAGAGTTCGAATTGAACTAAGAACAGACCGTTCTATGGAATTTGTTCACCTTAAAGATATGCGTGCAGCTGGCTTTGAACCTATTAATGTGTTATCGCAATACAAATGGCAAGACGGCTTAGGTTACTACGAAAGCACAAAAGATACAGCAACAAACTTCTTTATAGATTATTTACCAAAAGGTGTTTTTGTATTTGAGTATGATTTACGAGTAAATAATGCTGGTGATATGAGTAATGGTATAAGCACCATACAAAGTATGTATGCACCAGAATTTAGTAGCCATAGCGAGGGTGTTAGAATTAGTGTTGACTGATAATCTGTTAGTTAAATAAATTCTCTACGACTAATCGACCATATGAGTTACCAAATTAATAGTGTAACTTGAGGTTTACTAACTAAAAATCATAACATTATGAATTAAAAGTTTTTATGGTTCTAAGAATTTTACTTGGAATTTTTGTACTCGTTTTTGGCGTAAACAAATTTGCAAACTTTTTACCAATGCCAGAATTATCAGGAGATGCAGCTGCATATTTTGGCGCCTTAACCAGCTCTAAAACATTGATGCTTGTAGGTATTGTTGAAATCGTTGCTGGATTGGCTATTATTCTGAACAAATATGGCGCTTTACTTGCTTTAATTTTAATGAGTATTTCAGTAAATGCCGTTTTATTTCATGCGGTTTTAGATCCTGGAGGCATAGGAGGTGCAGCTGTATTACTTATCCTTAACATAGTAGTTATATATGGCTACAAGGAGGAATACAAGACTCTATTGAGCTAAAAAACTTAATATAGAACTAAAAAAAGAGACTTTTCTAAGTCTCTTTTTTTAGTTCTATATTTTAATTATCTATTGTAAGGATATTCACTTATCCAATAAAAATCACGATTTCTCAACAAAAAGTCTTTCTCCTTAAATAGCTTTGAAGAACCATAAATCGTATCTCCTTTAACAATAAAATTAAAATCTAAACCTGTGCTGTCTATTTTTTTATAGTTTAAATAATAACTTTCTTTATCGTCGCGCCAGCTAGTTAGCTTTAATCTATCCTGTAAACTATCCATTTCTACACCATAATACGAATTGGTATTATTGAATTTTTTTATCTGAAGTGATCCTTCTCTTTGAACAACGATATTTTTCCAAAGTCTTTCATCTTTATAATTGGTTATAGTGTCACCGTTTATTACAAAATTATTGACTTCGTATGCACCATATAATTCTGGTTTTGTTGCCTTAGATCCATATATTTTTTCGGAATCAAGTGTGTTTATAAACCCGAAAATAAAAACATAACCTAGCATTAATGCTTTAAAACTATTCATGGCTATGCTTACGCCTTTATTAAATTTTGGTCGTTTAATAACCTCAAGCTTAGTACTTAGATTGGTAAAAAAGAATAACACCAATCTTTTAATATCTCTAGACAACAAAAACAATGTCATTACTACCAAATGTGTAGATAATATTTTAACAGGGACATCATAGAAATAGTTTACAGCCATAATATTCATAGCAGTCATTAACGTAATAATGGCACCAAAGGTCATAGTTCTTCTAAAAAGAAGAAAACCTGCACTTATCTCAGCGACACCCATAAATATGTTATAACCTTTAGAAAAACCTAAAAACGCCCAAGCTAATCCCATAGGTGAAGATTCACCATAAGTGCCTAATAGTCTGTAAAATCCTGGATAAGCAAACTGTAACTGTATCACCTTAACCATACCATAACTAATAAGCATTAAACCTACATAATAACGGATGCCAACAGTTAACCAATAATACATTTTAGCATAATCATTACGCTTTCTATCTATTACAGACCAGATTAAACAACCTGTTACAGCAACTAAAAACATGGTTAAAACTACCAAGTAATCAAATAAGGTATCACCACTTCCTGTAATTCTTACGACAACTTCATCTGATATACTATAAAGGTTAGCTCCTAACCATGGTACTAATTTTTTAATCCATTCCGTCGGATAGGCAAATATTGTGTCCCATAAAGGAAATGCTCCGTTATTTTGAAATAAGATAATGAGTATAAAATAAATTGAAATAAATCTAAATCCAATTTTCTCAAATAAGGACCAAGATGATTGGTTTCTTGATGACATAATAAAAGTGTTTTTGATTGATGAAAGTAATACTAGTTAATACGTTTAGTTATTAATGCTAATTGACCCATATGATTTGCCTGATGTTCCATAACATGAAACCAAGCCCAATGCATGCTCACATTACCTTTCTTGCTTTTAAACCAATCATCATCTTTAGATTTGAGTAGTTTTTTGGTTTTTTCTCGAACCTCATCATATAAACCCATGTAATATTTAATAGGTTTATTTTTAAACTCATCCCTTGCTTTTTCACCAAGACTTAATGCTGTTTCCCATTTTGCCTTTTCTTCTGCATTAAAACCTCTGCCTTCAAAAGTGTAAACTTGGTAATAGGCCTCTGTAGCTGCTAAATGGTAAATCATAGCACCTGGACTGTTAGAGTTTTCATCTAGTAAAAAATCTGTACCAGCTTGATCTAAATTTTTAACATGCCGTTCTACACGTTGCTTCAAATTATCGAGCATAGAAATCATGTTTCCAATGTCATTTGAATAGCCTTTGAGTGGTTTTATTTCGTTCTGCGCATAGGATAACGAACTGCTCGAAAAAATAAGTAATAAGAAAATTTGAATTTGGTTTTTAATCACAGAATTTATAATATTCTTAATGAGTTCTTGAATCTTTGATTTCATTTGATTTGATTGAAGGTTTTAGTGAGTCTAATATAGACTCAAATTACAGACAGAAGATTAACTATTTTTTAGGTGGATAACCTGCAAAAATTTTTTCAACTAATGCCTTAAGTATTTCCTCTCGTTTTTCGGGAGTAGCATTGGGTTTATATGAACTTTTACTAACCGCTTGCCAAAAAACACTTGTTCTATTAGTTTTAAGAAACTCTATAACTAATTCTCTAGTATTTTGATTACCGCCTAAAGGAAAGCCAACAGAAACACCTCCAAAACTACCTCCACCTCCTCCACCAGCTCCTATGCCAACATTAGAATTGTTTTGATTTTGAATATCTTGACTTTGAATATCTATATAAAAATTAGCATTATCAGAACGCATCATCCCCATAGTTTTAAGCTTATCATCAATAGCTTTGATTAGACGTTTGCTATCGAGTTCGCTCAAACCCGTTTTCATATCATCAAAATACTTATAGGTTTTGTATTGTGTAAAATCTGTAGATTTTTCATAATCGAAGTTAACTACTGTTCCGCAAGATGTTAACATAAATGCGACTAATATATATTTGAAGGCTTTCATCTTTTTTATTTTAAAGATATTAAAAAATAGAGAGGCTCATAAAAATTTAACTATTACTCTTCCGTCTTACTATCAACTGCTTTAGTAAGAGACGAAGAAATTATACCTGTTGGTATAGCCACAATACCCAAACCAATTAAAAGAATAAAGAAGGTGAAAATCCGACCTCCTACAGTTATCGGATAGACATCACCATATCCTACAGTCGTTAGCGTAACTATAGACCACCATAAACTTTCAAAGATTGAAGAAAAATGTTCTGGTTGCGCTTCATTCTCAAAATAATAAATACCAACTGCTGCAAAATAAATTAGCATTAAAGTGATAAACATAAATAACACTATTTGCTCTTTCGCAATAATCATGGCTTTACCAAAATGATGCATCGCTTTATTATATCTCACTAATTTTAGGAGCCTAAACAACCTAAACATTCTTAGAAGTCTAAGCGATCTTAAATCAATACCAAAGGATAGATAAAAAGGAAGAATGGCCAATAAATCTATAATACCGAAAAAACTAAAAATAAATTTAGGCTTGCTGTCTGCGACATATATGCGAGCTATATACTCGAACGTAAAGATGATGACACAAAACGTTTCAATTGAATTTAAAATAACGCGTGTCTGAGGCTTTAAATTTGGTAAAGTTTCTATTGAAAATGTAATAACTGAAAGAATAATTAAAAACTGAATAAAGAATGCGAAAATTTTACTCTGCTTCGTATTGTTGGTTTCAACTAAATTTTTCAAGTAATCTTTCATGATGACTATTAGTAGTTAATCATTCAGCATCTTCCAAAGGTGATCTTTAAGTTCCGTAAGCCCTTGTTGCGCTACTGAAGAAATAAACAAGTATTTAGAATCTAAATCTTTATCTAAAACAACAGCCATCTCAGCTTTAAGCTCGTCATCTAGCATATCTGATTTTGATACCACCACAAAACGTTCTTTATCTAACATCTCTGGATTGTAACGTCGCAATTCATCAACTAAAATTTCATACTGTTCTACAATATCTTTAGCGTCTGCAGGAATTAAAAACAACAAGATCGAATTACGTTCAATATGTCTTAAAAAATAATAACCTAAACCTTTTCCTTCCGCAGCACCTTCAATTATACCAGGAATATCTGCCATTACAAACGACTTAAAATCGCGATACTCAACAATCCCTAAATTTGGTTTTAAGGTCGTAAATTCATAATCTGCAATCTTTGGTTTTGCAGATGTTAACACAGATAATAAAGTAGATTTACCAGCATTAGGGAAGCCAACCAAACCAACATCTGCTAGTAACTTAAGCTCCAAAGTAATATACCCTTCTTCTAGTGGAATTCCAGGTTGTGCATAACGTGGAGTTTGGTTTATAGAATTTTTAAAATGCCAATTTCCTCTTCCACCCATTCCGCCTTCAGCAACGATTCTTTCTTCTCCGTCTTCAGTAATTTCGAACAAAATCTCATTGGTTTCAGTATCTCTAACGACCGTTCCAAGTGGCACATCTAAATATGCATCTTCACCATCTGAACCAGTACTTCTACCTTTACTTCCATGTGAACCATGACCAGCTTTTATATGGCGTTTGAATTTTAAATGAATAAGCGTCCAAAGATTAGAATTACCTTTTAGAATAACGTGTCCACCACGACCACCATCACCACCATCTGGTCCACCTTTTTGAATATACTTTTCGCGATGCAAATGCGCAGAACCTTTACCTCCGTTACCAGAAGATACATGCATTTTTACGTAATCAACAAAATTTCCTTCAGTCATCTGATGGGTTTAAAAGTTTAAT